>Ga0134126_10012574_pt1 | contig 10691 bp, 13 predicted proteins | sample KB31752_FD_96881 | JGI IMG/M metagenome (GOLD analysis project Ga0134126, IMG submission 96881) | Terrestrial soil microbial communities with excess Nitrogen fertilizer from Kellogg Biological Station, Michigan, USA - KB3-175-2 | ecosystem: Environmental > Terrestrial > Soil > Unclassified ...
AAGCTTATCGTGAAGGGCATCCTCCATCCCGACGACGCGCGGCGCTGCGCCGATCTCGGCGTCGACGGCATCATGGTGTCGAATCATGGCGGCCGCCAGCTCGACCGCGCGCCGGCGCCCTTGGAGATGCTGCCTCTGATCAAGGCGGCGGTCGGCGACCGCGTTACGTTGATGCTCGACAGCGGCATCCGCCGCGGCTCCGACATCGTCATCGCCTATTGCCTGGGCGCGCGCTATGTCCTCGTCGGCCGCGCCACCCTCTACGGCACCGTGGTCGGCGGCACCGCCGGTGCCGTGCGCGCCATCGACATCCTCAAGGACGAAATACAGCGGGTCCTGATGCAGATGGGTTGCCCCAGCATTAACCAACTCGGACCGCAATGGCTGCTGAGCGGCATTAACCCCGCCCAAATTTCGCCACACGAACATCACCAGTTCGCCGCGGACTAACCATCGGCGCGATCTCGTTGTCCTGATGTCTCACCTTCCCGAGACGGTCAGATCACGGGTTCCGCCATTATGAACAGCAAGCTCTCTTTCCTCGCGCGCGCCGCGGCGGTCGCGGGCATCGTCGCCCTCGCCCTCCCGGCCTTCGCGCAGACCAACCCGCCCGCCGCGGCGTCGACGCAGGCCGCGCCGGTCGCCAAGTCCGACAGCAAAGCGAAGAGGGACAAGGCGCATACCGCCAAGAAGCACGACAGCATGATGAAGACGGCCAAGACCGACGCCGGCCACAAGTCGGCCCCGGCCAAGACCGAGACGCCGGCGAGCAACGCGGGCAAGTAATCTCCGAGCTCCAATTCGACGGCGCGGCGGAGCAAGCCCCCGCGCCGTTCTTTTTTCCGGCGCTCGAGCGACATATCAGCCGGCGACGAAGTGGAACGAGTCGAGGAAGCGCGCGGCGTTGGGGTTGGCGTCGTAGCCGGGCGGCCCGACCACCCAGGTTTTGTACGAGATATCGCGGCCGGACTGATCGCGGCGGACGTAGAAGCGCGCCCTGATCATATAGGCATCCTCGTTCTTGGCCTCGGGCACGTCGATAACGACTTCCGTCGCGCGGTTCTCGCCGAGCGAGAAGCGCCGCTCGGCGCGCACCTTACCCCTCATCGCCTGCGCGACGCCGTCACGCAGCACGTCAAGCCGCGCCTGGGGCGACGTGGCCTTCCTGCCCGCTCCGGACATGTAGTAGTCGATCATGTAGACGACGTCGCCCTGATCGACGGTGTAGACGCGCCAGACGCCGCCATCCTTCTCGATTATGTCCTTATAGACGTCGGGCTCGCTCGGTACCGACATGACGAAGTCGGCGCCGGGCGTGCGGAACTCCGACCACCCGTTGTTGCCGCCGGTGCCAGTGCCGCCACACGCCGCCAAGGCAAGCAGCGAAAGCCCGGCGAAGCGGGCAAGCGCGGTGATCCTCATGAACATCCCCCAGGGCCGGGTCGGGCGAACCACCGACCGTGCGCAATGCTAGGGACCGCGCCTTAACGGGCACTTAAGCCATTGGCCATGCGTGGACAGCGCGGAGCCTCGACCTTATATAGGCCGCCATGCGCGACATCCCCTTCGTCAAGATGCACGGCCTCGGCAACGACTTCGTCGTGATCGACGCGCGCAAGCGCAAGCTCGTGCTCGGCGATGCGGCGGTGCGCGCCATCGCCGACCGGCACAAGGGCGTCGGATTCGACCAGCTTCTCGTGCTGGAGAAGACCAAGACCAACGGCGCCGACGTGTTCATGCGCATCCTGAACGCCGACGGCAGCGAGGCCGAGGCGTGCGGCAACGGCACGCGCTGCGTCGCCGAGCTCATCATGCGCGAGAAGGACAAGGCCGCCGTCACCGTCGAGACGGCGGCGGGCCTGCTTGCCGCCCAATCCGCCGGCGAGGGTCGCGTCGGCGTCGATATGGGGGTGCCGCGCCTGGCCTGGCGCGAGATCCCGCTGGCGCGCGACTGCGACACGCTCAACGTACCACTGACGCTCGGGCCGCTGGTCGTGCCGGTCGCCACCAGCATGGGCAATCCGCACGCGACCTTCTTCGTCGACGATGCAGAATCGGTCGATCTGGCGTCGCTCGGCCCCAAGCTCGAGCACGATCCGATCTTTCCCGAGCGCGCCAATATCGGCGTCGTGCAGGTGCTGTCCCCGGAGCGTCTGCGCTTTCGCGTATGGGAGCGTGGCGCCGGCATCACCATTGCCTGCGGCAGCGGCGCCTGCGCCGCGCTGGTGGCGGCGGCGCGCCGCGGCCTCGCCCTGCGCAAGGCCGAAGTGGTGCTCGACGGCGGCACGCTCGAGATCGAGTGGCGCGGCGACGGCCACGTGCTGATGACCGGCCCGGTGGCGACGAGCTTCCACGGCGCGCTCGACCCGAGCCTCATCGGCTAGGGCACGTTCCTACTACTACGGCGTCCTTGACAGGGACCGACCGGGCGGCAGACCATCCAATAAACGGCACGCCGCCGGCGATGGGCCGACCATCGCGGATTTAGAGCGGCTCGGCAGAGACCGAGCAAGCCGGGGAACAGGGAGGGTCGAATGTCGCCTTACCGCCTTTTGTTGGCGGTGGCATGCCTTGCGGCCGGTCTCGTGCCGTTCGCAGCAGCCGCCGAAAGCACGATCAAGATCGGCTATCCGATGCCGTTGTCGGGCCCGGCCTCGGTCTATGGCGTGCCGGTTACCAAGGGCGCCGAGATGGCCGTCGAGGAGATCAACGCCAAGGGCGGCGTTCTCGGCCGCAAGCTCGAGCTGATCGAGCGCGACAGCAAGGCGAGCGCCGACGAGGCGGTGCGTCTCGCGCGCGAGCTCATCATCAAGAACAATGTCGATTTCCTGGTCGGCACGCTGACCTCCGCCGAGGCGCCGGCGGTGTCGACCATCGCCAAGGAGAACAAGATCGTCTTCATCGCGCCGACCTCGAAGACCGTGCAGCTCGTCTCGCCGAAGAACCTGCACCCCTATATCTTCCGCCTCGCCTCCAACACCGACATCGACGGCTCGAGCGGCGCCGCGATCATCGCCGAGTGGAAGAATGTGAAGCGGGTCGCCACGATCGCGCCCGACTATGCCTATGGCCGCGACGCCGTCGCCGCCTTCGTCGCCTACATCAAGAAGGCGCGGCCCGACATCGAGATCGTCGACCAGCAATGGCCGAAGCTCGGCCAGAGCGATTTCACACCGTTCATCACCGCGCAGATGGGCGCGAAGCCCGACGCCATCTTCTGCGACGTATTCGGCGGCGATTTCGTCACTCTCGCCAAGCAGGCGGCGCCGCTCGGCTATTTCAAGTTGGTCGAGAACCGCGTGGTCGACGGCGGCGAGGTCGGAACCACCGACGAGGCGCTGGCGCTGGGCGCCGACTACCCGTACGGCATCTGGTCGGACACCTATGACCCCGTCATCTGGCCGGGCAAAAACGAGCCGCCGGAGCACAAGGCGTTCATCGAGCATCTGAAAGCGTTCACCAAGGACAAATACGCCTCGGGCTGGGCGATCATGGGCTACTCGGCGGTGACGGCGCTCGCCGAGGGGATCAAGAAGGCCAACAGCACCAAGTCGGACAAGGTCGCCAAGGCGCTGCTCGGTCTTTCGTTCGACACGCCCGTCGGCAAGCGGACCTTCAATGCCGAAACCCATGAGACGGCGATGGGCGAGTTCTGGGGCCAGATGGTCAAGGACGAGCACTATCCCTTCGCCGTGATGAAGGATCCCAAGTACATCGACCAGGGACCGCTGACGAACTGACGGCGACGCAGCGACGCGTGCAAAGGTTGCCGCAACCGGGCGACGGCTCCCGCCGGCAGGGCACCGTCGCCGCGCGTCGCTGCCTCGCGCGGCGGCGGGGGCCGCGGTCGCCGGCGGGCGCGGCCGCAGCCGGCTGGTGACCGAAATGTCTGCGCTCTTCGGTCAGTTCCTGGGTGGTCTCACCACGGCGATGTTCCTGTTCCTCATCGCCTCGGGCCTGTCGCTCGTCTTCGGCGTCATGCGCGTACTCAATTTCGCGCACGGCTCCTTTTACATGATCGGCGCCTATCTCGCCTGGCAGGCCGTGCAGTGGCTGAGGCCCCTGTTCGGCAATTTTTGGCTGGCAGTGCTCGCCGCGGCGCTGGGCGTGGCGCTGCTGGGCGCGATCGTGGAGCGGCTGCTGCTGCGTCACCTCTACGGCCGCGAGGAGCTTTACCAGCTCCTGTTCACCTACGCTCTGGTGTTGATACTGGGCGATGCGGTCAAGGCTGCGTGGGGGACGCAGCAGCTCTCGGTATCGACGCCGCCCATCCTGGTCGTCGGCCTCGACGTGTTCGGCGCGACGCTTCCCAGCTACAACCTCTTCATCATTCTGATCGGCCCGGCGATCGCCGTCGCCGTCTGGCTCATCCTCACGCGGACCACCGCCGGGCGCATGGTGCGGGCGGCGGCGCTCGACCGCGAGATGCTGGGCGCGCTCGGCGCCAATGTCGGCTTGATCTACACCGGCATGTTCGTCGTGAGCTCGTTCCTCGCCGGTCTTTCCGGCGCGCTGGTGACGCCGATCCAGAGCATCGTGCCCGGCATGGACGTGTCGATCATCGTCGATGCATTCATCGTCGTGGTCATCGGCGGCCTCGGCTCGTTCTGGGGCACGTTCTGGGGCTCGGTGATCTACGGCCAGGTGCTGTCCTTCGGCATCCTGATCTTTCCGGGTTTCTCGCTCTTCTCGGTGTTCGCGCTGATGGCAGTGATCCTGATCGTGCGGCCGTGGGGCCTGTTCGGGCGGCCGTTGCGATGATGCCGCGCGGCGGGACGCTCCTCCGGCGCATTCCGTGGACGCTCGTCGTCTTCCTGGCAGCGCTTATCGTACCGTGGCTCGGCTCGCGCTACGACACGCTCATCGCCACCCTGATCGCCATCGACGCGCTGTTTGCCGTGAGCCTCAACCTGCTGCTCGGCACGACCGGCCTCGTCTCCTTTGGTCATGTCGCCTATTTCGGCATCGGCGCCTATATCTGCGGCATCCTGATGAAGACCTATGGCGTGGCCTTCACGCTGGCGTTGCCAGCGGCCGCGCTCGGCACCGCCGCCTTCGCGCTCGTCTTCGGCTTCTTCTGCGTGCGCCTGATCCGGATCTACTTCGCCATGCTGACGCTTGCGTTTTCGCAGATCATCTGGGCGATCTGCTACAAGTGGAACGACGTCACCGGCGGCGACCAGGGGCTGCCGAACGTGCCCTATCCCGATTTCGATTGGCTCTCCTCCGTTCCCTGGTTCGGCGACCTGCGCGTCGATGACCAGTTCTATTTACTGACGATCGTCATCGTCGCGCTGTCACTGGCGGCGATGCAGCGCATCATCGGCTCGCCCTTCGGCCGCATGCTGACGACGATCCGCGAGAACCCGGAGCGCGCAGCGTTCATCGGCGTCAACGTGCGCGCCTACGAGCTCGCCGCCTTCGTGGTCGCCGGCGGCTTCGCCGGCATCGCCGGAGCGCTCTTCGGCATCTCCAGCCGCGGCGTCTTCTCCGATTTCGTCTACTGGCCGAAATCGGCCGAAGTGATGATCATGACCATCCTCGGCGGCATGGAGCATTTCTGGGGGCCCGTGGTCGGCGCCGCTACGCTCGTTCTGCTCAACGACGAGATCACCTCCTACACGGAATACTGGCCGCTCGTGCTCGGCATCATCCTGCTGGTGCTGCTTTTCGTCTTCCCCGGCGGCATCGTCGGCGGTCTCGTTGCAGGCGTAAGGCGGCTGCGACGCCGGGCCGGGAGGCGCGCCGGTGCTTGAGGTGCAGGGGCTGAGTAAATCCTTTGCCGGCTTCCGTGCCGTGGCCGAGGTCGATCTCGCTGTCGCCGCCGGGCAGATCGCCGCGGTCATCGGCCCGAACGGCGCCGGCAAGTCGACGCTGTTCAACCTCATCACCGGCCATCTGCCGCCGACCGCCGGGCGCGTGCTGCTCGACGGGCGCGATATCACCGGCATGCCGCCGCACCGCATCTGCGGCATGGGCATGGGGCGCTCGTTCCAGCGCACCAATATCTTCCCCAAGCTCACCGTCTTCGAGAACGTGCAGGCGGCGCTGCTCGCGCATTGCGGCCACGGCCGGAACTTCTGGTCGCGCTCGGCAACGCTCTGCCGCGAGGAAAGCCAGGCGCTGCTCGCTTCGATCGGCCTCGCCGACCAGGCGCAGGCGATCGCCGGCACCATGTCCTACGGCAACCAGAAGCAGCTCGAGCTTGGCATCGCGCTGGCCAGCGACCCGAAGATTCTGCTGCTTGACGAGCCCACCGCAGGCATGTCGGCGAGCGAGACTCACGAGGCGATTGCGCTGCTCGAGCGCATCGCCCGCGAGCGCGGCCTCACGCTGCTGTTCACCGAGCACGACATGGCGGTGGTGTTCTCGATCGCGCAGAAGATCGCCGTGATGCACCAGGGGCGTATTATCGCCGACGGCAGCGCGGCCGACGTCCGCGCCGACGCCGAGGTGCGGCGGGTGTATCTCGGTGAGCAGGCGTGAGCGCGCTGCTCGAAGTGGAGGAGATACACACGGCCTATGGCCTCAGCCGTGTGCTGTTCGGCATCTCGCTCGCCGTCAGTCAGGGCGAGTGCGTCTGTCTGCTCGGCCGCAACGGCGTCGGCAAGACAACGACCATGCGATCGGTGATGGGCCTGACGCCGCCGAGCGCCGGCCGTATCCGCTTCAAGTCGCGCGACATCACCGGCTGGCCGCCCTATCGCGTCGCCCGCGCCGGCATCGGCTTTGTCCCGGAGGACCGCCGCATCTTCGCCGAGCTCTCGGTGTGGGAGAATCTCGACGTGGCGCAACGCGCCGCGGCGCGGCCGGGCCGCTGGACGATCGATGCGGTGTTCGAGCTGTTTCCGACGCTCGCCGCGCTGCGCGAGCGCCCGGGCGGCTACCTGTCGGGCGGCGAGCAGCAAATGCTCACCATCGCCCGCACCCTCATGGGAAATCCCGAGCTGTTGCTGCTCGACGAGCCATCGGAAGGGCTTGCGCCCCTCGTCGTCGAGATGCTGCGCGCCAAGATCGGCGAGTTGAAGGCCCAGGGCCTCACCATCCTGCTGGCGGAGCAGGGCGTCGAGTTCTCGCTCGCCCTTGCCGACCGCGTCTGCGTGCTCGAGAAAGGCACCGTGCGTTTCACTGGCCCCGCCGCCGCGCTCAAATCCGACCGCGCTCTCCTCGAGCGGCTGCTGTCTTTGTGACCGCGTCTCAATAGGCGAGGTAACCGCCGTCGACCGGCAAGGTCACGCCGGTGATGTAGCGCGCCATGTCGGAGGCGAGGAACACGGCGACCGGCGCGATGTCCTCGGGCGTGCCGATGCGGCCCAGCGGGATGCGCCCCTCGAAATTCCTCATGTAGGCCGGGCTCTCCCTCGCCTTGGCATTGAGCGGCGTCGCGATGAGGCCGGGCCCGATGGCATTGACGCGCACGCCTTTGGGCGACAGCTCGATGGCGAGCGCCTTGGTGAGCGCGCGCACGCCGCCCTTCGACGTCGTGTAGGCGGCGGAATTGGGGAGCGCCACGAAGGACTGCACCGAGCCGATGTTGATGATGGCGCCCTTGGTCTCGGTGAGCTGATCGAGGAAAGCCGTCGTCATCAGATAGGGGCCATTGAGATTGACGGCGAGCGTCGCGTCCCAATCGGCCCGCGCCTTGGCGTCGGTGACCGTGCCGCGGCGGATGATGCCGGCATTGTTGACCAGCACCGAAACCGCGCCGAGCTCGCGCCGCACCGCCTCCGCCAGCGCGTCGCATTGCGCGCGATCAGCAACGTCGCACGCGTAGCTTTGCGCGCCGCCACCGATCGACTGCGCCGTCCCGGCCGCCGCTCCGTGATCGATGTCGACGGCGACGATGCGCGCACCGGCTTGCGCCATGGCGCGCGCAATGCCTTGACCGATGCCCGATCCCGCACCCGTGACGAGCGCCAGGCGGCCGGCGAGCAAGCCCTCCATGCGGACCCCCCCTTGGGCGAACCGCAAAAAGAGAGTGTGGCATGATGGCGAGCGGACGGGAAGGCGCCGAGAAGCGGCGGCGAGCCGTCCGCCGGCGCCGCCGTACCAACGAGGATGAGCTCCATGTGGACGCTTCAAGTCGACCCGCTGATCGCCGCCGGCGTCGTGGTCGCCACCGCTGCGACCGACGCCGTCTACGTCATGTTCACCGCCGCGGTCGTCGCGCGACGGCGCGTTCCGGCCGCGACCTGGAGCAGCGTCTGGTACCTGCTTTCGTCCTTCGCCGTGATCAGCTACACCAGCAATTGGATTTATGTGTGCTTCGCCGCGCTCGGCTCGTGGCTCGGCGCCTACGCGTCGCTGACGCTGCTGCACCGCATGCCGGGCGCGCCGCCATCGATCGGATCGCCGCCGCATTGACGTGTGAACCAGATCACAGACGCCGGCAGGGCGCCGCGCCATCATTGCCGCCCGATCGACACAGGGGCGGCAACATGACGGCGCAGGGCCACAGAATGGCCGCACGAACAAAAGACATCACCGTTACGGTTCGCGGCTCAGTCATGCTGCTCGGCGTGTGGAGCGCGCTGATCGGCATTTTGGCCACGCCGATCTACTTGGCCGCTACCTTCGTCGACGGGCTGAGCGCCTCCGCCTGGCCGACCATTCTCCTGTGCATCGGCGTCGGCACCACCGAGTTTTTCGGCGTCATCCTCGTCCTGCGCCATCTCGAGCACCGTGACGGGAGCGTGACGCCGTCTTGAGCGGCAGCACTGCGCGCCCCTATTGCCGAGCGAGCGCCATCGGCCGGTCGCCGCGCACGGTGGTGCGATAGAGCCGGCGGCGCAGATGTGGCGGGCAGCCCGTCGCGAGATGGATCGTCGCGCGATTGTCCCAGAACACCAGATCGTGCGGCCGCCAGCGATGGCGGTAGATGAAGCGCGGCTGGGTCATATGCGCGAAGAGCGCGGCCAGCAGCTCCCGGCTCTCCTCTTCGGGCAGACCGATGATGCGTGTGGTGAAACCCTCATTGATGAAGAGGGCCGGTCGCCTGGTGCCGGGATGGACGCGCACCACTGGGTGGACGACCGGCGGCACCTTGGCCGCGGTCTGCTGATCGAGCTGCGGGCGATGCGGGTTGCTCTCGCCCTGCTTCCGGTTGCGGGCGAGATAGCTGTGCTCGGCCTCGAGCCTGGCGATGCGCGCCTTCGTCGCGCCGTCGAGCGCGTCATAAGCGGCATGCATGCTGACGAACAGGGTGTCGCCGCCCTCCGCCGGCAGCTCCTGCGCATGCAGCATCGAGCCGAGGCTCGGCTCGGCCAGATAGGAGAGATCGGAATGCCAATAATGACCGGCATCGACGAGCCCGATGGGCTGGCCGTTCTCGAAGACGTTCGAGACGATCAGGATCTCGCGATGGCCGCGCAGCAGGAAGCGCTCCTGCACATGGATCTCGAGCGGACCGAAACGGCGGCTGAAGGCGATATGGTCCTCCGGCGTCATGCGAGCCTGGTCGCGGAAGACCAGCACCGAATGCTCGTCGAAGGCGCCGCGCACCCTGGCAAAGTCCTTATCGTCCAGCGCGCTGGAAAGATCGAGGCCGACGACTTCGGCGGCAAGGACGGGCGAAAGCGGCCTGATCTCGAAGCTCATCAGGATCCTCCGATGCGGGATCGATCTCAACCGGCGCTCAGGCGCGGAGCGGTGCCGACCCCGGACGCACCGCTCGCCTAGCTTAACGCACCACGCCGCAAAATCGATCGACGCGGGCCGATCTCCGTTGCGCTGCCTGGGCCGTCCGGCACCGTGGCCCCGATTAAGCCATTGGTAACCCTAATGGTGGCAACCTGGACGGCAAATCATCCTTTCTGATGGTGTCTCGTGGCGACAGTGCTTCCCATTTCCGAATTGCCGACGACCTCGGCCGCGGTCAACGCGGCGGCAATCCTGGTGGTCGATGACGACAAACTGGCGAGGCACACGCTGCGCCACATGCTGGAGCACGCCGGTTTCACCGTCATTCTCGCGGCCGGCGGGCGTCAGGCGCTCAGGGCCTTCCAGGAGCGGCCGATCGCCGCCGTCGTCACCGACATCATGATGCCGTCGATGGACGGGTTGCGGCTCATCCGCGAATTGCTGATGCTGCAGCCGGACGCCGGCATCGTTGCGATCTCGGGCGCCGAGAAGCGGCTGGAGGTTGCCCGGCAAGTTGGCGCCAAAGCCGTGTTGCGCAAGCCCATCGAGCTCGCCGAGCTCGTCCAGGCGGTCCGTCTCGTGATGGGTCGCACTATCGCGGCGACAGAGCCCGTTCCGAGCTGAGCCGCACGCCCGGTGAGCCGAGATCCACGCGCGGTCGCCCGCGACTATTCACGTGAGCTGAACGGTCCCTTCGCAGCTCTGCGGCTTATTCGACGCGGCCGCCGGCTGCATGTTCCTACCCCGCGACGCGGTGATCGCACCGCCCCATCAATGGAAGGAACCAGGATCATGACCAAAACGCTCGGCTCTCTCGCCCGGATCGCCACGCTGTCGCCGGCGCTCGCGTATCATCCCGGGAGCGGCACCAACTTCTGATGTCCGCGATGTGAAGCCGGTGCTGGAAGGGTGCCGGCTTCCACAGTTCCTTGCGCCCTCGCGCTTAGCGAGTGGCCGCCGCACAAAACACCGTCACGATCCTCGCAGCGCCTCGCTAGAGCCCGAGCGCGCTCAGCGAGGGATGATCGTCGGGCCGACGTCCGAGCGGCCAG
>Ga0134126_10012576_pt1 | contig 10689 bp, 9 predicted proteins | sample KB31752_FD_96881 | JGI IMG/M metagenome (GOLD analysis project Ga0134126, IMG submission 96881) | Terrestrial soil microbial communities with excess Nitrogen fertilizer from Kellogg Biological Station, Michigan, USA - KB3-175-2 | ecosystem: Environmental > Terrestrial > Soil > Unclassified ...
CACCATGGGTAAGCGTACAGACCACCGCGAGGGCGGGGCGAGAGAAAAAATGGCGTAATAGAGCCAGGTCTTGAGCGCGCCGAAATAGCTGAGGTCCATCAGGGGAATCGTATGGCCGGCGAAACGTAGGTTGGCTGCGATACCGGCGCCATTGTAAATCGGGTAGCTGAAGAAGACTTCGTCATCCTGAATTCCCAGGTGTGGCAGCAGGGCCAGACTGAGTAGCGCGAAGATCAACGCCGCCAGGATGGGCGGAAGCCATCGCCGCCATCGCGCAGTCCTGTTCACTGAAGAGTGAACCCCGCTGCGGCGTAATCAGGACCCGGCGCAAAGCGCGTCAGGCGGAGGCCCTGCCTGGAGGCGAGATCGGTGATGATGCTTTCGAGCTTGCCGTGGTGCAGGTTGAACGGATCGCCGCCGGGCGACATGAGGAAAATCGTAATCTCGCTCAGGACCGAAGCTCGCAGGCACGACGCGATGCTGGCGTACAGGGCGGGATCGGCGAGATCCGCCACATCCCGGGACTTGTCGTAGAAAATATGGATTCCCTTGGGCGTGCGGTATTCGTCGATATCGGCAGCGTCCGGGATGTGGCGAACAAAGGTGCGCGGTTCGGTGCTGGTGTGGATAAAATAGCTGATCACGCCCCAGTGATCGACGTAGACCGCGCGCGCTTGCGGGAACGCCGCACGCCATGCCTGGTATTGTTCCGTCTCGAGGACCGCGCCCGGATAGTGAATCAGCTCGGCGCGCTGTGCCGCGAATCCAGTTACGCTGGCGCAGACCGCGAGCGCGGGAATCACGGCGCGCGGGAGTTTCAGGCTCAACCGATCGAGCACGGCGAAGGCGGCAAGCAGCAGAAAAGGTCCGGCGATGTACTGGTGCCGCAGCATGCCGCCGAACGGATACTTCGCGAGTATCGCGGCGGCAATCATCTCCAGCACGATGACGCCGGCAGCCAGAATCACGGGTCTCGACTGACTCCGGGAGGCCCACGCGGCGAGGGCGCAAAAGATCGCGATGATTGCCAAAGCGGCCGGAGCGGAGGTGAGCGTAACCGGCGAAAAGAGGTTGAAGAAATTGTGAAAATTACGAAGCAGGAAGCCGGGCAGGCTCTCGCCGGGGGTGTGCCTGAAATAGAAAGCGTCCAGATAGCCCTGTGTCGGTTGCGCTCGGACGTGCAGCAGATATTCGGCGGCGAAAAGAATGAGCGGAACAGCCAGCGCTACGCCCGTGCGAAGGCGCAGGCGCGGCAGCATCAGGATCGCGCATGCCGCCACGAAAAAGATCGCCGAATAGTGACTCAGCAGCGCGAGCGATGAGGCGGTCGCAAAGACGACGCAGGCTCGCCGCGATCCGGAGCGCATGCCGAGCCACGCGTAGAACGCCACCAGAACCAGAAATATCGCAAGCTGATAAGAACGGATTTCGTTCGAAATCGTGACCGCATCCGCGGAAAACGCGAATGCCACCGCGCATGTGAGCTGGATCAGAGGCGATTCGAAAAGCCTGCGGACAATCAACCCCGCCATTACAATCGACCCTGTGCCCGCGGCGATCGAGATCGCGCGATAGAGCGCCGGCTGGCCGAGCCGCTCAACCCACCCCAGCAGCAGAAAGAACAATGGCGGATGCGCGTTGGTGCGTAGCTCGAACAGCAGATCGGCCCAGCGCGGGCTGGAGGCCATGAACAGATGCTGCCATTCATCGAAATCGATGTAGGTCCTGCTTCCGATATCGACGCGAATGACGAGTCCCACCAGCGCGATTAGAATCAGCCACAGCCAAAACGTGCGCGGCTTCATGGAGCCTGTGGGGGCGCCGTGCAGGTTCCGGCGATGCGGAATTCGGCATAGACGTCGTAGTTATCGAGATCGAGTCTCTGGATGCAGAGTCCCTGCCCTGCGCTGAGTTCCGCCGCGCGCGCGCGGTAAGCGGCAACCTGCGCTTCGGTACGGGGTTTTGGGGGAACCGGATCGGGCAGACAAAAAATGGTCATTACCGGCAGATGCCAGGTTTTCATACCGCTCGCCATCTCCACGTAGAGCTGCGGATCGCGGAGGTCGAGATTCCAGCGGTCTTTATCGCGGAACATCAATATCGAGCGGCCGTCGCGTTCGAGCCTGTAGACATCGACCGTATCGCTGGCGGGAAGCATGGAGAGGAAGCTCCAGTGCCAGTCGTGGTGGTGCAGGAAAAAGGTGGTGACGTTGAACTGATCGAGGAAAATTGCGGGCGCCGCGGGGAACAGGCGATTGTAGCGGTTCATCTGGTCGGACATTTGCGCACGGCTGTTCTTTGGGTATGCGTCGTAATTTTCAAAACTCGCGTAGCCGATGCCCGCGGCGAGCAAACCAGCGACCGCCAGAACAACGGTTCGCGGCGCCTTCGCGACCGTCCGGTCGAACAACAGAAAAGGCCAGATGACGAGGAATGGAAACAGGATATATTGCTGACGCAGGGCGCCGCCGAACGGATAGACGCGAGCTGCGCCGCCGAACATGATGGCGCCCAGCATGGCCAAAGGAAAAATCACGATCGCAGCCGCGGCAATATCGCGGGTCTGGCTCCAGCGCCGCGCCAGCCAGAAGATGGCGGCCGCCACAAGTCCGCAGATCGCCAGCACGGCATAAAACACCGTCCCTTCGGGGACGGAAAAAGGCGAGAAGGCATTGAACTCGCTTCGCAGATTGCGGAGGAGGAAAGCAGCCATCGATTCCGCGCCGCCCGGCTGAAAGTAGAAATCCGGCAGATGCGCGTAAGCGCTCGGCGCGCCGCCGAAATGCGCGATGTACTCCCAGGCCGGCAGCGCCAGCAGAAGAAGGAATGTCAGTACCTCGCGTCCCAGCGCTCGAAGCGCGCCATCCTTCGCACGCAACGGCTGGACGACGAGCGCGAACAGCAGCGCCGCGCCGACGTAGATCAGCGCGTAGTATTCGGTCAGGCAGGCGAGCGTAGCCAGCACGCCGAAGAGAATGCGCGAGCGCAAAGGGCCGCGTCCATCGGCGATCAGATCCAGGTAATACCAGAACGACGCCTGCACCAGAAACGCCGCCATCATGTAGGTGCGGACTTCTTCGGAAATCAGGATCGACGGCAGCGCCAGGCCATAGGCAAGCGCGGCGAGCGCCGCCCAGATCCGCGAGCGCACCGCGCGCCACGCGATCATCCCCATGAGATACACCGAGCCTGCGCCCGTGAGGATGGAAATCGCACGATACGTCAGTTTCGTGTGCCCCAGCCAGAACGTCAGCCTCAGCAGCAGAAAGTAAAGCGGCGGATGCGCGTTCGCCTGGTATTCCTTAACGAAGTTTCCCCACTGGAGTTGATGAGCGATCCAGACATGCCAGTACCCGTCGTATTCGATGTACTGGCTGGCGCCCAGGATCAGCCGCGGGATCAGGCAGAGAATCGTGATGCCGAGAAGAACCAGATGAAAGGATCGCGGAATCCGCCTGTCATTCATCAAACCTACTATAGAATGAGGTCAACCGCTTGATCCGCTCTCCGCTTCTTGAATTCGATTGGCTGGCGCACGGCTTCGGCACGCGAGACTCGACGCCGCCTTCGGATCTCACCACCGTGAGACAGATTCACTCCGCCCAGGTTCTGGATGCGTGCGGCCGCCGTGGTGAGCAGATCGGTGAGGGCGATGCCCTCGTTTCGGCCGAACCGGACGTGGCCATTGGAATCCGCACGGCCGACTGCGTTCCGATTCTCTTCGCCGATCCGGAAACACGCGTCATCGCCTGCGCCCATGCGGGCTGGCGCGGAACGGCGGCGAATATCGCGGCCGCGACGGTGGCCCGGATGGAAGCGCTTGGCTGCGACCCGAAGAACATCGTCGCGGCGATCGGCCCCTCGATCGGGCCGTGTTGTTACGAGGTCAGCGCGGAAACGGCCTTCCACTTCGACCGCTGGAGAACCGCTACAGACGGCGAAGAAAGGCCGCATCTGGACCTGCCCGCCATCAACGAAGCCCAGTTGGTGGAAGCCGGCATCTACCGGATCTGGAAGTCGGGAGAATGTACTTATTGCCGGGCGGATCGGTATTTCTCGTTCCGCCGGGAAAAGGAACAGGCTGGCCGAATGCTCACTTTTGTTAACAGGCTGGCCTGAAAACACGTCGGGCGGACCTTTTGGGCCCGCCCGGAGATTCGCCTCATTTGGGTTCGTTTTTGCTTTTAGGCAGCCGGCGCGAATAGATCGGCGTTGTCATCGACTTCAATCTCGTGACGGTCGACCTGTTCCTGGCACTTGATGCAGAATGCCGCCCACGGCACCGCAGCGATGCGCTTGGGCGAGATTTCCTCGTCACAATGCAGGCAAATGCCATACGAACCATCTTCAATACGGGCCAGTGCGCGGCGGATCTGGCGCAACATGTTGGAGTCGCGATCCAGATTGCGGATCGCCAATTCACGTTCACCCGCCAACTGCACTTCATCGAGGGCGTCCGGCGCCTTCTCGATTACGATTTCGTCCCGGTTACGAAGCGAACCGGTCAGTTCCGACTGCTTCGTTTCCAATGTTTTTCTAAATTTTTCCAAATCACCCTTGGTCATTTCCGAATCCTCGCCTTCCCCTAACTACTTACCGTGGAGGCCTCTCTTTCGTGTCGTCTGTGTTAAAGACGAATATCTGCCATCAAAGTTTCAAAAAATATGAGTACCGAAAGCTTAAATATTACTCATTTGATGCCAAAGAACTGCGATCTTCAGCACATCCCGCTATGACACCCGTGCCCAACACGCCTGAGCTAAGCAATCCCGGTGCCAAACTTCCTGCCCAACCTCGGGTCTTACATCCTATATCAACCCTCGGCCATTGTCCATGGTTTTGGTGTTCTGACCGCCCGGAATATTACAGCCGCAATCAGGGAACCAGTTCTACCTGGCCGAACACCAAACCGTAGTCCTGACCATCTATACGATCCACCGGGTCCACCTGGATCCCGATTTCCACCGAATTCTTACCTGCCAACATATCGGCTGGTAATGAGATTAGACGACGGAAAATGCGTTCTGCATCGTAAATTCGCGTATTCGAAACCACTTTTCCGCCGACCAGAACCATTAGAGTGCGCGGCGCGACGGAAAGTTGCGCGCTCGGACACCGCCCCTCCAGTTCCAGCCGTTTAGCTCCGGCGGGGACACCGAGCCGGAGGGTTGCTTTGCCGGGCATCCAGCGAACGCCGGACTCGACGGGCAACCATTCCGGTCCTAAAAGCCAGGAATAGAGGGGATTGCCGATATCGACGCGACTCGGCAACCGATCGACGTGGCGGCTTGACTCCTGCCGCCGATATCCCTCCGTTATGTGCCGGAGGTGATCACTTTTGAGAGAGTATACCACAACCTCGTCGTGGGTGATCGCATAATTGAAGACATCCGGATCCAGTACAAACCGGGATGGATCGCTGACTGTCCCGGTAAGTCTAGTCTCTGGAGTGAGATACACGTCCCGAATCCCAAGAGTGTCAAAGGCAAGATTGCCGAAAGAAAGATCGTACAACTCCGAACCGACGCCCTTGACGGCAAGCGCTTTTCCCGGGTGAGTCCGCCGGGCCGCCTGGACACCCAGCACAAGAGTTCGAACCTTATCCGATTTGAGGCGCCACCAATGGATTTCCCTGGTGGTTACCCCGCTAATCGGCACGAGCCAGAGGAGGACGAGAGAGACGGCGAGAATTCCTCGCGCCGACGAACTCCTGGCGAATTCAGCCGCCGCACCTGCGGCAAACATGGCAACTCCGATAGAGGGGATGGTCAGGTAATAAGGAGTCGGGTGATCGGTGAGCGGCAGCAGAGGGGCAAGGGTGACCGCGAACCAGATGACCCCGAAGAACAGCTCGCGGCGCCTTCGCCAGGCGAGCACCGCCGAGACAACGAGAGCGGCTGCGGATACCACCAATACCAGCCGAGCCAGGGAATGGTTCAGGCCGAGGGGGACGGCCGAGCCGGGCAGAACCACCACGCGGGTGTAAATCTTCAGGGTTGTGATGATTGCGGAATTGAAGTGCAGCGCATAGGGTCCCGAGGATGGAAGAGGCGCCAGCCAGCGATGCAGGGCAAAATATGCGGCGGATAGCGCAGCAAGGGACGCGATGTCGCGCAGAAGGCGGCGGTCGGTTTTTTGTACCAAAATGATCCACGCGGCGGCTATCGCGGGATAGACGATGTTGATTTCGAGCGCTCCGAACCCGACGATGAAGATCGCGACCTGCGCCCACCAGAAGGGCCGGCGGCCGGTTTCGATGTAGCGAATCAGCAGCGCCAGTGCGGAGAGAAGGAACAGCGGGCACATCAGCTCGTTATAGGCTGAGCTCCAGGTCAGGGGGCGAACGAGCGCGGTGTTGGCGATCCAGAGGAGCGGAGCGAGGACTGACGCGAGCCTTGATTGGGTCAATTTCCTGACAGTCCATGAGATCAGCAGGGCGTCAGCGGCGGCGGTGGCGAAGGCGGCGATACGGAAGGGGAGCGGGTCCAATCCGAAAACGGATTCGAGCAGGATGAAGAAGCCGCGTTCGCTCCAGGGCCGGATAGTGCCCTGCGCCGCGGGCTTGAATAGTTCCCGCAGAAGGTCGTGACGTATCCCGATCAGGTGGGGGAGGCTGAGCCAGGCGAAATCATCCGCCATGAACCAGAAGTGGAAGGCCTCCCGATAGAGCCAGAGCAGAAATGCAAGGGGCAGCAGCCAGAGTACGGCGTCCGGCACGCGCCGCAGCGCCGCGCGGAAACCCACCATCAGTTTGAGTCGAGTGAGGCAGCAGTGATGATGACGCCGAGTTCGCGGCGATCGGTGGGGCCGGGCGGCAGCGAGTTATCGAGCGAGAAGTCAATGGCGACGGTGTCGCCGGTCAGCAGGGAGGCGGGGACATCGGCCGTGAACGTATGGGCGCCGGCATCGACGTACTTTTCGGTCTTCAGGGTTTTCGAGCCGACGGCGGCGGTGAGACTCTGAGAGTGCACTTGCTTCAAAACAGAGTCAGCCGCCACAAGACTGAGCGTCAGGATGGCGCCCTTCTGCGCCGTGCCGGGCGGGGTTTTCAGGGTAATGGTGAAGTTACCGGCAGTCCAGCGCCACATCCCCGATTCGAGCTGGAAGACGCCTTTCGTCAACTGCTGTTTCGCGCTCGGCGCATTCATTTTCAGTGAGGAAACGAGCGGTGCATTGGCCGCGGGCTCGCCCTCGTCATTTTGCACGGTCTGGTTGGCCTTCTTGCCGCACGCGGAGACGAGAAGCGCGAGAGTGCACAACACGGTGAAACGCTGGAATTGGAATTTTGAGATCATGCGATTTTTTCTACCTGAACTAAACAACTATAGAACGTCGGTCCGCAGCCTTTATCGGTGAGGCGCTGCGAAGTCAGCATGTTGATACCGCGGCGGTCCGGCGACATACGGAGCCAGCGCGTGGAACGGGTGCAGACCACGCCTTCACCCACCGTGGTTTCGACGAGCGCCGTGAGCTCGCATTCGCCCCGCTCATTGAATACGCGCACGGTGTCATTCGGTGCGATGCCCCGCACGGCGGCATCGGTGGGATGGAGCGTAAGGCTGCCCTGGAGATCGTTATTTTCCGGCCGCGAGGACAAGGTGGAGTTCACGTTATTGTCGCCTTTGGGTGAGATCAACTCCAGAGGGAAGCGGTTGCGGAGCGAGGCGTCGCCATGGCGGGATTCGACAGGCGGTTGATAATCGAGCGTTTCGGCGCGAAACTCGCATTTGCCGGAGGGGGTACCGAAGCCGCCTTCCGCGAAAGGCAGAAAGGGTTCAGGAAGGTTGAGGCGTATGGAATGGCGTTGATCCAGCGCTTCGAGAGTGATGTTGTCCAGAAATGGATGCCCACTCGAAAGCGCGGCGCGAATCATCTCGTCATCGGAATCACGGAAGCAGGGTTCGGTGAAATTCATGCGGGCGGCGAGAGCGCGGAAGATGTCCTGATTCGAGCGCGCCTCCCCGGGCGGCGGCAGCGCGGGCCTGGCGAGTTGCAGGTAGTAGTGACCGTAAGGCTTGTGGAGATCGGTGTTTTCGAGAAAGGTAGTGGCGGGCAGGATGATATCGGCGAAGTCCGCGGTATCGGTCTGAAGCTGTTCAATCACGACGGTGAACAAATCTTCGCGCAGAAGCCCTCGGCGAACCGCGTTCTGATCCGGTGCAATGGCGGCTGGATTGGAATTGTAGACGACCAGGGCGCGAACGGGCGGATCGTTTTGCCGCGTGAGTGCGTCGCCGAGCTGCGCCATATTGATGATGCGGGCTTCGCGGCCGAGCGGAGAGCGGAGTTGCAGTTCCGGCATCTCGATCGCCTTCGAATGGAGCTGGAATGCGTACGATGTGGAGAGCTGAACGCCGCCGCCGGCCTCGCGCCAGGCTCCGGTGAGGGCAGGCAGCAGAGAAATCACTCGCACCGCCATCGCGCCTCGCTCGGAGCGCTGCACGCCGTAATTCAGGCGAATTGCGGCGGGCCGCGTGGTGGCATATTCGCGCGCGAGATCGACGATGTCCGTTGCGCAAATGCCGGTCAGCTGGGCGGCGCGGTCGGGCGTCCACTCGCGTACACGTTCCTTCAATTCGGTAAAACCGAGCGTGTGGCGCTCAATGTAGTGACGATCTTCGAGGCCTTCGTGCACAATAACGTGCATCATGGCCAGAGCGAGGGCTGCGTCCGTACCGGGATGGATGGCGAAGTGGCGGTCGGCGGCGCGGCCTGTGCGGTTTTGATATGGATCGATCGTGTAGAACTTCGCGCCGTTCCGCCGGGCTTCGACGATGAACGGCCAGAGGTGCACGTTGGTGCCGAGAATGTTGGCGCCCCAGGCGATGATCAGCTTCGCGTGGCGGAACTGTTCGGGCTCGATGGCGTAGCGATGGCCGAGCGCGTCATTCGTACCGGCCATACCGGCAGTTGAACAGATGGTGCGATCCAGCCGCGAGGCACCGAGGCGATGGAAGAAGCGGCGATCCATTCCGCCGTAATTCAGCACGCCCATGTTGCCGGCGTAGCTGTAGGGAAGAATCGATTCGGAACCCGCCTCGGCTGAAATCCGGCTGAGCCGCGCTGCAATTTCGTTCAGCGCGTCATCCCACGAGATGCGGGTGAAGCGGCCCGCACCTTTCGCGCCGGTGCGGCGCAGAGGATAGAGAAGCCGCTCGGGCGAATACTCGTGGTCGAGATAGCGGGCGACTTTGCCGCACAGAAATCCGCGTGTGACCGGATGAGCCGGGTTGCCGCGCAGCCGCAGCGCGCGGCCGTGGTCGTCGATATCGACCAGGATCGAACAGGTGTCCGGACAATCGAGCGCACAGACGGAATGGACGGTGCGGCGCAAGTTCTACCATTATCTCGCGCTCCGGCAACACGGGTTCAAAGGGGCTGTGCCAGGATAGAAGTTCGTCTTTTATGAAACTATCGATTTGGCCCGCTGTACTTATTTTTTCATTAGCAGCGGCGTATCCGGTGGCGGCGCAATCCGTCACCTCCAATGAAGGGCGCCGCGAGTTGGGAGTCTCGATTGGCGAATTGAGCAGCGGCGCGCCCAATGCGGCGGCAGGCCATCTGGATCTGAATGCCGGGGTTGCGATCGAACTGAGCTTTGCCCAGAAGATTCGCGATCTCGGTTTTGGCTCGCTCTATTGGGAAGTGGATTCACTGGTGGGGCCGATGCGGCGCGTTGATGGAACGCCGGCTACGGCGACACATACGGTTCGCAGCGTCTATGCTACGCCTGGTCTGCGGCTGCGGTTTACGCCGAAGGAACCGGTATCCCCGTGGCTCGCGGCAGGCGCCGGATACGCGTTTTATAACTCCGACAATACGGCGATCGACGGCGGTCCGGCCGCAGGCGGATCGAAACACACGTACGCCATCGACGTGGGCGGCGGCGTGGATTATGCGTTGGGTAAGAGCTACGTTCTGCGTGGCGAGGCGCGAGGGTTTTACACGGGAAGCCCGAAGTTCGGGACGCCGAGTGACAATGGGCTGTTCAATTTTGTAATCAGCGGCGGTTTGGTCTGGCGCTTTAAATAGACGCCGGGCGGGGGTGCAGCCGGACGGACCACGGGGTCCGTCCCCCGCATATTAATGTTTAGTGACGGCGTCGACTTTTGCCTGGGCCTGCATCGCCTGATCCAGAGCCACAGCAGGGTCGGCCGCCCCGGCCATCAAGCTGTCCACCTGCTTTTGGGCGACCACAAGTTCAGCCTGAGCTGCAGCGAGATCGATTTCTTCCTTCCGTTCAGCCCCGTCCGCGAGAATGCGGACGCGATCCGGAAGAACTTCCACGAAGCCGCCGAACAGTGCGATCACCTTCTGGGCGCCGGCCGATTTGTAAGTCAGAACGCCACCCGCTTTGAGTTCGGAGAGCAGCGGCGCGTGCCCGGGCATTACGCCGATGAAGCCTTCACGCGCCGGGATCTGCACCTCGGTCACCTGCTCGCTGACGAGCACGCGTTCCGGACTCACTAACTCAAAAAGCATCGTATCGGCCATGACGATTCTCAGCCGTTCATCTGGCGGCCTTTTTCGACCGCTTCTTCGATCGTGCCGACCATGTAGAACGCCTGCTCCGGCAGATCGTCGTGCTTGCCGTCGACGATTTCCTGAAAGCCTTTGATGGAGTCAGCCAGCTTCACGTACTTGCCGGGGAAGCCGGTGAACTGCTCGGCGACGTGGAAGGGCTGCGAG
>Ga0134126_10012577_pt1 | contig 10689 bp, 15 predicted proteins | sample KB31752_FD_96881 | JGI IMG/M metagenome (GOLD analysis project Ga0134126, IMG submission 96881) | Terrestrial soil microbial communities with excess Nitrogen fertilizer from Kellogg Biological Station, Michigan, USA - KB3-175-2 | ecosystem: Environmental > Terrestrial > Soil > Unclassified ...
AACCGGATGTTTTTCAAAACGACTACCTCGTGGTGGTGGAGTTGGCTCATCGCGCTCTGTCTTCGACGCAAGCTCCCTACTGTGTCATCGGAGCCTTAGCCCTCGGTGTCTGGGGGACTCCACGAGCCACCTACGATGTGGACTTTCTTATTCTTGCTCAATGCAACAATCCGCAGCCGTTCCTCAGTTTGTTGCGTACAGCTGGATTTGCGATCAACGAGACATGGCACGATGCCAATCCGATGGCTCGTGAAGTCGTTCTACGACTCGCGCATCCCACCGCCATTTATTTCCCCGTGGACCTTGTCTTTTCACTGGGGCCCTTCGATCGCGCTGTGCTCGATCGACGCCGGGCCGTCGATTTTCATGGTTTGACGATCTGGATGAGCTCACCCGAAGACCTCGTTCTGATGAAATTACGAGCGAGCCGACCGCGAGACTTTGACGATGTGATCAGCATCGTCAAGAATCCTCGCCTGCAGCTCGACCTAGACTACCTCTGGAACTGGGCAGACCGGCTTGGGCTTCAAGGCGAACTGCAGTATGTCCTCCAGGCGACCGACGCTGGGAGCTGATCTCTCGGCTCCAGCCTCACCATGCTTCAGTCCTCCGACCGCTTCTCCCATCCAGCGGCACGAACGGCACGTCGGGGTTGTACTTGTTCACCGGGTTCAATGGGTTATCCGGACGGTAGCGATTGGCAGGATTAAAGGGATTGTCCGGATTGTATTGATTGATCGGGTTGGCCGGGTTGCCGGGATCGTATTGGTTCACCGGATTAAACGGATTGTCTGGACTATAGGCCTGAGCAGGATTCAGAGGATTGTCCAGCTGATACTGGTTGATCGGGTTGAAGATATTGTAGTCTCGCTCATAGCGCGGATCGAAGCCCATTTCGGCGCGGCTCGCAGTCGCCGACAGAATAAGCAAGGTCGCAATCATCAGATGCCGTTTCATGGTTGCCCTCCTGTGTGAAGACGCCAAGTTTCACACAACGCCGTGACATCCAAGGTCACAATCCGCTATATTTTTTACCCAGCCGTTGATGCGTGCGGCTTCTTGAATCACCGCCGCGCGGCGTGTCTCCGCCTGAGCACGCCCCCATGCGGCATCGCTACGCCGGCGACAGGTCGCGCAGCAGCATAATGGCTCCACGACGCCGTGCGCTTCGTTCATATCGAGCATCGGCGGTCACGAGCATGGTATTGGGAAGGGTCAACGTCACCGCATGGTACAGCGTGTCAAACACATGCTGGTTGAGCGCTTGTGCCAAGTCGCAGGCGATGAGAAAGACCTCCGGCCCGCTCTCGACCGGCAAACCCGTGGCATACAGATCGGCCACATCTTCGGCGGCAGTCTCCGGGCTGAGTCGAACCAGCACAGCCGCAATTTCCACGAGCCAATGCACCGGCTGATGCACATGCACCCGTCCGCGCTTGATCCCGTCCAACAGGATCAAGGCTTGTTCGGTATCAGCCTCGTCTTTGCGAGGGGCACCAGCCACTTCACCGCCACACTGGCATCGACGACCAGTCGGATCACGGCCGACTCGCTTCCCGCGCGCGGCGGACTTCGCGTGCCGTCACCGGTTGCTTGGTGCGCCGACGACTCAACAAGGCGTCGACCGCTGCGCTCCGTCGTTTCTGCACCGACTGGTCCTCGACGGCTTGCGCCATCAGCTGGGCGATTACCCGGCTTTTATTTTCACCCGCGAAGGCCTTGTCGAATTTCTTCTTCACGTCTTCCGGCACGCTGAAATTCACCGTCGCCATTATGTCTCTCCCCTGAATGATTGTTGAAATGTTCAACAATCATTGTCGGTAGAGAGGGAGGCGAAGTCAAGAATGCGTTGAGCTTCCTGCACCTCCCGAAGCTCAAGATTCAGCCGACCAGTTCTCTCATATCGGCAACGGAGAGGGGTATGCACTGAAGAGGAGCACCATGTATGGAAGACCACAAAACGCCTGCGTTACTCCTGCCGGAACACAAGTGGGAAGGGGGTTGTTTTTTCCATGTAAGACGTACAAAATACCGCCGCGTTATTCATGCTGATCCTATCATCCACCCTCACTAATAGAGAGGCATAACCGTGAGTCTGCAAAACCTTCTCCGGCTTGTTGTTGTAATGGGTATGTACGGCACCGTTGGCCACGTCTGGGCATATGACGCAAGTCCGAACATCAGTAGCGGCGTGGACGCTTGTGCCCAGGTGATCTTTTCTTCCTTCACGCCTCCTCCCTTCTCCGTGGATAAGAATAATGTCGCGGTGGCGCCGAAATCGGAGTTTTCATTCCTTGCATCCAAGACCGTTCTTTTCCCAAGCATTACCGTAAAAATCAAGGAGGAAAAAGTTCCGGTCACCGTCACTCCGATCAATAACGGCTTCCTGGTGAAAGGAAAACTGCCTCCCAGCGTCAAAGGCAGCTACATCCGGCTCGATATTTTCGCCAAAGGACCCAGCGACTGTGACAAGACCGATGGTTGGCTGCTGAAAGTGGGCAACTGACTGCGAGCGAGACGATCTGGGCAGAGGAGTTCCCTGCCCAGATCGTTATCCCGACCGTCGCGCCGATCTCCTCAAGGCTCTTCTTCTTCGACCGACTCAATCGATTCCTGTAGCGCCGCCACAAAGGCCTCCGGCTGAGCCAGGGCGTTTTTCGTCAATTGAAATTCACTGACCAGCACGCCGTCTTTATCGACCAGCAAGAGACGATAGCCCTCTTTCACAAGATTCCTCCCTTCCGCTCGACAGCGACAGGAGAGCCTTCCGGTCTGATCCGATTCAGAAGCCGCGCAGTATGGTCAAGATGAAATCAGGTTAGAACGGAAACCGAATGCCCAACTGGACTTCGTTTGGGATGAGGTGTTGTCCGAGCACGCTTCTCAATCCAGCGTTCGAAGAACCGGAAGAAACGGATGATTCAGACGGCGCGATAGTGAGCGTACGATCGAGCTCCGTCGCATAGCCGCCGCCAAACCCTGCTCCGATGTAAGGCACGAGTGTCCTCCCTCCCACTGAAATCGGTTTCGACACAGTCGGAAGGGTCCGCAGCATCAATCCGTTCTCCGTCGGCACGGTTGTGGACAGCATCGGTCTCACTGCCGCTTCCGTTGCTGTGGAAACCGAAGAGGTCATCGTGTTGGATGTTGATGGTTCAATCGCAAAACGTCCGTCTCTGATCGTGCCTGCATGGGAGAGCGACCAGCTCACGCTCATCGCGAGACCGATCCCCATGGACCATCTGATGATACGGGTTTGAGACATACTGTTCACCATAACAACTCATCCGTCGTCTATTCAAGCGGCTATGCCGGTGTCACGGTGTCTGTCTGATGAGTAGGGATCCGTTGGGTTCCTTCGTCAGACTCACGGATTCAGACTTCATCTATTTCCTTGGTAGGTGGGGCTCGCCACGATATGGTAGGCGCTACGTACCGATAAGACAGATCACCGAGACCCTCTATGCGATCTTACGACCTGGTCGTGGTCGGCAGTGGGCCAGCCGGCCAGAAAGCAGCCGTCCAAGCGGCGAAACTGTCCAAGCGCGTGGCCATCATCGAGAAGGCGCCACAGCTGGGCGGGACGTCTCTCAATACCGGGACCCTCCCCAGCAAAACCCTGAAAGACACGATCGAGTACATTCATGGATTGGGGCGACGAGGATTGCGCCAACTGGGCGCCGAACTCACTAAGCAGCTGACGCTCCCCGATCTGATGACGCGCAAAGACCAAGTCATCGAGACTGAAGTCGCCGTCATCACCAATCAACTCCGGCGTAACGGCATCGAGATCATCCAGGGCACAGCCGGCTTTGTCGATCCGCACATGTTGCGCGTGGTGAGATCAGATGGGCACGTCGATCATGTCCATGCCTCGATTATCATCTTAGCCACAGGGTCACACCCACGTCGTCCCGCAGAGATCCCCTTCGATGACCTCATCGTATGCGATTCCGACTCGTTTCTCCGCACGACTAAGAACCCTGCCGGCATCATCGTCATCGGTGGGGGTGTCATCGGCGCAGAATATGCCTCGATGTTGGCCGCCTTCGGGATCAAAGTCACCCTCATCGACCGGCGGACTCAGCTGTTGCGGTTCTTAGACCAGGAAATCGCGCAAGCCCTCGATTCCCATATGCAACAAAATGGGGTCGTGATGCGACTCGGCCAGGAACAGTTGGATATCTCCGTGAACGAGGCCGGGAACCCAGTGGTCCGGTTCCAAGACGGCGAAACAGTGACAGCCGACATGGTGCTCTATACGATGGGGCGGATCGGCAACACAGAGGCGTTGAATCTCTCCGTTATCGGCCTGACCACCGATCAGCAGGGCCAACTCGTGGTCAACGCCCAGTACCAAACAGCCGTTCCTCACATCTACGCGACGGGCGATGTCATCGGATTTCCCGCGCTCGCCGCCACGGCGATGGAACAAGGCCGCCTCGCCGCCTGTCACGCATTTCACGTCTCCGAGGCGCACGACATCAAGGTGATCCCATACGGCATCTACAGTATTCCCGAGGTCTCGATGGTGGGAAAAACCGAAGAAGAGCTCGTCGCCGCTGAGGTCCCGCACGCCACCGGGAGGGCTTTTTTCCGAGAAATGGCGCGTGGCCACATCAGCGGCGACCTCCACGGTCTCTTAAAGGTCATCTTTCACCGCGAGACGCACGCGCTCCTGGGCGTCCATATCATTGGACCAGGAGCCACTGAATTGATTCACATCGGCCAATCGGTTCTGACTTATGGAGGGACGGTGGAGTACTTCGTCCACAATGTCTTTAATTATCCCACAATGGCCGAGTGCTACCGCACCGCGGCCCTTGACGGCCTGAATCGGTTACACCATCATCCCCCATCACGTTGAATCCCCTTGCCCACCGACCTCCGACAAAAAACCTGTTGGATCGATACAATACGTCTTGCACGAGCCCTCAAAAAGTCTATAATCAACCAATACTGCCGGTCATCATGACCTATCATGACCTATGTGGAGTCATAGTCATGAGTATCATCTCGACCACCGTCCTCTCATCCCCATTGCAGTCCCCTGTCTGTATCACCCACCAACAATCCCCGTTTGGGGATCGGGCGCCACAGGAGGTATAATCATGCCCATTCCATGGACGCTTAAAAGCCATCTCGATCGTGAACATGTTCATTACGATGTCTTGTCTCACTCACAGACGTTCCGTGCTCTTGCCGTCGCACAGACGCTCCATGTACCGGAGCAAGAGATGGCCAAGGTCGTGATCGTGAAGGTAAAGGAACGATTCGTCACGACAGTGCTGCCGGCCACCCGGAACGTGGATGTGCCATGCTTGCGGAAGATTTTTGGGACCCACCGCGTCCGTCTCGCGACTGAAAAAGAAATTATGCAACTCTTCCCGGACTGCGAAGTGGGCGCCATGCCGCCACTCGGCACACTCTATGGACTTCCGGTATATGTCGATCGGTCGCTCACTGCCGATGAGGAGATCATCTTCGAAGGAGGCACCCACTCGGAGGCGATCCGTATGCGGTACTGGGATTTCGCCGCGCTGGTATTTCCCGTCGTGGCCGAATTCCACCGGCCGCCCATGGCAATGTGCTGACCTAGCTTGGGTCCCTGTCCAACACATCTTGTAACAAATTGTAACAAACTGATGCGGGTCATCCAGCGCTCGCTGTGTGAATCCCAGCAGTGAATGTTATGTTTTCTTCGCACAATCCTGCTAGGATGGAGCCTGTGCCTATCAAAAGTCCCATCCTTCTTGTGAAAGGAAATGTCATGATGAAACGTTCATATCTCATCGCGGTCTTTCTCATCGCCTCGCTCATCGGCGGACCAACCCTTTCGTTCGCAAAGGCGCGAGGGGGAGGAGGTTTTTCTAGCGGAGCTCGCGGCGGAAACTCATCAATGGGTATGGGCAGCCGCGGATCCCGTACCTATCAAGACAACGGCGCCAAGCCGATCGAACAGTCCACCACAGCCAAGCCCTCGACGGCACCGCCGCCTACTAACGCGGGAAACAGCCCGATGGCTCAGCCCACTCCAGCCACGTCACCTTCCTGGTGGCAACGCAACCCCCTGCTTGCCGGAATCGCCGGCGGTCTGGCCGGAAGCTGGATCGGCCATATGCTCTTTGGCGCGTCGGAGAGCAGCGCCAAGACCACGGATGCAGAGCCGGGAGCGACATCCAACTCAGCAGGCAGCTCCTTTGGGCTGGTTCTCCTGTTGATGTTGGTAGGAGCCGGTGCATTCTACTATTTCAAAAAAGTCCGTCAGAACCCTGCTCCGGTGTTCACCGGACTCTCACGTAGCACCGCCGCGAGCGGAAGTCTGCTCGACATCTCGTCCAACTCCACCGACAGGCCGGCAACTGATACTGCCTATACCGTGACTGCCGAAGATAAGACAGCCTTTCAACAGCTGCTGACCGACATTCAATCCGCCTGGACCGCCCAAGACGTGGCAGCCTTGAGACCCTTTTTGACGCCGGAAATGCTGAGCTATTTCAGCACCGCCTTGGCCGAGGACGGCAGTCGAGGCGTGCAGAATCACGTGGAAGGGGTGGAGTTGCTCAAGGGAGATGTGCGGGAAGCCTGGTCCGAAGACGACCAGGACTATGCAACCGTGGACCTACGCTGGAATGCCAGGGACTACACAGTCTCCACGACGATCCCACGTGGAGAGCCGGGCTATCTGATTGAGGGCAGTGAAGAAACACCGACCGAATCGTACGAAGTCTGGACCTTCATGCGCGTGCGGGATGGACGTTGGCTCCTATCGGCCATTCAGCAATAATGTCTGAGCAAAAGGCGGCTGATTCACAAAGTCAGCCGCCGAGCCACTTCCAGAGATAGGGTGTGAGTAGATAGGCGGCAGCCGAGACCAACACCCCCACCACCACGCCTAAAATCCCTGCCACGTAGAGTCCCGCAAACGGTGCTGCAAATACAACCAGGATCATGAACAGGGCCAGCGACCGATGATCTTCGTAGAAGATGCGACGAGACTCAGTTGAAAAGGAACCGATGGAATCAGATCGATCAGACATGCCGCGAGTATAGACGAAATCCATCGCCCTGTCTGTCCGGAAGTCTCAGAGAATGAGCACCTTCAGCAGGATAATGTGTCAGTGGAAGACCGGGCCAGAATTCGTTCCTTTCTTCAAGCCACAGCACTTCTTAAACTTCTTTCCACTACCGCAGGGACAGGGATCGTTTCGCCCGATCTTTGTGCGAGCTGAGTGCTCTAGATCAAGATCACCTACTTCGAGTCGCGCTTGATAGATCGATCGTCCCAGGTGAGCATACTCACTCATCGCCTCCGGGAAGATCTCCATCACCGATTGGGCCAACTGTTCCAGACTTCCCTTCCCCTTCGTTTCCTGATGGTACACCTCGGCGAGTTTCGGAGAGGTAAAGAACGTGAGTGTCATCAGCAACGCTCCAAGTTCCTCGTCGAGTTCATCCGGCGTGTACTCGTTCCACACCTCCTCAAGGTAGTCGTAGCCGATTGAAAACCCTTGTGCCCACTGACTCAGTGGTGCGTCGGCACTCAAGTTGTCCATCGCCCACGGTCTTATTTTGCACCCAGCCGGGAGAGAGACACCACCAGCGGGTCGTTCACGAATGCAATCGTCGTAGAGCGCCATCATCGCCTGGAGCACCTGCTCCGCTTCAGCTTGCGTCTCATAGCTGGCCTCCTGATCGTTGAAAACCAGTGGAATCCATTCGGAAGGTGGGATCAACTCCGGCCCATTCGCCAAGCAGAACAAGAAGCCGGCCAATTGGGGATAGATCAGAGTGTCCTTGGGACGCAGCGGTGAAGACAAGAATCGCGTTAAAAGCGTCGCCTGGGCGTCTGTGAACGGTGGAACGGTGATCGTCATGGCTTGAGCAGTCTGTCAGGTACTGCTAGCGCATTTCAATCCTTCCTTGAGCTTGTCTGACTGTACCCCAGCTTCACCCACTCATCAGCCGCTTGGATTCCGCAAATGTGATCACACAAAGACTCCAGGCTCCTTTTCCTCTTTCCAAGAAGCCCTCTCTGAAGTACCAGTCCCGCATCTCGCGGTTGATGTCATTCTGGATATCCGCACGGTCGGGCTGGTAAAAGATGGCGGTGATCTAGTTGTTACTGATCCAGCCGGAAAGGAATGTTGCGCGATGATGTCAACACCCAGGACGATCAGGATGCGTACCCATGCACCGCGAGATACTACATCGGGGGGCGCGCGGAGCACGCAGCGCCTCATTCACCGCGCCTGTCTGGCAACGGTGTTGCTGGTGACGATCGCCGTCGTAGCTCAAGTGGTGCACGCCGCAGGCGAGGGTCAGACGAAGTTCAGGCGTATCTCGACTCAGTACATCGCGGCTTTGGGTAATCCAGGTGCGACCTCCGGGAGCGACGCGCAATTGTGGGGTCTGTGGCCGCTGGACCCAGGTCCTCGAGGCGTGAAGCTGAACCGCTATCAATCGTTAAAGGATGCCGGTGGCCTCGCCTCGGCGCGCTGGAAGTTCGACGAAACAGACTGGTGGCTGGAGGAACACGGCTTGATCATGGAGCAACCGACCGTTCCACTCCCTCCCGGGAAATATCTGGTCACGGGCGCCCGTAAGGTGACGGCAGTGCTGACTATTCATCCCGCCGACAGCCATGGCGACAGGCGCTGGGAGCTCGATCAAGGCGCGACGCTCTACGACGTGACCCACCTGGCCTGCCGTTCCGCACGCTATACACCGGCGACGGTGGGTACTTCGTGCTCGCCGGCTAACGCAAAGCAGACGGCATTTCCAGTTGCACCAGGGGGAACGATGCCTCCGGTCGAGGGCTGCACGAAGCAAGACTATGCGGTCCTCATCGTGATCGGCGTGGGCGTGGAAGACTGAACCGCGGTGACGCACCGATAGTTAGCGGCGACCGGGTAAAGCGAATTATCGTGAGGCCAGTTCGCAAGCGTGCGTGATCTCGCGTTTCCCCACCGGACGTACCTGGGAGGCTTCCAACGTGACCATGGCGGCAGTCTGTCCTTCCAAGGTTGTGAATTCCACCTCATAGGCTTGACCATCACGATAGACATGAACCACTGTGCCGACATCTCCTTCCACAAGCCCTTCGGAGGGCACGGGTCGCAGCCAATACCACCCGATCATGTTCTTTAATCTGGTCATGGCACGCCGCTATTGCTTCGACGGAGACGGACCGGCCGCAGTCAAGGATGAGCTTTCCCTGTCGAGGCCAGCTAAGGCTTTCTGAATCAGCTCGACTTCCCGGCCCTCAAAGTAGGGCTCACCGCATTGCGTACAGACCCAGGCTGGGATTGCATCCCAAGACACATGATAACCCTTTCGATCCAAACTGAACGGGACTGCTCCGCGAACCATTCGGCCTTTACAATGGATGCACTCCATAAGTTATCTCCTTCTTCGATAGTCGGGTGACTACTGATCGATGTCTGTCGGGGGCCGAAGGTTTAACGTCTTAAGTTAATCACTTGTAAACGCATTACGCGGTTCCAATTAAACGGATCTATAGCGGTCTCCCGAAGACAAGTCACTGTGACCTGTGTTCGCAACATTGCTTCAATGAAGTGAACGACATCTTGATCACCTATTACAGCAAACCTGTATTCACCTTGAGGAACCTCTTGCCCGTCAAATACTGATAGCCGACCTGCGTTATCAAACTTGTTGAAGTCGAATATTTCACAGGAGATAGAGACTGGCTTATCATCCACCTTGGTTGGCAAGTCAAAAAGACCTTTAGTCTCTATCCCGTGCTTGATTTCTGGCCTTTCCCTACGCCCAATTGAAACATGCCTAACACTATTTTCCTCAATGAGCTTGTCTAACCCTTGATAATGCGGAAGAGAGGTTTGTGCAATTTGAAACACTGGCCCATTAAAGGTGTTATTGATCGTTCCTGTATTGACAGTCAGCACTGAGTTATCAGAGCCACTAAAAGAATACTGTGGTTGATCTCCAGACTTTACCGCCTCTAAAACGAGCTTTAAAAACTCATAGGATTGTTTCGTAAATTCCCAGATCCCAGCTGGCCCTAATGTTTCCATGAAGGGAAGAGCAACTTGTCCGACAGCGAAAAGAATATCGATCTCAGAATGAAACGAATTCCTACCAATCTGTTTAGCGCTTAGGAAGAATTTGGATCGCTCCTCTCGCGTCATGCGCTGACGGCCAGAAAGTACAAGATAGGTCGCATCTAAGATTCCCTGAACCTCGCTGAAACCAGATAGCATTGTATGTATTGGGATCCCTGTTTCAAAGGCCGGACCTTCCATATCGAATGCTATTTCCACAGGGCGACTTGGATCATCAACCTTGATCAGCGGCATCGTCACCTCCCCGCAATAGTCGCAGCAGTACCTCTGCCGCAGACACCTTTCAAAACATAGGAAAACTCTCCAGCAGAACGGATCGAGGATCGAGTCGCATGAGTTGGCCCAGGTGAAAGTGGCCTCGACCGTGCCTTCGATCTCCTCGATAATGGACGAGTATTGCTCAACGATAACCTAAAGATTTTCAGGGTCCATGCCCACCATCGCTAGCCGGCTGATAGAGCTATAGCTAAGCCCACAGTTACTGATGGACATGAGGATGGATTTGGGCAATCATGGGAGCATGAGATGCTCATCAGATTTGCGTCAACGGGTGGTGAATTTTGTGCGCAATGGTGGAAGCAAA
>Ga0134126_10012578_pt1 | contig 10689 bp, 4 predicted proteins | sample KB31752_FD_96881 | JGI IMG/M metagenome (GOLD analysis project Ga0134126, IMG submission 96881) | Terrestrial soil microbial communities with excess Nitrogen fertilizer from Kellogg Biological Station, Michigan, USA - KB3-175-2 | ecosystem: Environmental > Terrestrial > Soil > Unclassified ...
CAATACAAATGGTTATGATTCCCTGTATTTGCATCAAAGCGTAAAAGGTCATCAGCAGTTTTTACTTTTTTGGCAAGCCCGGCTTCCACAAGTGTTTCCAGAGTTTTATAGACGGTGGCCAGTGAAATGCTCGGGTACTCCTGGCCTATCTTTTCAAATATTTTCTCAGCAGAAGGATGTTCTTCAGATCGGAGAAGGGCTTGATAAATAGCGAGGCGTTGGGAAGTTACCTTCAGCCCATGGGCGGATAAATGTTCCTTTAACGACTGAAAATCATGCTTTACGGATGCTTTGTCTTTCAATTAAGATTATTTCCTATTTAAGAATCATTCTTATTTGTGGCAAAGGTAAGTCAAAAAAATGGAACAGAAAACTTTCAGTATGAAAAAATATTAAAATGTTGAATTTACTTCCCCTTCAGGCTCTTCTTTTAATTTATTTTGATTCTATTTCATTAAACGCTTACTTTGCTGGTAAATAATTTACACATGCCCCAGCGCGCAGTATTCCCCGGTTCATTTGATCCCATTACGTTGGGTCACAGGGATATTGTAGAACGCGCGACCCGTATTTTTGAGAAGGTTTATGTGGCGATAGGGAAAAACACTACTAAAACTACTATGCTCCCCTTTGAGAGCAGGCTGGAGATTGTTTCGGACGTATTTAAGGACATGAATAATGTAGAGGTGCTGAGCTATAATAAACTCACCGTGAAACTCTGCGAAAAATTGGGTGCCAGCTATATAGTGCGTGGACTTAGATCAGGAACAGATTTTGACTATGAAAGGAACATTGCCCTTATCAACACCAAACTGAATGACAAGATTGAGACTGTTTTTTTTATAAGCAACCCCAACTATGCAGGCATATCTTCCACCATCGTAAAGGAAGTTTACAAGTTTGGCGGGGATATAAGCGGCTTTGTACCCACAGAGGTCATTGAGTTTCTGAAGAAAAAGAAATAAAGTTTGCAATATTTTCGGCTTCCTGGCAATTGAAACGTTGTTTTCAAAATATTTCCATCTTTTTATCGAACAAATTCGCCTCTTCTTCGTTAACAAATAATCGGACAAACCAGCAGGGTGATGAGCGTATGAGATTTACCCCCCTGAATCTTCATAATATTGTTTAGCTGTTCGTTAATACGTTTATTGTTTCTCTGGTTTGTCTTTTTTTACCCTAATCTTTCACAATCCTCGTAACCCCGTAATTCTTATTGTTATAAACTTTTACGAGGTAAATTCCTTGTTTAAGGCGACTTAAATCTACCCTGCATCTTTTACTACATGCTAATACCCGGGAATAAATGACCTTGCCAACCATATCTGTAACCTCTATTTGTGTAATGTTAAATGCCGCTGCGATATTTACGGATCCGCATACCGGGTTCGGATATATTTCGATCAGGCCAATGGATTGATCCTGGCTCTCCATTCCTAAACTTTGAGATAAATCAGAAATACTGCGTGGAATCAGGTAATAGCTGCTAAAATAGGGGAGGCTGTAATCTTCCTGGCTTCCAATGCCTGTAACGTCGAAGCTGTGATGTGGCATAGCCGCATTGCTGTAGAGATCTGTGCCGCTTATTATTTTAAGGGTTATGGTGTCTGATACATTTTGTGCCTTTACCTCAAAACTCCCATTGGCGCCGGTGGTATCCCATTTTGTAGAGTCAACAAGCCGGTATCCCTGCATGGTTACAAGTTCAGATTCGGAATTCTCATCTAACGAGGTTACTAAAACCGGGGATATCTGGGCGCCTGTTGAAAGTTTTGAAAGGGAATCAGCGGCAAAATGGGTCAACCCATTAAATTGCAGTACTGTTCCCCTGGCCTCAATACTATCACCAACTAGAGGGTTGTATCCATTCACAAGTGCGGAAGAGGTAATTGTTATAGCCCCGGTAGAATCCTGCAAAGAATAGAATTCGCTGTTATTCCCACTGAGGTTTCCGCTTTGTACAATACCTTTCAATAGACAATAGGTGTTTATAGAATCTGCAATACCTGATACCGCGTTATTGCCTTTTACTTCCCTGATTTTATAAAGAGTAGGCGGGATAAACTGGAAATCGGCAAAATCCCGTGGCAATAACTGGTAGCCACCGATATATGGGGATGAGGCTTTGTTTTGATATCCAATCCCGGTAACATTAAATTTACCCTTTGGCGCAGCCTTTGCAAACGCGTCTGTGACACTGCTGATATAAAGCTGAATAGTATCAATACCATTGGTAATATCTGCACTGAATCCTGTGCCTGATGATGACCATTGTGAAGGATCAACCAACCAGGCATTGTCATATTTTACAAGGTTTGCTTCTGAAGGTTCGTTTAGTGAGGTGATTATTTTCGGGTTCAAAACTGGTGAAGAATTAGCAAGTTTTGAGATGGAATCAATCTCCACGACTGTCAGCCCGTTTACCTGGATTAAAACACCCTTAACCTCAACACTATCCCCAATTGTTAGAGAATAATTATTTATGGCGGCCAGGGCTTCCACAAATATGGCACCTGTGCTGTCTTCGATGGAAAAATTATATCCCGTAGTTGTAAAATCGGGGCTTTGAACAATCCCTTTCAAAAAGAAAGAATGAACGCTGCCGGCTGAGTCTGCAATGCCCGTTACCGGGTCCTGTACCCTCACCTGTCGTATTTTATAAAGTTGTGTAAATCTTTCAATATCAAAAAGCCCACGCGGTTCAATTTCATACTCACCAAAATAAGGAGTAAAAAGTTGCTCCTGGATCTCAATACCCGTAACATTAAATGGGCCTTCCAGCGGGGTCATGCCAAACAGGTCGGTTGTGGAACTGATATGCATGATAGTTGTATCAGTCCCGTTGGTAATGCTCACATCAAACCCATTTCCTGCCGGCATCCATTGGGTAGTATCTGTAAGGTAGTAGCCATTGAGTTTTACCAGCCGGGCTTCAGCAGATTCAGATAGTCCGGAAACTGCTTCCGGTTTTAAAACAGGCGAAGCATTTTTTAGGATGGATATGGAGTCGGCTACAACTTCGGTAAGCCCTCCGGCCTGGATGAGCAATCCCCTTAATTCCAAACTATCTCCAATATTTGGGATGTATCCGTTTATATCATTTGTTGCAATAATAATGACAGACCCAGTGCTGTCTTCAAATGAGAAATTGAGCCCTGTTGGAACAAAATCACTGCATTGTACAATACCCTTGAGCAAGAATGGATGGGTGCTGCCGGCTGAATCGGCTATACCGGTTATGGGGTCCTGCACCCTGACCTGCCGTATTTTATACAGTTGCGGAAATCCTTCGATATCAAATACCCCTCTCGGTTCTATCTCATAGTTCCCAAAATAAGGCGACTGGGGCTGGTCCTGGATCTCTATTCCCATTACATTGAAAGGATAATTCAAAGCCTTCATGTTAAACAGGCTGGTTGCAGAACTGACATGCATTATGAATGTATCCAGGCCATTGGTAATATCTACATTGAAACCGCTTCCCCCGGGCGCCCATTGAGATGTGTCTGCCAAATAATAACCCTTAAGCTGCACAAGCGTGGCCTCATTGGCTTCGACAAGGTTTGAAACTATTAAAGGTTTTAAAGAAGGAGAAGCATTTTTAAGCAGGGAAATTGAATCGGCTTTAACCTCTATAAGCCCGTTCACCTGTATCAGAAGCCCTCTTAAAACAATGCTGTCGCCAATGGCTGGCGTGTATCCGTATACCTTGGAAGCAGCTACGACAATTATTGACCCCGTGCTGTCTTTTATAGAGAAGTTAAGACTGTTCGCGGTTAAATCCGGGCTTTGCACAATGCCTTTCAGGTAAAAATTGTTCACGCTTCCAGCAGAATCCGCAACTCCTGTAATGGCATCCTGAACCCTTACCTGTCTTATTTTATATAATTGTACAACCCTTTCAATATCAAAGCTGCCTCGGGGCTCTATGATGTAATTCCCAAAGTATGGGGATTTAGATTTATTCTGAATTTCAACGCCGGTTACATTGAATTCTTCAAAAGGCAACCGCGTGTTTAGCAAGTCTGTGTTGCCGTTGATATACATTACAAAAGTATCTATGCCATTTGTAATGTGCACATTAAAGCTTTCAGCCTGAGAGAGCCATTCTGATGTATCAGTTAGCCATACATTATTTATCGTAATTATATCTGACTCTGTTGCTTCTGAAAGCTTTGTAACAACATCAGGCGTTTTTTGCCAGGTTCCGTTTGTGAGTTTCAATATTGTATCTGCAAAATATTCAGTAAGGCCATTAACCTGTGTTACTACCCCTCCAACCAATACACTATCGCCGATTGCCGGTGTATAGCTAAATGTATTTGTAGCAACAGTAATGGATCCCGTACTGTCAATAAGGGAAAACTGCATATTGCTGCTGCCGATATTCCCACTTTCCACCACTCCCTTAATATAACCTACTCCTCCGCCTGATGAATCTGCAACACCTGTTACAGGGTCATTAGGCTTAAGCTGTGAAATGTGAAATAAAGGGTTCGGGTATATAGGATAAGACATGTAGCAGTTATAATAATATGGGCTGTACTCAATTGGATCTTTGGGTTTTAGAGTCATCTTGCTAAAAGCCGGATAATTTTCCATATATAAATTCGCGCGGAAGCAGGTAACATTTCCGAGACCTTTGGCCCCTTGGGTAATAGGGCCATTTCCATTAACCGGGCATACATATTTCCAGACAATGTTTTTGTTAGTGTCAACTTCTATGAATTCTCCTGAAGTAGCATTGCATATCAGCATATCACCGTTTAATAATTTTTGGGCACCACCTTGAACTGCTGAATAAAAACTGGTAGGTTTGGGCGCTACGTAAGACCAGTAAGCAGAATCGGGGCCGTAAGCCTTGCCGCTGTCCAACTTATAATTGCCATTTGAATCAACGGGAGGGGAAAAAATATCCGCAGAAGAATAATTTCCTTGTGGCCTGCCAGTTCCATCATTGAAAACAGTTATAGTCCCGGCTCCCGGATATCCATTTGGTATCCAGAAAGGGTTGTGTTGTACAAACAATCTTTGATCCTTCTTTGCACCACGATTATATGCCGCAGGATTTCCCCATCTGTAGAGGAGATCCCCTCCTTTTTTATGTTTGCCTCCGCTGTGGGAAGCTGCTTCTGTACTTGAAGTGCTGTGATCAACGATATATATTTCGCTGGTGTTCCTGGCGCTGACCATTATCTGGTCAAGGTCCGCATTGTAAGTTACTGCATTAGGATGGGTCCAATCAGAAATAATGGTAAGTGCATTGGGGTCTTCATAATTGATATTCATTAGTTCCGGATGATCCGCTACTACGCCATAATTAGCTTTGGTAGAATCATGGTCCTGGATAAGATGGTCCCACATCCTCCATTGCCAGATAACGTTTATGCCACCTCCTCCTATCGGTTTAATTTCCTGTATCTTCATGCTATACAATGCATTACCCTTTAACTTTACTGAATCGCGACCGGCGGCGATTGCCTGTGCTGCTGTAAACCGCTCCCATTCGCAAACAAGGATATCGCCATTGGCCATCGGGTACACATCATGGTCCTGATGAGTGAGACTGTCTGAAATCGCGTAGCTCCACAACAAATTCCCGTTCCAGTCAAATATCTCTAACATGCCCCCACAACTTCCAGCGTTCGCGGAAAAATACGGATCGGTTGTTCTTCCGGTGGATAACAAATTACCATTGGGCAACAGGTAGGCATCAAGCCCAGGAATAAAGCCCGTATTCCATTGATGCACCATCTTGCCGCATTTATCAATTAAATAGGTGATCTTGCTATAATTAGGAGAAAAAAGCACATATCCGTCCTGCTGCCCCGCATTTTTCGTGAACATTCCTACAGTCTGCTGCGCTGAGGATAAAAGTGGGATAAAAAGGGCATAAAATGCCATAAAAAAAATTGCAGAGACCTTTTTCATAGTGACAATATTTAAATATTTCGAACCTATACCTTAAAAACCTTCCAGATTCCAACTTGAAGATTTGACAGCTTAGATGTATCAGATAAAAGATAGTTTAATCCGGGAAGTGATTTTCTTAACAAATGTTAAGAACCCGGATTAATTTTACCTGGCACAAGTCAACCAAATCCCAAATCTTCCCATCTTGAAGAACGTTTAATCTTACCGAATACAAATATAAGCTAATTTTCGGATTTCCAACTATTTATTTTTGCCCTAATCCCGCTGTGGCCTTAATAACCGAAAGCTTCAAAAACCGCCAACGCCCCTTTTGCTGTAGTTATATCCCTTATGATAAACACCATTCCTTCCGCCTCCTGTTGGAGGGATGCGCGGGGATGTTTTTTTTGAACGTATTCCACTATATTTCCAAATGCCCCGCCGTTAAAGAATTTCTCATCGGCTTTTTTATAAAAATAGCATTTTAGCCTTCCTCTTTTTAACGAGGCTTTTTCAATGTTCAGCGATTGCAATATCCATTTTAATTTGACAATATTCAGTAATTCTTTTGTAGGCGCCGGGATCAGGCCAAAGCGGTCCTGCAATTCCTGCTCAAAAGCTTCAAGGGAAGCAGTGTCGCTTAATTCATTTATCTTATTATAAAGATTAAGCCGTTCATTTACACTGGTTACGTACCTGTCAGGGATATGCATTTCAAGATCGGTTTCTATCTGGGTTTCAGGTTTTGGTATAGGCTGATCGGCAAACAGGTCCTTAAATTCATCATCCTTAAGCTCCTGCATGGCTTCCTGTAAAATTCTCTGGTACATTTCCAAACCTATTTCTGCGATAAAACCGCTTTGTTCACCGCCAAGTATGTTGCCCGCCCCTCTTATATCCATATCTTTCATCGCGATAAGGAAGCCGCTGCCCAGCTCTGTATGTTCTTCCAGGGCGGCAAGGCGCTTTCGCGCTTCATCAGTTGCCACGCTCATAGGGGGAGAGAGTAAATAGCAAAATGCCTTTTTATTGCTCCGGCCCACCCTGCCGCGCAGCTGATACAGGTCACTAAGGCCATGGTTCTGTGCCTGGTCTATAATAATGGTATTAGCGTTGGGTATATCAAGCCCGCTTTCCACGATATTTGTAGATACTAGTACATCATAATAACCTTCTACAAAGTTTATCATTACCTCTTCCAGCTTGTCGCTTTCCATTTGAGCATGGGCTACCGCCACTTTGGCATGAGGGGAAAGCGCTTTAATAACGTCTGCAATTTCAAAAAGGTCTTTAATCCTGTTGTGCACAAAATAGACCTGGCCGCCCCTTGCAATTTCAAAATCAATGGCATCCCGGATGGCGTCTTTGTTAAATACCTCTATGCGTGTTTTTACAGGCTGCCTGTTGGGCGGCGGCGTATTTATAATGCTCATATCCCTGGCACCCATCAGGCTGAAAGACAGCGTTCTCGGAATAGGGGTTGCGGTAAGGGTAAGGGTATCAATACTTGCTTTCATGGCAACAAGTTTTTCTTTTGAGGCCACACCAAATTTCTGTTCCTCGTCAATAATCAGCAATCCCAGATCTTTGAACTTAATGTCTTTGCTTAAAATCCGGTGCGTGCCAATGAGGATATCAACTTTACCTTCTGCCACCTTTTTCAGTGTTTCTTTTTGCTGCGCGGGAGACTTAAAACGTGAAATATAATCTACCGTGGCCGGAAAATCGGCCAGCCTGCTTTTAAAGGTCTTATAATGTTGGGCGGTAAGGACAGTGGTAGGCGCCAACACTGCCACCTGTTTGCTGTCCGCCACTGCTTTGAATGCGGCACGGATGGCAATTTCGGTTTTGCCAAAACCCACATCACCACAAACAAGCCTGTCCATAGGATGCGGTTTTTCCATGTCGCGTTTCACTTCTTCGGTGGTTTTTGCCTGGTCGGGGGTGTCTTCATATATAAACGAAGCCTCAAGCTCGGTTTGAAGGTAACTATCTGGTGCAAAAGCAAAACCCTTGCTCGCCCTTCGGGCGGCGTAAAGTTTTATCAGGTCCCTGGCAATATCTTTTACCTTGTTTTTGGTTTTGTTTTTGAGGTTCTCCCAGGCATTGCTCCCCAGTTTATTGAGTTTGGGCGGCTTTCCTTCCTGGCCCACGTAGCGGGTAATTTTATGCAGGGCGTTAATGTTTACATAAAGCAGGTCCCCGCCTTTGTATTTAAGCCTTATGGCTTCCTGTACCCTGCCGCTGACATCTATTTTTTCAAGTCCCGAGAATATCCCCACTCCATGATCTATATGGGTTACAAAATCTCCTGGTTTCAGTTCGTATAGTTCCCTTAAGGAAATGGACTCATTTTTACTATAATTTTTATTGCCTTTATAACGCTGGTACCGCCCAAAAATCTGGTGTTCGGTATAGCAGGCAATATGGGCTTGGTGATCAACAAAGCCCTCATGGAGTATTTTGTAAATGGGTACAAATTCCGCATCCGTATTCAGGTCTTCAAATATGGCATATATCCTTTCTACCTGCTTGGGCTGGTCGCTGAAAATAATATTTTCATATCCCTTTTTTGTATTAGCTTGTAAATCACCGGCCAGCAGGGTGAAATTTTTATTAAAATCCGGTTGCGGGGAAATGTTAAGGTTGATATTGAGTCCTGCTTCAAAATGGTTTTTGGCACCCCACTCAATAACCGGGAATTTACCCATCATCTTCAAAACCGTTTTAGCGTCTTCAAAGTAATCTACATGTATCTCATGCTCCGTAGTTTTGTTTTCAGAGGCTTTTTTGATCTTGTTGTATAGGCTGCTGATGAACTCTCGTGTCAGGTGCAGGTCAAAGGCAAATATGACCGTTTCGGAAGAAATATAATTAAAAAAGGAAATGCGGCCACCGCTTTTTTGATCCTGGTTTTCAACATTGGGAATAATGGTAACAGAAGATAGCTTTATAGCCGAAAGCTGGGAATCGGGATCAAACATTCTGATGGACTCTACCGTATCTTCAAAAAGTTCAATACGGTACGGTAATTCATTGGCGAATGAGAAAATATCTATAATGTTACCACGAATAGAAAAACTTCCCGCTTCATAAACAAAATCAGTACGTTCAAAATTATACTGCACCAGGAAATCAATCATGAAATCCATATCAAGCTTGTCGCCTGTGGCCACTTTAAAGGTATTTTCCTCCAGTCCTCTTTTGCTGATTACTTTCTCGAATATGGCTTCAGAATAGGTAACAATAATTGGGTTCCTTGCTCCCTGCTCACTTATTTTGCTGAGGACTTCGGTTCGTTCCAATACTCCCTGGTTATAAAACCCGTCTATATCCTGGTCATCTTTAAACGGTGAAGGAAAGAGCCAGACATGCTTTTTGTCCAGAAATGTCTGCAGGTCATTCTGAAAATATTCCGCTGATTCACGGTCGGGCAATACATACAGTTGCGGGCCGGGGTGTTTATGAAAAAGAGCAGACCCTATCACACTTCTGATTGATCCCTTAAGCCCTGATACATAAATCTTTGATGCGTTACCTTCTTGCAGTTTACGCACAACATCACCCATGAATCCCTGGCCGGAATAGGTTTCTATGAGTTCCTGCGCGTTCAAAAATCTATTATTGCATGTACCTTTAACAGCAGCAAATTTAGATTGTTTTGAACTTTTTTTGCCTTATTGTAATTATAAGAATAAAATAGTACCTTCGCGCAAAATATAAAAATTACAGAAGCATGTATTGGACGTTAGAATTGGCCTCATATCTTGATGACGCCCCATGGCCGGCCACCAAAGATGAGTTAATTGACTATGGCATCCGCTCCGGCGCCCCGCTTGAAGTAATAGAAAATCTGCAAGAGCTTGAAGATGATGGTGAACCTTTTGAAACAATAGAGGAGATATGGAGCGATTATCCTACCCATGACGAGTATTTCTTTAATGAAGACGAGCTGTAAAGTCGTAAGTCGTGAGGAATAAGGGGTACGGAAGTTTCAGCTCAATGACCTTCAACCTGCAATAATTTCGCTTGTACCTGCCTTACCAATATGGTATTGCTGCCATTATTCCAGATAAAAACCTTTATTTTTTCTGCATTAAGAGGGACTTTGTCAATGTAAAAGGGGAAAGGCATTTTTGCCCAACCGTCTTTAAAAAAATAGAGATATGATATGAAATTCCTTGCACGCCAATCAATTACTTTTCCAGCGCTGTCGCTTATAGATACCACCACCTGGCCGCTTTTTTCGCCTTCAATAAAATTCACCGAGGGCTCTGTTATTACCTTGATATTTGTCAATCCTCTGTATTTTCTTATATCAAAAACAACAGGCTTACTAAACATACCGGGCTTAATAGTAGCCCAGGGCTTTAAAGTTGTTTTTTGCCCGGTGGTATCATTGTTCAGTATTTCAGTTTTGTTTCCCAATAACTTAGGCTTGGTTAACGAATTGTTTTTCAGCAGGGAAGAGCCTGAAAATGGATACGACGCAAGAATAGTTACCGGATGGTTTTTGAAAATTTTTACCATTCTTGTTGGGAAATAATACAATTGCTGGCTAAAATCAAGGGAATTCATTTCATCCACATCAAGCCATTGATAATGGTAACGGCACTGATAAAATTTTACCGCAGAAAAATATGACCAGTGTGGAAGCATCACTGGTTTTTCATCTTTCTTTAATGCGGATACCGTATCCACAAGTTCAGGAAGGTCATGCATCGCCTGTTTTACATCTGCCTGGTCTTCCCATTGGTACACATGTGTAACATTAAG
>Ga0134126_10012580_pt1 | contig 10688 bp, 11 predicted proteins | sample KB31752_FD_96881 | JGI IMG/M metagenome (GOLD analysis project Ga0134126, IMG submission 96881) | Terrestrial soil microbial communities with excess Nitrogen fertilizer from Kellogg Biological Station, Michigan, USA - KB3-175-2 | ecosystem: Environmental > Terrestrial > Soil > Unclassified ...
AGGAGCGTCGCCCAGCGCGCGTTCCGGCGCGTCTCTGCACTCAACGCGCCTGGCCCCTGCCGCGACAACGATTCGAGCAGCGCCGCTCGCGCCAGGCCGGCGAGCGCACCCAGCCTTTCGGCGAGCGCCGGCCTGCCCAGATAGCCCATATATTCCGGATCGACGTCGGCCGCATAGCAGACCGGTGAACTGGTTTCGACGGATGCCGTCGCGGCAGGCGGAAGCAGGATGTCCGCGGCCGTTTCCAGGACTTCCGCGACGCGTTCGCCAGCGCCCATCAGCCGGTCGATGCGGCCGACGCCCTTTCCTGCGTAGAGCGCCATCGCCTCGAATTCGCCGGTCATCGTGCGCAAGGGCGAGTCGGTGCTGAAGAGGTAGATCGGCCGGCCCGCCTCGTCGCCGATCACCTGACGGTCCGAAGAGAAGGGGTCGCCGCGCCCGCCGGAGGTCACCTCGGTGGACAGCACACGGACGGCCGCATCCTTCGGCCAGTTGATGTGGAACGCATGGGTCAGGACGGTGTCTTCGGCACCGGCCGCCAGCAAGCGCTGTTTGTGGACCTCGTGCGCAAAGGATTCGGGCGTGGCGATCATCGCCGTACCGAGCACGACACCCTGCGCGCCGATTCCCATCGCGGCGACCAGATCGGCACCATCGCTCATGCCGCCAGCGGCGAGGACAGGAACCGTCACGGCATCGCACACCCGCGGCAGCAATTGCCACAAGGCTTGCGTGCCGCGCACATGGCCGCCGGCCTCGACGCCCTGGGCGATGACGAGCTGGGCCCCTGCCCTCTCGGCCGCCTGCGCCTCATCCGCCGAGCCGACCTGGTAGACGACCAGAATGCCGGCTTCGCGCAGCCGCTGCACGATATCGACGTCGATGTCCCAGAACAGGCAGACAACCGGCACGCCGAGGTCGATCACCGCAGCGAGCTCGGCCTCGAGCAAGGCGGGGGGCGTCGCCGCCGGGATGAGGTTGACGCCGAACCGCTCGTGCCCGGCACGACGAACGGCGCCGACCTCCTGGCGGATCAGCTCGGGCGATTCCCGCACCATGCCGAGAAAGCCGAAGCCACCGGCCGCAGTCACCGCCGAGACCAGCTCGGCGCGGGCCACGCCGCCCATGCCGGCGAGCACGACGGGATGGCGACAGCCGAGCAGGTCGCAGGCTGGCGTATGAAGAGAAGTCATCGATGCCTTTCGAGAAAGTCGGCGAGCACCACGGCCTGGTTGTGCGCCTCGTCATGGGCCGAGTAGAGCAGGGTCAGGCCGCCTTTTCCCGCGAGCTCGCGCAGCGTTGCCACTGCGGGATTGTCCTTCAACTCGTCGGCGTAGCGCGACCGGAACTCCGCCCAGCGCGCCGGATCGTGGCCGAACCATTTTCGCAGGTCGGTTGATGGCCCGACTTCCTTGAGCCAGAGTGTCAGTTGCGCGTCTTCCTTGCTGAGGCCGCGCGGCCAGAGCCGGTCGACCAAAACGCGCTGGCCGTCGGACTTTTCCGGCGGCAGATAGACACGCTTGATGCGGATGGTATGGCCCTTTGGGCTCGTCATCCGCCTAATCTAGTCCATGATTCAGGTGAACGCGAGCCTCGCTTAGCGGCGTCTTTTGACTATTCCCGGCCGAGGATTATCCCGGTATGCCTCGACCGGCGATGCCGCACCATTACAGGCGGCGCCTCGGGAGTTCCGCAGTGACCAAGGCGATGGATCTGACGGCAGATGCCGCCGCGTCCGCGGCGATGTGGCGACAGGAACGGCTGCAATTCCTGCCCTGGGAACGGCGGCCGGAGGACGTTGCGAGCCCGGCGCAGCGTGCACTGAAGGACAAGCTAGCGCTGGTGGCGGGGGCGCGGATCGCCGCCTCGGCCTATATCGCGAGCGAGGCGCGCATCTTCACCGAGCATCTGGTCGTCGGCGAGGAAAGCTGGATTGCGGGGCATGCGCTGGTGCGCGGCGACGTTGAAATCGGCGCGCATTCGACGGTCAATCCTTACGCCTGCATTTCCGGCAGGGTTCGGTGTGGCGACGGCGTACGGATCGCCTCGCTGGTTTCGATCGTGGGCTTCAACCACAATTTCGCGGACGCCGACCGGCCGGTCCACCAGCAGGGGACCAGCAGCGTCGGCATCGTCATCGATGACGACGTCTGGATTGGCGCCAACGCCGTGATCCTCGACGGGGTCACCATCGGGCGAGGCGCGGTTATCGCGGCCGGGGCGGTGGTCACCCGTGACGTCGAGTCCTACGCCATCGTCGGCGGTGTGCCGGCGCGGGTGATCGGACGCAGAGGGGAGACGGCCGCCCCCTCGGCGCCCTCGATTGTGATGCAGGACGGGGTCGACGCTGCATTGAAGGAGCTAGCCAGCTCGGCCGCCAGCCAATGGCAGGGGATTTTGGCACGGCATGCAATGGAGGACGGGTATCTCTCCTACGAAGCGGACGGCGTGAGGCGGCCCAGCATGCGGCACCTCTGCGACGCCATCGAGATCGCCGCGGGTTTCGGTGGCCTGCCACCGGGCCTCGACGTCGCGGCGGCAATAAAAAAGCTGGCCGCTGTACAGGAGCCGGAGACCGGCCTCTTGCCCGATCCGCTCCGGCCGCCAAGAAGCGGCGCGCCGCTACGCGAGGATGGGCTTGCGCTCTACAATATCCTCGCCATCGGCTATGCGCTCGAATGCCTGGGCAGCCACCTGCCTCACCCGGTCGCCGCCATCGAGGACATTTCTCCGGCCGAGTTGCACGACTGGCTGGAGGCGTTGCCGTGGAAGACGCGCGCCTGGTCGTCGGGCGCGGCGGTCGATGCGATGGGTACCGCCTTCTACATGAATGCGCGCTATCATCGCGCCGGCATCAACCGCGAGATGCTGTTCGGCTGGCTGGCGAACCATCAGGATCGCTCGACTGGCCTTTGGGGCAAGCCGACCGAAGCCGAGGGGCTCTTGCAACCGGTCAACGGCTTTTACCGGCTGAGCCGCGGCACCTACGCGCAGTTCGGCCTGCCCGTGCCCAATCCCGACGCTGCCATTCGCTCGGTGATCGCCAATTGGCAGCGTTACAAGGGTTTTGCCGGGCCGTCCTGGACCGCCTGCAATCTGCTCGACACCGTTCATCCGCTCTGGCTGCTCGGCCAGCAGAGTGATCACCTGCGGCCCAACGCGCTGGGCATCGCCGCCGACACCATTGTTCGCGCCGCGGCGCACTGGCGCGATCGCGAAGGCTTCGCCTTTGCCGAGGGCCAGCCGGCAAGCCTGCAGGGTACGGAGATGTGGCTCTCGGTCGTCCATCTTGCCGCATTGATGCTCGATCGCGGCGAACTTTTGCCGTTCAAGCCCAAGGGAGTCCACCGTACCGCGCCGGTCGGACTGGGGCTCTGACATGCCGCTCGAAAGCGCGGCACACCAAAGGAGGAGAGTATGACTGAGGGCTTTTCGAGCGATGCGCTCAATTTCTCGCTCGCAGGGAAGACCGCGCTCGTCACCGGCGGCGCCTCGGGAATCGGGGCAGCCATCGTCGACGCCTTCGTTGCCAAGGGTGCCCGGGTTGCGGTCGTGGACATCGATATCGGCAAGGCGGCGGCTCAGGCGGCGCGACATGGCGACAAGGCGCGAACCTTTGCCGGCAATGTAACGCAGCAAGGCGATGTCGAGCGCCTTGTCGGACAGGTGATCGAGGCCTTCGAGCGCATCGATATCGCGGTCAACAGCGCCGGCATCGTCCGCCTCGCACCGGCCGAGGAACTGACCCTCGCCGACTGGGACAGCACGATCGCAGTCAATCTCACCGGCACCTTCCTCGTCACCCAGGCGGTGGGCCGGGCGATGATCGCAGCCGGTCGCGGCGGCCGCATCATCAACCTCGCCTCGCAAGCCGGCAGCGTCGCGCTCGACCGGCACGCCGCCTATTGCGCCTCAAAATTCGGCGTCATCGGGCTCACCAAGACCTTCGCCGCCGAATGGGGGAAGCACCGGATCGGCGTCAACTCGATCTCGCCGACCATCGTCATGACGGAGCTCGGCAAGAAGGCCTGGGCGGGCGAGGTCGGCGAGGAGGCCAAGCGCCGCATTCCAGCTGGCCGCTTTGCCCTCCCCGAAGAGATCGCGGCCGCGGCCGTGTTCCTCGCCAGCGACGCCGCCGCGATGATCACCGGCGCCGATCTTCTGGTCGATGGCGGCTATACCGTCATCTAAACGTCAAACGCAGAGACGTCAGCCGCAGCCCGGCAAAGGTCGCTGAATCAAGACCTTAAGAATTTCGCCCGCGGCCGGCGAGCGGCAGGCCTGCCGGTTTTCCACAGGCCGGGGCGCCGTCATCGCCGGTTCATACGGTACCCATAGCCTCAGGGGTGTCGGACTTGCCAGTCCGCTCGCCGGCCCCATCCGGCAAGGCTCTTGCGCCCGGCACCCGCCAACCCTGCCGCGCGCCCGCCGATACCCGATCGGCATTGGCCGCCCTCGCCCGGCGGCCTTTTTTTGCCGGGCCCTCGGTCAGAGGGGAAGGCGAAACGCCGGCCGAGCCGTCTGCTATCCTGATCGGAAAGATGTGGACCTCGGGCAATTGTGCCTCGCCGGGCAACCGTCCTTGCGGCACAAGAGCCGGCGGACGGGAAGCCATGGCCAAGCTCTATTTCTCCTATTCGACGATGAATGCCGGCAAGTCGACGCTGCTGCTGCAGGCTTCCTATAACTACCGCGAGCGCGGCATGCGGACGCTGCTGTTCAACTCCGCGCTCTATGCCGAGGACGGCGAGGGCAAGATCACCTCGCGCATCGGCATTTCGTCGGAGGCGGAGCTCTACGGGCAAGATGATGATCTCTTCGACCGCATCCGCATGGCGCAGGACGAAGCCAAGGTCGATTGCGTGCTGGTCGACGAGGCGCAGTTCCTGACGCCCGAGCAGGTCTGGCAACTCGCCCGGGTCGCCGACCGACTGAAAATCCCGGTGATGTGCTATGGCTTGAGGACGGATTTCCGGGGACAATTGTTTCCGGGCTCAGCCGAACTGCTCGCCGTCGCCGACGTGATGCGCGAGATCCGCACGATCTGCTACTGCGGCGCCAAGGCGACGATGGTCGTCCGCAAGGGAGCCGACGGAGGCGTCCTCACGGCTGGCGAGCAGGTGTCGATCGAAAAATCCGTCTATGTTTCCCTTTGCCGCAAGCATTGGGAAGAAGAGACCGGCCGCTGGCCGGCAAAGGGGCCGCTGCCATGACGATTGAGGAAAATGCCACGCGGGAGCCATCCGGCACCCTGACCATCCGGACGCTCGCGATGCCGGCCGACACCAACCCGGCCGGCGACATTTTCGGCGGCTGGGTGATGAGCCAGATGGATATGGCCGGCGCCATCGCCGCGGTCGAGCGGGCCGGCGGGCGTGTGGTCACCGTCGCAGTGGAGGCGATGACCTTCATTGCCCCGGTCAAGGTCGGCGACGTGCTGTGCGTCTATACCCATGTCGAGCGCGTGGGGAACACCTCGATCACCATCGCGGTCGAAGCCTGGGCGCGCCGCAATCGCGTCGACGATCGTGTGAAAGTCACAGATGGCCGTTTCGTCTATGTGGCGCTCGGCGAGGACGGAAAGAAGCGCCAGATTCTGCAACCCGGTTGAAACTAATCGCAACAGGCCGGCATCTTATTGCCGCAGGCCTTCCGTGCTACGGACACAATTGTTCATCATCTCTTTACTTTTCCGGCTGGCAGCCGCCCGGCGGCCGCCCTGCCGGCCCGTGCGTCAGTGGAGTTGCATGATGGCGATCCGTTTCCCCCTCCGTCTGCCAGCGCTGGTGGTGCTGGCCCTGCCGCTCGCCCCGGCGGCAGCGTTCGCTGCCTCCGCCAGCATTTCGCAGCAGGTCGACATGCGCTCCGGCCCGGCGGCTTCCTACGGCGTCGTCGGCCAGTTGCAGCGGGGCGATGGCGTCGACGTGCGGCAATGCGAAGGCACGTTCTGCGAGGTGACGTTCAACGGCAAGTCCGGCTGGGTTTCGGCGACATACCTGACCCGTGACGCTGTGCCGCCAGCAGGCGGCCAGACGCCTGCCCAGCCGCGGGTTGCCACGGTTGCCCCGCCCAGGCCGACTCCGGCGCCCGAGCCGAAAGCAGCCACGCCGGCCGAGCCGCAACTTGCCAGCGACATGCCTCCCAAAACCACCCCGACTCCGGCGCCCGAGATTGTGGCGCCGGCTGAGCCGAAGATCGCGAGCATTCCTCCTAGCGATGCAGGAAAGCCCGTCTTGCCGACGACGGCGCCCAAACCCAGGGTCGCGGACGTGCCCATGCGCAAGCCGGCATCCCCCAAGCCCAAAGGGGTCGTTACGCCGCCACCGGCCTATGCCGAAATCGGGCGCCAGGGGCCGGTGCCGGCCGATGCCGCGCCAGCGATCGTGCCCGAAGTCGCGCCCATGCCGGGGCCCCGCCCCAAGGTCGATATCCCGGGTGGGCCCGGGCGCGACTACGCTTATGACAGTCCGCCGCCGGCAAATCGAGATTTTCAGGATGGCTATGGTGACGGGCCGCAGGTAATCGGTCCGCTCCCGAGCGGCAGCTGGCATCGCCGCGTGGGGCGCGATTTTGCCGGTATCGCGCCGGGCGGCCGGCATGCCTGCTTCGTCGACGAGAACAGCGGCACTGGCTTCTGCGTGCGTGAGGGTGACCAGATCGTCGCGCCGCGGCGCTGGGCCTCACGCAGCCTGAGCCTCAGGAACCCGCAGGGGCTCAACGTGATCGTCTGCGCGGAGGGTGGCTCTTACTGCCATCGCTACGATTCCGGCAGCCGGCTGCTGCTTGGCGGCCGCGGCATTGCCTCGATCGTGGTTGCGGCACCTGGATATTGATCGGCGTCGCGTTCGCGCGCCAGCCGACCAACCGGCGCTCGAGCTAGCGGTTCGGGCGCCATTTCGATTCCCTCGAAATGGATATTGCTCTAGTCTCCCCTATGGCGAATCTGCGGCGGTCGTGTCGCTGCCCCAAGGGAAACTCGATCATGCTTAAAACTGCTGCGCGCGTTTTGCCTCTGCTCGTTGTCGTCGCTGGCCTCGGCCTCGCCCAGCCATCCCTGGCCGGAGAGGGCGCCGACATCAGCACGCCGGCCTGGACCAATCACGACCTCGCGCTGCATGTGGGGCCGGGCGACAATTTCGAGGCCACCCAGGTGCTGCCTGGCGGTGTCCCCGTCAGCGTCGTGCGCTGCATGAACGACTGGTGCCACGTCTATGCGCGGCACCACATGCATGGCTGGGTCTACCTCTATGCGCTGAGTTTCGGCCACGGCCCCAACAGCATCTGGTGGCCGCCGCAATACCGGCACCCCGGCGTCGACTGGTAAGCGAGCAGACCTGCAAGCAAAAGGTCTTTCCGATGATCTCGGAAAGGCCTTTCGATTCAACGATGCTGATCGGTTAGAGCGCCACGAGCCCGTCGCGCAGGGCAATGGCCACGGCATCCGAGCGGTTGCGTGCCCCGAGCTTTTCGAGCACCGCCGCCACGTGGAATTTCGCCGTGTGCACCGATATGTCGAGCCGGCGGGCGATCACCTTGTTGGAGGCGCCCTCGACCAGAAGACTGGCGACCTGCCGCTCACGCCCCGTCAATGACGGCCGGTCGCCCTGGACCTCGACCACCGGCGAGGCCGGCGGCATCGGGTCGACGCGGTAGCCAGCGGCGGTGAGCAGCATGGCCGCCGCAACCAGCGCCCGCTCGTCGGCTTCGCCGCGGACGAATGCCCGAGGCTCAGGCGCGGGGCCGCTCGCCGATCGTGACATCAATGTCGATTGCATTTCCACCACGGACCACTCCCAGTTTGACGGTTTTGCCGACGGCGTCGGTGCCCAGCCGTTCCGAAATCGAGCCGACCGATTGCACCGCGTCGCGTTCCCATGTGGTGATTATATCGCCCACCACCAAGCCCGCTTTCGCCGCCGGCCCATCCGGATCGACGCCGACGAGGATGACCCCGCCCGACTTGCCGGCGAGCGGGTGCATGCTGGCGCCGAGATAGCCGCGCGCCACATAACCACGCTGGCTCAACGCCGCAACCGCGCGGGCGACCGTTGCCGCCGGGATCGCCAGCGCCCGGCGGCGCGGGCCGCTGACCGCAAGGCCGATCAACCGGCCGTCCGGCGCGACGACGGCTCCCCCCTCGAGCCGGCCACCAAGGCGCAGGTTAAGGACAAGGCGGGCATCAATAAGGCCGCCGCGCATGCTCCGCCAGGCCGGTCCCGCTTCGCCGACCACGCCGAAGGCACTGAGGGGCCCATTTTCGCCGCGCCCGACCGCCAGCGCCAGGGATCCGACCGCCGGGATCTCGGCGGCCGTCCAGTCCGCGACTTCGCCGGTATCGAGCTTCAGCAGCGCGACGTCGGTCGAGGGGTCGCGGCCGACGAGGCTCGCGCGCTGGCGCTTGCCGCCGGGCGTGGTGACGATGAACTCGTCGTCGCCCGACAGGCCCTCATGAGCGGTGACAACCAGGCCGGTCCGCCAGACGACGCCGCTGATCGACCACGGGCCACCGCCGTCGACGGCGACGACGCGGGCCGCGGCCGCGGCGGTTGCAGCGGCCAGCGCCGCCGAGAAGTCGGCTAAATTCATCAAGGATTGCTCCGGCATCGGTATCTCCATTCGTTGCCCGAATGGTGCGCCGGAGGGGGCGCGCCGGGAAAGCTCCCCAGAGGGTTAGGCATTCCGTCGAATGCGATCTCGGGCAGGCACCCCGCCTATTTCTGGAAGGTCAGGCCCAGAGATACGGTCTGCGTGTCGTCCTGCGGATTGGGCGTTACGGTAGCCCGGGCGAAGCTGTAATCGGCGCTGAGCTTGGTCTGCCGATTGAGCAGATAGTCGGCGCCGATGCCGAAGCCGTAGCTGTTGTCGGTCGAACTGGTGCCGGCATAGGCGATGTTCTGCCAGTTGATGCTGGCGCGCCAATCGAGCCACTCGTTGATGAGATAGGTCGCGCCGGCGGTCGCCTGGTAGTCGACCGCCGCCGTGCCGGTGCCATTCGGGCCGGGCGGCGCAATGGCGCTCGTGAGGTCGCCGGTGAGGGTCAGCGCTTCGGTGGGCTTATAGGTAAGGTTGGCGTCGTAGAGGGTGGCGCGCACATCGGCCAGGGCCGCGTTGTCGAAATGCTCGACGCCGACGCCGGCGGAAACCGAGGCCGAAAGCTCGTCCCCCCATTTGGCGGCGACGCCGGCCATCAGCGCGTATTGGGTGCCGTTCAGGGAGGCACTGTCATAGATGGTGCGGATTGAACTGGCCTGGCCGAAGACCTGGAACACCGGGGTCAGGGCATAGCCCAGGCGCAGCGTGCCGCCGAGCTGGGTGTTGTTGTCACCGGAATTGTCGATGCTGGTGCCGTTGGTGAGCGTCGTCGGACCATAGACGTCGCGCTCGAGATTGCCCTTCAGCGAAAACTCCAGCCGGCCGAATTTCTGGTCGTATGTCGAATCCGCCGTTCCGGAATACTCGATCGGGGTCGTCGCGATATCGGCGGCGACGTCGGGCGAATTCCGGTCCTCCTGCGAGCGGGAAAAGGCCGCGTTGCTGGTCAGCGTGCCGCCTTCGTCGACGTCGAAGGTCGAGGTGCCGCGCAGGTTTAGCCGCTGGATCGCGACGTCGCCGCCATCGGTCTTCGAAAGCTCAGCGCCGCCGGTCAGGCCGAGATTGAGCCTGTCGCCGGGGCGATTGACGGTGAAGGAGGGCGCCACCGTGGTCTGGAAGCGATTACCACTGGCGCTGTCGTTGATGAAGGCGCCGGTGGTGGTGATGCTCCAGTTGGTGTCGAGGTAGTTCCTGTCGGAGTCGTAGGGGCCGACCGGCGTCCAGTCGGCGGCATCGGCGTCCGGAATCGTCGAAAAGCGGGCATTGCCGGGGTTAGCCGGATATTGCGGCGCGCTTCCATCGGCTAAAGCGGGCGTCGCCGCCGCGGCGGCGCCGACGAGGAGGAGCCCGCCCAATCCCCCGATCGCAAGCATGCGGCTTCCGATGGAAGGGGACAAGGAGAGCGCTCCGGGCAAGGCAAATCAGTTACCGAATCCTTGCAGGTTACGGTTAACGAAGCCTTGCCGCGGCAGAGAGTGCCGTGCTCCCCGGTTCAGCCTCCCGGCTAGCGGCCCTCGGCCTCGACCACCCGCAGCACCGGGCCGTCATGGCCGACGATGCGGACGCGACGGCCGGCAGGCAGATCGGGCCCGGCGACGCGCCAGATGGTGTCGCCGATCGGCACGCGGCCGAAGCCATCGGTGATCGGTTCGTCGAGCACCATTTCCTCGCCGACATGCCGCTCCGCCCGGCGATTGAGCAGCGGCCGGTCGGTAAGGTTGCCATAGCGCCTCGCGACACGCAGCCAGAACAGGATCGACATCACGCCGAGGATGCCGAAGACGCCGACCTGGTGCGGGAAGTCGAGCGGAAAGACGAACCGGATAAACCCTGTGACGATGGCCGAGATGCCCAGCCAGAGGAAGACCCCGCCCGGCAGCATCAGCTCGAGGCCGAGCAGGACGAGGCCGACGATGAGCCAGGACCAGGCACCGTATTCCACGAAGAGATCGAAGAGCTGCATGTTCACTCCCCAGCGAAATGGCCGCCCATGACGGCCTTCCGGGATCTAACCCTGTCGCGGCGTCGACGGTGGGCGGCTGCCATTGGCCCGGGCGGGACTGTCGCCGCCGAAGGTTTCCCTGGCGATCTCGGCG
>Ga0134126_10012581_pt1 | contig 10688 bp, 11 predicted proteins | sample KB31752_FD_96881 | JGI IMG/M metagenome (GOLD analysis project Ga0134126, IMG submission 96881) | Terrestrial soil microbial communities with excess Nitrogen fertilizer from Kellogg Biological Station, Michigan, USA - KB3-175-2 | ecosystem: Environmental > Terrestrial > Soil > Unclassified ...
CTTCGCACGGCTCGACATCCCAATTCTTGCGATCGATGGGTATTACGACGACGGCCAGATCAACGCGATGCGCAACATGCTGGAGCACCAGCGCCATAATCCGCATGCGCAGGATTATCTGCTGATCGGACCGTACGACCACTTCGGGACGCAGAGTTCCTTCAAGCCTCCGGTATTGCGCGGATATACCATCGATCCCGTCGCGCAGATCGACACGCCTGCGGTCACATTCCAGTGGTTCGACTACATTCTGCGCGGTGGACCGAAGCCTGCCCTGCTCGCGGACCGCATCAATTACGAAGTGATGGGTGCGAACATCTGGGGTCATGCACCATCGCTGGAGAAGACGCACGATGAGACGCTCGAGCTGTATCTCAGCAACGTGAAGACGGGAGATTATTACGATCTCACGCCCGATAAACCGACGCGGTCCGCCGGTTTAACACAGACGGTGGATTTCACGGACCGGGAGACGGTGAGCTCCCCGACTTATCCCTCCGAGATTCTCGCCTCGAAGCTCGAGCGGCCGAGCGGCTTCGCCTTCGTCAGCACCCCCTTTACCCGCCCGGCCTCCGTGACGGGTCTGATCACAGCGGATCTCGAACTCGTCACGAACAAGAGAGATCTCGACATCGCGATGGTCTTCTACGAAATCACGCCGCAGGGGCGGTTTTTCCATCTTGCCGACATCGTTCAACGGGCGAGCTACGCGCGGGATGCGACCGAGCGGCACCTGCTTGAGCCCGGGAAAGTTGAATCGATCCCGATCCGCCCGACCTTGTTCGTTAGCCGGCAGTTGCAGGCAGGCAGCCGGCTGCTCGTCGTGCTCGACGTGAACAAGGGACCTTCGGCTCAAGTCAACTACGGGACGGGCCGTGATGTCAGCGACGAGTCCATCGCCGATGCGAAGGTGCCACTGAAAGTCGAATGGCTGAACGACAGCGTCGTAAACGTGCCGATCGCAACGGAGGTACACGACCCCTAAGCCGGGGCCATACTGTCGAGGTGGGCGGCTGCCGCCCCTCGGGGCGCATCATGCAGGGTCCATGTCCGCTTTGCGGCAGCGAACTCGGAGACTGCCAATGGCCGCCTTTGGCCGACCGCCGCCCGAGAAACTCCCGCGCTGAACTCCAGGATTCTATACTCGAGGTAGCCGATGATAACCGCTGCCGGGGACAGCCCCACTCGCGAGGAAATACGTCCGGCTGCAAGAACTGCTACCCCATAATTGGCAGCCGCTGCCGATCACGTACTGAGCCCACCCGCAGGAACGGTGCACGATGCCGCCGATGCCGCTAACAGATGATGATACGGTGGACGTCGTCGGAGTCCGCAAAGACGGTGGCATCGACATGGTCGTGTCGGCGGTCGGGCCAATTGACGATTCGCCCGAGACACTAGATCTGCTGAGGCGCAAGCTTCAAAACTATATCGCGGGCGCCACCTCAGAAGAATTTCTCCGTTACTACGGTAGACCGCTCGGCACACGGGTGACAATCTACATCTCGTGTGCTTATCCAATCTCCCCGGCGGCTCGCAATGTAATTGACCAAGCGCGCTCTCGGGCTGCCCAGCAGCAAATCAGTGTGGAAGTTACGGCAGCAATGGGATCATCGCACTGAGGACATCCGGGCTTTTCGTGATTTCGAGACCGTCGCCACCAGACGGCGGTACGAGTGTCCGGAACCGGGAGGCCCAATCGGAGTTCCGGATAGCGGCTTTTGGCCGACAGCGTCGATGCCGGCAAAAGGGAACGCGGGACTATCCGGGGCAGTCGGGACCTCTTACACGACTCTCCTGCGCCGAACGCGGCAGTGGCGATCATTGCACAAGCCGCGCGAGCAAGGCGGCCCACACCAATCCGCAAATCAGTGTGATGGCCGCAAACGCGTACACCGGTAAGACTTGCTGATACCCGTGCAGGGCGTCCTCATATAGATAGTAAAAGGAGATTACTGTTGCCAATGCGAGGACAATGGCAACGATCCACGGTATCGGACCTGGGCGCGTCGACGCCGCCGCACGGGCTGCGAGCTGATTTATCGGCTCCCTGCTTCGAGCGATCCTTCCAAGGGCGACACCGATTAGCAAAAGCAACATCCCGCTGGTTCGAATCGTGAAGCTCGAGGAAATGTACGCAATCGCGCCGCCGCCAATTACTGCCAGAGCGGCCAGGGAGAGTAGGCCGTTTCGCACGACCGGGTTGTTCTGAGCCGAGATCACTGAGTTACCCCCGTTCTTCTGAGTCAGTCGTCCGGCCCCAGCGGCGTCGGGTTAGAGCGTCGGCTTTCCAGAATTTTAACAGATGCTTCCGAGTGCCCGGCTTTGGCCGGGAGCACCGGTTGTCGGACCGCGAGCACTCTCGACGCGAGGCTGCCCCTGGATCCGTCCGCTCGTTGGCGCTTCCCGGGCTTATCGTCGAGCAGAATCCCGGTGGGCTGCTGCCATGTTTTGCCGCCGACGTGCGATCGCGTCAATGCGCTGCGACCCTTTGTGCCTTCCATGCATCTATACCATGGATCTCCGGTGGACGAGGGTAGCAGCCGATGAAGCGGGGCCTCATATTCGCATCGCTTGTGCTCGGCACGGCAACCGCCTACACCGTGTCCGCTGCCGCGAGATCACCGATTGCTGATGGCGCGCCGCTGTACCTCGCGGAGCGCGGCACGTCCAAGGTCTACGTCTTTGGCGCATGCGGAGCGCAATCCAAGGGCTGGCTCTCGGACCGCATTAGGAACGCGCTCTCGGAGAGCAGCGACCTCTGGCGAGAACTACCCACGGAGAGTATGACTCGCGCCTCGATTGCCTACAGCGACCGGCTCGGTAGTCTGCCGCACGGCACCCTTCTCGATATCCTTACCAAGGAAGACACGGATCGCGTGCTCGATGCAGCTCAGAAGCTCGGGATTGACCGCCAGCGGCTTGCGACCATGCAGATCTGGTATGCCGCCCGGATATTGACCTTTGCATCGTACGCCAAGGGAGGCACCCCGGTTCTTCAAGCCAACGATCCCGAACTTCTACTTAGCCGGATGGCTGCCGAGCAGGGCAAGCCGATCAGGCCGGAAGTCCGGAACTGGAATGAGTTTTCCGATTTCTTCGCACGCATGTCCGAACGCGTTCAGAAAGAATACATGGATTACAGCCTCGACGACATTGAGAAGGGTCCTCGAGAGGCGGAGGCGGGGGACCTCGCATGTGGACGAGGTGATCCCAGTTACTTCGAAAAGAGTGTGATCGATTTCAGCAGAAGATATCCAGAACTCTACAAGTATCTCAATGGCGATCGAGATGTCGAATGGGCGCGCAGGATCATCAAGATGCTCGCCGCTGGCGGTACCCATTTCATCGTAGTTGGAATCAATCATACTGTTGGTCCCAGAAGCATCCAGAACGAACTCAGGAAGGTTGAAATCGCGACCCACAGAATGTGAGTCTCTGATCGCGCTCTTCGGGCACGAACGGAGCACGGCCATCGCCCAGACTGCTACGTCCGCTTCGGAGCCGGCAAACCAACCGCGCGAAGGTCCGGAGTTGGCCGAACTGTCTCGTTGATCCGATGATGGTGGACCCAGGGCGCTCGCCTTGCCAAGAATTCATTACCGTGGTAATGTAATAGCCATGGCTATCGCACAATCAAAGGTCACTGCGCAGGGGCAAATCTCAGTTCCGGCTGAAGTGCGCAAGAAGCTCGGCGTGGGGCCCGGTTCGGTGCTCGAATGGGACGAGCAGGACGATCAGGTCGTGGTTCGTCGGGCGGCTCGGTATACCTCGCAGGAGGTCCATGACGCGCTCTTTCCGGAGGAATATGCCGAGAAAAGGCCGGTGGATGTGAAGGCAGGTATTCGAAAGTACATGCGCAAGCGGCATGCGCGGCGTTGATACCAATGTCTTGGTGCGCTTGGTCGTCCGTGACGATTCGGCACAGGTCCGCGCCGCAGAGCGATTCATCGCTGGCGGTGCATGGGTATCACATCTCGTACTCGCCGAGACGACTTGGGTGCTCGATGCTGTGTATGAGCGCACTGCGCAGCAAATCGGGACAGCCGTAGATATGCTGCTCAACCACAAGGAACTCACCCTTCAAGACGCCGAGGTCGTGACCGCCGCACTGGAGAATTTTCGGAAGCACCCTCTGCTGGGCTTCTCCGACTGTCTTCTGGTGGAAATTGCGCGCAAGGCAGGCCATCTGCCGCTCGGAACTTTCGATCGGGATCTTGCGAAGGTGGACGGTGTGCAACGGCTGAAATAGGCGAACGGCGTCGCACTCCCCCGGCGGCCGACGTCCCGCGGGCTTGTGGGCCGCGAACGGCCCGCTTCAGAGCGGACCACGCGGTGCCACCTACGTCCGCAGTCGGCCGAACTCGGATAGCGGGACACGACCGCCACCCTCATTCATGAACGTCGGCTATGGGGCGGCACAATCAGGGTCATGCAGCGCGCGTCGGCGGATCTCGTCCAGTACGTCGATGACCGCTGAGATCACAGGGCGATGCGCCTTAGCCAAGCTAAGGTCTCGCTGGACCTCTGTCGTTCTTGAGCGATTGATAAGCGAGCCGAGTGAAGAAGTCTCCGGTTAAGGGGCTTCCCTGCGGCACCCATTGGGCGTCAAGGTCCCTAGTCGGCTTTTCGGCCACGATCTGATCTTCGCTTTTGCCCTCGTCGAGCAGCTTCTGGACCCGCGCGCGGATGGTCACGAGCATTTCGCAGGCAGCCTTCAGGCCTTCTCTGCTCCCCTGATCGCCCTCATCGGCGATGATCCTCGTCCTGTCGTCGGATAGGGAGAGCATCTCTTCCTCGGCTCTGATCATCCCGGCGAGGGAGCCGCCCGAGGAGATGTCGAAGAACGGATAGCTCCGATCACCACCGAATGTGCCGCTCGCGTGGATGACGTTGGCCCGCTTGAAATACACCAGCGTGTCGTTGTCTGTGTGCGCCCGAGGCGCGTGGAACAGCTGGACCGTCTCGCCATCGAAATGGATGGTCATCGTCTCGAGGTAGGTGATTGCCGGCAGCGCGGCCGGTGGCGAGGGCGGAATCGTCTGCTTGAAGGCGGCGAGGTATTGCCCTTTCGCCATCCGTTCACGCAGAGTTTCGTGGCCAATGATGATAGCGCCGCCCTTCGCCATCAGCTCGTTGGAGCCGAAGTGATCAGCGTGCGCGTGGGTGTTGATGACAAGCCTGATGGGCTTGTCGCTGACACGGGCGATCGCCGCCTTGATCTTGTCGCCCATCTGCGCGACAGAGGTATCGACGAGTAGCACACCGTCATCACCGACAAGGATCAGGGAGTCGCCACCCTGCCAGCCCAGGTAGTAGACGCCATGCCCTAGGTCCGTCGTCCTGATTTCGAGCTTCGAATAATCGATCCGCGACTGAGCAACCGCTGACAAACAGGGAAAAGCAGCCAGAGCGGCTGCAAGCCACACTCGTCTCACAAACCCTCCATCTCGTTCGGAGTCGCGGCACGGCAACAGGGGAAGCGGGAAGCGCCGCTCATTCACGAGACCCTACCAGAATTGGGTGAGAAGGACCTCAGCCGCAAGGAATTCGCTGTTCCAGAGGTCGATATGACAGCCGGGACGAACGCTTTGGGGACGTGTGAGAGGCAGAGCCCAATGCCTGTTGGCCGACAGCCGGCTTTCTCCCGTTCTCAGCGGGTGACCCAGCCGATCTCCCGCGCCGTCAGCGGCCCAACCCGCTCGTCATCAAGACTGTCGGGCATGCGTGCATCCGAAGCGCTGAGCAGCATCTTTACGGCCATGATTTCAGCGAGCCGCTGCGGATAGCGCGGCACGAGCTGCGGGTCGGCGAAACCATCCGGGTAATTCGGCAGGCCCGTGCCCAGGTCGTATTTGTCTGTGGCCCCAAAGGTATGCAGCAGCTCGTGGGCTATCACGATACGGTTCTGCGCCTCCTGCGAGCGGCTGGCGAACAGGTGTACCACGGCGGTCAGGCCGCGTTGCAGCCCCGCCGAGTGCGGGAGGCGAGGGGTCAGCGCAAGGTCGTGGTAAAGCAGGAACAAAGCAATCTGAGGGCGGGGTGAAGCCGCGGCGAGCGCCCGGGTGCGGTAATAGCGCAGCCTCAGGCTCCAGAGGATGCGCGTGAAAACGCCCGCGCCTGGATTCTGCGCTGGGGGCGCCAATGCCAGGGTCGGGTAGAGCTGCAGCTCAATCGGCTCGTCGACACCGACTCCGTAACGTCGGGCCTCGACCTTCAGGAAATCCGTGACCTCATCGATCTTCCGCTGATCCAGCTGTGCGAGGTACTCCGCGGTGATGGGGCTCGCATCGGCAGCGACTGGGAACGCACCGACGAAGACCGTGCGCTGCCAGCGAGTGGTGCTGAACCGGTCGATCCACGCCTGGCCGGCCACGACCAGAAGCACCAGCAGAAGGACGCTAATTCGTAAAGTTCGCCACATGGGAAGACGTTGCTTGCCGCAGTGGCGGCATCCATTGGATCGTTAAGCTCCAGCGGTCTCTAAACGTCGAGGTTCGGTGTATGGCGGATTACCGGTGACCGCACGATTACAGCCGTCTCGATTGCGCACTGCCGTCCATCGCCGCCGTCAGTTCCACCCCGCCGTTACGATATCGAGTTCGCTTGTCACGGGAAGGTCCGCTTTGCGGAACCGTGACACACTAGCCGGAGGGCAGCTTTTGGCCGGATGTCGCGTTAGGCCGTGCGCAGAGCGCAGGCTCTTGAAATCCTCTGCAGTTATCTACTCTTCCCGGAACACGACTTCGATGTTGTTGCCGTCTGGATCCAAGACGAATGCGGCATGGTAGCTTGGCGGGTATTTCCCCGATCGCAAGCCGGGCTGGCCGTTGTCGGTCCCGCCTGCGAACAGGGCAGCCCGATGGAAGGCATTGACCTGCTCACGGCTTTCAGCACGAAAAGCAGTGTGTTGCTTGACACTGTGGGGATGAAAGACGTCAATCCAGAACGTGGGGTAGTCAATGCCGTATGCGACCCCACCCAAGTCCGCGCTTGAGTCCTCCATTGTCTCGAATTTCATGCTGATGCGCGCGACGACTCTCATGCTCAGTGGGCGCAAAGCCGCCTCGTAGAACCGAGCCGATCGATGGATGTCCGACACGCCGATTCCTGTGTGGTCGATGAGCCAATTGCGGTTGTTAGCCATCCTGCTTCCCCTGGTCGCCCTCTCACTAAAGCGTCAGTTCCCAAGTCTGACCAACTAAATCTCTCCCGAAAGAGTGATGGCGCTCCTCCTTGCAGAGCTTGAACCCAACAGCGTCGTAGATTCTCCGCGCGGCCACCAGCACGCTGTTGGTCCACAAGGTGAGAGTCTGGTAACCGCGGGTGCGTGCACCCGCAATACACTCCTCGACAAGTCTGCCGCCCAGACCCATGCCCCGCGCCGAGGATTCTACATACAACAGTCGCAGGTTCGCTACGCTAGGCGATGAGGGCATGAGAAACACAGACCCAACGACCGTCCCCGAGCTCTCCGCTATCCAAGCGGTGACCCCGTCAAGTATTGGCCGACCGCTGCCTTGCGCGCCCTCGCGGCTGCGAACCATACTTCAAGCCTGCAAGCAGACTTCAGTGGCTGAGGAGCGGGAGACCGGCGTGAGCCTGCGCAATATAGTGTCGGCGCTGGGGCTGTTGTTCCTGGTGAGTCCCGCGCCCGTCACTCATGCCGCGGCTTCCCGGCAAAAGATCGCGTGGTCCCACTTGGATCGCAATTTGGGGTTGTATCTGTCAGATGCGGACGGACGGAATGAGCGCGCGTTGCTTCCTGGTTCCGGATCCAACTACAACCCGTCATTTTCTCTGGACGGCAGGTGGATCGTGTTCACCTCGGAGCGGTTTGGGTCGGCAGATATCTTTCGAGTCCATCCCGACGGTTCCGGGCTGGAGCGGTTAACGGACAGTCCAGCGTTCGACGACCAGGGCGAGTTATCGCCGGACGGACGAATGGTCGCTTTCGTCTCTACGCGGGACGGCGGTACGGCCAACATCTGGTTGCTCGACACTCGGACGAAAGACGCGACCAACCTGACGAACAACCATGCCGGGAACTTTCGCCCGCGCTGGTCGCCGGACGGAAGATGGATTGCCTTCTCATCCGATCGAGACACTCACCCAGGTCGCTACATCCGTGCGAACGGCGCAGCGGCATGGGAGTTGATGCAGACGACAGCGATCTACATCGTGCACCCGGATGGCAGCGGACTGAAGCGGCTTACGCCCCTCGACCAGGACGCAGGGAGTCCCCAATGGTCACGTGACGGGCGGCGCATCGTGTTCTACGAAGTGACCGACGTGGAGGCGATGCGCCATAGCAAAGGACTCCTGACGCGAATCACGTCTATCGATATATACACGGGCGCACGGCGGGTCCATTCGGACGGCAAGCAGCTCGCCTTGTCTCCGGCATACGTCAGCGATACGGAAATCGGTTATACGGTCAAGCCACGTCGCACGGCACGAGAGGCATCACTCGCTTACACTTCCGGGCGTCAGGGGCCGATCGGTGCTGAAAATCCCTCCTGGTCACCGGACGGCTCCTCAGTGGCGTACGACAGGGATGTGCCACTCGAACATCAGTGGATGGAGTTTCGCGCGAGCCTGGATCCCCGTTACGAGCTGATCGGCGGTACGGCGTTCAGCACGGATTTCGTAGGAGTAAGCAGCTCTGGTGAGCACATCGTTTACCCCTCCGGGCGGCCGTACTCGCAATTGAATTTCGTCGCGTCGGATGGGACGGGCTCGCGAGTGATTTTCGGCGCTGGTGTGGGCATGCGGGAGATCGGGTCGGTCGCCCTGTCCGCGGATGGTCGGAATGTCGCGATCCAGCTTGGCGGTAACTTCCGACGGCCCGTCGAGCCGGCGCAGATCGCCATCATGGGAAGCGACGGCTCTGGCCTGAGACAGGTCACGCACGATGACAACAACAACGGATTTCCAAGCTTCTCACCCGACGGTGAGCAGCTTGTCTATCGCGCGCTCGGGCCCGCACAGGGCCTGAGAATCCTCTCGCTGACCAACGGAAGGATCTTCAAGCTGACGGACGGATGGGACGACTTCCCCGTCTGGTCCCCGCGGGGCGACCGTATTGCCTTCACTGGCTTCGAAACAGGCGACTTCGAGATTTACACGATTCGCCCCGATGGTACCGGACTCGAGCAACTGACACGCACACATGGCAACGACGCTCATCCGGTTTGGTCTCCCGACGGCCGGTGGCTCGCATTCTGCAGCTCGCGCGCAGGCTTCAAGGATGAGTTCCCTCTTTCACGGGAGGTTCAACCTTACGGCGACATATTCGTCATGCGCGCCGATGGGACGGAGGTCCGGCAGATCACAGACAACCAGTGGGAAGAGCTGGTACTCGCGTGGATTGCGCCGCGAAACCGTGCGGCCACTGTGACAGAAGCCGCCCCGGCTGCGGCCCACAGAGGAACGTGACGCGGACGACCTTCAGTTTCGAGCTATATCGGAATCTCCAGCACGAAGCAGCTGCCGGCCCCACCCAGACCGCCGGTGAGTCGCAGCGTACCGCCGAGTGCCGTCGCAGCCTGCTGAGCGATTGCGAGCCCAAGCCCCGTCCCCTCGGTGTCCCTGGCGCTCGCTCCGCGAAAAAACCGCTCGAACACCCGTGCCCGGTCAGGTTCCGGGATCCCTGGTCCGTCGTCCGCAACGGACAGTACCGCTCGGTCTCCCCGGGAGGAGAGCGTGACCACAACTCTGCCGCCCTTTCGCCCGTAGCGGATCGCATTGTCGATGAGGTTCTGAAGTACGGAACGAAAGAGCTGAGGGTCGACCTTGCCTGCGAGTGAATCTGGGGATTCGAGCGACAGCTCGATACCCCGCGTCGACGCCGGCGAGAGGAGATATGCGATCTCCTTGCGTGCGATCTGAGCGAGGTCCATTTCCGTGCGTTCCGCTCCTTGAACCATGTCCATCCGAGCAAGCGTCAACAGCTGATGTACAAGATGAGAGGCCCTCGCGGCAGCGGCGCCCAGGCGAACCTGAGCGTCAACGCGCTCCGCGTTTTCGACGGAGTTCGTGATGACATGTGCCTCGGTTGTCATCACCGCAAGTGGCGTACGCAGTTCGTGCGCCGCGCTGCCGACGAAATCACGCTCGGCAGCGATTTTGCGACGTAACCTGCCGAGCAGGTCATCAAGCGCCGCGGCGAGCGGCCTCGTCTCGAGCTGTTTGGGGATTTCTCCGATGGGTGACATGTCATCCGGTCCCCGGGTGGCGATACTGGCCGAGAGCCGTCGCAACGGTCGCAGCCCCTGCCAGACCGCAAACCAGAGCGGCAGCAGGACGCAGGGAATGGCGATCGCGAACTTGCCGAGCACATCGCCGCTCACAACTACGATGACCCACGGGTAGTCGATGTACGTGCGGGCCCAAAATACCGCCCAGCGCGGGGTATCTACCTCGAACACCCAGTACGTTCGCCCGTGAATAAGCTCGGTCCTCGCAGACTGCGGACTACTATGCAGAATCTCGCCGGCGAGTCCCGGCGAGGCATAGACGACTTTAAGGTCGCGGAGGTCCGTGAGCTGCATCACGACATCCAGTGGAATGTGGCCGCGTCGACGTTGACCGCGGGCGATCCGATCGATCCCTGACACGATGGCGAGCGCCTGTGCCGAATCGTCAACCCCCTGCAGCGCATCGCTGAGCTGAAAGCCGACAGGAGA
>Ga0134126_10012582_pt1 | contig 10688 bp, 8 predicted proteins | sample KB31752_FD_96881 | JGI IMG/M metagenome (GOLD analysis project Ga0134126, IMG submission 96881) | Terrestrial soil microbial communities with excess Nitrogen fertilizer from Kellogg Biological Station, Michigan, USA - KB3-175-2 | ecosystem: Environmental > Terrestrial > Soil > Unclassified ...
CATGGACACCGCAAGAATGGAATTTGCTCCCAGCTTTGCTTTGTTCGGCGTGCCATCCAATTCAATCATTGTGTCGTCGATGCGGCGCTGGTCTGATGCGTCAAGGCCTTGCAGAGCGTCAGCAATTTTCTCGTTGACGTTCGCCACTGCCATCTGCACACCTTTGCCAAGATAACGGTGCTGGTCGCCATCGCGAAGCTCGACTGCCTCATGCTCGCCGGTGGAAGCGCCGCTGGGAACGGCAGCGCGCCCAATTGATCCATCACCCAGAGTAACCTCAGCTTCCACAGTTGGATTTCCGCGCGAATCCAGAATTTCACGTGCATGTACGTCAATAATGCCTGTATCCATGAATGTCCTTGGTGGCCTAAATAGGATCAATTGCGAAGAAGATGATTATAAATGACCGGATAGCTCGCGGCATCACGCTAGGACCGCGCAGACGTTCAGTCATGCCGGTCACGATCCCATGCTCTTTGATTTGCGGCCACTCCTGAGAATATTCCGCACGAAGTTGGCGAAGTGAATGGGGTCATCCAGCGACATCACTCGCTGTGTAGAACCGTGGCTGGTTGCACGCGCGAGGCGCGCCACGCCGGTAGTAGGCACGCCGCAGTCGCAACCCCGAACAGGAGTACGATAACACCGGCGAATATACCAGGGTCGAGCGGTTTGGTGGCATACAAGCTGGAGCGGATCAGTTGCGCCGCGGCGATGGCGAGGAGCGAGCCTGCGGCAGCCCCGCCGAGCGCAGGAGCGAGGCCATCGAACAACATGAGATATAGGACGTGTTCTCGTTGCGCACCGAGTGCCAGCCGGATCCCGATCTCCGTGCGGCGCTGCGTCACCAGGTATGCGAGCACGCCGAACAGACCCACGGCAGCCAGCAACAACGATATGCCTGCGAAGGCCGCCAGCAGCGTCGCTTCAAAATTTGCGTCAAGCGATGATTTATTGATGATCTGGTCCATCGTGAGCACGTCCGAGACGGCGAGTTCGCGGTCCATCTGCTGGATGACCTTCTGAATGGGAAGGGCCAGGCCCTCGGGATCGTGTGCGGCGCGGACGATAAGGGCGGCGCTGCCATCCATACCGTTGTCGATGGGGACATATATTGTCGGCTCCGGCGGGCTCGCAAGCTCATAGCGAGTGTCGCCCACAATGCCGACAATCTCGTAGCTATGATGACCCAGGGTGAGGAGGTGCTTGCCGATCGGGTTTTCATTCGGGAAGTACTGCCGTGCCAGCCCGGCGCTGATGATGACTTCGTGAGCAGCGTCGAGGCGCTGGTCGGAGCCGAAGGTGCGGCCACGGAGTAACGGGATCTTGATGGCGGCGAAATAGCCGGGATCGGCCCAGCGGGCGATCGCAAGCTGCGACTGTCCCTGCGGCAAAGGCGGATGCTCAGCCACCGCGATGCCCGCGTCTCCGAAGTAGCCTTCGCCGGGAACCGCCCGCACCAGTCCAGCCACTTCGACGCCCGGCAACGCGCGCACGCGCGCGAGCAGATCGTCAAAGAACGTCATCCGCTGTACCGGTTTGCCGTATTGCGCTTCGGGCAGAGTGAAATGCATAGTGAGGATGTTGTCGGTGGCGCTGCCCAGGTCATTTGACCGCAGCCGCATGTAGCTCTTGAGCAGCAAACCGGCGCTGACGAGCAGAACCACGGTGAACGCAACTTCGGCGCCCACCAGCACTTTGCGCACACCTGTACGCGAAGGGCCCGAAGTGGAACGCCGCGACGAAGCTTGCAGCGCTGTGAGCAGGTTCTCCGAGCGGACCGCCAGCACGGGAATGAGACCGGCAAACAGAGAGCAGAGCAAAACGAGTCCGGCCACGGTGGCGACGACGACACCGTCGATATGGATCGACTCCACCCGCACCATGTCGGTTCGCGTCAGGACGAGCCAACGGACGGCCGCGTAGGCAAACGCCAGCCCCGAGGCTCCGCCAATGAAAAAGAGGACGAAGGTTTCGATGAGCTGCTCACGAAGCAGGCGGAAGCGTCCGCCGCCGAGTGCTGTCCGGATGGCCAGTTCGCGCCGTCGCGCCGCCGAGCGTGCCGTCAGCAGGTTGGCGACGTTGAGGCACGCGATCAGCAGCATGCATCCGGTGGCGGCCAGCAACATGTACAACGCGGGCTTGATGTCGCCGACCAGGTAATCGATCAGCGTGTCAATCCCCGCGCCGCTGCTGACGAACGCGTTGTCGAGATGCGCGTCGTGGATGCGGCGTACGATCGCTGAAACTTCCTGTGAGGCTTGCTCGCGGGTGACGCCGGGCTTCAATCTTCCAATCACCCCGAACCCGTGATTGTCGATCGCGGCCATGTCCTCGGGCGTGAGTTCGTGGTAAACGGGAAGGAAGAGCTGCACCTTTTGCTCGGTTAACGCGAACCAGCGCGGCATCACGCCGACTACGATGTAGGGCTTTGCATCAAGATTGATCTTGCGGCCGATGACCGAAGAGTCGCCGCCGAAGCGGCGTTTCCAAAGCACCCAACTGAGGATCACGGTGCCGTTGGCAGAAGGCTGGTCCTCTTCGGCCGTGAACGAGCGTCCGATGAAAGGCTGGACACCAAGCGTGGCGAACAGGTCCCAGGAACAGATGGTGGCGCGGACCTGCTCGGGCAGCGTGCCGCCATCCGACAGGTTATACTGCGGCCACTCCTTATACAGCGCGAGGCTGGAGAATGACTTGCTCTCGCGTTTCCATTCGCCATAGATGCCGGGGGCGACGACGTTCGCCGGAAATTTTTCGCTGCTTTCGTAGAGCCGAACGAGTTGCTCGGGATGATCGAACGGCAGCGGCTTCAGAAGAACCGACCAGACGACGGTGAACAGCGAGATAGTCGCGCCGATGCCGATGGCGATCACCAGCGTCGTCACCGCTGAAAATCCCGGTTGCCGCGCGAGCGTGCGGATGCTGATTCTTAAATCGCGGAGAAGTATCTCGATCCTTCCCCAGCTCCAGATGTCGCGAGTTCGCTCGCGAATCACACTGGGATTGCCGAAGGCTCGCAGTGCGGCATAGCGGGCCTCTTCAGGAGCAATGCCCTGTTCCCGCTGCTCTTCTTCTTCCAGTTGAAGGTCCGATTGCAGTTCCCGTTCCAAATCAGCATTGCGTTTCCGGATCTGCCACCATTTCATCTCAACTCTCCTCAGCTGTGGGCCTCATCACCCGCGCCACAGCTTCTGCCATCCGCCTCCATTGAGATTCTTCGACGATAAGCTGTTTTCGGCCCTTATCGGTAAGGCGGTAGTACTTGAATTCCCGATTCCGATCTGGAGCCATCTCCCATTTCGAGCTGACCCAACCTCTTTGCTCCAGCCGGTGCAGCGCGGGATAAAGCGAGCCGTGCTGCATCTGGAGAAAGTCTTTCGTCGTCCTCTGAATATGCTTGCCGATCTGGTGGCCGTGAGCAGGACCGTAAAGAAGAGTTCGCAAGATCAGCATGTCAAGAGTGCCTTGAAGTAGGTTCGCGCGTTCCGGTTTCTGTTTAGCCATAGAAGACATTCGACCATCATTTGAGATAATGGTAGACACTCGACCATCAGCCGTCAAGACGTGACTTGAAAAATCTATGGGTGGAGGGAAATCAGAGCGGCCAACTCACCGGAGCACAACAGCTACTTAGGTACTGACAAAGGTCGCCTGTTGCTTCGCAAGACGTCGCTACCAAAAACGATCCACCAAGAGCGCCTCAATCCTGACTATCCGCGTTCACCTGACTTCTGTTATGGTGAAAGTTTACTTCAGGAGATCATTCTTATGTCGATTCCGCAGCAGCCCAACATCCGCCTGGTGAACGCAGCCGATTACCGCGACACCTACGCTAATTCAATCCAGATCCGCGTGAGCGTGTGGGACTTTCTGCTGGTGTTTGGCCGCTTGCAACCTGTGACCGCGCAGGAAGTGGAGGTGCAGAACTTCCAAGGCATCTACCTGAGCCCGCAACAGGCCAAGGCATTGTTGACGATCCTGGAGCAGAACGTCCGTCAGTATGAAGGCACGTTCGGTGAAATCAAGCTCGATCCCAATATCGCGGCGCAGCAAGGGCAAATCAACTAGCATACCTTCACGTGAGAAGCCGAGCCATTGACCACGCCACAAACTAACGAGCTGCCAGAGTTCTCGTTCCGGCGCCTTTATCCGCTGATTTTTGTCATTGTTTTTTTGCTACATGCGCCGCTGCTGCGGCTTCCCTTTTTCTGGGATGAAGCCGGCTTTTACGTCCCTGCCGCGTACGACCTCGCCCATTCTCACACGCTCATCGCCAAGACCACGCTTGATACCGGCCATCCGCCACTTTCCGCTGCTTACCTTGCATTGTGGTTCACCGTCAGCGGATGGAAGCCCGCCGTGGCGCGCGTGGCTATGTTGCTCCTGGCGGCCTTTGCCCTGACGAATGTCTTCTTGCTCGCACGAAAACTTGTAGGCCTTGGCGTTGCAGTGGCCACAACAATCGCCACGGCCGTGTACCCAATCTTTTTTGTGCAGAGCTCTTTGACGCATGCCGATCTTATGGCTGCTGCGTTTACGCTTTGGGGAATCAGGCTTTATATCGAAGGCCGAGTGTGGCCCGCACAACTTGCCTTTTGTTTGGCTGTCCTGAGCAAAGAAACGGCCGTAATCACGCCGGTGGCATTCGCTCTCTGGGAAATCTTGCCGCATCGCGATAGCAGTCGAAGAAGTTTCCACAATGCCGCAATTGCGCTCGTTCCGGTGCTTCCCTTGTTGGGTTGGCTGATTTACCACCACCACGCCACAGGAAGATTTTTTGGCAACGCCGACTTCTACCAATACAACGTCACCCAGGCGCTCAACCCATTGCGTTTTCTTCTTGCGCTGGTGCAACGGGTCTGGCATCTCTTTGGAACCATGAACATGCTGGCCCTCACAGCGGCCACGGCAGTCGCAATGTTCTTTCCCCCGGTCATCGACTCGTCCGGTGAGCGGCCGCGTATTGCCGTGCAAGTTCAACTTCAGTTTGGGCTGATCATGCTGGCGCATCTGCTCGCTTTTTCGCTGCTCGGCGGCGCGCTGCTCACTCGCTATTTATTACCTGTGTATCCGCTCGTAATCATGATCGGCATGTCAACGCTGCACCGGCGCATCAGTCGATGGGAATGGCCCGCAGCCCTGATAGTGATCGTGTTCGTGCTGGGACTGTTCTTTGATCCGCCTTACCGCTTTGCGCCTGAAGACAACCTCACTTATAAGGACTTTATCGATCTGCACTTTAAAGCCGCAAAGTTTCTGGAACAACATGAGCAAAACGCCACAATCCTTACTGCATGGCCGGCCACCGACGAACTCACTCGTCCGTATCTGGGCTACGTAAAGGAGTCATTTCCGGTTGTTCAGGTGCAGGATTTCACGGTGGAAGAAATGATCAAAGCGCGGCAGATGCGTTCAAGATATCAGGTGGCTTATTTGTTTTCGACCAAGGTCGACGTGCCGCCTTGGATCCATTCTGAGCGCTGGGAAAAACTTAATCGGCGTTTCTTCGGCTCCCATGTGGACGTTTCTCCGGAACTAGCCGCGGAATTCCTTCATGGAAAAATCGTATTTCTGGCGCGAAGCAAAGCCGAGTGGGTGGCAATTCTGGAAATGGACCAGCCGTCTTCGGTGGCAGCCGCTTCGCAGAACGTTATAGACACCGATCAATGCTCGTTGAGAGCCTTGCTTTCCAAGGCGTTTCATCAGCAAGAAATCAACGCAGCCTCCCGGAAGAAAGGCTGCGCGCATCGCCGTCACTATAAAAGCATTTTTGCCAGCACTGCGTGGACGTTTGCGTTATACCAAAAATAAGCAAACACCAGTCCCGCCGACTCAACCGCCCGAAACCGCCACCGCCGTTTCATGACCCTGAAATCCCCCTGGTTTCTAGCCTCTTGCCTCAACTTCTACATGCGCACCGGCAAAAGATTGTTTCTCATTGGGGGAGAGAACACGCATCTTTTTCCAGTCGTAAGCAAATTCGGTACCACAGTCGAGACACACCACATATGTTCCGGTGAGCGTGGCGGCCTCGCAGCGGCGCTGTCTTGGCTTACTGGTCAGGGGAAAGCTGATTCGTTTGTGCCAGCACCCGAACAAAGCGTCAAAGATCTTCACAATCTCCTCCTGGCTGTTGCATCAAGCACTTGCTTTTAACAGCCTTTACGTCGCCCACTACCTGGTCGTCAGGATGTCAGGTCATCGGCCTCGATAACTTCTGTTACTGTAAGTAGTGGTTTCTGACTTGATTTCGTTTCACTTTATTTCCATATCTCCAATGACACAAATTGTCACTGCTTGTCTTGCTGACATCCCTTTCAATACGTTGAACGCAGGTATTCTGGATTTGTTGCATTAAGTTTCGTTATCAAGATGAATGCTGGATTTAACGACGTTAGGAATCAATGGCTTAGATCGCTAAAAGAAAGATTAAAGATTGATGACGCAGGAGCTGTGTTAAATGCAGGCTTTCAACCGCCTAAGCTGGCTTGATTGATAAAATTGTCTCTGCCCATGGAAACCATTGATCCCAACACTGTAGGACAACACTCCAAAGACGCCAGCCGACCATGGACATGGTCCATTGCCATGTATTCCGGCCCATCGCCATTGCGCATGGCCGCTGCTCCCGGCGCTTCCAACCCTGTAATTTCTGCCGCCGACGTAACCGATGTTCCCGCACGCTTTGTCGCTGATCCATTCATGGTCAATGTCGACGGCATTTGGCACATGTTTTTTGAGGTCTTAAATAACCAGTCCAACAAAGGCGACATTGGCCACGCTACCAGCCGCGACGGTCTGACATGGCATTACGAACGAATCGTCCTGCAGGAACCGTTTCATCTCTCTTACCCATACGTATTCTGCTGGAGAGATGATTTCTATATGACTCCGGAAACTCTCGGAGCAAATGCCGTCCGTCTTTATCGCGCCATTTCCTTCCCCGATCAATGGACTCTGGTGAACGACCTGATTCCTGGCCCGCATGCCGATCCTTCCATTTTCCAACACAACGGAAAATGGTGGCTCTTTACCTGTCCCACGCCTCATAAACATGACACGCTGGCTCTTTATTCAGCCGACGATCCGGTTTCCACCTGGACTGAACATCCCTCCAGCCCCATTATCGCCGGCAATAAAAGCATCGCCCGGCCCGGCGGCCGCGTGCTCGAATATGATGGTCGTCTTCTTCGCTTTACACAGGATTGTTATCCCACATACGGAAAACAAGTCAGAGCTTTCGAAATAACTGAACTCACCGCGACAACCTACAAAGAGCATGAGGTAAAAGAGTCGCCTATGCTGGTGCCCGACGGCAGTTCATGGAACGCTTCCGGCATGCACCACATTGATGCACATCGCGTTGGTGAATCGTGGCTGGCCTGTGTTGACGGGCTTGTTGATTTCTAAAGGCTTTGCCCAAAACCGATTTACCACTCATTTCCTCTAATGACAACTCATCAAATTTCGTACTTAGATCTAGTCACGGATTCTGGTTTTCTAATCAGTGTTATCAGTGTTCATCAGTGGTAAGAATTGCCTTTTAATATCACTCAGGCTTCGCTGTTTTGCTGCACTCCGGCTGAAAAGAATGTGATGCCAGATCAACGCACACAATCTCAGCCTTAAACGATCCCACCCGGCGGTTCGCGCCAAACGTGATGCCCGGCAGCAAGCCGGTCCTGAAGTCGCGCATCTGCTCCAGCGTCAGAATCAATTTTTCCCGGTTTACATTCTTGCCCGCGCGCGCCAGGGCTTCCACCAGGATCTTCGCGGCGCAATAGGCTGAAATCTGGACCAATCGGTGGTCGCTGGCAAGATTGTGGCTGCTGAGAAAATAATCGAACTCATCCACTGCGCCCATTTCCGGCTGTAGTTGCGGATACGCGGCAAATATCCTGCCCTGGAAACGCGCCGGAGCACCAAGAATGCTTTCATCCAGCAGCGGCCCCAGCACAAAAACTTTCGGCGCCCATTCAGCTTTGTCGGCTGCCTGTATCCATGGCGCAAGCTGCTCTCCATCGCCAATAAAAAAGACCCGTTCTATTCCCTGGCTGTGCAGATCGCGGACCATCTCTTCAGCCTTCGCTGCTGAAAACACAAACTCCTGTGGCTTCTCGACGCTCAGTTCCTTCCATGTTGCTTGCATCGCTGCAGCCACGTCAGTTTCCAGCTTGCTGTCGGCAACCACCACGGCGGTCTTCTCCATGGCCGCTTTGTCACGCGCCGCGGCAAACCGTACCAACTCCTGCTCCAATTGCTGAAAGCCTGGAAGCAGATAAAATACTTCGCGATTCACAGGTTCGCTAGGCACGGAAAGCGCCAGCAGCCCAACCAGAGGTATCTTGCTCGTTTGCGCCACCGAAGCCAGTTTTTGTTCCGCATCAGGAACAAACGGAGCCACCATGGCAAACACCGGGGTAGCCGCCAGTCGCTTCGCATTCTTCAGTGTGGCCGCACCGTTGTCTCCCGATTCCGCAAAGCGCAGCACAATTCGCCGCCCGTAAATTCCGCCGCGCTGGTTCAGATCGTCAAAGTAGGCGGCCAAGAGAGCTTTTACAGCGTTGCCAGTTTCTGCGTTCTCACCCGTTAGCGGAGCGAGGCTCCCGATCATGATGCTGTTCGCCGTAACGCCTGGCTCAGGTGTTGTGAGTTTCTTTGACTGCAGTGCGTGGATGCGCATGTCTGCTGCGCCTGCATTGCAGCACAAAATTACGCTCAGAAATGCCGCCGACACTTTCAACAATGGCAAAATCTTCATATAAGCTGGTGACCCTGGCAGGAGTCGAACCTGCGACCTGCGGTTTAGGAAACCGTCGCTCTATCCATCTGAGCTACAGGGCCACTCCCATCATTTTAACCCGTAACATTGACCTGCGACGGCGAGCCGATTTCCTATCGATTTCCTGCTTACCTCGCCCGCGGATGCGTCTTGTCATAGACTTCCATCACATGAGTAATTGATAGCTGCGTATATTTCTGCGTGGTTGCCAGCCGCTCATGCCCCAACAGCTCCTGGATGGACCGCAGATCAGCGCCTTCCGTCAGCATGTGCGACCCAAACGCGTGCCGCAAAGTATGCGGATGCACGTCCGGCGGCAATCCCCGCGAAACAGCGATCTTTTTCACGATCCGCCCAACGCTTCGCGTGGTCAACGGCCCACCGCGCTGATTGATGAATAACCGGCGCGTGTTCTTGCGCGTTGCCTTCAAAACTTTCTGCCGGGCTTCTCGATATGCTACCAGCGCCTCCGCCGCCGCGCCTTCCAGCGGCACATAGCGTTGCTTCTTGCCTTTGCCGCGAATCAAAATTACTCCGTTGGCTTCTTCAATATCGCCTAGCTCTGTCCCTACCAACTCCGAATTTCGGAGTCCGCAGCCATAGAGCAGTTCAAAGATCGCGCGATCACGCTCAGGAAACGCGACGCTCTCCGGCATTTCGGTATTCAGCAGGCCGTTGATCTCTTCCATCGTTGGGACGCGCGGCAGCTTCTTTGGCAGCTTGGGAGAAGACACCAGCTTGGCAGGGTTTTGGGCAACAATGCCCTCTCGCCCCAGCCATTTGTACATTGACCGCAACGCTGCCAGCGCTCGCGCCACGGAAACTTTACTCAGCCCGCAGCCGTGCAGATGCGAGAGAAATCCCCGGATTGTAATGTGGTCAATCTCTTTCCATCGCGCTTCCGGCCCCAGATATTCGGCAAAGCGGCCCAGTTCATTGCCATAAGCCCGCAGCGTGTGCTCCGACGCGTTCCGCTCTCCGCGCAGCGAATCAAGAAACTTACTGATGCCGCGCTGTATCTCCTTGCTCACTTTGGCTTCTGCCTGCTTCATGGTTTCATCGCTGCACCGGTTCTCTTGCCACGCGGATGAAAGTCCCGATACACGGTCTTCAACCTATCCAGCGCCACGTGCGTATAAATCTGGCTGGTGGAAATGTCGGCGTGGCCCAGGATCGTCTGCACCGTGCGCAGGTCTGCGCCGTTTTCCACCATGTGCGTGGCGCAGCTATGGCGCAACATGTGCGGGCTTGCGTGCCTTCCAGAAGCGGACGCATCTTTCACCATCTGCCACACCCACTGCCGCGTCATCCGCCCTCCACCGCGACGCACAAACAACATGGATGAAATCTTTCCCTTCAGCAGCGCTTCCCGCCCATCGGCAAGATACGCGCTGATTCGCTCTTGCGCAGCTTTTCCAATCGGAACAATCCGCTCCTTGTCACCCTTGCCGCGGACCAATATATGTCCAAGTTCCAGCTTCAAGTCTTCCAGCTTTACGTTGATGATCTCAGAAACGCGCATCCCACTGGCGTAAAACACCTCCAGCATGGTTTGGTCGCGTTGCGCCAGCGCCGCGGAAAGCTTGGAGTCGCCCGCCTGCCCTGCCGCTTCCAGCATCGAATCAATCTCGCTTGGCGCCAGCGACTTTGGCAGCACCTTCCATTGCTTGGGGGAGTCGATCTCCAGCGTTGGGTCCTGCTTGACGATCCGGTCCAGCAGCAGATATTTGTAGAAATGCCGAAGCGTGGAAAGCTTACGCGCTACTGACCGGTCTTTTACTCCATTGGCAAACAGCTGGCTCAAGAACCCGCGCACATCTTCCCGCGTTGCTTTGTCCAGATCGCGCCGGCGGGCCGCAAGAAATTCCGCGAACTGGATCAGGTCAGATTTGTATGCGCCCAC
>Ga0134126_10012583_pt1 | contig 10687 bp, 5 predicted proteins | sample KB31752_FD_96881 | JGI IMG/M metagenome (GOLD analysis project Ga0134126, IMG submission 96881) | Terrestrial soil microbial communities with excess Nitrogen fertilizer from Kellogg Biological Station, Michigan, USA - KB3-175-2 | ecosystem: Environmental > Terrestrial > Soil > Unclassified ...
AGCCGTGCAGCGGGCCGAAGCTCAGCGTCTTGAGGGTGAGCATCTCGAGAGTCCCGGGGACGAGGTCGCCCTTTTCACGTGGCATATATAGATAAACTATGGGTGATGCATCTATATATAGCCGTACGCGGGAATGGTCAAGAAAGTGTCCTCGCGCGCGCGGGCAGGATGTCCGGCGGCGGAGACACGAACACGCGGCGCGGTGAGCGTCGTGCCGAAGTAAGTCGTTGTGAGCGCGACGATTGGCGAATCGCAAACGGCCGGGGTCCTTCCTGCCTCGGCCGCCGGCATGACCACGCGCACTCTCCCCCGAGTTGGCGCGGTCGCGGCAGTTCTCACCACGTTGGTCACCGGCTGTGCGTCGGCGACACTCGGCGATTCCGGGCGCGCCTTGAAGACAGATATCAGGAAGCCGCACGCGACGAGTTGATGCGCGCAATGCTCGCGGTACTTGAGGTGGCCGCGCGTCAACAGGCGCCTGACAAGTGCGAGGAAACTCTTGAGGTGCTGTCAGTTCTTGCAGGCGTAGGCCGGCATGAGACTCGACGGGCGATGCGCGTCAAAGAGCGGCTCGGCGAGTTTCTTCGCGAGCATCGGCAACTGTTTCGCACGAAGCCGCCTGCTGACAAGCGCGAAATGACTAGAGTCTTGCTCCTCATCATTGAGCTATTTGGAGGAGCAAAGGCAGTCCGTGCGCACTTTCCGCAATGTCGCAATACCACAACGTATCGCGATAACTTGGGGGCGTCTCGAGCTCTCTTGATGGGAGGGCGCCGCGAGAAACGAGCATCGGCGCGCTCTGCTCGACGATTGTGCCCAATCTTCACGTCGTGCGACGCGCGTCGAACCGGCGCCGAGGATGTGGCGGTCGCTCAGTCACGGCGCCGGGTGGCGTCGTTGTATGACTTGCTCCGCTCCGCAGGCGCTCGGGACGTCGGCGATCATGCCCCGTTGTCGGCGAAGGGGCTGTTTGAGTTCGGTTCGCGCGAAGGCAACGCACTCGTCTAGGGCGCGCGACGCGCGTCAGAATGGAGGTAAAGGCCCAGTGCGCGCGGGAACCGTTGGGGACCGTTGACCCTCGATTCTGCGCTAAGTGGTTAGCGCACACGAAAGCAAGCTGGCCGCCCCGCGTTGAAAATCAACGACTTACGCAACGTCCTCGTTGGCGTCGCCACGCTTCCCAAGCTGGACGTCGTGGGTTCGAGCCCCATCGCCCGCTCTGCAAGTCAAAGATTCATTGCATCTTAGAAACGGCCTCTACTCTTCGGAGTGGGGGCCATTTCGCGCCTCGAGGTTTGAAGAAGTGGCCCCCAGCCATTTTCAGCTTGGGGGCCGCTGCGGCAAGCGGAGTCGCTTCGGTCGCGCGAAAATTCAATCGCGCTAAGACACGTACGCTCGTCGGATTAGCATCGGCGTACTTGCGTTTGAACTCTCTAATGCCAGCTTACGAGGCTGGGCGCCCCGAGTCCGTTCACGGTGCGAACCGAACGCCGGTATACTTGAGCAGTACCCTGCCTTCGACCGGGCGCCGTTCGCGGTCGACTCGTATCGCTGGCGGTTGAAGGACACGGTCAGTCAGTCCGCGGGCTCGCGCCGCTCTACGCCGTGATTTGCGGCCGAGGCTGAGTCGCGCTTGCGTTGGCTGCAGCCGACGCCCGAAATGCTTCCAGAAGGCAAAACGCCGAGAGTTTGCGAGGCGAGCCCCGCGGGCCGTTAGGACCCCCTGAATGCGCATCGAGGGCTTATCGCATGAGCGTCGCGGCGGTGCAGCCAGCGGCGCTCCAACGAGTTGCGGAAGAAACTAGGATCTGCGATCGTTCGGGATGAATGTCGACGATCGCGACGCCGTCGAACGACAGCTCGACAACAACTATCAGATTGTTCGAACGCTCGGCGTCGGCGCATTCGGCGCCGTTTACCTCGCACGCGAGCGCGCCCTTCACCGACTCGTCGCGATCAAGGTGCTGCGGGGTGACCGCGCATCGAGCGACGATGAACGCGAACGCCTGCTTCGCGAAGCGCGCACCATCGCGAATCTGAGCCATCCAGCCGTGGTGCCGCTGCTGGCGTTCGGCGAATCGAACGGAATGGTTTACATGGTCATGCCCTACGTGACCGGGCAGACGCTCGCCGATCGCCTCGTACACGACGAGCCGTTCGACGCCGACGAAGTTCGAAGAATTCTCATCGAGATCGCCGACGCCCTCGCGTACGTTCACGGCGAGGGGGTGCTGCACGGCGACCTCAAGCCGGAGAACGTGTTGCTCGAGCGCGCCGGCGCCGTTGACGATCACATCCCGCCGCGCGTTCGCCTCATCGACTTTGGCGTCGCCGCGTTTCCGATGCGCGATCCCGGCGTCAGGGCCGGGCGTGAAACATGGGGCACGCCACAGTTCATGGCGCCGGAGCAGATGTTCGGGGAGACCGAGCTCGACGCGCGCAGCGAAATCTACTCCCTCGGCGTGCTCGGGTTTCTACTGCTCTGCGGACGTCTGCCGTTCGACGCGACGTCGGCGACCGAGCGACTCGCGCTGCAGAGAAAGGGCCCGGTCGTTCCGCTGAGTGTTTGCGCGCCCGATGCGCCGCGCGATCTCGTGCAGGCGATCGAGCGCTGCCTCGCCTATGACGCCGACGAACGGTGGCGACGCGCGCGCGATTTCCGCGACTCGCTGATCGCCGGCGCCGGCAACGCATTCACGTCGCTTTCACTCGTGCGGCATCGTCTCGGGCCGGATCAGGCCGCGGTCGAACGTTTCGCCGCCAAACGTCGGAAGCGGCAGCAACCGCAACCGACGCTCGCCGAGCGCATCGCCGGCGCGTGCTCCGGGCTCGACGCGGACGTTCGCTTCGCACTGCGTGCGATCAGGAAATCCCCGGCATTCAGTACCGCGGTCATCGCTATTCTCGCTATTGGGCTCGGCGCAACGGCGGTAGTGTTGAGCGCCGTCGAGGTGCTGATCCTCCGTCCGGTGCCGGTGGCCGATCCGAAAGCGCTCGTCGTGCTTCAGGAGCGACGCCAAGGTCCGAACAAAGTGAACAACTTCGGTGCGAGCGGTTTCCGCTATGACCGCTATCTCTCGTACCGCGACGCGACCGCCGGCATCTTCACCAACATCGCTGCGCAGACGCACGCGTCTTTCTCGGTGCGGATCGGCGGTGGCGCCCGCGCGGCCGACGGGCTGGTCACATCAGGCAGCTACTTTGACGTGCTCGGCGTTCATCCGGCGCTCGGTCGTTTTTATGATTCACAAATCGACACGCCGAGCGGTGCTCAGCCGGCGGTGGTGCTTGGCTACGAATTCTGGCAGGGCAGGCTCAACGCCGACTCGAGCATAATCGGCAAGACGATTCATCTCGACAGCCGCCCGATGACCGTCGTCGCTGTGGCGCCGAAGGGATTCAAGGGAGCGATTGGCGCCGTCTTCGCGATCGACCTGTGGATCCCTGCTCCGGCGAATGCGCAGGAAACATACTGGATGAACATCTTCGGGCGTCTGCGCCCGGGCGTCACTGTCCGCGGGGCGAGTGAAGCGCTGAAGGTCATTGCGCCGCGTGTGCCGACGGAGGATCCGAGAACGAAGATCCTCGATGCGTGGGCGGAGCCGGTCCGGACTCTCCCGACGATGATGCAGAACTCGATGGAGCAGTTCATCGCGATGCTCGTCGGCGTCGCCCTCCTGGTGCTTCTGATCGCCGCGGCGAACGCCGCGGGCCTGCTCCTCGCGCGCGGGGCCGTTCGCACACGCGAGATCGCGACGCGCATGGCGATCGGCGCCAGCCGCGGCCGTCTCATCAGGCAACTGATCGTCGAAAGCCTGATCCTGTGCGCCGCGGCCGGAGTCGTCGGGGTGGTCCTCGCGTCGTGGCTTTCGCGTTTTCTCAGTCTCTATCGGCCGTCGGGCATTCCGATGTCGGTCGCATTCGGAGTGAATGCCACGGTGCTAGCGATCGTCGGGGTGATCGTGCTGGGCACTGCATTCGTTGCCGGCATCGTGCCCGCGCTTCAGGCAACGGCGATCGATCTCGCGAGCGCGCTGAAAGCGAGCGGCGCTCAGGCCAGCGCGCAACGATCGAAGCTGCGCAGCGCGTTCGTCGTGGCGCAGATCGCGTCATCCGTCGTTCTACTTGCGACGGCGGGACTCTTCATCCGATCCCTTCAGCGTTCTGTCGACATCGACCCAGGGTTCCGCGCCGAGGGCGTCATCACCGGCGAGCTGAACCCCGGCGTCAACGGGTACGACCGCGAGGCGGCCGAACGATTCTATAGTCGATTGTTGGCGAATCTCCGCGCTCGGCCCGAGATCGCCGCCGCGGCGGTCGCGAACGCCGCGCCCTTGAGCGGCGCGGTGATGAACGAGGACGTGCAGCGCGTCGCTCATCCCGCCGACAAGTTTTACGCGCAATGGGCGATCGCCGATACGGGCTTCATTGAACTTCTGGAAACACCGCTCGTTGCCGGCCGCTTCTTCACGAGCGAGGACCGGCGAACGTCGGCGCCGGTGGCGATCATCAACCTGACGCTCATGCGTAAGCTGTGGCCCAACGACCCGCCGTCGAGCACGATTGGTCGACGCATTGTCAGTCTCGAGCGCGAGATGGAAGTGGTCGGCATCATCGGCGACGGCAAATACGCAAGCCTGCAGGAGGCGCCAAAAGGGTTCGGGTATGTCCCGTTCCACCCACAGTTCGGGATGTCGCGTATTCTCTATATTCGAGCCAGGACCGCGACCGCGGCGGCGCAACGCGCCGCGACTGAGGAGTTGGCCAAGCTCGACCGGAACATCGCGCTCGAGCGACCCCGGCTGCTCGAGCAGGACGTGGAGAAGTTTCTCGTGCAGCAACGGCTTGGCGCACGCCTCGTGGCGGCGTTCGGACTCGTCGGCCTAGTGCTCGCGATGACAGGCCTCTACGCGGTCGTGGCATTCGGCGTCGCGCAGCGGATGCGCGAGTTCGGCGTGCGTCTCGCGCTCGGGGCGCATGGAGCGGACATCACGCGGTCGGTTCTCCGGCACGGGCTCGGGCTAGTGGGCGTCGGCCTCGTGATCGGGCTTGGCGGCGCGGTCGTCGCGGGCCGGGTGGTTTCGAGATTTCTCTATGATGTCGGTGCTGTCGATGTGACGACGCTCATGGCCGTTCCGATCCTCATGCTGCTCGTCGCCGTTGGGGCGAGCCTCATGCCGGCGCGTCGCGCCGCGGCGGCCGATCCGATGGCGTCGTTGCGCGCGGAATGAGATCTTCGTGACGCACGAACGACCCCAGATTGTTGGTCGCAAACCAGTCGGCTTGGCGGTATGTTTCCGATGCTCGACCGTATCCACGCGGTGACGGACGGCTATTTCTGCAAGCGTGTTGGAGCTTGGTGGCACGAATGCAGCGCGTGCCTGCGCGAGCCTGAGCCACACAAATAAGTGCTGGGCGGCGAGATGCGAGAAGCCAGCGAACTTACCGAGTGGTTCAGAAACGATCGGTGTGGTTCGCGTTTCGAACGCTGTGTAAGTCGGCTGGATAGTCCCGGGCGCAATCGATTCGCTCGTCGCGAGATGCTCGAGCAGGTCGCGAAGCCGCGTCTCATTGATTCCGGCGGTCAGCGCTTTCGCGATCCGTTGGTACGTCGCTGTTACACGTGTTGTCCTTGACGAGCGGATCGCGGCTCTTTTTCGTTGAGGTTTCAGAAAGACCACGGCCGTCGGCGTCCACCTAACAGAACTCCGCTCGATGGCGCGGCAGACGATCATCTCACACGCCGCCGCCGTGACGGCCGCGAGAAGTCCCTCAAGCGTGATGCCGGACCGGCGATGATTGGTGTCGTGCGTTTGTCGATGAACGTCGTGCTGTTGGACTGAGCAACGGGTGGGTCCGCGCATGTTCTTCTAGCGGAAGCTCAGCACACCATCGGCGGCTCGAATGTGATTTCCTTCGGAATCCACGGCTTTCTTGGTGGTCGATTGCCCGGGAGATGATCGAGCGCGTCGCGGCGACCATATCACGATAAGGCGAGCATTCGTATTAGAAAGCTCTAAATAATCGAGTCATAGGCGAGTTCCGGTCTTGGGGGCCACTGGGGCCACTCGAGCGCTATTCGCGTCAAATTGTTGGCGCGTATCGCATTGAGCGGGACGTCCGGAGGCCGGAATTAGCGCCGCAGGCATTGAACCCGTTGGTTTTTGCTCAGCGCCCCAAGCTGGACGTCGTGGGTTCGAGTCCCATCGCCCGCTCTTGAAGTGATTGATCCATACCCACTTTATGAAGACCGGCTGCCGGTCTCGGCAGCCGGTTTTTCGCGTTGGATTGCCGCGCGCGCGAATCGCATGCGGACACACCCTGCGTGCTCCTCGCACGGAGCAGACGCCTCGGTCGTAGCATGATCGCGCGCCATAACGCGCGATTCCTAGCCGGTTGCTCGCGTGAGCACGCTGGGATCAATGCGCGCGGCGCGCCGCGCTGGGATCGCCGCCGCGGCGAGGGCAACGACAGCGAGCACCACGACGACGAATGCGAACGTCGTCGGATCGGTCGCGGTAATCTGAAACAGAAAGCGCCCCAACACGCGGGTGAGCGCGAGCGACGCTCCGAGGCCGACGATGATACCTGGAACCACGAGGCTCGTCGTCCCTCGCATGACCATCCGCGCGATCTCCCCGGGCGTCGCGCCAAGTGCGATGCGAACGCCGATCTCCTGTTGGCGCTGCGACAGGTTGTACGAGAGAACGCCGTACACGCCGATCATCGCCAGCAGCAGCGCCGCGAGCGAGAACGTGAGCAGCATGCGCGACTGAAAGCGCGGCTCCGCAGTCGTTCGGCCGAGGATATCCGACATCGACGCCACGGTCTCGAGCGCGAGATTCGGATCGGCCTCTCGGAGAATGTGCGTCGTCGCAACGGCTATCGGCGCCGATGGCGCGTCTTCATGACGTCGCACGACGAACGCGACGCGACGGAGGAAGAACGGAACGTTGGTCTGTGTGAGCGGAACGTAGTTCGCGGGGGCGGGGCTCGACGTCACTCTGCTCGCTGGGCCTGTCCGGCGGACAAGGCCAGCGGCTTGCACGACGTCGTTCACCACGCCGACGACGGTCAGCCAATCCGATGGATCGGGCTTTTCGGATGACGTGATGCGTTTCCCGATGGGGTTTTCGCCGGGCCAGAACTTCTCCGCGACGGAGTGACTGAGGATCGCCACCCGCGCGCCGTTCGCCCGATCGTCGTCGGTGAAGGCGCGTCCGCGCTCGAGGTGAATGCCCATCGCGCGAAAGTATCCGGGACTGACGGAGAGCGCGCCGACGCTGTAGCCAGCAAACTTGCGTCCGTCGTCGGGGAAGAGACTACTGGAGACGCCGCCGTTGCCAAACGGCGCCCAGTTGATCACGCCCGCCGATTCGACACCGGGTATTGCATTCAGGTTCGCGAGGACGCGCGCGTCGAATTCACGCATGTCGGCCGCGGTGGCGTATCGCGCTGCCGGAAGATCGACGGTCACCACCAGCGTGCTGTGTGGATCGAACCCGAGATCAACGGAGCGCATGCGATCGAAGCTCCGAACCAGGAGTCCCGCCCCGGTCAGCAGCACGAGCGCGAGCGCGATCTCACCACCGACGAGCAGCGATCGAAGCCTCTGGCGTCCGCCGGTGACTGTGCGTGCCCCCGCCGCCAACGACGCGCGCAACCGATGCTCCGACGCATGCAGCGCCGGAATCGCGCCACACACAATGGCTGTGACGATCGCCAGTCCCATCGTGAACGCCAGGGTCCACGGATCGATGCGAATCCCATCCGCCCTCGGCAGCATGTTCGCCGGAGCGAGCACCGACAGGAGACGGAGGGTCGTTAGCGCCACGGCGATACCAGCGACCGAGCCGAGCGTCGTGAGCGCGAGCGTTTCGGTGAGCAATTGACGGACGAGTCGCCAACGCCCCGCACCGAGTGCGGCGCGGACGGCCATCTCTCGGTCACGCGTCGCGACGCGCATGAGCAGGAGGTTGGCAACGTTCGCACACGCAATCAGCAGCACGAACCCGATCGCACCGGAGAAGATGAGCAACGGCGTGCGCACATTTCCGACCAGCACCGTCTTGAGCGGAGTGAGCGCGGGAACGAGTCCTTGGCGTGGCGGGCCAACGTCGATGGGTAGATGCGACGCATATGCCGAGAACATCTGGGCCGCCTGCTCGTCCGTCAGTCCCGGCTTCAACCGTCCGATCACCGGGATAAAGCTGACGTTCTCCTTCGGATTCGCGACCACCCGCCAGGGTTGCCACACGTCGGTAGCGGCGGGAAAGTCGAATGACGCCGGCATCACGCCGACCACCGTTCGACTCACTCCCTCGAGCACGATGCTCGTGCCGACCACCGATGGATTCGCGTTGAAGCGACCACGCCAGAACGCGTCGGATAGAATGATCGCGGTGCCGTCATCGCCCGCCGCGTCGGTTTCCTCGAACAAACGGCCCACTTGCGGGCGCGCGCCAAGCAGCGAGAAGAAGTGATCGGCGACGCGCGACGCGCTGACGCGCAACGGATCGCCGACGCCCGTGATGGTGCGCGTCGACGTGCCGTAGGCCGCCACCCCCTCGAAGATCGACGTGTCCTTCGCCAACTGCACGTAGTGATCGTCGAACATGCGGGGCGTCGCCCCGAACGGGGGCATCGCGTATGATGGAACGAACAGTCGATCGGAGTCGGCGAATGGCAGGGGACGGAGCAGCACGCCGTGCACGACGGCGAACATCGCCGTGTTCACGCCGATACCGAGCGCGAGCGTGAGGGACGCGACGATCGTGAACGTCGGCGAGCGCCAGAGCGAACGGACCGCGAAGCGGAGATCCTGGTGCAATCGCTCGATCCAGACGGCACCCCACATCTCGCGCGTCACTTCGGCGACGTGCGTTACGTTGCCGAACTCGCGGAGCGCATTGTCGCGCGCCGCGGCCGGCGATTCGCCGCGCTGGATGCGCTGTTCAATGGCCATCTCGAGATGCGACTGGAGCTCCTCGGTGAGCGCCATCTCACGCGCGCGGCGTTGCCAGGGCCACCTCATGATTCACCCTCGGTGATCGGCGGATTCAGAATGCCGGCGATCGCCTGGGTCATCCGCTCCCACTTCGTCCGCTCGGCGACAAGGCGCTTGCGGCCGGCCGCGGTTAGCCGGTAGACGCGGACGCGTTGACCTTTGCCGGACCGGTCCCACTTGGCTTCGACGAGCTTGGCCCGCTCGAGACGATGGAGCGCCGGGTAGAGCGATCCGGTGTCCACCTGCAGCGTGTCGCTCGAGCGGGCGCGAATCATCTGCGCGACCCCGAAGCCATGCTGCGGCCCCCACCGGAGCGTTTGGAGGATGATGACGTCGAGCGTTCCCTGGAGTAGCTCGATGCGTGATTGTCCGCCGGCCATGGGCGACTCGTGCGAAAGGCGTAGACGATCTACAGCAAAGCTGGAGAATGCCTACACCCAAGAATGCCGGGCGTCAAGCGCGTCGTGGTCCGTGGACCGTCGGCGACGACTCAAACGTCGAGTCGGCTCCGCTACCTTGCCCAGTGACGAGAATGTCCCAGTCATCAACGCGGGCCCGCGGCGAATCACGCAGCGGGAATTAGAGCGAATCGGCATCGCCGAGTCGAGTGCGTTTTCCCGTCAGCGACTGCACCCTGCGTTGTCCAGTCGACGCCGAGCGCATTCATTTCGATCGTAGCCGAGGGAGGTGCCGCTGCGCCAGCCCGACGCTCATCCGGTGGCCTGGTGGTTCGCGGCGCGCGACGGCGGGGCGACCGGGACGGTGAACGAGAAGGTTGTGCCCTCGCCGACCTCGCTCTCGACGCGGATCGTTCCGCAATGTGCCTCCACGATCCCCTTCACGATCGAGAGTCCGAGACCGGCGCCCGCGCGGCCTTGGCGGTCCGCTTGCCAGAAGCGGTCGAACACGTGCGCGAGGTGGTCGGCGGGGATGCCGCTTCCAGTGTCCGCGATCCTGATCTCTACCGCGCCGCCGGCTCGCGCGCCGGCGGTATCCGACAGTGAGCCGTCGGGGGCGTCGTCGCGCACCACGCGCGCGGAGAGCCTGATCTCTCCGCCAGACGGCGTGAACTTCAGCGCGTTGCCGAGGAGATTCGACAGCACTTGCTCGAGACGATCGCGATCGCCGAGGACTGGTGCGACATCGTCGTCGACGTGGCAGTGCAGCCGCACGCGATGCTCGCGCGCGGTGGCCTCGAACAGTTCGAGCGTCTCGTCGAGGAGTGCGCGCACACGCACCTGCGCCTGATGCACGGCGAACGTCCCCGACTCGATCCGCGCCGCGTCGAGCAAGTCCCGGATGAGGTGCTCCATCGTCTTGGCGGTCCGGTGGATGACACTGAGCCGTTGTTGCCGATGTGCCTCGTCGAGCGGGATCTCGCGCAGCATTCCCGTACTGAGGATGATCGTGTGCACCGGGTTGCGCAGGTCGTGCGCGACTACGGCCATCACCTCGTCGCGAATCCGGCTCGCACGCTCGGCCGACTCCCGGGCCGCGCGCTCGCTGGCGAGCAGTCGCTCGCGTTCCGCTTCGGCGCGCCGTCGCTCGGTAATGTCGAGGCAGACGGCGAGCCCACGATCGGTGGACCCGTCCAGGAGCGCGGCGCCGATCAGCACAGGAACCCGTCGTCCATCCGTCACGGCGAACTCCTTCTCCCAATTGACGGTGACGCCGTGCTCG
>Ga0134126_10012584_pt1 | contig 10687 bp, 11 predicted proteins | sample KB31752_FD_96881 | JGI IMG/M metagenome (GOLD analysis project Ga0134126, IMG submission 96881) | Terrestrial soil microbial communities with excess Nitrogen fertilizer from Kellogg Biological Station, Michigan, USA - KB3-175-2 | ecosystem: Environmental > Terrestrial > Soil > Unclassified ...
TAACAAGCGGTAGACTTATAGCAAAATCAATTATGGCAAGCGCAAGCACCAAATCTGGTTGGGTAGAGTGCTTTCTTGTAAAAAGCATAATAAAGTTCATAGCCAATCCCACAACTCCACAAACAATTATTATTGCATAAAAAATTGAAAGTACCGCGGCAGTAAGTGCGCCAAATGCAGAAAACAATAAGGCCACCCCAAGCACAAAGGCTACTATGGTTAAGGTAAGCCCTATTGTCGAATGTATCCAGGTGGGTTTACTATTAGGGTCAACATATTTAGTTTCGTACAAACCGTTTGCATAATGTATATGATGAATTGCCCTTCTCGAAATACGTTTTCTTTTTATCTTCTCCATATTATTTGTATAGCATGGATAAAACGTCACCGTCCTAAACTTCGATTCAGTTATTTTAGCTAGATAGGCACTACCGTCTTTATAAAAAATAGTATCGCAGCCGTCCGCTAAAACAACTTTTTTCATTTCTGGTGTCGGCACATTTATTTTGCCAAGTTGTGCAAGCAAAGCTTTGGCTTTTTCTTTTACAGGTTGTTTAATAGTATGTAGCACCATAGCAACCGTATCTACTCTAGCTTGTTTTACAGTTTCGCGCTTACTAATATAAAATCCCTTGTTGTAAAGTCGTTTTTGCATCCCGCATGACATCAGTACGCCAACAAGTAAAAAAGCAATGGTAACTCTAAGCAAATGCATAAGTTTAAATTATTTTATTTTTATACAACTAGCAATTTTTTTATTACCAAAGTAAAGTATCCGTTTTTGTAACACCCCAGCCAACATAAAAACTATCAGTTTGTGTAGTGTGCACACCATTTTTAGTTCTGTTTAAAGTAACCCTCCACATCCCCGACGGAAAATTAGACATATCATCCAAAATATTTGTTGGACAGTACGAACAAACAGAACCCTGACTAACCATCCAGCTATTATCATAAGGCACATTTTTATGAAATACATTTTGCTGAACCACGTAACTAAAAGTATCCGTTGGCAAAAAAGTTGTATTCTTAAAATAAGTGCTCCACGAGTATAATCTTGTTCTAACCTTCACAACATAATTCAACGTCGTAGGGAAATTCATCACCGGCACACTAGCCCCATCAATAGCAGGACTTGCCGCCCCATGGCTATATACACAAAGCGCGTAGTTATAATCCCCCGAGCTGTGTGTTTTTGCATTAGCAAAACTAAAATTACCATTAGCACCGCTAACCGTTTGCGCTATGTTAGTTCCATTTTCCTGTAAATAAACGGGTATGTTGGCAAGGCCACTATCAGTACATACATTAAACACCTGCCCATGTATAGTTTGTGTACTAATGGTATCAACATCTTTTTGCACCCAAATGCAAAAACTAAAAAGTAAATAAATAAAAAGTATATGGCAGTTTTCATTCTATTACGCAAAACGTAAATAAAATATTTTTATTGTGTGGTTTTAAATAGAGTTTACTTAATCTTTATGCTGCGCGCAATTTTTTTAAACTCCTTTACCGTTTCATCAAAATCAACCAAAGCCTTACCAACAAAAAACAAAGTTGCTTGCTTGTTACCTAACACCACCACATATTGTGTAAATGGTTTACCACTATAATCATTTACAAAACAAATTTCAAAAGCTTTTTCTTTTGCAATTTCAATTTCTTTTTGGCTAAGCTGGCTTATTTGTTTTATGCCCTTATACATATCAAACAACTCCTTCGCAATTTGTTTTCGCACTTCAAAACCATGCTCCTTGTAGCTTCGCCTATCTACAATTGTAAAATAATTTGCCAACGAGTCAAAAGCAACATCCTTACCACCAACCGTGTATCTAAAATAATCAGGCGTTGCACTGGCCTCAAACTTATATTTACTCTTAGATAAATCTAAAGTAAACGGTATTGAGTCTGTTTGTCCAAAACCATAAACAGAAATAAAAACCAAAAATACAGCTATAAATCTCCCCATATATTAGTCAGCTTATTCTTTTTATCCTCAAAATAAATGCGCCAGTTAAGTATAGCATTAAACAAACTTAAAGCATACACAACCCAAAAGCCCCACATAACAGCAGTAAAATAATCTGATGTTACATAAATAGTTAATGCAATAAATCCAATAACTGTTTGTATAAATATAAGCTTATGATTTTTGCTTGTAAATCGTAACAAGGTTGCCCAAATAAACATAAGCATATATATGGCTATGCTACTCATTGCTAAACACACAACGGCAAACCCTGCAATCGAATAATTTTCAGTGTCTGGTAAAAGCAAAAAATGCAAAATCTTTTTTAATATATTAGTTTCCTCCTCCTTGTTTTTTACAACACTGGTATCTGTTGCACTTTTAACAACTGCTGAGTCGGTTGCAACAGTATCTGCATTAGCTACCATAATGGTTGTATCAACTTTATTTTCTACAAAAACAGAATCGCCCTGACTTAGTTTTAAACTATCAGCTTTAGTAACTTCAATAATAGAATCTTGTATTGCTTTTTCTCGACGTTCTATGTCTTCTTTAGATGACCCACCACAACTCGGCATTATAGCTGGCAAAAAGCAACAAAGCAAAACAACAATGTGTAAAATTTTTGAGGCCTTAAGTAACTTCATAAAACTAAGTTACTACTTAATTTTTATAGTCCTTGCAATTCGTTTAAACTCATCTATGGTCTCTTCATAATCATCAACTGCACGGCCCGTAAACAGCAAAGTTTTTTTACCATTACTTAAAACCACCATGTAGGTTTTAAAAAATGTATTATCAATGCGTCCCGTAAACGAAATTTCGTAAGCCTTGTATCCGTTAATTTCAGTTTCTTTTTCCTTAAGCGAGTTCAGCACCTTCAGTCCCGCCTTACTCATTTTAATCATCGACTCAACATAATCCTTTATGTTGCCCACCGTTTTACTTTTATCTATAATCGAAAAATGGTTCGGAAACGGAAAATCAAACGGGTTTCCTTTTCCATTAATTGTATAAAAATACATGGGCAATTTCGAGTAACTATTAAGCTTAAATAATGTATTGCTAAGGTCTATCGTGTAAGGCGTAAAAACAGTAGTATCAGCCTCATCACTTTGTGCCATGCCCACCTGCGCCATCAAAATAAAAAACACCAATGCGCTTATAATTTTTTTCATCGTCTTATTTTGCATGTAGCGTTTGCGCAATTTGTTTAAACTCTTGTATAGTGCCATCAAAATTACTTACAGCCGTTCCGCAAAATAACAAATCCACTTTATAATTGCCTACAACTACCAAATAAAATTTAATCGTTTTGTTTTCGTAAGCCCCCGTAAAACAAATTTCATAAGCATCATCATCATTTATTTTTATTTCTTTTTCGGCAACCTCCGTTATGGTAAAACCCCTAACCTTAAATTTTTCAACCGCAGCTTTAGCATAGGCTTTTCTTTTTTCAAAATTATTTTTCAGGTCTATCACCATCACATAAAACGAGTTTGCTATTGTATAATTAATATCGCCAAGCCCGTTAACGGTGTAAAAAAAAGTTTTGGTTGTGTTACTGTTATACTTAAATGCCGACCCCGATAAGTTTAAACTAAATGGCACAGCACTTGTATCAGTTTTTGTGGTAGTCGGTAAAGCAGTTTTTTTCGCCTCGCTGTTGTTGCAGGCGCTTAGTACAATAAAAAATAAAAATGCTACCGTAATTTTTTTCACCCGGCTAATATAAATATATCAGCCCAATAAATTACTGCCTTTTTTTAGGTGCATCAGCGGCATCTTTATGATCAATCAGCACCTGCACATCATCAACCCACCAAGTGCCACCACCCGCTAAAAGTCCGCAAGTTGCAAAACCTTCTAAGGTGTTTAAAAATATAGTATCGTTATGGTAAATTTGTACAAGGTGGTCGCATGGTGCAATTTCTCCCCAAAAAACCTGTATGCTCTCATTTTTCCACTTATCTATTTGTTGCTTTATATTATTCGTCATTTTTTTTTAAAGCAGGCAAATTTAATTCTACAAATTAATGAGCTAAAAACTTGCTATATAACATATATGCAAGTAATACTGGGTAATTATTTAACCAGGTGTTTGTTTGCAGGGGCTGGCATTAAAATTGCTTGGGGCAAATGCAAAACCACAAAAATAATAATGCAAGCACATTTGCCTAACCCGCCCAATAACCATTTTATTACTGGTAAACTGTTTTTAATAATATACCTGCTTGCACTTGTTTGCCTTGCAATAAAAGAAATGTTACACCATTAAAAAATTTAAACTATGGAACAAAAACACGAATTTGCCCTCATTAACACCCTATCAGCCATTTATCTGCTGCTGCTTATTTACCTAATACTAAAATAGCCTTGCCATCCGTAACACAGGATAGCAACAATTTTAATTTTTGTAATAACTAAGCAATTTAGCTTTATACATAAGTAACCCGCTAAAAACAAACGCCTAAATTAACCTGGCTTATTTAATTTGTTTAATAACCCCGCGTATAATTATGGGTTTAGCATCTTCAATCACAATTAGCCCTTTCGACCAAATAAGTTTTTCTTCGTTACTTTTTTTATAACGGTACTCTACTTCATATATGCCGCCTTCTGTATAGGCTGAGTTAATTTTAGTTTGTAGTAAGGCTCTGTCATCTGCATGCACAAAGCTTATAAATTCATCAAAAGCTATACGCTCATCAATTTCTAATATTTTTTTGTACTCGGGTGTGTAAAAACTTTTTTCGGGGTATTTCATGTTCAACGAAAAAGATCCCGTGCCCCCCAACTCCTCGCCACTCAGCAGTATTTCTTTATGAAAAGCAAGGTCTTTATTTACCTGCTTTAATTTTTCTTGCTGCATTTTAAAGTAAACACTATAGGCCATTAATTCCTCTTGTGTAGTATATACATCTACTTCACCAATTATAAATTTTTGCAGCACAACATTTTTTGTATAAGCATCTAAAAAGTGTGTAAAAATTTTTCTTCTTAAATAAAAACCCAGGGTTAAATCTTCGGCAGTTATGTCATCGCGGTCAAATATAGCAAGCGAGTTACTTATCCATTTCTCTACACTTGCTTCAATATGGTCGGCAATTTTATTTTGGGCCAGTGCGTCTAAAATTTCACGGTTCGATTCTAAACCCAACTTAACCAACTCCTCCTCGCTATATCTGCTTAAAGGTTTAAGCAGCGGCAAATCAGCCTCGCGCGAAAACCTTATACCCACCGTAACAAACTCGGTTAGTTTGTTGTCAAGTAAATACTTTGCGTAATCGTGCAAATAATTTAATTTAAATTTTTCCTTATTTATTTTAAATTCTATCATTTTTAAAACGCAACTATAAAACTATATATCTATTGGGGTTTTTGTAAAACTAAAATTAAATAAAAATTAAATAGTATATAATAAAATTAGTTAAACTTTTAGCTATTGCTTTTATAAATCACCCATGCATTTAATTAGGGCGTTACGGTGGTTTACCACCGTCGGGCTTTTCGCGCTGCATGGCAGCTTGCTACAATCCCTAACGCAAGCAACTCAAAAAATAAATTTACACCGGCAAATAAATATCAAAACGTGCGCCTTTGTTTGGCTCGCCATGGGCAACAATATAACCAGTATGGTTATCTGCAATTTTTTTAACTATAGCAAGTCCAATGCCAGTACCCTGGTAATCGGTTTTTTTATGCAGACGCTGAAAAACGTCAAATATTTTTTCGCTATACTGGGGCTCAAAACCAATGCCATTATCAGTAATGCTTAAGTGATAGTAATTGCTGTTAGGCAATAATTTTTCGTACTTTAAATTTGCACCCAAATTTATTTCGGCATTTAGTTTAATATGTGGCGTTCTATCAGGTGCTGCAAATTTAAGCGAGTTGCCAATCAGGTTATAAATAAGCTGCCTAAACTGAAACGGAATTATTTTAGCTTCAGGCATTTTACCTACCTCAAGGTTGGCTTGTTTTTTTTCTATCTCTTCTTGCAAATCTTCGCACACCTCTTTAATAACTTTGGCAATGTCGGTAAGTTCAAATTTCCGTTCGGCGGCATTCGTGCGCGAATAAGCCAGCAAATCATCTATAAGCGTTTGCATTTTATGTGCCGAGTTTTGTATACGTTTAAATAACTCCTTACCCTTGTCTGATAAATTTTGCGCATCCTTTTCAACAACCTGCGATGATAGTAATTGAATTTTCCTCAGGGGCTCTTGCAAATCATGACTTGATATATAGTTAAACGATTCAAGTTCCTTGTTCATCTTCACCAAATCAGCATTTTGTATTTCAATTTTCTTTTCTGCTCGCCTGCGTTCTGTAATATCCTGATACGATGTTAACGCGTATTTTTTGTTTCCTATTTCAATTATCTCATAATAAACCAATGCATAAAATGTTTCTTTGTTTTTACGGGTATATAAAACTTCAAAACCATTGCCATACATTTTTTCGCGCAGCTTAATAAGCAGTTTTTGCATTTCATCGGCTGGCAAAGCCCGTAGCTCTTCGCGGCTTCGGTTATCATCCAAGTAACTCATTATAATAGGAAACAGCCTGGCGTTTTCTTCGGGCGATACTAATTGCAACTCTTCTGATGTATGCCCAATAACCTCCTCGGGCGTGTAACCAAAATAGTTGTAAAAAAGCTTGTTGGCAAAAGCAAATTTGTTGCTGCCAATTTCGCCAAAGCTTAAAGCTACCGGGTTGTTATCAAGCATGGCAAAAAAACGTTCTTCATTTATTTTAAGCTCTTCGTTTTTTGTTTTCAGTTCTTCATTTGTTTTGGCTAATTCAAATTTTAAAACATCAGCCTTTCGTAAATCGTTTATTATTTTATAGTAAGCTGCAATAACAATTAATATAGCCGATAGTATTAAAAAAAAAGCAAACCTGGGTGTTAAAATAGATTCTTGCTTATAAAGCAAGCTGCGTTTATCAAGCAACTCATCTTCTTTATCCTTCATCTTATTAATGCACTTACGCACATCATTCATCAGGGTTCTGCCAAGTAACATGTGTTTTATTCTAATATCGGGCGTAGCCGTATCATTTAAAACAAGCTGCATATAATCTTCTCGTTCGGTAATTAATGTGCGTAGTTGCTTTGCATTAATTTGCTGCACGGGGTTATCCTGTATAAGCGAATCTACCTTATCCAGATAAGTAGTAAGCAAAGGCCTTTTTTTATAATAGCTATCTAAAAAAACAGAATCGTCGGTAATAATATAACCACGCTGGTTAGCTTCCATTTCGCTAAGCGTTGAATAAATATCGCTTAGCTTTAATTTTACCGTATTAGTATGGTTAACCCATGTCGAAACATCAATTAATTTTTTAATTTTAGTAAACGAAAATACTGATAGGGTAAGTAAAAAAACAACGGCACAAAAAAATACAAACTTTATACGTGTGTGGCTGTTGTTTTCCATTTAGTAAATGTAGTTGTTTAAGCTACCAACACAAAATCCTCACGATTGGGTTTCCTATGCAATTCGTTCGTATCAAAGGCTAAAACTTTTCCAATCATTTGCTTTAACATGGGGTACGATGTAGGCTTGCATATATAATAATTGGCACCCAGCAAAAAAGCCATATCAATTATATTTTGACTGCTTGACGTAGATAAAATAACTACCGGTATGCCTTTCATTTTTTCGGTTTCCCTTATTTCTTTTAACGACTCAAAGCCATCTTTGCGCGGCATATTAATGTCTAAAAAAATAACATACGGTGGTGGGGGCACGGTTTCGTGCAGCGTATCCAACAGCTCAACCCCATCATTAGATACTGTTAGGCGTACATTATCATTCAACTCATTTAAGGCATCTTCAAAAACAGCGCAATCATCACTATCATCATCGGCCAAAAAAATACTCTTTGCATTCGTAATCATTTTACTCATGTTTATTATATTTATTTGTTAAATTAAAACAAGCCAGCAAAAATAGACTCTTTTACATAAAAAATAAAAAGAATAAAAAATTAACTTAAGTTAACTTACTAAAGATACCCATTAAATTTCGAATTAAAAATATAAAAGTTGTATATAAAAGTATTTAAGGTGCACCACCACAAACTATAGTGTCAATAGCCCTTCTGGGATTACTATAAGCTTTTAAGTAAATTTTTTTTCTTAAAAAAAAAAGACAAAGAATAGCACAAAAAAGACATTGCCACTCCACTCTTATGGCTGTTAGCATCAACAAGAGTTCAAAATTTTTAAAAGAAAGTTTGGGCAAAAATTAAATTAACAAGCAATATTGTTTTCCGAGTACTCCCTTGTGCTGGGTTGTATTTGTTTTTCGGCAATTAAAAAACGTTTGCCGGTACTTAAAAAATGCAGTTTTACCCCCTCAACCGTTATCGGTTCACCATGGCTAATCTCCGATACATCATTATATTTAATACACGTTCCATCTACCAGCACCACCAAACCCAAACCAATTACTTCTATTTCCTCGTTTTTAATAATAATGGCTGTATCCTCGCTAAGGCCAACCCCCAGCACCGCAGGGTTAAAAGCTACTGTTTGTATTAAACAACCAAACTTGCCGCGCTCAGTAAAATGCGTATCAATAAAAATATTACCAACCAAATTAAGTCCGTTGGTTATTTGCAGCTCGCCTTTCAGCATGGGGTCAATGCTGTTACACGATACAATCATGGTGTTTGCCAACGCAGCAGCCCCCGCACTTACACCAACCACCACAAAATCTCTTTCCCTGTAATAACGTTTTCTTACACGTGCAATTAAATGTGTGCCCCCTAATAAACTGCTTAACTTTAACTGACTGCCATCGCTAAACACAACAACGTTAGCTTGTTTTATTTTTTCTAAATTCTCTTCGGTGTCGGCTTCTGTATGCAGTTTAAAATTTATTACCGAAATTTCATCAACCCCCAAACCTCTAAACAATTCTCTGTACTCGCGTTCAGCTTCTTCGGGTTTATCGGCTGCCAGTGTAAAAACACAAACTTTCGGAATAAGTTTTCCTGCCTCCTGCAAAACGCTTTTTAAAATATCGGCATCTTTTCTACATTCCCCACATCCTAATGCAACTAAGGTGCCTTTTGGTTTTTCTAACATATTCTACACTTTTATGTATTATATAAAATCTAATGCCAGTATGTAAGCTTTTATAATTATTGGTAAATTTTAATAACTGGCACAATTTTTTAATCTGCAAAAGCAATAATCAACCTAACGCTATGCTTGGCTATTTGATTATAGGTTCGGCATAGGTTAGGTTAATTATTTTAAAAACAAACCTAAAACAAAACACATGAACTCGGCAAAACCCCTTGGCATTGTACTAATTACACTAGGCATATTAATGATGCTATATACTGGCATACACTACTATACCACCGAGCGCGTTGTAGATATAGGCTCACTACACATCAATAAAGAAAAAAATCATTTCATAAGCTGGCCGCCATTAGTGGGCGCCGTTTTACTTGTATCGGGTTTAGCCATGTTTTTTATTCGTAAAAAAGCCTAACATACAAATTCATTGCTTTATAAAGCCTTTAACAAATTGTGCAAACTACATTGTAGAAATTACTTCACACCCCACAAATAGTTTCATTTAACAATTGGGGCGTTCCGTTTGTTTACAAACGTCGGGCTTTGCGTTTCAAGTTTTTTGCATTGCCCTGTAAAGGGCATTTTGTATATAGGTTTCGGTAGGTAAAAGCGATGTTTGTATGCGTTTTGCGTAACGTATACTATCAAGTATGTCTTTATTTTTTTCTTCAATAATGGTATAAGCTTTTTTTATCTCTACATTTTTTAGTCGTTCAATTTCAGCTTCCTTTTCCGATTTTTCTTTTTCAAACCGGGTTTGTATTTTTTTAATATTGTTAGCTGCCTCATCACTCATTAGCTGTGTTTTAATTTCGTAAAACTGCTCAAAGTTTATAAGTGCCAAGCCTGGGTTGTTTAACTCTTTATAAGCATCGTAAAATAATTTGTATAAACGCATTTGCTTTTGTAACGAGTTTGCTTGCTTTGCGTACTCAAGTCCGCTGGTAAATTGTTTTAAGGCAAGTTCGTAGTTTTTCATCAACAAATAAGTTTCGCCAAGCTCGGTATAACTGGTTATTAAGCCTTGTATGTGGTTTATTTCTTTACGTACTTCTATGCTTTCGTTAAGGTGTATAATGGCTTTATCATAAGCACCCTTAGTTTTTTCTAAAAGTCCCATGTCGTTTACGGCACGACTTAAGCCCGAGTAATGCCCCAAATCTCTATAAATGGCTGCAGCATATTTTAACAAAGGTTGCGCATCATTGGCGTGCCCTTGCAAAATGGCAATGGTGCCCAAACCTGTGGCCGAGCGTGCCATGCCATACAAATAATTTTCGGCAGTAAACAAATCATATGCTGTTTGGTAATTTGTTTTAGCATTATCTAAATCTTTGGTGTCAAAATAAAAAATGCCCAGCGCAAAATATGTCCAGGCTAAAGCACGACTTAATTTATTTTCGGCCGATATTTTTAAACCCTCAAACGCCAGGTTAAAACCTTTTTCATACTCACCCTTAAACCAATGAAAATACGATAGCAAATTAATCCCAAGCGGATACCACTCCTTATCCTGCTTAAGCTTCTCTACCAAAGCATCTATATCAACCAGTGCTTCGGCATATTTTGACGGTATACCACCACCTTGTGTTACCCCGGTAAAAAAAGCCAAA
>Ga0134126_10012586_pt1 | contig 10685 bp, 11 predicted proteins | sample KB31752_FD_96881 | JGI IMG/M metagenome (GOLD analysis project Ga0134126, IMG submission 96881) | Terrestrial soil microbial communities with excess Nitrogen fertilizer from Kellogg Biological Station, Michigan, USA - KB3-175-2 | ecosystem: Environmental > Terrestrial > Soil > Unclassified ...
GAACGCAAAAACCTTAGACATTACGCATCTCCATGTGGCTGAAACTCTAGACGTCAGGTATCATCCAGTAAGATGATGGCACCAACGTACCCGCCGCCCGTTAAGAAGAAGCTTCGGCGCTGCTGATGGATTTGCTTTAATTGTTAGGAAAATTTAGCCATTGCAGCGCTAGTGACAGCGGTATCTGCGTCGGTCAGCAGCCATGGATGCCGATTTTTACGGCCGAATTTGCATCGAGCCATTTGAATTGCCAATGCCGGAAAAAATCGCCCTTTGAGACAACGACTCGTGCATTAACGGGCCATTAGCCAAGGGATTAAGAGTTGCAGGTTTCAATCGCGGGAACTTTGCCCCTGCGGTTGGCGGGAACAGCGGCCAAAACCGCGCCTGTAACATTTTGCTCACCATATCGGGCGCGTCGGACCGCCTCCTCCATCTGACAAAGACGTGACGCGCTGAATCAAACCGGGCGCCCCGGTGAATTGCGGTGGGCCTGGAGCGGTAAAGGTATTCGGCTTCGTCCAGGTATTTCGTCCATGTCTTCAGTCGATGCAATTCATCTGCGTTACGGCGAGCCAAATTTGATCGAGATGGCGTCAAGTGTTGCCTTGAGATTCGTGCTTGTCGTACTCACCGCTGCCAGCACGACCGCGGAAATGCCCGCGGCCATGAGACCGAACTCGACCGCGGTGGTGGCGGATTCGTTTTTCAGAAAATCAGAAAGCGCTGGCATCGCCACACGCCTTGCGAAGCGACGTGAAGCCATGGAGGGACGTGAAGCCTGCATAGGTTTACTCATGATTGTGTCTACACCCGGAACAGATTTTCTTTGCTCAAGCTCGTATCGATATCCGGAATAGATTTGCTTATGGCTGGATGCGCAACCAGAATAGAGTTTCTCACTTAAGAGTGCCTTCGGCAGCGGTTGAGAAATTTCGAAAAATCCGGACCGCTCTAGGGCAATCGTGTCGTCGCAGACGTGTTCGCGATTTTAGTACTGCGGTACAGCGGCGAATTCCCGCTATTTCAGGACCACTGTCGTCGCATGCACGATCACGCGTTCACGGCCGCGCTATTCTCAAATAAAATTCTGTTTCAGCGCGAACCCTGCCTAGTTCGTTTGGATGATTAATTTTCATCCGCATGATCGAGATAAACCAACCCGGCCTTCGCGAGCGGCTCGCGCATCTTGTACATGTCCAGGCTGAGGGTGCCGGCCTCGAGCTGTTTGCGCTTGCCGTCCTCATCGTCCTTGCGCTTCTGCGCCTTTTGCGCCGTCTCGACCGCAAGACTCCTCGGAATCACGACGACGCCGTCATCGTCGGCGACGACGACATCTCCTGGTTCGACGTTTACGCCGGCGCACACGACCGGAACGTTGACGCAGCCGAGCGTCGACTTCACCGTGCCCTTAGCTGAGATTGCTTTGGACCAGACCGGAAATCCCATTTCGGAAATGGGGCGAACATCGCGGCAACCGGCATCGATAATCAGCCCGCTAACGCCGCGCGCGCGAAGCGCCGTCGCGAGCAATTCGCCGAACATGCCGTCTGTATTGTCGGACGTGCAGCCGACCACGAGAACGTCGCCCTTCTGGCACTGCTCGACCGCGACGTGGATCATCCAATTGTCGCCCGGCTGTGCCAGCACGGTGACCGCCGGCCCTGCAATTTGCGCGCCCGCCCAAACGGGGCGCATATAAGGTTTCATCAGACCCGAACGGCCAAGGGCCTCGTGCGCAGTCGAGACGCCGACTGCAGCGAGTGTTCCAATTGCGTTGCTGTCGGCACGTTTGATATTGCGGACGACGACAGGTTTCATTTCAAAATCTCCTCAACGGTCGGGAACAGCCGCTGATAGGCTTCCCCGTAAGTCATTGGCACCCCGGTATTGCGGCTCCCTTGAATGCCGCGATTGAGCGCCACTCGCTCGTAGTATGCCCACAAATGCTTTTGCGCGGCGAGGATTTGAAATGTTTTGTACTTCTGCTCCCAGACCTCGTCGATCTTCAATATGAGATTGGGCTTGAAGTTGCACATTTCCGGTTGGTGCGGCTCGAAGAGGAATATCGGCGGCGCGGAATATTTGTATTTGGCCCCAGGTTTATGGCCCATTGCTTGAGCTACGACGCGTGTCTCCTGAGCGAAATGGGCGGCATTTGGATGGTCGAAATTGTAGGGGTCTTCGAGCGCGTGCGTGAGTACGAATGATGGGCTCAGTTCGCGGTAGATATCGACCATGCGGTCGAAGTGAGCTTCGTCGAGCTTGAGCGGGTAGTCGCCACAATCGAAGAACTCGATTTCGGCGCCCAACAATTTGGCGGCCCTTTCGGCCTCGTCTTTACGGCCGGCCTTGACCTTTTCAAGCGTCGCGCCGGCCTCTTTCCAGGCGAATTGGCTCTCGCCGCGCTCGCCATAGGACAGGCACACGATCTTGACGTGGTACCCGCGTTTGGCATGGAGGGCTATTGCGCCGCCTGCACGCCATACGAAATCGCCGGGGTGTGCGGTGACGACAAGCCCAGTCTTCCCATCCGCCATTGCGCAGCTCCTTTTCCGTACGAGATTGTTAAACTAGGTTGGATGCCACGTGGTCAAGCGTCGACGAGGCGATTGACGCGAATGCGTTTCGCTATGGAAAATATGCCGGCTGAATTTTGACTAGCTCAGGTGACCCGGGAATCGCGTCGCATTGTAAAGGAGCGAGCCAGCTATGAAGAAAACTTACTCTGGGGGCTGCCAGTGCGGAAAAGTGCGGTATGAAGCGCATGCCGAGATCAGTGAGGTCATCACGTGCAACTGCTCCCGGTGCCGCAAACTTGGATCGTTGTTATCCGCGGTCGCATTATCCGACTTCAAATTGCTTTCGGGTGAGAATGATATAATCGAATATCAATTCAATAAACGAACGATACATCATCCATTCTGCAAGACTTGTGGCATCCAGTCATACGCATTCGGCAAAGGTCCCGGCGGCAGGGATATGGTAATGCTGAATGTGCGCTGTCTCGACGGAGTCGATGCGGACCAATTTAAGATAAAGAAATTCGACGGCGCCAGCCTGTAGGCGTTCAATCACATTGCACCACGAAAAATGGCCTCCAAAAGCCATAACGGGCAGACCGTCGTCCACCCGTCACAAGCTCTCGGATCCATTCCTGTCGCGCAAGCCGAAACCTGCGGCGGAGGTACCAGCTACTGAGAGCCAGGACCAGCAGTCATGAGCCACGAATGCTGCAAGCAACACCCACGTCCCATGCCCAGTCCGGTCATGGCGATCAACCGTGTCCGGCAGAGCCGAAGATGGATGACCTGACGGAAAGGGTAGCGTTACCGTCTGCCAACGCAAGGCCATAGAATCGCTGTTGATAATTCTGAGGATGAATTGTGGCGCTCCGGGCCAACCCGTTAGCCCAGAATGGTGCCTTTGCCGCGACCATCTTTGCTCTGCTCGATCATCACCGTGTCGTGTTTGAGCGCAAGTTGTTTGGTCAGTTCGGCATTCATCAACTGCTGCTGACTAAGCGCGTGCATGGCCGCGAACATTCCCTCAGTCCCTGCCGGGCTGTAGATCATAAGCATCCGCACACCTTCCTTCGAAGTCACCTGATGCGTTACGCCGGGTGGGATGTGAACGCAGGATCCTTTTTGGGCACGGAATAATTCCTCACCGACCTGAAAATCCGCGCTGCCTTCGAATACGTAGAATGTTTCGTAGGCCTTGATGTGATAGTGGGCGCGCGATTGAAATCCAGGCTTGCAGTTTTCTTCCACCACTTCGAATGTTTGCGCGGTGTCGGCGCCGGTGATCTTGACAATCACTTCGTTCGCCTTCGCGTAAATATTGCCTTGGCCAGGCGGTGAATGTTTGCCTTTGATCGCTGTAGTCATGGCCAGCCTCATTCTTGATTGCCCTTATTGATTGCATAATCTCGAAGGTCCTGAACAGAGGGCGCGGGCTGGACGCCGCCGAAAAATAGCTTGAGAGTCCCCGCCAGGCAGGATCCAGATTGAGGCATATTGAAATGGCACGGAATTCGGCGCGCGAGCGGCTTGAGGCGGCGCTAGCACGTATTGACGATCCAAAAGGCGAGGGCGGGCGCGCTTGCCTCACCGTATATCGAGAGCAATCCAAAGCCGCCGCCGAGGCCGCCGATGCGCGCGCAAAATCCGGAATTTCGGTCGGGCCGCTCGATGGCGCCATCGTAACCATCAAGGACCTTTTTGACGTTGCCGGTGAAGTCACGCGCGCGGGCTCCAAAGTTCTGGCCGAGGAAAGCAAACCGGCCGCAGTTGACGCTCCCGTCGTGCGCAGATTGCGGGCCGCCGGCGCGATCATTGTTGCAAAGACCAACATGTCCGAATTTGCTTATTCCGGGATCGGCGCCAACCCGCACTTCGGAACGCCGGGCAATCCGGCTGACCGGAATCGCGTACCGGGAGGATCATCGTCGGGTGCCGTTGTAGCCGCGGCGGACGGCATGTGTGAGATCGCTATTGGTACCGATACGGGTGGATCATGCCGTATCCCGGCCGCCCTTTGCGGTGTCGTCGGCTACAAGCCGAGCCGCCAGCGCGTTCCTACCGCCGGTGCGTTTCCGTTGTCATACAGCATCGATTCAATAGGGCCGATCGCACGGTCGGTTGAAACCTGCGCCAAGGCTGACGCGGTCATGTCCGGCGATGACTACGCGGTTCACGAACCAGTCTCGCTCGCCGGGCTTCGTGTCGGGATCGTACAGGGAGCGCCGCTTGAGTTTCTCGACGCGACTGTGACGCAGAACTTCTCCGGTGCGCTCTCGTTGCTGGACAAAGCCCGTGTGTCCTTATCGGAAGAAAAATTATCGCTTCTCGACGGCATGACACAGATCAACAGCAAAGGCGGCGTCCAGCCGGCGGAAGCATTCTCCATTCACCGCGACCTGCTGTCACGCCGCGCCGATGGCATCGACCCGAATGTCAGGGCTCGTCTCGAGCGCGCGCGAAATATTAGTGCCGCCGACTATATCGATATGGTGCGCGCCCGCGCCCGGCTGATTGAACGGATGGATGCGCGGCTTGCCGACCTCGACGTCCTCGCCTTGCCGACGACGCCTATCGTCGCCCCGACCATGGATGAAGTGGCAAGGCCTGACGAGTTCGCTCGCAAGAACGCCATGGTGCTCCGAAATACGGTCATTGCGAACTTTTTCGACCTTTGTGCCATTTCCGTGCCGATGCCTTGCGAGAGCGGCCTGCCAACCGGCATGATGCTGGTCGCCCGCAACGGCCTCGACCGGCGGCTGTTCCGCATTGCGGCGGCGCTGGAGCGGCTGTTTTCTGCGTAGAATTCGAGGCTTGTTGAATGGAGCCAATTTCCGGCATCATGCCGGGAAATAGTGGAATCCAAGGGAGGGCTCAACCATGACACGCAAACCACATAAGAGTGCGGGACGCTTTACGCGCCGCACGTTGACTGCTGGCCTAGCGGCGACTGCAGCGGCCGGCATAGCTCCATTCAATATCGTGCGTGCCCAAGGCGCGGTCTTGAAGGTCGGGGTCCTGCTGCCGCGATCCGGCTTCCAGGCAGGCATTGGGCAGGATTGTCAGCGCGGCGTCGATATCGCGCCGGCGATGTTGAAGGATCTGGGCCTGCCGCCGCTCCAAATCATGAGCGCCGATACCGAAACCAAAGTGGAAGTTGCCCGTTCACGGGCCGAAAAGCTTATCAGCGATGGCGCACAGATTCTGGTCGGCGCATTCGACTCCGGCCAGAGCACCGCGATTGCGCAGGTCGCGGAACAGAAGGGTATTCCCTACGTCATCAATATCGCTGCCGCGCCACAGATCACGGAGCAGGGCTATAAGTTCGTTTTTCGAAATTTCCCCACAGCCGGCATGATATTGGCGGATGCCTTCGCCAATCAAAAGGAAATCTTCGCGGCCGCAGGATCGGCGCCCAAGACCGCGGTGTTCATGCACGTCAATGATACGTTCGGCACCGCGATGAAAGGCGGCATTGGCGCGGTGATGCCGAAGTTCGACATGCCTTACAAACTCGTCGAGACAATCGCGTATGATCCGGCTGCACGTGATCTTTCAGTTGAAATTGCAAAAGCGAAGGCAACGGGTGCCGAGGCGTTATTGATGGTCAGCAGGCTCAATGACGCTATCCTCCTTACCCGCGAGTTGATCAAGCAGCGTTGGTCACCGATGGCAATTCTCAGCATGGGCCCCGGCTGGTACGAAGACCAATACCTTAAGACGCTCGGCAGACTCTCCGATGGTCCGCTAAGTTTTGTGCCGTGGTATGACCCGAACAAGCCACTGAGCAAAAAGCTCGATGCGGCATTGGGAAAAGCTTTTCCCGGCGTGAACCTCAATACCAATCACGTGTACACCTTCGAGGCATTGCTCATTGCAGCCGACGCCTACAAGCGCGCTGGCTCAAGCGATCCGAAAGCGCTGGCTGACGCAATCCGCAAGTCCAACATTACGGACAACGTCAGTCCTGGTCCGGGAATTCAGTTCAACGAAAAGGGCCAGAACGACAAGCTTAAGGATTCGGCAATTCAGAATCGCGAGGGCAAACTCGTCACGGTGGCACCGAAAGTGGCGGCGAATGCCAAAGTAGAATGGCCGCTGAAGCCCTACGATAAAAGAGGGTGATAAAATTCATAGCCGGCTGGGTGCGCACGGGGCATCCGGTTGCATTCAAGACTTGATAACAAGCAAGCGGCTGGCGCACTCATGACAGCGCAGAAGGATGATGGTGCCGGCGGACATATTTCTTAACGTCGCGGTTGGCGGCCTATTGACCGGTCTCGTCTATGGTCTGATGGCGCTTGGTCTGTCGGTTATTTTCGGGGTCGTGCGCGTCGTCAATTTCGCCCATGGCGAGATGATGACGATCGCCATGTACCTGGCAGTGACGCTCTTTTCCGCATTCCACCTCGATCCATTGGTGATGATGGTGCCGATCGCTGCCGTTCTATTTGTATTCGGTTATGTCCTGCAAGCCGGTCTTATCAACTTTTTCATTACCCGGCCGGAGCACAGCCAGTTTCTTCTGCTGATCGCGGTTGCCATTATCATTACCAACCTGCTCCTGATCATTTTTGGCCCGGACTCCCAGAACGTGCAGACCGCCTATGCATACAACAGCTTTCAATTTGGGCCGCTTATCGTCGATGCTACTAAACTCTATGCAGGGATTGCCGCGCTTATCGTCGCCGGCGGATTATTCGTGTTCTTTCGCTACTCGCTATTGGGCACAGCGATCCGAGCCTGCGCCGACAACTACACGGGCGCGCTTGTTGTAGGTTTGGACGTAAAAAAATTCTACGCCCTGACGTTCGGCCTTGGCGCCGCCTGCGTGGGAGCGGCCGGCTGCATGATGCTGTTGATTTTCGACGTCACGCCAGCGGCCGGTCCAGCTTACACGCTGCTGGCGTTTGTCATTGTTATCACGGGTGGCCTCGGCTCGATGCCCGGAGCGCTTCTTGGCGGCGTGCTCATCGGCCTTACCGAAGCGATTGCAGGGCTGCTGTTTTCTCCGTCGGCCAAAAGCATGTTTGCCTTTGCCATTCTCGCGCTTGTCCTGCTGTTCCGCCCGCAGGGCATTGTCGGCAGGAGGTCCGCATGATCGCGCGCCTCTGTGAGGGAGTACCGCGGCCGGCCCTGGTCGCTTTGACTGCCTTATTATGCGCGTCTGTCGCCGCACCGCTTTTCGTGGGCGACTATCTGCTCACCGTCATCGTCCTGATTCTCTATCTCGCCTATGCCGGGCAAGCCTTGAACATCATGACGGGGTTTACTGGCCACCTGTCACTCGGACATGCTCTCTATGTTGGTCTCGGCGCCTACACATCTGCGGCGCTATTTGTTCATTTCGGCATTGGCCCCTGGTTGGGCCTAGCTGCCGCGATTCCCGTTGCCGCGGCAGCCGGCGCGTTCATTGGTTTCCTCGCGTTTCGGTTTCGCGTTGGCGGCGTTTATTTTGCGATCTTGACCATTGCTTTCGCGGAATTTGCGCGCGTCGGATTTGACCATCTTGGCTGGACTGGCGCCTCAGCCGGGCTTTTCCTGCCGGTCGCGCAATTCGCCCATAATGATGTGTGGAATCTGCGCGGCCATCCGGTGATGTTCTATTACATACTGCTGGCCGCTACTGCATTAGCTTTCGTCGGCTCGCGCGCACTGCTGCAAAGCCGCATCGGATATTTCTGGGTGGCTATCCGCGAAGACGAGGACGCGGCACGCGCCGTTGGCATCGATACTTTCCACTACAAGATGTTGGCTATCGTGATCTCAGCCGGGATGACGTCATTTGCCGGCGTTATCTATGCCTTCTATTACAATAATCTGTTCCCTGAACAGGTATTCAATATTTCGGAATCGATATTGATCATCCTCGGTCCGTTCGTCGGGGGTGTAGGTACCTTGTTCGGTCCGATTCTCGGTGCGATTTTGCTCGAAACAATAGCCGAGGGCATGCGCATCATTCTGGCAGCATTCGGTGTCGATTTGCCGGGGACGAACCAGCTGTTTTTCGGCGCGGTCTTGCTGCTGGTCGTGATTGCATTGCCCGAGGGCGTGTGGCCCTGGTTCTGGCATCGCAGCGGCTTGTCGGAGCGTAAGCGATGACCGCCATTTTATCGATCGACGGTGTAAGCAAACGGTTTCACGGCCTTGTTGCGGTTGACCGGCTCGGTTTCCAGGTGGAACAAGGCGGGATCGTTGCCGTAATCGGGCCAAACGGCGCCGGCAAGACCACTCTGTTCAACATGATTGCGGGGATGTTTGCGCCGGACAGCGGCACGATCACATTTGCCGACGAGCGAATCGACGTGCTTTCCTCCGACCAGATATGCCGGCTTGGCATCGGTCGAACTTTCCAGATCGTGCGTCCGTTTCCTGCGCTTACCGTTGCCGACAATGTTATCGTCGGGGCGTTGTTGCACAGGCGCGATGTGAGACACGCCCGTGAACACGCGTATGATGTCCTCCGCCGACTAGAGCTTTATGATAAGCGCGACCTTCGCGCTGCGATTCTCACGCTGCCCGATCGCAAGCGGCTGGAACTTGCGCGTGCTCTTGCTACCGATCCGAAATTGCTATTGCTTGACGAGGTAATGGCAGGGTTACGGCCTACCGAAACCGACCGTCTGATTGCCGTTCTCAAGGATATCAATTGCGAAAGCGGCCTCACAATCCTGCTGATTGAACACGTCATGCGGGCCGTAATGGCGCTCGCGACGGATGTTCTGGTGATGCACCACGGCGCTGTCATTGCGAATGGCACTCCTACCGAAGTCGTGCATGATCGCGCGGTAATCGACAGCTATCTGGGAGCAGAGGCCGTCGCGTGATGCTCACAGTCGAAAATCTCGATGTTTTTTACGGCGATGCCCAAGCTTTGGATGACGTCTGTCTTGAAATAGAAGAAGGAGCCATTGCGGCTGTCGTTGGTTCCAATGGCGCCGGCAAGACCTCGTTGATCCGCACTATCGCAGGAATGCATCGGCCTAAGCGGGGACGCATCCTCTATCGAGGTGTGAATATTGCGGGTTGGCCGAGCCACAAGGTCTGTGACCTCGGAATAGGACAGGTCGCCGAAGGCCGCCAGATTTTTCCCTCGCTCAGCGTTGCGGAAAACCTGTCGATGGGCGCCATGCTCCCGCGCGCACGAAGTTCGCGGGCGCAAAATCTTGAACGTGTCTATGCTCTGTTTCCGGCGTTGGCCGAACGCCATCATCAGCCGGCCGGTACGCTATCCGGCGGTGAGCAGCAGATGGTCGCTATCGGGCGATGCCTGATGGGTGCGCCGGAATTGGTGCTCTTCGATGAACCATCGCTTGGGCTGGCTCCATCGATCGTGCAAAGCATGCTTCAGCGCGTGCGCGATCTTAATCGCGGGGGCCTGACTTGCGTGCTCGTCGAACAGAACGTTGCGGTATCGCTCAGGCTCGCCAGCCGCGCATATGTCCTGGAGAATGGTCGTATCACGCTTACAGGGTCGGGCGACCAGCTGTTGCATGATGATCGCGTGCGGCAGGCCTATCTCGGGCTTTAGGCGCGTTATTTGAGCGGCTGACCAATCGTAACGGCGAGTTTGCCGACGCCTTCGACTTCGCACTCGATTTTGTCGCCGGCAACCGTAGCGGCGACGCCAGAGGGCGTGCCGGTCATGATGATATCACCGGCTTCCAGTGCCACCATTTCGGAGAGCTTTGAAATGGTCTCCGGCACGTTCCAGATCATCTGGTTCAGGTCGCCATCCTGACGGACCTGGCCATTGACCTTGAGGATAATCTTGCCTTTGGCTGGGTGTCCGATCTTGCTCGCCGGCATTATTGGGCCACAAGGAGCTGACGAATCGAATGCCTTTCCAACCTCCCAGGGGCGCTTCACGTCGCGTGAGGCGATTTGAAGATCGCGGCGCGTCAGATCGATGCCGACTGCGTAGCCGTAGATGCAGTCATTGGCTTTGGCGACCGGTATGTTGCGCCCCCCGGACTTGAGCGCGACAACCAATTCGACTTCGTGGTGCATGTCCTTTGTAAGCGAAGGGTAGGGCACCGTGCCGCCATCGGGGACGATCGCGTCGGCGGGTTTGGCAAAGAAAAACGGCGGCGCCCGCTCGTCCTGGCCCATTTCGCGAATGTGCTCGATGTAATTGCGGCCGACGCACCAGATGCGACGAAC
>Ga0134126_10012587_pt1 | contig 10685 bp, 12 predicted proteins | sample KB31752_FD_96881 | JGI IMG/M metagenome (GOLD analysis project Ga0134126, IMG submission 96881) | Terrestrial soil microbial communities with excess Nitrogen fertilizer from Kellogg Biological Station, Michigan, USA - KB3-175-2 | ecosystem: Environmental > Terrestrial > Soil > Unclassified ...
AATGGCATGGCAATTTTGTATGGGCCTGCAAAAATTATGATGGTGATGTACAATCCGATACCGTGGCACAGGGATTTGGCTCTTTAGGCCTGATGACTTCAACCCTTGTAACTCCCGATGGTACCGTAATGGAGGCCGAAGCGGCTCACGGTACGGTAACCCGCCACTACCGCGACCACCAGGCCGGCAAGCCAACATCAACCAACCCGATAGCTTCAATATTTGCATGGACACGCGGATTGGAATTCCGTGGTTTGCTCGACAAAAACCAGGAGCTGATCAATTTCTGCAAAGCACTTGAAGAAGTTTGTATCGAAACGGTTGAAAGCGGCAAAATGACAAAGGATTTAGCCATCACCATAAAACCAAAAGTGGAGCACGGTAAAGATTACTTGTACACCGAAGAGTTTTTGGCTGCTATTGATGAGAATTTGAAAAAGAAGTTGGGGAAATAAAAGTTCGAATAAGCACTTTATTTAGAAATATCCTGTGGGTTGGGTCTCACAGGATTTTTTAATTGTAGAAGTGGGACCTTTTAGATATGACAACCTCTTATAATTAAATAAGGTCGTTAGCTCGCAACTGTTTGTTGTTTTTGAATAGCTTTTTCAATTTTAGACGAGGTTATTCTTAATTCTAACCAGGCTAAACCTATAAATAATAAGAACAAGATAATGGATGTTATAAAACCTTCAAAGGTAAAGTCCCCACTAAAGACCCGTGGTATACTAAAAATAAGCCCAAAACAGAAAAGAAAAAATAAGATCGTTGCTAGCGTGCTTAGACGGAAGGCATAATAGAAACTTGTCTCATCTTTAGGTAATCTGAAAATTATATTTGGTAAAATAACTTCCAGCGAATTTTTTATACGCATGAAATACAAGCCCTTTTTATTCTCATATCCGAAAAAAAGCTTATCTGTACCAACGTTGGATGTCGATAACTCTAATTCTAAAAATCTACTGCATTTTACAGCGCTTTTGCGAAAGGCAGCTTCTATAGCCGCTTTATCCGAATAATTAAAATAAACTTTTTAAAATAGATCATTTGGGGCTTGGCATTTACTAATTTTAAAGGTCAGCATTTTCTAATTACTCGTAAATATAAAGGAAAGGACCCCGCATTTCCGAAGTTACCTTAAAAATAATTGACTACATTCGAATATGCAGTATACAGTTATTATTGAGCAAAGCGAAAGTGGTTGGTTTGTCGGCCAGATTGAAGAAGTACCGGCTGCAATTTCACAGGGGAAAACAGTTGAAGAGTTGAAAGAGAATTTATTAGATGCTTTAAGGCTGATATTAGAAACGGATGCGGTTGAATTGATCTAATAATTTGCAATTGCTAAAATGGTGTAAATATCCGTTAAAAACACCGGCTGCATAGTTTGTTCTAACCCCAGGGGCGAATTTGCAGTATAAGCCCTATATTTGCTTAATGGTTGAGCTTAATAAAATAAAAAGCATTTTATCCGGCCTTAAGCCCGAATTGATAAAGAAGTACCCGATTGCTTCTATTGGTTTGTTTGGCTCCATCGTTCGCGATGATTTTAATAGCAACAGCGATATAGATATCATTGTCGATTTTAATGACAAGATCGGCATAGAGTTCATTGACCTTGCTGATGAACTGGAAAAAAAACTTAATCATAAAGTTGACCTGGTTTCGCGCGGTGGTATTAAGCAAAAGTACTTGAATGTAATTGAACCGGAAATAATCTATGTCTAAACGTCAGCCAAAACTTCTGTTAGAAGATATTCTCGAAAGCGCTGAAAAAATCATCACCTATACCCAATCTTTAACTTACGATGAATTTATAGCCGATAGCAAAACTATTGATGCTGTAATAAGAAATTTTGAAATCATTGGGGAAGCCGCGAATCGTCTACCTGATGAGTTGAAGGATGCCAACGTTGAAATTGATTGGCATAAAATTAGAGGATTAAGAAATCGAATAGTTCATGGATATTTCGGCATTAATTACAAGATAATTTGGTCTATAATTGAAGACTATTTATCTGAATTAGTTGCGCAAATAAAAAAACTGATCAATAAATATTAAGTTAATACATCATAACATCTATACTATGTCATTATACCCACTCAAATTCAAAACCATTTATAAAGACAAAATCTGGGGCGGCCAGAAGATAAAAACCATCCTGCACAAGGATTTTGGCTCCCTGCCCAATTGCGGCGAAACCTGGGAAATATCGGGCGTCAAATCGGATGTTTCGGTGGTTGCCGACGGGGAACTGGCGGGCGAATCGCTGGCCGGTCTGCTTGAAAAATACCAGGGCGAACTGGTGGGCAATAAGGTTTATGCGCATTTTGGCAACATTTTCCCCTTGCTAATAAAATTTATCGATGCCAACGAAGATCTTTCCATCCAGGTGCATCCTGATGACGAACTGGCAAAAAAGCGCCATAACTCTTTTGGTAAAACCGAAATGTGGTATGTGGTGCAGGCCGACCCGGGTTCAACGCTGATTGCCGGTTTTAACAAAGAAGTTACCGAACAGGAATATCTCGATAAATTCAACAGCGGCCATTTGACCGATATTTTAAATAAGGAAGATGTTAACGCCGGCGATGTGTTCTTTTTGCCCGCAGGGCGTGTCCATACCATCGGCAAAGGCCTGCTGATTGCCGAAATACAGCAAACATCCGACATTACCTACCGCATTTACGATTTCGACCGGGTTGACGACAAAGGCAATAAACGCGAGCTGCACACCGAAGAAGCACTTGCTGCTATCGATTACAAACATTATCCGGAGTACAAAACCAAATACTATCCTGAAAAGGACAAGACGGTTAAATTGGTAAGTTGCCCTTACTTCACCACCAATTTATTGGATTTCACCAAAAGCGCCACAAAAGATTATTCCAGCCTTGATTCATTTGTAATTTACGTATGCATCGGCGGAGAATTCACAGTAAAATATAACAATACAGCCTATTCTGTAACGATGGGCGATTGCATCCTGCTGCCAAAAAGCGTGGATAAAGTTGAGCTGGAAACGACATCGGGATTTAAGATTTTGGAAAGTTATGTAGAGTGATTAGAGGTTAGAGATTGGAGATTGGAAGGAGTCCGGAAGTCCGAAAGAAGAAGAATGCTACATTCGGCATTCCGACTTCCGCATTCAATAACTAAACTCCAACCTCCAATCTCTCTAAACTAACCTAATAGTAAACTTCGTCCCCACATTGACGGTACTGTCAATTTTAATGGTCCCGCCAAGGGATTCCACCTGGTTGCGGGTAATAAACAGGCCGATGCCTTTCGCATCGGAGTTTTGATGAAATGTTTTGTACATGCCAAAAACTTTATCGCCATAGCGCTCCAGGTCAATGCCGATGCCATTATCCTCAAAAATCATATAAACATGTGCATGGTCTTTCAGGGTACGGCAAGTGATTACTGGCTGCCTGTCGGGATGGCGGTATTTTAATGAGTTTGTAAGCAAATTTTGCAGTATGCTTTCAAGATAGGCCGGGATATAGCTTATCACCGGGCATTTGGTGAAATCGTATTCAATTTTGGCGTCGGTGCTTTCAACATTGCTTTGCAGGGCCGAAACTACCATTTTAAATACCTCTTCAAACTCAAGGGTTTTTCGTTCCCGGTCAATCTCGGTGTGTATTTTAACAATCTCGTTAAGGTGCTCTATGGTTGTGATCAGGCTGCTGCTGATTGATTTTATGTGTGCAAATACTTCTGCGCGGTCGTCAGCCGATTCGCTTTCTTCAAATAAATTAACCATAAACTGCAAATTGCCCGTGTGCGAGCGCAGGTTATGGGATACGATGTAGGCGAAATTTTGCAGGCGCTTGTTTTGATCGTTTAACAAATTGATAGATGACTGCAAGGCCAGCCCCTTCTTTTTTATACTGTCAATATCCTGGAAGATGCCTCTTATTTTTATGCATTTGCCATAATCGTCAATAATAGGTATGCCCTTGGCCCTAACCCATATCACATTGTTTTTGGCCGAACGGAACAGCAATTCCATATCATAGGGCTTGCAGAATTTAACAGCGTTATCAATGGCTTCGTTTAACAGCGGGCGGTATTGGGGCTCGAAAAAGCTGATCGCTTCCTCGATGCTCAATTTAAGCTGATCGTTTAATTCATAAATATCAAAGGCCTCCTTTGATAAAACAAGGCTCATAGTTGGCACGTCGATTTCAAAACCGCTGACTTTTGCTATAGTACCGGTTTCGTTAAAAAAGAAATCGTTATGGGCCGAGCGCAGGCCTAAAAGCTTGGCCTGGTTAATATTTATTAAGGTGCCTGTAAACTTCGGGCCGTCGCCGTTTTCCCAGCGGTTGGTAGTACTTTCGAACCACTGATAGCCAGATGCCTTTGTTAGCAGGCGGATATTGACGGTATTAGGTGTTTCGGGTGTATTGCGTGCATGGATGGCTTTTAAAAATGCCGGTTTATCGTGATAGTAAAGCAGGTGTTCAAGAAAGTAGTTATAGGAGCACTCGATTTCTCCGGGCTTATATCCTAAAATAGTATAAAAACCGGCAGACCATTTAACATCCTTTGTGTTGACATTAAACTCCCATATCCCCACATTGATATGATCAATTATTTGAGCAAGATGGGATGCATCATCACCGTTAAAATCGTGCCCTTCTGAAATGCTCATATTAATAGTTTAATCATAGTTTAAACCAATGTATTCGGGGTTATGTAGAAAAATCTATGCCAAATACAATTTGCGCTTAAACACAGGGGACACTTAATACGGAATTGCCCGAAAATGGTTAGGTTTTTTGATGGAAAAATAGAAGAAATAAAACTTTATTTATAGCTGCGGAACGCTGTGTTTCGCTATTGGTCCGGTTTCTTTTTTGTTAGCTCACTTATTGCGGTTAGCGCAATCCACTTTGCCGGCTTGCTGCCCTGCTGCAAAATTCTCCCGGCCGTTTCAATGGCGGCTGCCCTGAGCGTTTTGTTTCTTTTGCCAATTTGCCGCAGCGCCCAGTTTATTGCCTTCTTCACAAAATTCCTGCCGTCCCAGGCTTCGCGCTCAATAACGGGTAAAAAGTCAATAAAAACGCCATCTTTTGCACTTTTATTATGAATGGCGTACTCTGCCATTAGCACAAATCCTGCCCTTTTTACATACTCATCAGGGTGTGTGCTAAAAGCCAAGGCCTTTCCTACTGCAAACCGCGTTCTGTCAAACAGATTACCGCAAACCTGGTCGCATATGTCCCACGAGTTAAAATCATTAACCCATTCGTCAATTTGTTCTGAACTAACCTGTGCCGGGTCATCTATCATTGAGGCAAGCAGCCGGGCTTCGTGTAAATTAGTTTGCCAGAGCTCCATGGCAAGGGCATGGTCCTTTTTTATGATCTTCGAAAGCTTCCTCAATTCGGGGAGAGGAATACCCAATGCCTTAGTGTTATCAATACCATATCTTGCCATCCCCGCCAGGTAAACAGGGTTGGATTTTTGCCTTAACAAATCAATAACTTCCTTGGCGTTCATAAAATAAATAAGCCGGGCAAATACCCGGCTCAAATATAAGTTTTGAGTTGGAAGTAAAAACTCAAACCAAGCTTATTCCGCAATCGAACTTCCGCAATCAGCATTCAACAAATCCGCACTCAAAATAAATCCGAAATCGAAATTCCGAAATCCGAAATCCTTCAAAGGTTTCCCCTTAGCTCCTGCTCGCGTTCTATGGCTTCGAAGAGCGCTTTGAAATTCCCCGCGCCAAATGATTTTGCACCTTTGCGCTGTATGATCTCAAAGAACAGGGTAGGGCGGTCCTCAACCGGTTTTGTGAAAATTTGCAGCAGGTAGCCTTCGTCATCACGGTCTACCAGGATACCCAGTTTTTTCAATGGCGCAAGGTCCTCGTCAATGTGTCCGACACGATCCAGCAGATCATCATAATAGGTGGTTGGTACGGTCAAAAACTCAATACCTCGGTTTTGCAAATCACTAACTGTAGCTACTATATCATGCGTTGCCAGGGCCAGGTGCTGCACACCCTCGCCTTCGTAAAACTCGAGGTATTCTTCTATCTGCGATTTCTTTTTACCCTCGGCCGGCTCATTTATCGGGAATTTAACATAACCGTTACCATTGCTCATCACCTTGCTCATCAGGGCCGAATATTCGGTCGAGATCATCTTGTCGTCAAAAGTAAGGATGTTTTTAAAGCCCATAATTTCCTCGTAAAAATGCACCCATTCGTTCATCTTATGCCAGCCTACATTCCCAACGCAATGGTCGATATACAACAGGCCGGCGGGCGCGGGGTTGTAATGCGATTCCCATTTTTCATAACCCGGCAAAAATACGCCGTGATAGTCTTTCCGTTCCACAAAAAGATGGGCTGTCTCGCCGTATAATTTTATCCCGCTCAGGCGCACTTCGCCATTTTCGTCCTTTAACGTCTCGGGCTCATGGTAAGTAAACGCGCCACGGCTGGTGGTTTGTTCAAATGCATCGTAAGCGTCGTCGACCGATAGGGCAATTACTTTTACACCGTCGCCATGTTTTTTAATATGCTCGGCAATCGGGTGGTTTGAATGCAGCGGCGTAGTAAGCACCAGGCGTATTTTTTCCTGCTGTAAAACGTACGACACTCTGTCCCGCACCCCCGTCTCCGGCCCGGCATAAGCAAGGTCCTGGAAACCAAAGGCAGTTTTGTAAAAAAAGGCGGCCTGCTTGGCATTGCCTACATAAAATTCCACATGATCGGTGCCGTTAAGCGGTAAAAAATCTTTTGATTTTATTGGTTTTTCTATAGTTAGTGTTTCCATTGTTTTTATTGAAATGTTCTTTTTGTTGTAAGGTTGTAATGTTGTAAAGTTGAAATGTTTTAATTTGTAATGCTCTTTTTGGGTTTGATAGTTAAAACGTTGACTGACAACCTTTCAACATTCCAACCTTTCAACATTCCAACAAGTCCTCATTCCGCCCAGCTCTTATAATAATTTTCGTCCTCAATTTTTATTGCATCTTCGGTAAGCATCAATGGCCTGAAGGGGTCTATCATTACTGCCAGTTCGTCGGTTGATTCTTTTCCGATAGATTTCTCGACCGTACCCGGATGCGGCCCATGCGGTATGCCGCCCGGATGCAGGGTTATTTGCCCTTTTACTACGCTTTTGCGGCTCATAAAATCACCATCCACATAGTACAATAGCTCATCGCTATCCACATTGCTGTGATTATACGGCGCAGGGATAGATAGCGGATGATAATCGTACTTGCGCGGCACGAACGAGCAGATCACGAAGTTATGCCCCTCAAACGTTTGGTGCACCGGCGGGGGCTGGTGCAGGCGGCCGGTTATCGGCTCGAAATCATGTATGGAAAATGCCCAGGGATAATGGAAGCCGTCCCAGCCAATAAAATCAAAAGGATGCGTGCCGTAGATGTAGGGATAAATGAGCCCTTGTTTTTTTATGAGTATTTTAAAATCGCCTTTTTCATCATGTGTTTCCAAATCGGTTGGCTTTTTAATATCGCGCTCGCAATAAGGCGATTGCTCCATTAATTGCCCATACTGATTTGTATAACGCTTCGGTATCCTTATCGGGCTAAAGCTTTCTACGATAAAAAGACGGTTTTCTGGCGTGTCAAATTCCATTTGATAGATGGTTCCGCGCGGGATAATCAAATAATCGCCATAGCCAAATTTGATATTGCCGTAGCCTGTTTTCAGGGTTCCTGTACCTTCATGAACAAATACCACCTCATCCGCCTGGCTGTTCTTGTAAAAATAATCAGTCATTGATTTGCGCGGCGCGGCCAATGAAATGTGCAGGTCGCTGTTCACCAGCACAGGCTTGCGGCTTTTCAGGTAATCATCTTCCGGCTCAATTTTAAAGCCAAGCAGGCTGGTATGCTTCAGGTGCTTTTCGCGGGCTATTTTCGGTTCAACGGAATAAGGCTCGCCCAACTCTTTGACAAGCGTTGGCGGGTAAGCATGGTACACCAGCGAATACAGGCTCGAAAAGCCTTCGGTCGAGACCAGTTCCTCGGCATATAAAGTACCATCCGGCTTACGGAATTGTGTATGCCGCTTTGGCGGGATAGCTCCTAATGTATGATAAACAGGCATGTTATTTTGGTTGTTTTAATGTTGGAATGTTGTAAGGTTGAAATGTTGTCAACCAGCATTATATCAGCATTATAAATAGAACGATTGGAGGGGTGGAATAGTTTTAAAGCCGCCGGTCAATAACATTACAACCTTTCAACTTTAAAACATTCCAACAGCTTAGTATTGCGCCAGCACGATCTTAGCGAGCACAGCATCCCTGAAAGAAGAAGCATCACTCATTGAAGTGAGGCCGAGGGAGAATAAAAAATGCCTTTGTATGCTCATAAATTGGATATGCAAAATTATACTAATAAAATTGAATATACAAAGTTTAGTCGTTCCTCAATCGGGGCCGATGCATTAAATTTAATTTATATAAGATTGTCTAATGTGTTAACTGAACCAGTGTGCTTTACCGTTAACTGATGTTTAGTCAGCAGTTTTTAGGCGAAAGTCGATTTTGAATTGGGTATGGGAGAGGGGACAACGGTGGAGTGGTGGGTTATGGACGCGACCCGGTTTACTCACCCCCAGTCATTTCCGCTAGCCAGCGGATAGACCACCCCCTCCTCTACTTCGTATAGAGGGGGGAAAAGGAAAAAGGAAAAAAGAAAAAAGAAAAAAATACCGCAGTTCCCCTCTTTGCGCAGCAGAGGGTGACAAGCGCAGTCCCGTACGTACGGGAGGGTGAGTTAACTATGCGAGCGATGACCGCCCACAACAAATCTAAGCGACTGCGGCCATTAATGGGTTAAAAAATAGAACCAGTTGATAATGAGTATCTTTAATAATGTTCGGGGTGTTCCAAAAGTGGAATACCGGGACGCTTGCGTCGCTGCCTGTACATAGTGCCTTGTTGTTAAAAAAATATTCTTTAAATGCCGGTTTCTCTAATTCAACCCCAATAAGCCTGAAGTTATTTTAATGCGTCTGCCTGGCCTCTTCAATATTAATATTGCGGATGCTATGCATATATTTACTAACCAAATGGGCGAAAAATAATATGAAAGCATTAAGCAGAACTCCGAACAAGCTACCAAGCGGCGCCAGGTTGCCGTTTTTGATTATCATTATATTTATACTTACGTTGTCGTTTAGTAAAAAAGCTATGGCACAGGAAAAGCATCAAATGGTTAGGCTGGCAAAGATACAAGTGGATCCATCACAACTGGAAAGGTATAATGCCGCCTTAAAAGAGCAAATGGCCGCTGCTGTTGATAAAGAACCGGGCGTGTTAACCTATTATGCCGTCGCCGATAAAAGCGATCCCTCGCACATCACCATACTTGAAATATATGCTGATTCTGCCGCATACAAGTTGCACATAGAAACGCCTCACTTTAAAAAATATAAAGAAACGGTCCGGCATATGGTTAAATCCCTGGAACTTGTCGACGTTAACCTAATTGCGTTTGCCAGGAAGCCGGATAAGGAGTCCGGAAGTCAGTAAAGTCCGAAAGAAGCAGCATGGGAAGTCCGAAAGTCCGAAAGTCGGAAAAGCGCGGAAGAAGGTTTAGGTTATATACCTTACAACCTTACAACCTTACAACCTTACAACTTTCCAACCTTTCAACAACTCAATCTAACTTAATCAACCTAATCAACCAATCAACTAAAAATGATTAGTTTTGCCGCACAACCATTATAACCCATGAAGTTAGTATCCTACAAAACCGAAGACCGTGAGCATCTCGGCATTTTTATACGCGGGCACATTTATAACCTGAATTCCTGCGATAAGCTGATCCCCGATAATATGAGCGAATTTTTATGGGGTGGCGATGAGCTGATGGAGCGGGCAATGCGCATAAATAAAGATATCGCTTCGGGTAAGATGGAGGCTAAAGAGGAGTTGTTTTTTGAGATGATGGCGCCGGTTCCGCATCCCACCTCATGCCGCGATGGCTACGCTTTCAGGCAGCATGTAGAGGCTGCCCGTCGCAACCGCAAGGCGCCTATGATACCAGAGTTTGACCAATATCCTATATTTTATTTTACCAATCACAACGCCATACAGGGGCCGGGAGAAATTGAATGCATGCCCGACCATTTTCAAAAGCTTGATTTTGAATTGGAGGTTGCTGTTGTGCTCAATAAAAAAGCCCGCAATATTACAGCTGCCGAAGCCGATAGTTTAATAGCCGGTTATATGATCATGAATGATATGAGCGCCCGAACCCTGCAAATGGAGGAAATGCTATTGAACCTCGGCCCGGCAAAAGGCAAGGATTTTTGCACGGTAATAGGCCCATGGCTGGTAACCCCCGATGAGCTGGAACAATATAAAACCGCCCCTAAACCGGGCCATACCGGCAATGCGTATAGCCTGGAGATGAAGTGCGTGGTGAATGGCAGGCAGGTATCAAGAGGCAATATGGCCGATATGGACTGGACCTTCGCTGAAATTATTGAACGCTGCGCCTACGGCTGCGACGTGCTTCCCGGAGATGTAATAGGCTCGGGCACAGTTGGTACAGGCTGCTTTTTAGAACTGAATGGCACAGGATTATTGAATGACGCCAACTACCAGCCCCAATGGCTCCAGCCCGGCGACCTGGTGGAAATGGAAGTAACCGGCCTGGGCATGCTGGGAAA
>Ga0134126_10012589_pt1 | contig 10682 bp, 6 predicted proteins | sample KB31752_FD_96881 | JGI IMG/M metagenome (GOLD analysis project Ga0134126, IMG submission 96881) | Terrestrial soil microbial communities with excess Nitrogen fertilizer from Kellogg Biological Station, Michigan, USA - KB3-175-2 | ecosystem: Environmental > Terrestrial > Soil > Unclassified ...
CGGCGTTCCCTCGGCGCTCGGCGGACACGATGCTTTCGCGCGCTTCCTCGATCCCTTGCTCAGCCCTGGCCGAGTTGCGGAAGGATCGAACCATCTCGCGCTCGTGCTTTCCATCGTTTCTATGCTGGTTGCCCTGGCTGGATGGTTAACGGCACACATCCTCTACTTTGCAAAGCCTGAGTTGCCCGCAGTCTGCGCCGCGCGCCTTCGCGCCTTGTACGCGCTGCTGGTCAAGAAATATTGGATTGATGAACTCTACGGAGCCGTGATCGTTACGCCGCTGCTGCTTGGCTCGCGCTATCTGCTGAAGGGTGTCGTGGATACGGGTATCATCGGCGGCGCAACCTATGGCTCGGCCTATGCCACGCGCGGATTCGGCGCGGTCGTGGCGCGCCTGCAATCAGGCAACATCCGCTCCTATGCCGGCTGGCTCGCGCTGGGCGCGGCTGCCGTGCTCATCGCAATTTATTTTGGATTCACCGCGCACTTTCACTGAGAGAGACAGGAACGCAATTCGTGCTAACTGACCACATATTGACGCTCATGATCTTCGTGCCCGCTGCGGGCGCGTTTATTGTGGCGCTGCTGCCTCGCAAGGCGCGTCTTATCCGCTGGTGGGCGCTCATCGTTACCGTCGTGACCTTCCTGCTGACGCTTCACCTGCCTGCGCATTTCGTTTACGGAAAATCAGGTTTCCAGTTTGTCGAAAACCATGCATGGATCAGCAGCCCGGCCATTCGTTATCACCTCGGCGTTGACGGCCTCTCCATGTGGCTGGCCGTGCTCACCGGCTTCCTCTCCATCGTCGGCGTGCTTGCCTCGTGGAAGTCCATTGAAGCTCGTGCTAAGGAGTTTTACTTCTACTTTCTGCTTCAGCAGACGGCGATGCTTGGCATTTTCCTGTCGCTGGACATTTTCCTCTACTACTGCTTCTGGGAACTTTCGCTGATTCCCATGGCCATCCTCATCGCCCTGTTCGGACGCGAGCGCGGACCCCGCACGGCCCTCAAGTTTTTCATTTATACGTTCCTGCCCTCGGCGCTGTTTCTCGTTGCCATTATCTGGCTCTACGCTAAAACCGGCACCTTTGATTACGTGCAGCTGCACCAATTCCTGCTCGCCAACCCGTCGCTGTTCTCTGCGAATGCGCTTTTCTGGGCGGCGCTGGCTTTCCTTGTTGCCTTCGCTGTCAAAGTACCGGTATTCCCGCTGCACGGCTGGCTATCCGACGTGATCAACGACGCCCCCACCGCCATGGCCATGATCGTTGCCGGCAAGCTTGGGCTCTATTCCATCCTGCGCTTCAACCTGGGGCTTTTCCCCGCGCAGGCCCGCGAAGTTGCTCCCGTGATGATCGCCCTCGCCGTCATCGGCATTCTTTATGGAGCGAGTATCGCGCTCGTCCAGACTGACTTGAAGCGGCTCATCGGCTATTCCATTCTCAGCGCTCTCAGCTTCTGCACGCTGGGCATCTTCTGCTTCTCGCTCTCCGGACTTGACGGCGCGGTCTATCAGTTCATCAATGAAGCCGTCTCCGGCGCAGCCTTTCTTGCGCTCGCCGGCTTCCTTTATGACCGCTATGGAACGCTGGACATGGAACGCTTTGGCGGCCTCGCGGCCAAGCTGCCCATGATGGCCACGTTTTTCGTCGTCACGATTCTGTCGCTGATCGGGTTCCCGCTATTCAATGGGTTCGTCAGCGAGTTCCTGGTCCTGAGCGGCAGTTTCGCGCACCACCACGGATGGGTTTTCGCCGCCACGATTGGAGTCATCCTGAGCGCCGCTTATATGCTCCGCATGATCCAACGCATCTTCTACGGGCCCGAATCTGCGATGGTCAAGGATCGCCCCACACGCGACTTCTTCGCGCATGAGCATATTCTGCTCTGGCCCATGGCCGCGCTCATGATCGCCATGGGGGTTGCTTCGCCGTTCTGGATGCGGGCCATTGACCAGGGCATCAGGGAGGTCAACTCTCATTACGAACCCCAACGGCCAGGCGGCGGTTATGTGACCTTCACGGTTGTTCCCGGACCTGCCACTCAAACAGCCATGCAAGCCCCGCAGGAGAAGCGATGAACACGACCCCTCAAATCCTGCGCATCCTTCCCGAGGTCATCCTCACCATCACGGGCGTGCTCATCATGCTGATTGAGCCGCTGCTTGCGCGCGGACGCTCCCGCAAGTCACTCGGATGGCTGGGAGTCGTTGGCGTGATTGCCGCACTCGGCGCAAGTTTCTATCAATATCAGTTGCCGCCGGGTACTGCCTTTTTCGGAACGGTGAAGACCGACGCCTTCAGCGTCTTCTTCCACGTCCTCATCTGCGGAATCTCACTGGTCAGCCTGCTTATCGCGCTCGACGCCACCAAGGCTGAAACCGAGGGAATGGGCGAGTTTTACGCGCTGCTGGTGTTCGGCACAGTCGGTATGTTGTTCATGACCTGCGCGGTCGAACTGCTGCTGGTCTTCATTGGACTGGAAATTTCTTCCATCTCCACCTACATCCTGGCCGGCTTCCGCAAGCGCAGCGCCAAGAGTCCGGAATCCGCGCTCAAATATTTTCTGCTCGGCTCCTTCGCCACGGCTTTCTTCCTCTATGGAATCGCCCTGACATTCGGCGCGACTGGAACGACCAAAATCGATGACATCGCCCGGATGCTGCCGTCGAGCGCCACGCCGCTTCTGGCCATTGCCGGACTCGCGCTTATTCTCATCGGCCTGGGCTTCAAGGTCTCCGCCGCGCCCTTCCAGGTCTGGACTCCCGACGTGTACGAAGGCGCGCCCTCGCCCGTCGTGGCGCTTATGTCCACCGGGCCCAAGGCTGCCGCCTTCGCCGTGCTGCTCCGCGTTCTCTACGGAGCCTTCCCCAGCCTTCACGGCCATTGGATTCCCATTCTCTGGTGGCTTGCGGTGCTGTCCATGTTCATCGGCAACCTGGGCGCGCTGCGGCAGCGCAACGTCAAGCGCATGCTTGCCTATTCCTCGATTGCCCATGCTGGATACCTGCTGGTCGCCTTCACCGCGCTTTCCGCCGAAGGTATCGCCGCCGCCAGCTTTTACGCCGTGGCCTACGCCGCGATGAACGTCGGAGTCTTCGCCATTGTCAGCCATGCAGGCGAGTATGACGACCGGCTCACCACCATCGACGATTACCGCGGCCTCGCCTATCGTTCCCCGCTGCTCGGCGGAGCGATGGCCTTCTTCCTCATCTCGCTTATCGGAATTCCCTTCACCGGCGGCTTTTTCGGCAAGTTCTACGTGTTCACCGCGGCGATCCACTCCGGCTTTGTCTGGCTGGCCATTCTGGGGCTCATCAACAGCGGCTTCGCGGCGTTTTACTACCTGCGGGTCGCTGCCTCGCTCTACACGCGGCCCACGGAGAACTCTCCGGTGCGCGACGTTCCCCGCCCTACCGTCCCGCTTCTGTTCGCTATCCTGCTCACCGCTGCCGCCACGCTCATCATGGGAATTGTCCCCGGCAAAATCCTCGCCAATGCACGAGCAGCCGCTGCAACCTACCCGGCCGTCGCCAACATCCCTCCTGCCGCCGTGCAGGAAACCGCCCGCCGGTAATCCGAACCCGGCGAGGTATCTCGCCGGATTCCCCGCCCTGCGCTTTTGCTTGCTTCCGCACCCGCGCCGGACTAATCTCAAAATTGGCGATTCTCCACACTTCCTCTCCACAACTCTGCCTAGTATCGAAACAGGATATCCGCGTCCCCGGTACTTTAAGTTGAATTAAGGACGGCTTATCCACAATATGTTGGGGTGTGCAGGTTGACCCTGCCTTCCCAGGCGGCTAGAGTTTTCTCTGAACGGCAATTTTGGCGCGTCCCGCTCTGCTGAGAACTCAAGGAGTGATCTCTGATGCTGAAACTGAAAAAAATCCAGATCGTGGGCTTTAAGTCGTTCTGCGACCGCACCGAGGTCGTGCTGCCCGGCCAGGGAGTGGCGATCGTCGTCGGCCCCAACGGCTGCGGCAAGTCCAACATTCTGGACGCCGTAAGCTGGGTGCTGGGCGAACAGAGTGCCAAAACCCTGCGCGGCGGCAAGATGGAAGACGTGATTTTTGCCGGAACCCGCGACCGCAAGCCGCTGGGCATGGCCGAGGTTTCCATCACGCTCATTGATCCAGACGCCTACGCCGGTCCCCTACTGGTTGAGCCGGAAGTGGTGATTGAAGAAGAAAATTCCGACTGGGACGAGACGAAGCTCCGTGCCGAGCGTGCCGCCGAAGTCGAGGAGATTATCGCCGAATCGCAGCCGGGGCAGGCCATCGAAGACGAAGGCGCGCCCGCGCTGCCGGAAAGTACTCCGGCGCAGGAACCCGGCGCGGAAAATGCTGTTGTCCTCAAGATCCGCCGCCGCAAATTCAACAAGACGCCGCAGCAGGGAGAGATCATTGTCACCCGCCGCCTCTTCCGCACCGGCGACAGCGAGTACCTGCTCAACGGCAAGCTCTGCCGCCTGCGCGATATTCAGGACATCTTCATGGGCACCGGCCTTGGTCCGGAGTCCTATGCCATCATCGGGCAGGAGCGCATCGGGCAGCTTCTCAGCTCCAAACCGCACGACCGCCGCGCCATCATTGAAGAAGCTGCGGGAATCACCCGCTTCAAAACCAAAAAGCGGCTGGCCGAGCTGCGTCTGGAGCAGTCCAAACAAAATCTGGCCCGCGTTAACGATATTTTTGAGGAAGTCGCGCGACAGATGGGCTCCCTGAAGCGGCAGGCTGCGAAGGCCGAGCGTTACGGCGCGCTCCGCGACGAAATGCGCGGGCGGTTGAAGGTTGTGCTCGCCAGCAAAATCGCGCAGATGGATGCGGAGCAGGCCGAAGTAGCCGCCGAGATTGCGGCCCAGGGCGCTCAGATCGACGAGCATAGCGCTCAAATCAATTCGCTGGATATCGAGCACAACGCGGGACGCTCGCGCGGCTACCAGATTGAAAGCGGCGCAAAGGAAGCGCAGACCCGCGCCAGCCAATCCGCGGTGGAACTGGAGCGCGCCGCCACGCGCCAGACCTCCAACCAGGAACGCATCGCCGAGCTTGAGGCCCGCGCGGCGGCGGGTGCGGCGGAACTAGAGCAAGCGAAGCAGAACCTCGCCAGCCTCACCGCTGAGCGCGAGTCGCAGAAGGCGTTTATGGAAACGGCGGCCTCCGAGGCAGCCACCGTCCGTGAGCAGGCGCAGGGCCGCCAGACACAGGCCCGCGAGGCTGTTGCGGCGGTCTCAGCGGCGGAGCAGCGCGCCGAGGCGAGCCGCCGTCAGGCCATGCAGCTACTTTCGCAACTTGGGCAGGTTCGCAACCAGGCCGCGCAGGGCGAGGAATCTCTTGCCGCGCTGGAGCGCGACGCCGACCGGCTCGCCACGGAAATGGCCTCGGCCAAAAGTGACCTCGAATCGCTGGGGGCCGAGCGCGGACAGGTCTCGATGAATTTCGAGTCCGCCACAGAAACGGTGAAGCGGCTGGAGAGTGAAATCGCCACACTCCGCGCCGAGATTACCTCCAAGCGTAATGAGGAAGGCGAGGTCCGGCGGCGCGGCGACGGTCTCCGCGCCGAGCGTGCCACCCTCACGGGCAGGCGCGACTCACTCGATGCTCTCATTCGCGAGCACAGCTATTCGACGGACACGGTTCGCAAGCTCTTCCAGTCACACTCGCTGGGCGGCGGTCTCGCTCCCGTGGGCACGCTGGCGGACTTTCTTGAAGTCAACGGACAGTATGAGAGCGTGGTCGATGAATTTCTTCGCGATGAGTTGAACTACATCGTGGTGAAAAGCTGGGATGCCGCCGACGAAGGCATGCGCCTGCTCAAGACCGGCGTGGATGGCCGCGCCACGTTCCTCGTTCATCCCGAAGATGCGCAGGCCAAATTTTCCTTTGCCGCCGACCAGATCGGCCCCGGCCACGAGCAACGCCAGGGCGTGGTTCGCCTCAAGGAGTGCATCCGTGTGCTCGACGGCTTCGGGCGGTCGCTTGAGGTGATTCTGCCCAAGCTGCGCGACGGCTACGTCACCGAGGACTCGGAGGTTGCGCGTTCGCTGGCCCTTGAAAATCCGGAGGCGTTTTTCCTCGCGCCGTCCGGAGAGTGCTTCCACAATGTCACGGTGACGGGCGGCAAGCCGCGCGCCGAAGGTCCGCTGGCGCTCAAGCGCGAACTGCGCGAGACACAGACGAAGCTCGACGCGGTGGAGCGTGAGCTCGCCCAGGCCGAAATTGCCGCTGCCACGCTGGCCAAAGATCTGGCTGCATTCACGCGCCTTCTCGACGGCAAGAGCGAGGAGCTGCGCACCGCCGAACGCGAAAGCGCGAACCAGTCCGCGGCCTTGCGGCAGATGGATTCCGAAGTTCAACGCCTCGACCGCCGTCTCCAGGACTGGACGCTGCAAAGCGAGCGCAACAAGGATGCGCGCGCGGCGAAGCAGGCGCTCATCGAACAGAAGAACGAAGAAGCACAGCGTATCGAGTCGCAGCACCAGCAGGCCGAAGCCGGACTCGACGAGCTACAGCGCGCGGTGGATGGCCTGCGGCTGGCCCGCGAGGAAGCGCAGCAGCAGGCGGCGCAGGTCTCGGCGGAGTTGGCTGGGCTGGAGGAGCGTCGGCGCGGCGCGGAGTCATCTTTCGCGCATTGACCGTATGTTCGCCGAGTTGACGCAGCGCGTCGCTCAGATTGAGCAGCAACTCGCCTCCGCCGGAGCCGAACAGCAGCAGCGCGCCCGCGAAAACGAGCAGCTTGCCGCCGACCGCGAACGGCTTGCCGCCACGCGCGAGGAGGCCCTGGCTGAAGTCGCGCGCCTAACTGAAGAGGCCGCGCAGCTACGCGCACAACTGGCGGAAATCGAGGTGCAGCTCAAGACCTTGCGCGCTGAAACCGACGCTCTGCGCGAGGCGCGCACCGAGCGCAGCACGCGCGGGGCAACTCTCGCCGCCGAGCTCACGCATCTTGAAGAAACCTGCGTCAACGACCTCAGTGTGGAAGCAGCTTCGCTGCGCGAAGACGCCGAGATCGCCCGCATCGAGGGCGAGCCGCTCACAGCCGAGGACGAAGCCTGCCGAGGGTTGAAGCAAAAACTGGAATCGATGGGTCCGGTTAACATGATGGCGCTTGAGGAATATAAAGAGACGGCACAGCGGCACGAGTTTCTGGAAACGCAGCGCACGGATCTGCTCGACTCGATTGAAAATACCCAGGCGACGATCAAGGAAATCGACCAGATTTCCCGCACAAAATTCGACGAGGCCTTTGCCCGCATCAATGAGCATTTTGCCGGCACCTTCGGGCAATTGTTCGGCGGCGGCCAGGCCTTCATGCGCCTTACTGACGAGGAGAACTCCGCCGACAGCGGCATTGACATTGTGGCGCAGCCGCCGGGCAAAAAGCTTCAGAACGTGCTGCTGCTCTCCGGCGGCGAAAAGGCGCTCACCGCGCTCTCGCTGCTGGTCGGCATCTTCCGCTACCAGCCCAGTCCCTTCTGCGTGCTGGACGAAGTGGACGCTCCGCTGGACGAAACCAACGTAGGCCGCCTCTCCGAATTGCTGCGCGAAATGTCGGGCACAACGCAGTGCATCATCGTGACGCACTCCAAGAAAATGATGACCGCCGGCGACATGATCTACGGCGTCACCATGCAGGAGCCAGGCGTCTCGAAGGTGGTCAGTGTCCGCATGGGCGCGGTTCACGGCGGCGAGCTGAAGCGCGCATAGAATTGTTTTGCAATCAGACACCGCGAGAGGCGGTTTCGGCGTCTAATATTTCCATGCCAGACCTATCGTCTCCGTTGGATTCACCCGTCTACGAGACGGGGCCGAATTTTCTGCACGTCGTCCTGTTCGCCAGCCTGGCGCTCGGCGTGATGCTGATTCTCGCCTATGTCATTCTGGTTGGAGTGGGAGATCTGCTTTTACCCAGCGCGCATTCCGCCGTCCAGCCCGCCGCACGTTTCGCGCTCTTTTTCCTCGGCATCCTGGTTCCATGACTCAGAGGCGTCCGGCGCTTCATCTTGCGCCGGACGCCTTCGTCTCTACTTTCCCTTCGGCAAATGCCCCAGCGTAAAGCGCAGCCCCACCCGCGCGTTGGCGGGCAGCGACGTATAGCCGATCGGGCTGATGTGCTGCTGGCTCAGCAAATTGTTCAACTGGCCGTACACGCCGAGCCATGAATTCACATACACCGTTCCGCCCAGGTCAATCTTCGCGTAGCCGTGGTCCAGATTCCGGTTGGGCAGCAGCAGCGTATTGTCGCCGCTGGGCGTGCCATAACCAAGGTACGTCGAGTCATCGCTGCGGCTCGCGTAGGCGCCGGTCCCAACAATACTGAAGAGCTTCCCGTCGTAGGTCACGGTAGTGAAGCCCGTATGCGCCGGACGCCGGAACGGCCTCGCGCCCCGCAGCGGTGACGTGTCTCCAATAGGAATGTTCGGAAACAATGGGTTATAACTGGGCCCTAACGCGCTCGACGAAAACGACCGCTGCACCACCGCGTCCAGGTATGTGTATCCGCCGCGCACAAAAATGTTCCGGCCCAGGCCGTACTCAATCTCAGCTTCCAGCCCCTGCGCGCGAAACGCCATCGAGTTCAGCGTGAGCGAGTAGGCGCCCTGGCTATTGAGAAAGCTCTGCAGCGACTGCTGCTCCGCCGGCGTGAGCTGCGGCAGCAGCGCCGGAACCACGCTCGCCGGAACATACTCAATCTGGTTTCCAAATTGATTGTGGAAGTAGGTTGCGCGCAGCGTCACACGCTGGCTGAACAGGCTTTGCTCTACGCCTCCGTCATAGGTGCGTGACAGCTCCGCGCCAATCGGCTGAATACCATACTGCGCCACCGTTGCCTGGCCGCCGTTTTTCAGCAGAAAGGAATAGAGCGAGCCGAACTGATCGTCGATTCCCGGCTCCTTCACGCCCTTGGCAAAGTTGAAGTTGAGCTTGGTTCCGTGAAAAATGCCCGCACCGGGACGCACCGGATAATACGACACGCCGATGCGCGGCGTGCCCTCGGTGCCGAAAAGCTGATTCTTCTGAATACCTCCGCCGAGTGAATAGAAGACGCGCTGCTTAAAGTCTCCGTTGAAGGCCAGCATGTAGTCATAGTTGGCGCGCTCCAACGTTTCCCCAAAGTCGTAGACCCACTCGTTCTCGGCTCCCCGTTCGTCCTCATACCGAAACCCCGCGACTGCGCCAAAATGCGGATTGAAGTTGTAATCCGTCTGCGCATACAGATTGTCGCGGTTCGATACGAGGTTGATGACCCACGGATAAATTCCTCCATAGTTCATAATGGCCTGCCCGCTCGCCTCGTAGCCGTTCGCGCCGCGAATGGTGGTGTAGTTGCCGTAGTAATTGCCCTCCACCAGATTGCCCGCCGGATACCACTGCCGCGACTCTTCCCGCTTGCGCGCCAACCCGTAACGCACTAGGCCATGCCAGCGGTCGCTGAAGCTGTGATCCAGGCTCGCCGCCAGATACGTGTTCTGGTCCGACTCCTTGCCGTCGTTCGACATTCCCCAGAACGTGTAAGTCCCCGGAAGCCCCGTGGCGTTGTCGTTGTTGTGCGCGGTTACGCGAAGCTGGGTTTTGCTGGACCACGCATAACCGAGGTTGGCCACTTCGCCAATGTTGTGGGCAGCATTGTTGGGAATCGAATTCTGCGTCTGGAAATCGGAAAAGCCCCCGTAATAATCCAATTTGCCGCGCGTGCCGCCCAGTTGAACCTGGCCGTGATAGGTGCGGAAGTTGCCCGCGTCGCCCTCGACCATCAGCGTGGGAAACGACGTGCTGCCGCGCGGTGTGGTGAACGCGATCACTCCGGCGGAAGCGTCCGAACCGTACAGCACGCTGTTCGGCCCGCGATACGCTTCCACGCTGGCAATGCCCATGGTCGATAGCCCGGAAAAATCAAAGACGCCGCCGACGTCTTCAATCGGCACGCCGTCCAGCAGAACCTTGTTCGCGTTGGAATTACCGCCGCGAATAAAAATCGACGCCACGCCTCCGTGCTCGCCGCTGCGCACCACGTTGACTCCCGCGACCTGGCGCAGCGTGTCCGGCATTTCAATGCGATTGCGGAAGTTGTTTTCAGGAATCGTGGTCACGGACGCGCTCACCTGCGCCTGCGGCGTGGGCGTTCCCGTCGCCGTCACTACTATCGACTGGCGCACCCACTCCGGCTCCAGCACAACGTTCTGCTCCACCGAATCGAGCGCCCCGGCGTAGAACGCTTTGGTGGTCACCTGGCGAAACGACTTCCCGGCGGCCAGCACATAGAACTGCCCTGAGCTTCCGTTGGTTAATTGATAGCTGCCATCGGCGTGCGAAACCCCACTCAACACCACCTTTCCGTTTTCCACCAGCGCGACGGTGGCATCGGAAACCGGGCGCCCTACCGTATCGGTCACAATTCCATGGACCGTGACGGCGTGCGACGTGAAGGCGAAAAGGACAATACCAGCGAAGAGAAATACGCGGCAGGCAAGCCGCTGAAGATAGCGCATTATGATCCTCCGTTCCCCTCGGAACGCGGGTTAAGGCACTTTTAGAAAAATGCCTTGAAGCACAACAGGACCGGTCTCCTGACTCGCGCCTGGCCGGATTCCCTTCCCAGAGCCATCGCTCCAGTGGGCTTGCTTTCCGGACCATCCAGCCGCCTCTTGAAACAGGACGCGGCCGCTTGCGCTTACAGTTGC
>Ga0134126_10012591_pt1 | contig 10682 bp, 8 predicted proteins | sample KB31752_FD_96881 | JGI IMG/M metagenome (GOLD analysis project Ga0134126, IMG submission 96881) | Terrestrial soil microbial communities with excess Nitrogen fertilizer from Kellogg Biological Station, Michigan, USA - KB3-175-2 | ecosystem: Environmental > Terrestrial > Soil > Unclassified ...
GAGGTAAGACCCTGCTTATACCTCAGCGTAAGTCGGTGTGTAGTTAAGATTCTAGATTTGCGATTCTAGCCTTCAGGTTAAACGAAACACTTTCTGAAAGCTGGGTGGGGCGATCGATTTCGCCGTTCTCAAATCGCCCACACCGGTGTCTACCGAGGACTAGCTGGCTATGCAGCCGGCCTTATGTGCCTGAGATTTTCAGCATCATTGGGTTGCGCTGGATGCTGTTTCAAGGAACTCAAGCCCGTAGTGGCTCCTCCCATTGCGGCCAGCCAGCCGAGGAACAGGGAAAGGAAGCCGATCCAGCCCAGATCAGCAAAGACGCCCAGGATGTAGGAACTGTGGACCGAACCGTTCACGCCGGCACCACCGCTCAGGGTCATGCCTCCGAGACTGGTAATGATCAGAGTGGCGACGACCGAAAGGCCAAACATAACTAATCCGTGTGTGAGTCCCTCGGTCCGATTGCTGGCCCCTGCTAAATGCCCGGTCACCCGGCCCGCTACCCACATTGCAATGATGGTGAGCACAATGGCCCAAATACCCATCCCAACGTTCATCCCCGAGATCGGCTGTGGAGCATTGGGGTTTGCAGCGCTGGCGAATATCGCCATTCCCAATGTTCCAAAGACCGACCAAATTGCCATGAATGTAAAAACTCCCGCCCACACTGCTGCCCAGCTGATGGTGGCCCGCAACGGGGCGACATTTAAGTTCTGATACGCAGTATCAGCCATTTCACGCCTCCTTCTGCTTTTGTAATCTCTCTGTAATATGCGATGGCACCAGACAAGCTAAGGGATGGCCAGTTTTGAAGAATATCGTGAGACGATATATTAGAATGTTCTTGGAGGCGAAGGCAGAAACAGGGCCACAACCCAGGTTCGAGCTTGTGGCCCTTCAGAAGGATTTGTTTTGAACTTACTTGCCGGTCGCCGCGGCCATGGCCTTCGGAGCGTCACCGCGAGAGTTCTTTTCGGGCTTCTCCGCGGGCGCGAGTTGAACGCTGCCCCGGAGCATCGCTCCATCTTCCACGCTGATGCGGCGGCTGATAATGTCGCCGGTGAGCGAGCCTTCGCTGCGGATATCCACGCGGTCGCTGCACTCGATGTTGCCGGTGACTTTGCCCATTATCACGACTTCCCGGGCAGAAATGTTGGCCGCAACCACGCCATTGCGTCCCACGGTAACGCGATGTTCTTTGAATGAAATCGTGCCTTCGATGCGGCCATCCACGTAAAGCGATTCGCTGCCGCTGATTTCGCCCTTGATCACCAGCGAGCGGCCGATGGTTGCCTGCTCGATCGGCGATGTGACAGTTTTCACTGGCACGACCGGGTTGAGGGTTGAGGGTGTAAAGTGCGGCTTGGGAGTGTTGTCCGTGGATTGCAGCATTAGAACCTTCCTTGATTTATTGTCCGCGCATTGCGGAGGGATTCGGTAACTGTGACTATGGCACAGGATTACCGAAGTAGGGGAGGTTACGGGAGGTGTGGTACGGCTGGGTTGTCCTTAGGGCGTGAAGTTTTGTTCAGGCTTTGGTGACTTGCGATCAGATTTTCTCGGAGCCAGCGTCGAGCTCTTCGCCGATTTTCTCCCACTCAGCGTTTCGTTCCAGTAACTGGTTTCGAGATTGATAGAGTTCTTGCGTCAGGCGAGCAGTCTCATCTGCGCTGACAAAATTAGCCAGCGAATTCTCGCGGGCGGTAATGCTGGACTCGAGCGTGGCTATTTCATCTTCCAATTTTTTAGCGCGCTCTTCGAGCTGTTTGCGCTTGATGGGATTCATGCGTTTAGATTTGCTCGCTGCAGGGGCGGATCCATTTCCGTTTCCCGGAGCCGGCTTGTGCGCCGCGATAGAAACCGACGCCTGCAATTTTTCGGCGCCCCCTTGTTTGCGCCACAGGAAATCTTCGTAATTTCCTGGATAGATTTCTACTTTGCCGCCTCCAATTTCGAACACTCGCGTCGCCAGTTTGTCTATGAAGTAGCGATCATGCGAAACGAAGACTACCGTTCCTGTGTACGCGCTGAGCGCGTTCAGCAGAATGTCTTTGGCGCGGATGTCGAGGTGGTTGGTAGGTTCGTCGAGCAGGAGGAAATTTGCGGGGTGCAGCAGCATTTTGAGTAGAGCATAACGGTTGCGCTCGCCGCCGGAGAGCACGCCGATGCGCTTGAACACATCATCTCCCGAAAAAAGGAAACAGCCGAGCAGGTTGCGCAGATCAGTTTCGCGCGATGAAGGAGCAACCTTGCCCAGATCGTCGAGAATGCGCTGCTCGTGATCGAGTTCCTTGTACTGGTCCTGGGCGAAATAGTCGAGATGAACGTTGTGGCCTAAATCGTATTGGCCGTCCGACAAGGGTTCGATTCCCGAGAGCAATTTGATTAGGGTCGATTTGCCGGCGCCATTCACTCCCACCAGCGCAATACGGTCGCCGCGCTCGATCATGAAATCTACATCCTTAAAAACCTGTTTCTCGCCGTAGGATTTTGCGACGCTCTTGAACTCCGCCACAATCCTGCCACTTGGCTTGGGCTGGGGAAAAGAGAAATGGATCGTCTTTTCTTCTTCCGGCAGTTCGATGCGCTCGATCTTCTCCAGTTCTTTGATCCGGCTCTGCACCTGCTTGGCTTTGGTGGCCTGGTAGCGAAAGCGATTGATGAAGACCTCGAGTTGCTCGATGCGGTCTTTCTGATTTTTGTAAGCGGCTTCCAGTTGTTCCTGGCGCTGTGTCTTCTGTGAAAGATATTTCTCGTAATTGCCGGTGTAGGTCCAGATTTTTTTGTTCCAGATCTCGACAATGCGGTCCACGGTAACGTCGAGAAAATAGCGGTCGTGCGAAATCAGGACCAGTGCGAACGGATAGTCCGCTAGATACTGCTCCAGCCAGTTTCGAGACTCAAGATCAAGATGGTTTGTAGGCTCGTCCAGCAGAAGAAGATTGGGCTTCTGCAGCAGCAGTTTGGCCAACGAAATTCGCATCTGCCAGCCACCGGAGAATTCGTCGGTCTGCCGGTTCCAGTCCTCCGGCCCAAATCCTAATCCGGCAAGCACTGCGCCGACCTGTGCGTCTATCGCATAGCCATCATGCACGCGAAATTCGTGCTCTATCTGGTGATAGCGTTCCGCAACTTGCTCGTACTCGGCTGACGTATGGTCAATTTCAGCCATGCGCGAGGTCAGGTGCTCGAGCTCTTTTTCCATGCCGCGCAACCGGGAAAAGACTGAAATGCATTCGGCAAACACGGTGCGTCCGGTGAGAGTGAGGCCATCCTGCGGCAGGTAGCCTGCGGTAATGCCCTTTGCCACAGAGACATTGCCGTAATCCAACGTTTCCAGGCCGGCGAGAATTTTCAGAAATGTCGATTTACCGGTGCCGTTTGCGCCCACCAAGCCTACCCGGTCCTTTGGAGTGATCAGCAGATCGACGCCATCAAAGAGCAGTTTATGGCCATAACGTTTTCCGGCAGCGTTAAGTTGAATCATGTGGATCGTTGGTCGTTAAACTGCAACCTGCAGGGGATGCACTTCTATTTTCGCACGGGCGTGGCAAGCGAATATTATCGGGCGATACAGACTGCCTTTGAAAGCATTAACCACGAAGGGCACGAAGGTTCACTAGGGAAAACCAAGACGCAAAAAATTTAGATGGGCCGCTGCGTTTGTTTCCTTTGTTTTACTTCGTGGCCTTTGTGGTTATTGCTTTTCAGCTTGCGTACTCACGCTCAGTTGCGCGCATGCTATGGAGGATTGTGGAAAGGACGTTTTCATCTCCCATGGCTGTATTGATCATTACGTGATAGAGAGATCGCGTGGGCCAATCGGCGCCAAAATAATGTTTCACGAAAAGAATTCGCTCATGATCCACAGTATCAACCAAGTCCTCGGCGTCTTTTAAGCTCTTCCCGAGGCTCTGGATCCTGCGCAGCTTTTCCGCCCGGGGCGCGTATAGAAATACGTGAAAGGCATCATCACGTTCGCGCAGGAAATATGGCGCGCCGCGGCCGACTATAACGCAATGACCCTGCTCGGCAACGTTGCGCATTACTTCCTCGCCGACCTCGACCATGCGGTCGGGGCCGAATGGCTGGTGCGAGAGGCGGGCGCTGCGCTCGTAGCTTCCGCGCCAGAAGACCTTCACTAATCTTTGGAATGTGCTGTCGACCCGCTCTTCGCACATCGAAACCGAAGAAGGATCGACATCTGCTACCCGGGCAATTTCGGCGGTCAATTCCCGGTCCCAGAGTTTCCATCCAAGTTTTGAAGCCAGTTTGCGGGCAATTTCTGCGGCGCCACATCCATACTCACGTTCAATCGTGATGACCCGATACATTTTGACCGCCTGGGCCGACTTAGTCGCGTGATCCCGCGAGCCACTTTATCGCAACCAGACCTTTGGTTCAACCGACATTCCCGGACGCAGATCGTGCGCTTTGGTCTCGCCCTGATCGAAAGTGATCTTCACCGGAATGCGCTGAACGACTTTCACGAAGTTCCCAGTCGCGTTCTCCGGAGGCAACAGGCTGGTTATTGCGCCGCTTGCCCCAGCAAAACTTTGCAGGTGTCCTTTGTAATCCTTGCCGGTGGTGTCAACGTGAATGGTCACCGGCTGACCCACCTTCATATGACGCAACTGAGTCTCTTTGAAGTTGGCTGTGACCCATACGTCATCCAGATTGATGATGCGCATCAACTCCTGCCCCGGCTGCACGTTTTGCCCCGCCTCAACTGTACGGTTAGTGACCACACCATTGACCGGCGCAGTAACCAAGGTGTATTGCAAATTCAATTTTGCGGCGTCCAGTTCGGCTTTCTTTTGTTCAACTAGAGCTTCGGCGGATTGAGCGCGAGAACGGATCGCGGCCACCTGTTGGGGTGCGGTTTGCGCCGACCGCAAATTCGCTTCCGCCTGCAGAACCCGGCTCTGAGCCGCCTTGACCTGCTGCTGTGCTGCCGCGACGCCGGCGCGGGCCGCATCTACTCCCGCAGCACCTGCCTGCGATGCCGCATAGGCTTGATCGTATTGCTGTTGCGAAATTTCCTGTTTTGACACCAATTGCTTATAACGGGCCAGGTCATTCTGCGCCTTAGTGTTGTTGGCGTCCGCCTGCATGAGTTGAGCATTGGCCACATCGATTTGTTGCCTGGCGGCGAGCAAATTGGCTCGCGCAGTTTCTACCTCGGCTTCTGCCGAGGAAAGCTGGCCCCCAGCGCTGGCGGTGGTGATCGGAATGTTGACTCCTGCGCTTTTCGCTGCCGCCACTGCGTTGTCGTAATCGGCTTGGGCGCGGGCCACCTGAACCTGATAATCCGAGGGATCGATTTGTACCAACGCCTGACCGGCCTGGACGTACTGGTTGTCTGTCACCAGAAGTTTTTCAACGTGGCCTGAAACACGCGCGCTTACGGGATTGAGATGGCCATCAACCTGTGCGTCGTCGGTAGATTCATAGCTGTTGAAATAGCGCCAAAGGAAGAAGCCGGCAACCAGCAGCACAACAACCCCAATAATCAGGAACATGCGAAAGCGTGGATTGCGCGAGCGAAATTCCCGCCATTTCATGTCGCGATCGGAAAGCGGAGGCCTTCCTTGAGGTGTTTGCGGAGGCGGCATGGGAGTTGGTGACGCCACGCCGTGGGGGCCGGGCGCTGAGGCCTCCTGAATTTGCGGTCGCTCTCGAGTCTCAGTTTGCTGTGCCATAGCTCACTTGCTTTTACCCTCCAGATATTGTTTCACGCCTTGCTCAGCAAAGCCTATGGCCCGCGCCAGTAACACCTTGGCCACATTGTGAGCATAGAGGCTGCCGATGTAATTCTCGTTGGCCGAAGCCACCGCATCCTGCGCTTCAATCACTTCCAGGTTGTCCGCAACCCCGGCGCTGAACCGGTCTCGCGCCTGGACCAGCGTCTGGTTGGCAAGGTCCAGCGCCGATCGTGCAACCTGCACCTCATCGTTTGCCGCTGACAGGTCGAGTAACGCGCTGCGAACGTCATAATCAATTTGTGCTCTTAGATTCTCCAGTTGCTGGCGGCTTTGCCGCAGAGTGGCCTCCGCCTGGAGGGCATCTGCGTGCGACCGCCCGCCTGCAAATATCGGGATCGAGAGAGTGGCGCCGGCCAGGAAGACGCCGTGAGAGTCTCCGACGTTCACTCCGGCAGCGCCATAATTTCCGGAGAGGTCGAGCGTAGGAAGATGTTCTGCCGTTGCCGCCCGCCGGAACTGCTCAGCTGCGCGGACCTCTTGCGCTGCCGCCTGATAGTCGGCGCGTCCCATATACGCGCGTTGCAGCGCCTGCTCTACGCTCATGGTAGTCAACGGCTTATAAGGCGCCTGATCGGTCAGATTAAATTCCTGTCCCGGCGGCAAACCTATGGTGCGCGCCAGAGCGAGTTTCTGTTTCGCATAATTGTTGCGGGCAACAATCAATTGTTGCTGGCGGGTCTGCAACTCCACCTGTGCCCGCAGGGTGTCAATCGCAGGAGAGACGCCGGCAGACTGCTGGTCCTGCGCTTTGTTGAACAGGGCCTGAGCGGTCTCCAGTTGTGCCTGCGCCGCATCAACGCGGGCGGCGGCGGAGATGCTTAGAAGATATTCATTGCCCGTGGCCAGTACCACCATTTCGCGAGCGTCGTTGTACCTGTAGCGTGCTGCAGCTTCACCGGCCCTGGCGCCGCGCTCCCGCTCAATGGAATGCCAATCGAACAGGGGAGCGCTCAAATAAACCCGGGCATCGAACGTCCCAATCGGACCTATGACCGGGGTAACTCCGGGAAAATTAAACCTGAATCCGAGGGCTGCAAGGTCGATTTGTTGGGCGCTTTGGTTCGCCGATGCGCTGAGATTAGGCAGAAGCTTGCTTAGCTCCTCCCATTTTTTGCCGCGTGCCGAAAGTGAGGAGTCGCTTGAAAGCAGAAGCCCCAGATTGCTACGCAGAGCCCGGTCAATGGCATCCTTGAAAGAAAGTGGCAACACTGTTCCGGTTGGTTTGCCTTGAGGCACGCTGCTCAGAAACGGATTCTGGGTTGAACTATAAGAAGCGGGCGAACTGGTAGCGCTGGTGGGAGATTCGGAAGCGCTAGTCTCTGCTGCGGAAGCGCCCGGGGAACTGGGAGGCGCGTTTTGTCCAGCTTGACCCTGACCTAAAGCAGTGGTGATCCCGATCAAGATCAGCAATGTGCAACTCAAGGCTACCAACCCAGCAGATTTTGCTCGCGTGCATCTTCTTTTCATCGGGCTCGGGAGTTTTCAAATGCCGGGCAGGTGCTCGGCGGCAACCTGTATGGATTCACTTTGCCAAGTTATAGATGCAAATGATTGTACCCACGGCGAACCGGGGTCCAGAAGGTATGCGGCTCATGAGGTGCCGAGCGGAAGGAAAACTGCAAAGCAAGTGCCGTGACGGGTGCCGGTTCGACTCCGCAGGCGTATAGAGCCGCCGTGCTTGGTGACAATCCCCTGACTGACCCAAAGGCCTAACCCGGTGCCCTTTTGTCCCTTAGTCGTGTAAAAGGGACGGAACAGATTTGACTGGGTTTGGCTATCAATTCCTGGGCCGTCATCAGCAACTAACAGGCGGACGCCGCGTTGGCTGAGGTTTCGCCAATCTACAGAGTCATACACATGCAACTTCAGCTGCGTTCCCACCACACCCAAAGCATCTACCGCATTAGCAATGAGGTTAGCGATCACCTGCCTTAGCTCACCCGAAACTCCGAGTATGCGTCCGGCGGAATCGAAGCGCCTCTCAACTTTAACTCCCAGCGATTGCACCTGCCGTTGATAGAACATCAGTAAATTGTCGATCATCTCTGACAAGTTCACCGGGCCGGGGGTGGCATCGCGCTCGCGGTAAAGGCCAAGCGTGCTTCGTGTGATTTGCGCAATTCGATGAAGTTCCTCGTCGGCGATTTTCAAATACTTTCGCGCCCCCTCATCAAGCGTCGCATTGCGCGACAGCAGGTACAAAACATTCGTGACCGTCTCTAACGGATTGTTAATTTCGTGCGCGATAGTTGCAGCCATGCGACCGGCTACAGCCAGCCTTTCCGAATTGCGCAGCGCTTCTTCTGCCATTTTGGTCTGGGTGATGTCGCGAGCTATGGTCGAGGCCCCGATCACTTTGCCCTGCACGTCCCTTATTGGAGAAATGGTGAGCGACACATGAAAAATTCGGCCATCTTTGGCGCGGCGGCGGGTCTCGAAACGCTCGATCTTTTCTCCCCGGCTTAAACGTGGAAGAATTTCGCGAGTTTCGTTCGGGCTGTCGGGCGGCAATAGCGTCGATACATTCTTGCCAATGATTTCTTCAGGCCGGTAACCATACATTCGCTCCGCGGATTTGTTCCAGGTCAAGACGGTACCATCAAGGTTTTTGCTCAGTATGGCGTCGTCGCTATCTTCCACAATCGACGCCAGTAGCTCCTGAAGCGAAATTCGCGCTGCACGCTGGGGGGATTCGTCATCTGATGCAGCCTTACGCGACAATAATTGTTCCACCATTCCCAGCAACTGCTCTGGGCCTTCTGTCTTACTGAGAAATAAGTCGGCGTGGACCAGCGGTTCCGGTACGCTGCTGGTTCCTGACAGGAGGATGATGGGCACATCAGGCTTGGTGCGCTTCATCTCGGCAGCCATATCGTTACCAGTCTGGCGCCCTAGCAAATGATCAGTCACAACAAGATCAACCGGGTTTGCCCGAAACAGAGTGAGCGCGTCTTCCACTCCCGTGGAACTGAGCACGGTGTGCCCCGCATGCTCGAGGATGAGCTTGCGAAAGTGAAGTCCGGAACTCTCGTCGTCGACGGCCAGGATTAGAGCCACTAATATGCGCCTTGCTTATATTTGGCCTTGCGTTACAGATATTGCTTGATTTTCCGACTAATGCCGGGAGAGGTCAACGTAGCCCAGTTACAAACACTTATTCTCGGATCATTCGATGCCGGTCTCGAGTAATGCTTTGTTCAATCTGAACGGTTTTTTGCTTTTTAAAACTCGCATCCGCGGACCATTAGAAAGAAAAAAGGGCCGATGCCATCGGCCCTTCTATTTTTAACTACCAGCGGTCTCCCCGTCGTTCATTTCCCCATTCTCCGCGACCCCAGCCTCGAAACTGTGATCCGTCTACCAGGCTGTTTTCGCGAAACTCAAACATCCGTTCGCGACCATCCGGGCCTCGCGTATAGATGCGTAACACTTTGGGTCGTCCATAATCGGGATCTGTGCCAAAGAGATTGTTATTCATGACGAAAGTGCGGTCTGAGCGGGCGATCTCTTTCAAACGATCGGTTACGTCGATGTGATGCCGCCGGGTGCCATACTCAGCGCTCAAAATTACAAATTGGCCTTCGTCATGATGGTCGAAGTCGCGCCGATCACCACCCTCGCCTTCCCAACGCCCACTCCAGCCCTCGCGGCCCCAATCTCCGCGACCCCACCCACGGAACATGGAGCCATCGACGACGCTGCCTTCGCGAAACTCAAACATGCGTTCGCGCCCTTCGGGGCCGCGAGCGTAAATGCGTAATACTTTTACCCGGCCGTAATCTGGATCGACACCAAAAGTGTTATTTCCCATTACAAATGTGCGGTCGTGCCGAGCCAGCTCTTTTAAGCGGTTGGTGACATCAACGTGCCGCTCTGCGGTTCCATATTGCGCGCTCAGGATGACGAACTGACCTTCGTCGCGGTCCCGGTCTCGATCATCATCGTCGACTAGTTCCCATCGTCCGCTCCAACCGCCGTTTCCCCACTCGCCTCGATCCCAGCCGCGGAACATTGAGCCGTCGATGACGCTGCCCTCACGAAATTCAAACATGCGTTCGCGCCCTTCTGGACCGCGAGCATAAATACGCAGAACTTTCACTCGGCCGTAGTCCGGATCGACACCGAAAGTATTATTGCCCATGACGAAACTACGGTCGTGGCTGGCCAGTTCCTTCAGGCGATTAGTGACGTCCACGTGGTTTTGGTCGGTTCCGTACTGTGCGCTCAGGATGAGGTACTGGCCGGAGTCCGGCGGATATTGCGCTTGAGCTGTCGTTCCTGGCAGAACTGCCACTGCGAATAGCAATAACGCGATTAGCCTGGTAGGAAACATGAGAACCTCCTTTTAAAGCCGAATCAGTGAATGTTGAAGCCGGTCTGATGGTGGTTCATGATCTAACGGTCGCTCTGGAATAATACGAAACTTGTCGGTCTTGAGAAAAGTGTGAATTTTGTCGCAGCGAGAGAACGATGTTTCGAGTTTTTCTGCTAGTCGGTAACGGCACGAATCTAATTTCCTAGCAACGATACGTTTCCAGGGTTTCCTACGATGGCTTGTCAGTGAGTGATATAGAGGTTTAACGCCAAGTTTGGTCCTCACAAGCTAGGGCAAGAATGTGGCTACTGTGCTGGAATGCTGTAGTGTGAGGCGATCAGCTTCCAATTGCCTCGTACTTTCATCCACACGTCGGTAAAGCGGTCGTGATAGTCGTATCGTTTTCCGTCGTTGACTCCCTGTTCGTGATACGCTCCCGTGACTACCGCCGTCACCCCATGCATTCTGATCTTTAGGTCTGAAATGTCGGCGATTTCGACGTGCACAGAGGGTTTTGCGATATAGCTGATGACCCCGAGCTTGCCGAAAACGTTACCGTCTTCGAAGGTGCTGACGCAGTCATCATCGAGGAAGGAAGA
>Ga0134126_10012593_pt1 | contig 10680 bp, 10 predicted proteins | sample KB31752_FD_96881 | JGI IMG/M metagenome (GOLD analysis project Ga0134126, IMG submission 96881) | Terrestrial soil microbial communities with excess Nitrogen fertilizer from Kellogg Biological Station, Michigan, USA - KB3-175-2 | ecosystem: Environmental > Terrestrial > Soil > Unclassified ...
CATCATCATGGATGGCAACGGACGCTGGGCCCGGCAGCGCCACCTGCCGCGCGTTGAAGGACACCGTCACGGCGTCGAGTCGGTTCGAGCCGTTGTGCGCGCGGCGGGCGAGGCGGGCATCAAGTATCTGACGCTCTACGCGTTTTCGGTCGAGAATTGGAACCGGCCGAAAGACGAGGTGGACACTTTGATGAAGTATCTGGCCCGCTTTCTAAGGAGTGAAATCGCGGAGTTGAATCGCAATAATGTACGGCTCGAAGTGATCGGCCAGGTCTATCGGCTGCCCGAATTTGTACAGGAGCAATTGAAGAAAACCCGGGCGGCACTGGAGAAAAACAATGGTCTGACGCTGATCCTGGCCCTGAGTTACGGGGGACGCACCGAGCTCGTGGAGGCGATTCGCGAAATCTCGACCAAGGTGAAACAGGGAAAAATCGAGGCAGCCGAGATAAACGAAAAGACGATCTCCGAACACCTTTATACTCGGCATTATCCCGAGCCTGATTTGCTCATCCGGACGAGCGGGGAGATGAGGGTCAGCAATTTTTTGTTGTGGCAGATTTCCTACTCGGAATTTGTGGTGACACCGACCCTCTGGCCGGAATTCCGCCGGGAGCAATTCTTCGACGCCCTGGAGGAATACGCCCGGCGGCATCGCAGGTTTGGCGGCGTCTGAAATCCGCAATCGGAAATTGGCAATCGTCATTGCGCCTGATAGTTTCGCCGGCAATGTCACACGCGACCGCCCCACCGCCATCGTTCTCGAAAGCAAAGATTTTTTTCCGCCGACTGCTCACCTCGATTGTTTTGTGGACCGTGGTGATCTGGTCGCTTTTCTCGGGCAACAAGCTCATCTCGGACACGATCTTTCTGGTCATCATGATGGTTCTGGCCGGATTCGGGTTGGCGGAATTCTACGGTCTCGTCGAGAAGCGCGGACTGGTTTGTTTCAAGGGCTGGGGCATCTTCGGAGGCTTGTTGCTCATCGCAAGCACCTTTTTCTATTTGTCCGGATTGCTCGGCGTGCATGAGGCGCCCGCCAAGGCGAACGACTTTGAAACCAGCCTGCTCATCATCTTCGTGCTCGGTCTCTGTGTCCGGCAGTTTGTCTCGACCCATAACACCGCGGGGATTCTGGCCATCTCGACGACGCTCTTCGGGTTGATGTACGTTCCCTGGTTGCTCAATTTCATTCAAAAAATTAACTTTTTCCCGAAAGCCAACGGCACGCATTACGTTCTTTATTTCATTCTGGTCACGAAATTCAGCGATACGGGCGCGTATGCGGTCGGGTCGCTCATCGGCAGGCACAAAATGATTCCGCGCATCAGTCCGGGAAAAACCTGGGAAGGGTTCGCCGGCGCCGTGATTGTCTCAACCCTGGCGAGCCTGGTGTTCGCTCATTTTGCCGGCCAGCGATTGACCGGCATGAACTGGAAGCACGCGATCGTTCTCGGCGGCCTCTTGAGCACGTCGGCCGTCATTGGCGACCTGATCGAATCGCTGTTCAAACGCGAGGCGGGCGTGAAGGATTCGGGCACGTATTTCCCGGGAATCGGCGGAATTCTCGACCTGCTTGACAGTTTGTTGTTTAATGCGCCGCTGATGTATTTGTATCTCCGTCATGTTCTGACGCGGCCGGTTTAGTGGATTGGAATGAAAAACGTTGTTTTACTTGGAAGCACCGGCTCCATCGGCACCAGCACCATCAAGGTGGCGGAGGATCTGCCGGACCACATCCGCCTCGTGGGTCTCGCCGCCGGAAGCAACGCGGAACTTCTCGCCCGACAAACGTTGAAGCACCGACCCGCAGCGGTTTCGATCAACGACCCCGACAAGGCGCGTGAGCTGGAGTCCGCGCTTGGCACGATCAGCCGGGTTCACAGCGGTGCGGAGGGCTTGATCACGCTGGCCACGATGCCGTCGGCAGATATCGTCCTCATCGCGATCGTTGGCACCGCGGGGCTGCAGCCGGCGCTCGCCGCCATCCGCGCGGGCAAAGACATTGCCGTTGCTTCGAAGGAAATCCTGGTGATGGCGGGCGAGATCGTCATGAAGGAGGCCCGGGAAAACGGCGTGCGCGTGCTGGCCGTGGACAGCGAGCATTCGGCAATATTTCAATGCCTGGACGGCAGGCCGCCGTCGTCCGTCCGCAAACTTTGGCTGACCGCCTCGGGCGGTCCGTTTCGCCAGACCTGCAAAAAGGACTTTCCGGGCATCACCGTCGAACGCGCGCTCAAACACCCGTCATGGGTGATGGGCCGCAAGATTACCATTGATTCGGCCACACTGTTTAACAAAGGGCTGGAAATGATCGAGGCGCGCTGGCTCTTCGACGTCGAGATGGGCCGTGTGCAGGTGGTTGTCCACCCGCAAAGCGTCGTTCATTCGATGGTCGAATTCATTGATGGCTCGATCATCGCGCAACTCTCAAGACCGGACATGTGCCTGCCGATTCAACACGCGCTGACCTATCCGGAGCGTGTCGGCAGCGATCGCGTCCAAACGAACCTGGCAAAGCTCGGCAGCCTGACGTTTGAGGAGCCGGACCTTGATCGATTTCCCGCATTGGGCCTCGCACGGCGTGCGGGAGAGATGGGCGGCACCATGCCTGCCGTGCTGAACGCCGCCAATGAAGTCGCCGTCGAAGCCTTCTGCAATCAAAAGATCGGGTTCGAGCAAATAAGTGAGACCGTCGCAAGGGTAATGGACCACCACAACCTGGTGGATCATCCGACACTCAAGCAAATCATCGCCGCAGATGCCTGGGCGAGGGCTGAGGCGGTGGGGTAAACGCTTCCCTGGGTTGGACCCTATTTTTTCTGAAACCACCTTTGAACAGATCCGCTTACGAGATTGCCAGAAGCCCGATCGGTGGCTAGATTGCGAAATCGCCGGGGATCCGGCAATGAACCTAATGGCTAACATCTTAAGCGCGATTTACGTGGGCGTCGCCGTAGTATTGTTGTTCGGCGCCGCAGTTTTTGTACATGAATTCGGTCACTTTTGGGTCGCGCGTCGTCGCGGCATGAAGGTAGAAGGTTTCGCAATCGGCTTCGGACCAAAGATACTCGGCTGGACTCGTGATGGCATTGAGTACTCCTGGCGATGGATCCCGGCAGGAGGTTTTGTTAAGTTGCCGCAAATGATCACGTCGGAAGCGCTCGAGGGCGGGAACGATGCCTCAGCTGAGAAAATCCCGCCTGCGCCGCCGGTTTCAAAGATCCTTGTGGCTGCAGCCGGGCCGCTGATGAATGTGGTCTTCGGATTCGCCATCGCGACCTTGATCTACTTCGTCGGGCTGCCCGTGCCGGTAAATCCCTCGATCATCGGGCACGTTGACCCGGATTCTCAGGAAGCAAAACTTGGAATTCTTGAGGGCGACCGCATCGTCGAAGTGAATGGCAAAATGGTCAAATCTTGGGAGGACGTGAACATGGACACCGTCCTCGCGCGAACGAACGTGATTCCTGTCGTGATTGAGCGCGGCGGCGTAAGAACGCTGTACCAGCTCCGCGCCAAGGTCAACGATGTCATTGGATTGAAGATGCTCAATCTGGATCCGCGCGATCATCCGGTTGTGGCCAGAGTTGAACCCGGTACGCCTGCCGATACCGCGGGGTTGAAAGAAGGAGACAAATTCGTGAGTTTTGGTGGCGTTGCGATTGTGAGCCAGGAGCAGCTCATAGAATTGATAAAGAGGCGCGGCGGCGAGCCCACCGAGGTTCAGATTGAACGCGGCACCGACAAATTGGGCCTCTCTGTTACTCCGAAAATTGATCCCACGACAAAAAAGGGGCGTATCGGTGTGGCGCTGACGGGCAGTTCGACCATCGTTTACCAGTTGGAGAAGCCGGGACCGAAGCCGTGGGAGTCGATCGCCGACGTTTGGGACAGAACGATCAGCACCTTCGGTGCGTTGATTCATTCGAAAGAGACCGGCGTGGGCGCGAAAGACCTCGCCGGGCCCGTCGGTATCCTCACGATGCTAGCAGCCCAGGTCCATACCGACTACCGTCTTGCTTTAAAGTTCTTGGTGCTTCTGAACATTAATCTCGCTCTCATCAATCTTCTGCCCATTCCGGTTCTGGATGGCGGGCACATCTTAATGTCAATCATCGAAGGGATCCGTCGCCGTCCGTTGAGCGCGAAATTTCAAGAATATACAACAACCGCTTTTGCCGTTTTGCTGATTTCATTCATGCTCTACGTCACTTTCTTCGATATCAAGCGGTGGTCGCTTTTCAAAACCATGTTCAGACGCGACACGCAAATTGAGCTGCAGGAAAAGCCGAATGAGAATCAGCCGCCGACTTCCGAGCCCGCGAGGTGATTCCCATGCGCTACTGTGAATCGCCTTATTTCTACCGACGCCGTAAGACCCGCGAAGTGACCATTGGAGATCCGCGGAATGGCGGCGTCATTATTGGCGGTGACCATCCAGTTGTCGCGCAGTCCATGATCACCTGCGATACGATGGACACCGCCGCCAGCGTCCAACAGACGCTCGATCTCGTCGCCGTGGGCTGTCAGCTGGTGCGCATCACCGCCCCCACGGTCAAGGACGCCGCAAACCTGCAGAACATCGTTGCCGAACTTCGCAAGCGCGGCTGTCTCGTTCCCATCGTCGCCGACATTCATTTCAAACCGGAGGCCGCGATGGAAGCGGTGAAATGGGTCGAAGTCGTGCGGGTCAATCCCGGCAACTACGCCGACTCGAAGAAATTCGCGGTCAAGGAATACACCGACGAGCAGTACGCGTCAGAACTCAAGCGCATCGAGGACAAATTCACCCCGCTCGTGCTCGAATGCAAACGACTGAATCGCGCGGTGCGCATCGGCACGAACCACGGCTCGCTCTCCGACCGCATCATGAACCGCTACGGCGACACACCGCTCGGCATGGTCGAGAGCGCCCTCGAGTTCGCCCGCATCGCGCGCAAGCACAACTTTCACAATTTCAAGTTCTCGATGAAGTCGTCTAACCCCAAGGTGATGATCGAATGCTATCGTCTCCTCGTCGCGCGGTTGGAGCAGGAGGGATCGGACTGGAATTACCCGATTCATCTCGGCGTCACTGAAGCCGGCGAGGGCGAGGATGGCCGGATCAAAAGTGCGATCGGCATCGGTTCACTGTTATGCGACGGCCTGGGCGACACCATTCGCGTTTCGCTTACGGAAGATTCGCCACGCGAGATCGAGGTGTGCCGTGACCTGCTGGCGCAGATTCCCGTTCTCACAATGGGAGGGACGAGTTCCACCTCGTCCCGAAGCTCAGGGACGGCGTGGAAGGTGTCCCTCGCGGATGAATTTCCCTTCGACCCGTTTCATTTCGAGAAGCGCGAGACACCGGAGATTGAACTCAACGAACAAACGAAATGCGGTGGCGAACAGCTCATCCGCGTCGTCGTGACGCGCGCGACGTGGGACAAGGTCGCGCCAAAGATCCGACCGAAGGACGATGTAAAGCCGGAAGCCGTTTACGAAGACCTCAACGTTGCGGAGCTTGATCCGACGACGGATTTCGACATCAACTGCGACACGCAACTCGTCACCGTGAAGGACGGCGTGGATCTTCCGGCGATCACTGCGTTTCGATTGCTCTCGGCAAAATTGAAACGGCTTGGTCGAAAGAACCCAATCCTACTGAAGGACTGCATCAATTTTAATGACGTGCCCCTCACCCCGTCCCTCTCCCCATCGGATGGGGAGAGGGTGGCGAAGCCGAGTGAGGGATTTCCATTAGAACCCAGGATTGCTTTGCTGCGTGCTTCGGTCGTCATCGGTTCGCTGTTGGCGGATGGGATTGGCGACGCGATTCTGGTGCGCGGCGAATCCGGCGGTGGGCAATCGCTGCGGCTGGCTTACAACATTTTGCAGGCGGCCGGCTGCCGTTCGTTCAAGACGGATTACGTCGCATGCCCTTCGTGCGGGCGGACACTATTCAACCTGCAGACAGTGACGGCTCGCATTAAAGCTCGGACCGAGCATCTCAAAGGCGTGAAGGTTGCCATCATGGGTTGCATTGTGAACGGACCGGGAGAAATGGCCGACGCAGATTTTGGCTACGTGGGCGGCGCGCCCGGCAAGATCAATCTCTACGTCGGCAAAACGCCGATCAAATTCAACATCCCGGAAACCGAAGCTGTGGAACGGCTCGTGGATTTGATTCGCGAACACGGCAAGTGGGTGGAGCCGGAAGAGAAATGAGTCTCGTTGGTGAACTAAGAAGCCTGTTCAGCACGATGATGGGCCAAATGCCTCCAGGCTTTTCACTTCTGTGTCTCCAAAATAGGCCGACAGACTCGTTCCATCTCCAGAATAGCTGAATCTAGTTTCTTCTCAAGAGCGTCTTTTTCCTCGGCTCCCCACCAAATTACTGCCTCCCATTTTCTACATTGATCAACAACAGTCGGACTATTGCCAGATCTTTCTCGATCGTCGGTGGTAATAAGCATACGGGCGGCCACAATGATTTCGGACAGGATGCGATGAAGTTGGATGAATGGTTCGACCGCTTCGGCGCCGAACATCGCCTTCATCCGATACTGCTTTGTCATCAGATCGGCTATCGCTTTCCCATGCTCGTCGTAACGGGCAATTGTAACATAGTAGGAATCTTTCAGGCGCGATTCTACTTCGCTTTCGTGTTCTTCTTTCGGGCGATCCTTCGATTCACCTGAAAAAGACATTGGCGAGCGGATGGCCCGGACAATGTCGCGAATTTGGTAGAAACCGGATAATACGTCCTCAGCAAGTTCCGTTTTGCGCTTCCCTATTGTTTCCTCGCGCCACTTCTTTAAGCCGTGAGCGCCAATTTTAACGCCAATGATTGCAGTGATTGCCGTGACGACGCTCGGAAGCGTCTTGACTAGCTCGAGCCAAATGTTGGAATCATATGAGGAAGCCATATCAAATTCCCATCTAAGCTATTTCGCCGTCAAATTGCCCGCAAGCCCGTTCGAGAACTTCTCTAACTCGCTCGGCTGGATTCTTGAATCGAGAAGAAGAGTTGCTATGCAGTGAATGCTGTGCTTCGGCCCTTCGGAATGTTGCCGAGGTGAAAGATCAGAAATCCGTGGAGAAATTGCCGCAGTTCTTTCACTTGCGCTTCACTTAACTTCAGTCGCGACGCGGTTCGCAAATCGTTTTGCAGGAGAGTGGTCGTGATTCGTTTTACCCCGGCCGTGAGTTTGCTTTTTTCAAAATCCGGAGTCAGGCCGAGTTCGTTCAGCAGTTTGAGTTCAAAGGCTAGAATGGTCTGTGGTTGGGGCGGTTGTTTTGGGAGATGATCGAGCAGACCACGCATCAGTTCGTGAACGGCGAGCAACGGCGTCTCCGTTTCTGTCGCTTGCTCGATGAGCGCGGCGCAGTAGCTGGCTTGCTGGAGCAATGCGAGTTGTTCCCGCAATGCCTTGTGAGTCCCAAGCAAACTTACTTCACGCAGGGTATGTAATTCCGAGCGGCGGCTGCGCGAGAAGCTGAAGTCGGCCAGGAAAAAAAGGTCGAGTTTCCCGCGGAACGGCGAATTGGCGCGGCAGGCACCTTTGGCAACCGTGGCGATGCGGCCGAAGGCCGGCGTCAGCCAGTGAACGATCAGGCTGGTCTCGGTCAGCGGGCGCGTGCGGAGAATCAGTCCTTGCGTGCGTTGGGTCATGCGTGGTGCGTGGCGCTTGCAACACCAGACCAGGCGGGGCAGGGGAGCGTGCAGGGCATCACGATCTGCGTTTGGCGGGCGCGAACTCGGGAGCGATGGCGCCAAGGCTGACGATGAACTTGATGCCGTCGGCGACGGTCATGTCGAGCTTCGTCAGTTCCTTTTCCGGGACGAGCACGAGGAAGCCGCTGGTCGGGTTCGGTGTTGTGGGCACGAACACGCTGACAACCTTTTGCTTCGTTTTGGCCTGCACTTCCTGATGTTGTTCGCCGGTGACAAAGCCGACGGAAAACTGGCCGGGGCGCGGGAATTCGAGGAGCACGACCTGTTTGAATGACGAGCGGTTGCCCGGTGAAAAGGCCTCGTTGACCTGTTTTACCGTCCCATAGATTTTGTTCAACAAGGGGACCCGCAGAAGCGCGCGGTCGAGAAGCTCGATCAGTTTTCGGCCGAAGTAATAACGCGCCACGCTCCCGAGGAGAGTTATGAGCACCACGGCCAGCGCGATGGCGCTGAGACTCCAGTACCAGTGCATCGGACCCTCGCCGCCATTTTTGTGCGTCCATTCGTGCGGCAAAAAGAAAAGCAGGATGTCCGTGATATTCGACACCGTGCCGAACAACCAGACCAGGACCGCGACGGAAATGACCGCCGGCAGCACGATGGCAAGTCCGGTGAAAAAATTCCCACGGGAGCGCGAGAGAACGTTCCTTTTCTTCATCGTTGGACTCTAGGTTTGCCGCTTCGTTTGCTCAAGGGAAAGCCGCGGCGGGAATTGCCGGTTCGCGATTTCGGACCGCTTCGCCGCGCTTTGGCGACGGGAGCCGTCTTTGCCAGACGGGGCAGCGGAAACCGGCGCTTCAACTCGCGGAGCAGCCGCTCTTCCTCGAGTTTCATCGCGCGGCGGGCCGGCGGGGTTGAGTCGTCAAATCCGCGCAGGTGCAGCACTCCATGCACGAGGCACCGAACGAGCTCGGACGGCCAGCGCGTCCTGAACCCGCGCGCGTGCGCCACGGCATCGTCGAGGCAGATGAAAAGTTCACCGTGAAGGCGCGAATCGGATTCGTCCGCCGCGTTCTCGGAGTGATCGAACGTAATGACATCGGTGGAGCCTTCATGGCCGAGGAACTGTTGATTGATGCGCGACATTTCAGGGGCCGCGACAAGATGAATGCCAAGCTCGAATTCCCGGACGTCAAGGTCTTCGGTCAAAAGAGCGCGGGCGATGCTCTTTAACAGCACGATGTCAATGCGACGGACGCGTTGACGGTTGCGCAGGAGCAGCTCAGTCATTTCGCGGCGCTGCGGTGCTCTTCGTAGGCGTGAATGATCCGCTGGACAAGCGGATGCCGGACCACGTCGCGGCGCGTGAATTCGATCATCGCCACGCCCTCGACGCTCTTCAACGCGCGATGCGCTTCCACCAGCCCGGACTGTTTATGTGACGGCAGATCGATCTGGGTGATGTCGCCCGTGACGACCGCCTTCGAGCCGTGGCCCAGGCGCGTGAGGAACATGAACATCTGCTCGGTCGTGGAGTTCTGGGCCTCGTCGAGGATGATAAACGCCTGATTCAACGTGCGACCGCGCATGTAGGCAAGGGGCGCGACCTCAATCGTCGCCCGCTCCATGTGTTTCTGAATTTCCTCCGCGGGCAGCATGTCGTGGAGCGCGTCGTGCAAAGGACGCAGATAAGGGGCGATTTTTTCGTAGAGGTCGCCCGGAAGAAAGCCGAGCGCCTCGCCGGCCTCGACAGCGGGGCGCGTCAGGATAATGCGCGAAACCTTCTCTTCCTTGAGTGCCTGAACGGCCATCGCCATGGCGAGATAGGTCTTTCCGGTGCCGGCGGGGCCGATACCGAACGTCACGTCGTGCTGACGGATGGCTTCGACATACCTTTTTTGGCCGACAGTCTTCGGCGTGACCGGGGCCTTTTTGGCCGATGTTTGTATGCGCTCGTCAAACAGGCTTTTCAGAGTGGACGTCCCCTCGTGTTTCACGACGTTGAGAGCATAGGCGAATTCGCGGTTGCGCACCGGCGAGCCGGACCGGAGGGAACCCTCCAGCAGTTGAAACATCTGCCGTGCCCGCTCCACGGCTTCCGCAGGCCCTTCCAGTTTGATCCAGCCTTCGCGCGCGGTGGCTTTGACGTCGAGCTGATCCGCCAGCGCCTGGAGATTGCGCGGATCGTTATTGAAAAGCTGCTGGGCCTGGCGGGCGTTTTCGAAGTGAAGAATTTCAGAAGCCATTGCCGGCGCGGTTTATCGCTCGGGACCCGTGGACTCTGCGGTCAGGGCGGCGCGCAGACGCGCGGCGAGTTCCTTCAATGCCTGGGGCACAACCGTGGTGTCGGCGATCACCGGCATAAAGTTGGTGTCGCCGTTCCAGCGCGGCACGATGTGGATGTGAAGGTGCTCGATGATGCCGGCGCCGGCGACCTTGCCGAGGTTGACGCCGATGTTGAAACCGTCCGGTTTCATCACCTTGACCAGCGCCCCCTGGCAGCGGCGCGTAAGCAGCAGAAGATCGCGCAACTCGTCCTCGGTCAGGCCATCGAAATCAGGGGTCTGCTTGTAGGGCACGACCATCAAATGCCCTCCGGTGTAAGGATAGGTGTTCAAAAGCGCGTAGCACGTGCGATCTCGCGCTATGACGTGGTTTTCCACGTCGTCGCTGGATTGCGCGATGTGGGAGAACAACGAGGCATCCTGCGCCGCGGGTTTTGGCGCCAGAATATATTCGATCCGCCATGGGGCGTGCAGGGAGTCCATGCGATCAGGAAATAACCGGCGACGCGGCGTCGTGTTGCTTTGGAGGTCGGCGGCGGAATCCCGACGGCGTCTCACGCCCGTGCGACTCCCGTTTGGCCTTTGAGGACATAGGTCAGTGCCTTGACCGCCAGTTCCATGAATAAAAACGGTTTGGCGATCAGGTCGTTGCCGCCGCTCAGCGTCGAGCGGGCGCGGCTTTCGAAGTCAGTCAGTCCGGTGACGAACACCACGGGCGTGCGGGCGTGACCGGGC
>Ga0134126_10012594_pt1 | contig 10678 bp, 9 predicted proteins | sample KB31752_FD_96881 | JGI IMG/M metagenome (GOLD analysis project Ga0134126, IMG submission 96881) | Terrestrial soil microbial communities with excess Nitrogen fertilizer from Kellogg Biological Station, Michigan, USA - KB3-175-2 | ecosystem: Environmental > Terrestrial > Soil > Unclassified ...
AAAAAAAACAGAAGATGGCAGCCAATACTGGCGACCTATTACTGCATCATGAATTTGCAAATATTAATGGAATCAAGATGCATTATGTAACTATTGGGGAAGGTCCATTAATCGTTTTTTTACATGGATTCCCAGAGTTTTGGAAATCTTGGAAGCATCAAATTTCCTTTTTTTCAAAAAAATTTAAAGTGGTTGCATTGGATATGCGAGGATATGGCGAAACTGAAAGACCTATACAAGTAGGAGAATACAGAATAGAAAAATTAGCAAGAGATGTTACAGAGCTCATTGACTCGTTAGGACAAAAAAAAGCAACGGTAGTAGGACATGATTGGGGAGGTGCAGTAGCATGGGCTACCGCAATGATGAACCCTTCGTTTGTTGAAAAATTAATTGTTATGAATGCGCCTCACCCTGCCATAGTTCAAAGAAATGCTTTTAGAAACTATGCTCAAATGCAAAAGAGTTGGTACATGTTCTTCTTTCTTTTGGAAAAGGCACCAGAAAAAGTATTGAGCAGCAATAATTTTGAGATACTAAAGCATATGTTTGAAATTTCAATAAAAAGAAAGGACAGGTTTTCCTTATCAGATATTGAAGAATATGTCTCTTCTTGGAGCAAAGAGGGCGGAATAACAGGAGGATTAAATTATTACAGGGCCAACCTAAATGAAGAATTTTGGGGTAATCTTGGGGAGAGTATCCCTTTTCCAAAGATAAAAATTCCAACGCTGCAGATATGGGCAGAAGATGATATGTTTTTGGGAAAGGAATTGACAGAAGGAACAAAAGAATTTGTTGTTGATGCTCCTTTCTCATTGAATGTTATACCCAACTGTGGCCATTGGGTTCAGCAAGAAGCACCCGAGGAGGTTAACCAAATCATGGAAGAATTTCTACTAAATGGCCATAATTAAAACCATCATCATCATTATGAACTTTGAGTTTTCCATATCCTATTGGGAGTTAAGCAATTATGTGAAATCATTCTTTTATTATTGCATGGAATACTCTGATATGGAATTCCTTTCCTTGAAAAGCAAGGAGAATTGTATAAAGATCAAGAACGTTATGATGCAAATCTCTTACTAATTGAGAATTACTAGTATCGACATACAAGGATACATTAAACTAAATGGGAAAGACTTATATTATTTAGTAATTGTTATATAAACGAAACAAATCCCTTTTATTAGCATTATCTTAATATTTGTGGTTGTATTAAATGTATATAGTCCGCTTGCTCATCCTCAGCTAATAAATGGTCAATCAGACGGTCGCATTTCAGTACTTTTAATTCATGGTTATCATTCTGATCCAGAAGTCTGGGACGATTGGTTAAATAAATTCCATAATGACGGTTTTATAGCAGAAGCTGCTTATTTCCATATAGACAATAAAGACGATCATTGTGGAAGCTCGAAAGCTCATGCTCAGGAGCTTGGTGCCATTATAAAAGACTAAAAATAAAACTCAGTCAGATAAAATCAATATTGTAGCACATAGCAAAGGTGGATTAGATGCAAGAATGTATTTGACCAATGATCCACTTAACGATGTTGAAAAATTAATAATGATTGGAACTCCCAACCAGGGATCTCCTATTGCAAATTGGACTAAAATAGTGCCCTCTGATATGACACCTCTATTTGGAGAATTTCTATACGCACCTGCTATCTATGACTTGATACCAGGTTCAAATGCCACCAGGTCACAAATACACAATGGTACAACATATTACACAATTGCAGGAAACTGGACCCCTCTCCTTATAATCCCTTTAATTTTTCTTATCCTCCTGATGATCGCACTTATCGTCCAGCAGATTGGTTACCAATTGAAATATGGGGCAGTATATTTATCAATGGAAGTGATGATGGGATGATGCCATTAAAGAGTGCAGCTTCAAGTGAATTTAAGAATATTGGGGTTACTAATGATTGTCACACCAATCTAAGTGAATACGAGAGTATAACATGGTTAGAAATACTTTATTGTCAAGATGACTATGACTAGATCCAATGAAATAAGAATCATCTACTATTCTGTTGGGAAACAATAACCCCATCAAAACCATTGAAAGAAATCATTAAATATTAGAATCTAATTATTAATAGAACTGCCTGAACAATCTCCAAGACAATACAGGTGTAATAAATGTGATAGATGTTGTTAAGTATAATATTTTAAATTGAATTTATAATACCCTTTCTAGTTATAAGAACAAATCATGACAATAATAATGATAAATTTCAATTAGAGGATAATAAAAATATGTCAGATAATAATAACAAAAAAAACTTTCCTTCTGTAGAAGAAATAGAAAATGCTAGAAAAATACTAAACGGATACAACATAAACAAAACACCTTTACAAAAATCAAACACTTTTTCCAAAATCATTGGCAACAATATTTATCTCAAGAACGAGGCTTTACAAGCAACAGGCACTTTTAAGATTCGTGGTGCACTATATAAAATAGACAAGATAATCAAAGAGCAAAAGTCAAAAGGCAATGAAATTGATGTGCCTGCCAGCAACATCATTAACAATGGTGGCATTAATAATACAAGCAATAGTTGTAATGGCGATATCAATAAGAGTAATTTAGGCATTATTGCTGCCTCCGCTGGAAATCATGCACAAGGGGTTGCATTGGCGTCAAAAATGAATAATTTACCATGTACTATAGTAATGCCGACCGAAGCTCCTACTTCTAAAATAGCAGCCACTAAATCCTATAGAGCTAAAGTGATTTTGGAAGGCGAAGATTTTGATGATGCTCTTTTATTATCAGAAAAAATTGCAAAAGATGAAAATCTTTATCAAATTCATGCCTATGATGATCATGATGTTATTACAGGTCAAGGCACTATTGGGCTAGAAATTTTGGAAGATTTGCCGGATGTTGACGAAGTATATATTCCAATTGGTGGTGGAGGCTTGGCATCTGGTATAGCCATTGCAATAAAGACAAAAAAGCCTAATGTAAAGATAATTGGTGTTGAATCAGAAGCATATCCAGCAATGAAAGAGTCCTTCGAAAAGGATTATGTGCATTCTGTAAAGAGAGGAATTACTATAGCTGACAGTATTTCCATAAAATCTCCTGGTAATCTTACTTTTAAAATTCTTAAAGAATATCTCGATGATATTGTATTGGTTGATGATTTGTCTATAGTTAAAACAATGTTTCTTCTTATGGAAAGAGAAAAACTAGTCATAGAGCCAGCTGGATCTGCAGCTTTAGCATATCTACTTAAAGAATATGAAAATAACAACGATGATTATCTTGGCAATAAAAATGATGCTTATGAAAACACTATAAAAAAAAATGTAGTTGCATTACTATCTGGAGGAAATGTGGATATGTATCTATTAGATCAAGTTGTTTCAAAAGGCCTTATGCAAACAGGACGATTATTTAAAATTTTTGTTAAATTGCCTGATAAACCAGGGGCATTTAAAAATGTATTAGATTCTCTAGTAGAATTGGGAATAAACATAGTAGAGGTTTCCCATGATAGACTGAGTTCAAATATTATACCAGGAATGGCAGGAGTGTCTCTTAGTCTTGAAATGGAAAATGAAAGTTATGTTGAAAAATTAGTTTCTGTATTGAAGGAAAAAGGAGTTGATTTCATAATATAGTATCAAGTATTATTCTCTTGATCAAAATTTTCAAATTGTATTAGAACCCTACTACAACACATCAATATGATTTGTCTGATTTTTGGAATGCAGTTAATATTGGCAATCTTCCTACTATTAGCTTTCTCAAATCCTCTTTGTATCAGACAGGCCATCCCCGATTCTCCGATCCAATAGGTGAACAAGTATTTTTGGTAAATACTATAAATAGATTACAAATGCTGCCCCAATGGAATAGTACTGCCATAATCATTGCTTATGATGATTCTGGGGGCTGGTATGATCATGCTATGCCTCCGATTATAAGTCAATCAAATGATCCTGTAAATGATGCATTATTAGGTTCTAAGTTGCTATGTGGTCATGCTCCTGAAAAAACTTATCAAGATCGTTGTGGATATGGCTCACGTCTTCCATTACTAGTGATATCACCATATTTCAAGATAAATTATATTTATCATTCTATGACAGATCAGGCATCTATACTACGTTTTATAGAGGATAACTGGAACCTAGGAAGAATTGGCAATCAATCGTTTGATTCAATTACATGTTCTTTGGATAATATGTTTAATTTTGATATAAAAGGACAAAATACAATAGGAGCAAAAAATTAATACATAACCCAAATACATGAGCATCAAATTAATGATCTAATAATAAATTATTAGTTAATCATTATTTAAGTGAAATTAATTTTATTTAAACTATGATATTTCATACTTATAAAACAACAATAATTCAAAATAAGGCTCTGTAAAGTTAAGCAAAAAGCTATAGCTTTCTTCCATATCTATAATTTATGATATACCAGAAGAGAAATAGAACAAAACTTAAGGATATCACACAATGCTTTACCTCAATGTTTCAACGGTCATTCTTTAAGGTATATTTCTAAAGCATTGTCAAGGTTTGTTAAAAAAGTAATACTGCAATAAGAGTTTGTTGGATTTTAAAATATAAACCGAAGAAATTTTATATCAGAAAGAAGATTGATGAATACATAATAGATGAAACTTTGATAAAGGTTGGTTCTTCAGAATATATTTGGTTATAGGTCATAATTGAGCCAAAAGATAAAGAGATTCTTTCAATAATCATATCAAAAAGAGAGAAATACATGTTTGTAGCACCGAGAGGTTTATACCAAAGATTGTAGAAAATTAGGTTCACATCCGGTTTCAACAGATATGATGACACGAGATATACACCTCAATCTTGCCTGTTTCTGAAACTGCAGCATCATATTCATTCTTCCTATGAGAAAAGCTTGATAGAGAGAACAATGCAATACATAAAGGATAGAACAGAGAATTTCGATGATTACTTTCCATACAATAGAAAAAGTGTAAGTTAAAACATGTAAATCAATGGTTGAACCTATTTGCTCATTATTACAATATGGAAGTAATATCTTAACTTTACAGAGCTCATGGTTTACTTTTTAAATCATGTATCAAAATTCCATTTGTATGAAGAGCGAAATAGCCAAAGAAATAATATCTAAAGAAATCACTAATGTAAAGGAAAATCCTTTATTGGTAAAAGAAAACGGATGTGCTGCTTGCCATGTACTGTTTAATTTGTCCAAAGAAATGCAGTTAAGTGAACAGGATGCAGCCGATTTACTTTCAGAAGTCTTGTTTGCAAATCCTGATCTAGATATCTCTTTTATTGATATGGTAGAAAATATGCATATGAAAAGGAGAATGATGGGAACTGCATTTGCAATTAAGACTAGAGAAGCAAAAGACAAATACATTTACTCTAATTTTAAAAATACTCTTGCGGAGTTACATTCAGACCTAATAAACTATGGACCAGATATTGCATTGAGAAAATTACTCATGTCTATGATATCATTAGAAATAGCAAAAAACATCGGAATAGATTATCATGCCTCAACAGAAGAGCTTTATTATTTTATGAGAAAAAATGATCAAGAAACTCATGAGAATTTGCTGGAGTTTATCAATCGATTGTATCAAAGTATGATGGTTAAAAGAGAAAGAAAATGAATTGAAATGAGAAAAATATTATAAATTTTTTAACAAAAACCATATAAAATAATAAATAAAAATATTTTATCAGTATCACCAATAGTTATAACAACATCATTATTAGCAATTGGTTTGGTAAATGATTAATTTGCATTAAAGTGCTTTGTTGCATGATTCGAAAAACAATTAAAACTATATTATTTTCTTAACAAACTAAATTAAATTATGACTTTACATTCTATTATAAGACTAAGGCGTCAACAAAAAACGATTCAAAATAATCATGCAACAAAGCAGCATTAAAGTAAAAAAAATAAAAATAACAAGTTCAACTTTCCAATCATCTATTTAATCATCATCAACAGGATATTTTATATTCAGAACTCTGGCAACCTTTGCTCTGTCCTTATTTCTATCAATCAGCAGGAGCAGCACTGTAACAATAACAAGATAAAAATTTATTCTTGTTATCCATTTTTGAAATATACATATTAAAAAAACTTGTATTGTTTTAGATATGGCATTTTGCCAACCAATTGAATGAATATCTATTCAATAATTTATTCCCTATTTTATCTGCAATGGTTATATGATTTTCGAGATAGTCTCTTCAATTGATTCTTATGATTTTTTGAACATACAAGATATGCCATCAAGATTGCAACACCAAGATATCCTATTAGAGCAATAAATCTTGCAATAGTCGAAGCAATAAACTGCTGATAATTTAAATTCAAGAGCCAAAAGTGAATAGCAGGTTTTATAATATTGTATTCAATTTCTTCATTTGAAATAGTAGATACTAGTTTTAATATACTTCACCTTATTTTACTTGATTCTCTTTTTTTTACTTGATTATCAATAAATTTTATTTTATTGTTAATATAAAATAAAATTCAAAATAATACAATGAATATACAAAATTCAGTAACAAGAAATTATAGAATTAACAATTGAAGATTTCTGTTAAATAAGAAATAGTCTTTACTTGACTACTTTTCATTATCCACTAAATAGCTATCATTTTTTTATAATATACAATTTGTAATTTTCTTCATTACCTTCAATATCTTTGATGGCTTTTTTTCTTCTTATTTTATAATAGTGCATGATAGCATTATTTATATAACAGATTTGAGAACGCATGGCATGTCGTGAATAGACCTGTCTATTAAGATAAGAAAAGAGATAATCTTATAAATTAAAATATTTTTGATTACTGCTTTTGATACTTCTGATTTAAAAGATCAATCCAATTTTAAATTAGCAAATATTGAAAATATAACTCAAAAACCAATAAAACTATCACTTTTGAAAAAAAATATTTAATCAGATTTTTTCAGCAACAAATTTCAAATATTAAAAATGAATAATATGTTTATTAAATAGAATAATTTTTTTTAAACAGTGAATCAAAATTCAAGAAGGAAAAAGAGTAAGATAAACTAATTGCTTTTTGTAAAATTATGTTATTTACCGGCGTGGCTTTATTTCTATAGCCCTACCATGATGTTTTGCTAAGTTTTTAATAGGAATAAAATTCTCTCAATGTTATCAAATCAGGATAAATCACTAAATAGTGAATACCATAATCTTTTTTTGAAAATTCATCTACACAGCAAGCATCTTCTAGGTCTATTGCATTAATTAAAGTGCCTTATTCTGCTTCTTTTGATATTTTTGTAACTCCATCCCTCCCTAATCTATATTATAGAAATAAATGATATGTCAAACGATTTTTCAATTAATATTTTAGATTAAATTAATTCGATGTAGGATACACAAGGATATTTAAAATATTAATTATGGCTACTAGATATTGTTTTTAAATCTATTTTTATAATTTTTAAATCAATGTAATTGATCTTAGTTAAATAGTATTAACCTCATTAATGTATATACTTGCTAATGGTATTTCATGATAATGATTGGAAGGTTCTTCTCTTTTTATAGATAATAATAATACTAACTATGAAAATTATAATATATCAAAAGACACTACTACTACTACTAATAGTAGTTCCTCTGACCCTGTAAATTTTGATTCATATGATTTCAATATGCCATTTACAAGAGTATATTATGGCTCCATTGATGCAGACAATGCTCTCTTAAAGTTTATAGATAGATCTACAAAAAAGATTGATTCATGTATTAGTTCTATAGGGCCATCTGTAATTATTGAAGTTAAAGAAATAAAGAATAAAAGAGTTGATGCTGTTGGAAATAGGGGACTAAAGCTCAGATATGTTACAGAAATAACAAAAGATAATATCGATTATATTAAACAAATGCTTACATTCTCAGAAATACGCCATTTGGACGGCATAAAGGGAAACTTTGAAGTATCAGATGAAAAAGAGTATGTTGCTGTTGCAACTTTAAAAAAGGCACAACCCATACCTCAGCTTATCTTTAGCAATGTTCCTGAAGTTGTAGAGCAGCAGCAATTTGTATTTGATAGTTTTTGGGAAAGAGCAATTCCTGCTGAACAAAAATTAAAAGAAATAGAAAAAGGAATTATTCATCCAATTACAACAGTATTTTCAGATTATAAAGATGCAGAAAAAATAGAGTTTGAAATGATAAAAAATGCAACAAAAGAAATCCAAATACTATACTCTACATCAAATGCATTTTATCTTCAGGAAAAATCTGGAATTTTACAACTTTTAAAAGAGGTGGCAGAGCAGAATAGCAATAATCTATATATTAACATTCTTTTACCCATAGACAGTTCAATTAAAAAGTCATTATCTTTTAATCTTTTAAATAAAAATCTAAAAAATAATAATATAGTTTTTCAAGATATTGCACCGAGCATTAATATCAAAATTAAATCTTTGGTGGTAGATAGAAAGGAATCTTTAATAATGGAGCTAAAACATTTAAGAGAAGAAAAACATACTGCATCTATAGGTTTTTCCATTTATTCTAATAGTCAATCCATAGTTTTATCTTATGCGTCTATATTTGAAGTTCTCTATAACCAAAGCATCCTATTCGACCAAATGAAAGAAGAAGAAAACACCAGAAGTGAATTTATAAATATAGCAGCACATGAGCTTCGAACTCCTATAATGCCTATACTAAATGGTATGGAGATTCTAGAGGAAAATCTTGGAGAGAAGGAAAAGGAGAAACATAAAAAAGAAATAGATATCATAACAAGAAATGCCTCAAGGCTGCAAAATCTTGCTGAAAGTATTTTGCAGGTAAGCAGAATAGAAAGTGGCAAGTTTAGTTTGAATATACAAAAAGATGTAGATATTCATTCTCTTATTTTACAGGTAATAGAAGACATTGAAAAAAAATATATGTATACACAAAAGGCAAAAAAGGTATCAATAGTGTTTGTGCCCTATAATGGAGAGAAACCCGAAGATCAAAACACTGGTAATAGTAATATAGTATCTGATGAAATAGAGAAGAAAGAAGAAAACGATAACAAAAAGAAAACAACAACATATCATCCTTTGTATGTAGACTGTGATGCTCAAAAAATAAGTCAAGTTGTTTTTAATTTGCTAGATAATGCAATAAAATTTACAGCAGAAGGTCAAATTTCTGTATATACTACTACTACTTCTTATCAAAAGACTACTGATACTATACATCCTCATCGCAATAAGAAAATGTCATTAGACAACAATAATAGTAATAGTAATGATGATGATGATTATGCAGTAGCAAATAAAACGAGTACCAATGATTATATTGACAGAAATAAAAATAGCATAATTGTTACAGTAGAGGATGTAGGCACAGGAATTAACAAGAAAATTAAAGACCAATTATTTGAAAAGTTTGCTACAAAATCAACTCAAGGAACCGGCCTTGGCCTATACCTATCAAAGAAAATTGTTGAAGCTCATGGTGGAAAGATATGGTATGAAGAGCCAAACGAGGCTGCGATAACAAGTCTTAGGAAAAGCAACTGGAATTCTAATGATGGTGATGATGTTAATGATGGTAATATAAGAAAATGTGATTATGATCGTGCTGATCATGATCCGCACGATCGTAATCCGCAGCCGCAGAAAGCAGGCTCAATATTTAGATTTAGATTGCTTGCCAAATTTTATTGATTATTATAAAAATGCATATAATATAAGGACAAGAAGAAACATCAACAAAAATAGAAAAAGAAGTACATATGCAAGTGAGAGTATATATGTTTAGAAAATTTCAATAAATAAAGAAGAAGAAGAAAATAATTTGCATACTGACAACAGAAAAAAAATAATGCTTGTAGATGATGAGGAAGATCTTGCACTTCTTTTGAAGGACGGCTTAGAAAGGTATGGTTACTATGATGTAAAGATATATAGTAATCCTCAAGAAGCGTTAGATAATTTTAAACCTGATGTATATGATCTTATTTTAATTGATATTATAATGCCCGATATGAGTGGATTTGAATTTTACTCTTCTATTAGGAATAATCCTAACAATTCTAAAATCTGCTTTTTTTCTGCATCCGATTATATGGACAGTAAAATTAAAAATATTTTTCCCGAATTAAAAGAACAAAAGACAGTTTTAATTCAAAAGCCAATAAAGTTAAAAGAGTTATCAAATAAAATTATAGAAATTATCAATTAACCTAATAGATGAACTATTCTTCCTTTTTTTAAATAAAAGATTGTTATAAAAATGTTAAAAGTAAGCAAAATAATTAACTCTTCGTTATGCCATAAATAAAATCTTTGTTATAGCCAAATTTGTTACTATCTTCCAGGAGTTACCTAAATAATATAATTTTTATTCTATCAATGTCATCAAATATAGTCGGAGAGGAAAATAATAGCTGTTAACTTTCTACCGATATAAATAACAAAAGCACAGTTTCTAGCAAGGGAAACTTTGTACTTGTAAAGCAATGAGTTTATGAAATCCTCTTTAGAATATTGATTATATTTTTCTATTCTTACATTAATTTTGTATGTTTTTGAGGTAATTCATTTTTATGCAAAATAACATATCAATATATGTTATATAGTTTTTAAGGAAAAAAGAATATTTAT
>Ga0134126_10012595_pt1 | contig 10678 bp, 7 predicted proteins | sample KB31752_FD_96881 | JGI IMG/M metagenome (GOLD analysis project Ga0134126, IMG submission 96881) | Terrestrial soil microbial communities with excess Nitrogen fertilizer from Kellogg Biological Station, Michigan, USA - KB3-175-2 | ecosystem: Environmental > Terrestrial > Soil > Unclassified ...
GGAGGTCAGCAGGTTCGCGAAGTTCGAAGACGCACAGGATTTCTTTCGAGTCTCGCGCCTCATGCGCACCGAGGGTGCAAAAGACTTGCGTGTGACCTTGCCGTGACCCGCCGACGGCCAACTACCGACGAGACGCCTGCACAAGCAGAAATCAGCCGCCTCATCGAGAAGTATCGCTTCCAGACGGTGACATGGCTGCGGGAACTCGTCGCACTGGACTCTGAGGCTCCGCGGGAGTGCGCCTCGCAGGAATTGCTCGTGGAGATTTCCCGATCAGTTGGGCTCGACGCTTCGCTCATACCAGCCGACCCTGAGGGTGCACTTGCTTTCCACCCGAACTTCGTCGAGACCGGAATGAGTTATGAAGACCGCCCGAACTGCGTTGTCACAATCCCCGGCAGTGCGGGTCCTGCCTTGCTGTGCAACGCGCACATCGACACGGTCGCCGCAGGCGAAGGCTGGACCCGCAACCCGTACGGCGAGCTTGACGGCAATCGCCTCTATGGACGAGGGGCCTGTGATGCGAAGGCCTCGCTGGCAGCCGCGCTTCTCGCCGCACTATGTCTCCACCAGCTGGCCGATGGTCGCTCCGCAGCCCTTGAGATCCACAGTGTCGTCGACGAAGAGCCGGGCGGCAACGGCACACTCGCCCTTCTCCGTGCACTCGCAGGCAATGCGGTGGAACGTCCGAAACTGGCCGTCATCATGGAGCCCACAAAGCTTGACCTTCTCACGGGACACCGCGGAATGCTGTGGTACGGGTTGACGTGTATCGGAAAGCAGGCTCACGGTTCGACCGCTCTCGGAGTCAATGCGATCGAGCAGGCCGCAGATGTCGTGCACAGCCTGCGTGCGTTGAACCAGAGATTCTCGACATGGGCGGCCGACGCATACGATCCACCGCGACTCAACGTTGGTGTCGTGCATGGGGGCCACGAGGTCTATACGACGCCAGGGCTGTGCGAGCTCGAAGTCAGCGTCCGGTATGCCCCCGGCCAGCGTGAAGCGGTCGCCAAGGCCGTTCTCGACGCGGTTTATTCGGCGCTACCTGCCGAGCTCGTGGAAATCAGGTTCTGTCAAGACTTCGAAGCATCCGAAAGTGCCGGGGATTCGGCCGAGGTGGTAACCGCCCTTGCTGCGCTGCGACGTCGCTGGCCGAGTGCTCAGGTGTCGACGCTCGGCGGCACCTGCGACATGCGCCACTATCGAAACGAGTGGGATATCCCGTCCGTCGTATTTGGTCCTGGTGATCTCGCTGTGGCGCACGCACCGGACGAGTTTGTCGATCTCGACGAGATGTTCGTTGCAGCCAGGGTACTCGCCGAACTCGCATTGGACCTCGGGACGACAACCTGAGAACACAACATCTTCGAGATCGAGCGGTCACGTCAGTTCCTCATAGATGTCATTCAATGTTCCCGATTGGTGATGACTTGCTGCTCGTCACACTATGGCTTGTGGTCGTGCTGGACCTGCGCTGGCCGAGGTCGGCAAAGGTGCTCTGTACCGCGCTCAACGCGCGGGCGACGTCCTCGTGATCGTTGTAGATGAATGTAGAGAGGCGCACTCTGTTGTCGCTAGTCCAGCACAAAACGTTCGCCTCCTCGAGCCGCTGCCGCCACGCGTCTTGATCGTCGACCGCGAATGCCACATTGCCTGCACGCTGCGATGCGGCAGAGGGCGTCATCACCTCGATGCCGCATGATTCGAGGCCGGTCAGCAAATGCTCGCTGAGGTTGAGCACGTGCGTTTCGACGTCCCTGAGCGGAATCTTGCTGAGGTAGTCAAGTGCCGAACCGAGTATGGCCGCCGCCAGCCGGCCAGAGATCCCGAGTTCGAACATGCGGCCGGTGTGGACCGGTGTGAGTGCACCGCCGCGATCGGCGGCGTCTTGCCATTCGACGTTCGCCCAGCCCATTTCTTGCGGTATCCATGCCGGCAGGCGCTGCTGATTGCGATATGCAATCGACACGCCGTGGGTCCCCAGGAGCCATTTGTAGCAACAACAGAACACGAAATCCGCGAGGCTCCAATCGGCCTGCACGACCCCGAGGGAGTGCGAGGCGTCGACGACCAACAGTGCGCCGACGTTGTCAGCCATCGCGCGCAGTCTTGCAAGGTCCACCCTCTCGCCGGTGAGGTAGGAGACGTGGCTCACGATGATCGCTGCCGTCCCCCTGTCGACCAGCCCGGCTAGCTGCTCGTAGTCGATAAGGTTGTCGGCATTCGCGAGAAGCCTGACCTCCCAGCCCGAGTCCCGTAGCCGAAGCCACGGATACATCATTGACGGATATTCCCAGCGCTGCATGACGACGTTCCCGGGTGGCCCATTCGCTACAACCGTGGCAACCATGTTGCAGGCCTGCGAAACGTTGTATGAGAAGCCGACCTCATCGACGTTCGCCCGGAGCAACTGCGCAACGCGCTCGCGGGCGGCGTCGGCGTCGGCCATGATCTGCCCAAGGCCGCGCTTCCCGCTGGCTTTCAACTCCGCGTAGCGCTGATACGTTCGCTCGTGGCGACGCAAGAAGGGCGTCTCGCCCCCCGCAGCTAAGTGAACGAGCCCTTCGAGACCCACGAAATCCGATGTCGGCGCCAGCGCGTGTGACGCGCCCACGAACGCAGAGCCATCCACCACGCGAGCCCTCCCAGGAGTCGGTCGTCCACATTGCACCTCGATGAGGCGCGCACCAACGGGCTATGTCACCGTCGGAATGACTTCATGTATATGGAAGCGCTACCGCGTACATGAAGTGACGATAGTTTGGCGTGCAGATAGTGTCAATCCGGCAGACACCACATCACCAACCATCCGGCCAACTCGTCGGACCCAGTGCTAACTGCCAAGCGAACAACGGTCGCAGCCGAATGCGGAGCGGACGACTCGCCGGAGGACCGACCACGGGGCGCTGGCTTGCGAACGCTGTCGATCAATAACGCACCTGGTCTATAACGCACCTTGTCATCGAGCAGGGGGCGTACCCGGCTTTTAGCTCCCTGCGTGCGCTCTTGGCCCTCACATACCGATTCGTTACCGGTCGAACATCTCTGTGCCGGTGCTGCTACGTCGCACGATGCTGTGAGGCAGAATCCAGGCCCGCGAAACGGTTCTGTAGCACGGTTCGTTTGCTGGACTCCAAGTGGAGCCGAAGTGCCTCGACGGCCGCGGCGCCGTCGCCGGAGCAGATGACGTTAAGCAAGTCGCGATGCACCTTGGCGACGGTCGATGGGTCGTCCTCGGCTGTGCAGCGCATGAAGGACAACAGCGTCTCGCCCTCCAGCATGTCGTGTGCGGCACGGAGGCGGTCACTCCCGACGCATGCGACGGCCTCGCTGTGGAACGACCAATCGGCATCGATGACCTCGCTCCACGCGGCGTCGGCGGGCAAGCGAGCCATTCGCTCGACGCATCTCTCGAGTCTCGCCCACGTCGTCGGCTCGACGGCGATATGCGCAAACGCTTCCGACTCGAGCAGCGAACGCATCCAGTACAGGTCTTCAATCTCTCCCACCCCAAGGTCGCGGACCCACACACCCTTGTGCGGACGCACGTCGAGCAAGCCACGGCGACTCAGCTCGGCTATCGCCAAGCGGATCGATTGGCGGCTGACACCATGGGTCTCCGCGAGGCTCAGTTCGGTGAGCCGAGTGCCCGCAGGAAGCGTCCCTTGCAGGATCTTCGCCTTCAATGCGTTGACCAAAGCTTCCGACGTCGACACCCGGCCGACCAGACGAGGTTCAGCACTCATCGCTGGTGCCGCCGGGGGACAGAGCCCGCCGAACCCGAGACGTTGTCCATTGCGTAACGATCTCGGAAAAGAGCACTGACGTCGTCCGGCGTCGCCACCGCACCGAACAGCCGGACATCGCGAAGCAGTCCACCGAACCTCGCCCTGGTGCCGTTGCCGATGGTGAGCGGAAGATCTGGGAGGACGTCGACCGGTTCGCCCTGCGATCGTGACCGTGCCACGCACGACCCGTCGACGTAAAGGGCAACCTCACCGGGCTGTCGGGTGGCGACGACATGATGCCATCCCGCGGTGAGCGCCCGGTCGTGGGTGACCACGTTTCCGGTCCGCATTGCGTGCACCCGACCGGACGGAAGGGTGCCGCAGAAGAGTTTGCCGTCGAATACGGCGAGTCCAGCGGCGCGACGGTATGAGGCGTTAGGCGTGACATCGAGGGTCCCCACGTGCTCCCACACGTCCTTGCGGACGTACCGGAAGAGTTGAGCGTGTGGCAAAGTGCCGCCGTATAGCACGCCGTTGTACGTGATCAGGCCCATCACCTCGGTCTCGGCACCCAGCCGTCCGAGCAGTGACCAAGTCTCGTCGTGCTCGTGTCGGTAGACAAGCCCGTTCGGCCACGTACTGGCGTGCAGCGCGTCACGTGAGACAGCGAGTGAGTAAACCTGGGTCGTGTCGGGAAGCATTCCCCACGAGACCCATCGATCCGGTGGTGTGAACTCAAAGACCCCCCCTCCGCCCTCTGGCGACTCCGCCGGCACGACCTCGCCGAGCCTGGTCAGGCGGATGGCCTCCTCGACGTTGATGTGGTCGTTTCCAGCACCAAACACGTGGCCATCAAAGACGCCTAGGGCAAGGAGTCGCCGCCCTGGGTCGCCACACGAATTCCACGTGGCGCCGTCAGTGTGGCGAAATACACCGCGCTGATAGGTCGCGCTCGCATACAGAGCGCCGCCATGCACCGCGAACCCGCTGATCGAGTCGACGTCGTCGAGCTGCCCAGCGTCTACCCAACCGGACGACGGGTCGAGCCGGTGGATCGAACCACCGGGATGCTCATTCGTGGATTCGGCCAGACCGGAGCCGCCGGCGCGATAGCGGGTTGTGCCTGCATGCAACTGACCGCGATACGGCGCCAGCGCCGAGACAGAGTTTGCTTGCCCCACCGGCCCGAGGTCGTGCCATTCCGTACCGTCGAAGGCGAACACGTGCCCGCGGTCATCTGCGCCGAGGGTCCCCGCGTAGAGCTGACCGTCATGAACCGACAGGACCCAAGCAGCGACGCTCTTCCCGAGGCGGCCGTGGTCCTCCCATTGCGGCTGAGATCCCCAGTCAACGCCGAACTCGAGATTCGCGGTGTTGTGCTGACTGCCCGTCGAAACGCCGTGCTGAACGGCGAGTTCGATTCCCTTCCGCGTTGCGGGCTCGAAGCAAGACACGATGGAGCCCATGAAGTCGCAGCCATCAGACTCAGCGCGGATCCATGCGGCAACGGAGAGGTTCGTGAGCGCGTGTCCACGTCTGGCCTCCGCAGCTACCTCGATCCTCGCGCTGCGTCCAAACGACGCCGCGTCGTTGCCGTCGGCGTCGAGCAGAAAGTCCACCCTGCCTTGGACTTCCCCGTGCAGCCCATTTCCCGAGACATCTCGGGCATCGCCAGACATCGGCCAATGGCCGACGAGGCTATCCAGAAAGACCATGTCATCCATCTCTTAGAAGTGGGCCAGGTGGTTACAAACAGGAGACGACATTTACGTACTTCCTCGCTCTCCGAGGAGACGAGGAACGGCGGCGAGCAACTCGCGAGTGTAGGAATCAGAAGCGCGTCGCAGCACCTGATCTGCGACGCCTTCCTCGACGACGCGGCCATCTTGCAACACGGCAATTCGATGTGCCACGGCTTCGACTACGGCGATGTCATGGGAGATGAACAACATCGCGAACATGTGTTCGTCTTGAAGATCGAGTAAAAGGTTGACGATCTGCGCCTGTACCGAAACGTCCAAGGCGCTCGTTGGTTCATCGCAAACAAGCAACGCGGGATCGGCGGCCAGCGCTCGCGCGATTCCCACCCGTTGCTTCTGTCCGCCACTGAGCTCGTGCGGATACCTCACCGTCATCGACGCATCCAGCCCGACCGCGTGTAGCAAGGCGTTGACACGCTCGTGCCGCGCGACCTTCGGAACCCCTCGCACGAGCAGCGGCTCGGCAATTGACCATCCAACAGTGCGGCGCAAATCGAGACTCGCCGACGAACTCTGGAAGACCATGCTGCCGACTTGTCGTGCACGTCGAAGTCGCGAACCCTTCAACGAGGTAAGCGATCGGCCGCACAGTTCAATCGATCCGCTGCTCGCGGCGCCAGCTGGCAGCAGACTCAAGGCCGCCAAGCCCAACGTGCTCTTACCAGAACCAGACTCACCGACCAGCCCCAAAGTCTCCCCCGCGTCGATCGAGAGGGTGACATTAGCGACCGCTGGAATGCTGTCTCGACCTCCGTAACGAACCACGAGGTCACGAACGCGCAGCACGGGTGTGGGGCTGGGACTACTCATTGGTCGTCACCGGTGCGTAGGGAGTGTCCAAGCGGACGATCGGCAACTTCCCGCGACCTCGCCCTAAATGGGGCGCGCTCGCAAGGAGTCCTTTTGTGTACGGATGCTTGGGCTGGCGAATAACCTGCTCCGTCGGGCCTTCCTCGACAATTCGCCCCCTGTGCATGACGGCAATCCGGTCGGCAATCTGGCCGACGGCTGCGAGGTCGTGTGAAATAAAGAGAATCGATACCCCGAGGTCAGCACGCAACGACCGAAACAGCTCTAGCAGCTTCGCTTGCACAGTCACGTCAAGAGAGGCAGTGGGCTCGTCCGCAATCAACAGCAATGGGCTGCACGCGATGGCCATGGCGATACCGACGCGTTGCTTTTGACCACCGCTAAGTTGATGCGGGTAGCGACCTGAAACACCCGGCACGCTGTCCAGATCCGTCCGTTCGAGGAGCGAACTCAACCGCAATTGGAGGGCCTGTCGGGTAAGCGACTCATGCACCCGTAGTGGTTCTGTGATCAGCCGGCCGGCTGTCATGGTCGGATCCAAGCTTGCGGACGGATCCTGAAACACGACCCCGACCTTGTACCCGAGCATCGCTCGTCGCCTGCGCCGATCGGCCTTGCCTCGCCCGAGAGCGACGCGTTGGCCATCGATGTCGAGGCGACCGACGCTAATCGCAGGACCCGGCGGCAGCAAGTCCGCGATCGCCATTGCAAGAGAGCTCTTGCCGCTACCCGATTCGCCGACCAGCCCAACGATCTCTCCGCGTGCAAGTCTGAGATCGACATGCTCGACAGCGACCGTTTCGCCGTAACGTCCGTTGTAGACGACCCGCAGCCCTTCGACGTTTAGCGCTTCGCCGCCGTCTATGGGCCCTGTGTCGCTGCTGGGTCGTGGTTGGTCCGACACAGTTGCGGGACGTATCGGTTTCGTCGCGCGCGACGCAGGCGAGTCGCGGCGCATCGACGGGTCGAGGACGCCACGCAGCGCGTCGCCGACGAGATGGATCGAGACCAGGATGCCAACGAGTAGCACGGCGGCCGGCAGCCAGATCCATGGTTGGTTGTCAAAGACCCCCGGTTCCAACGCGAACTCGATGATGGAACCGAGACTCGCCGTTGGCGGCTTTACGCCGAGTCCTAAGAAGCTGAGTGTCGACTCCAGCAGGATTGCAATTCCGAGTTGAAGTGCACTTGCGATGGTAATGAGGGGGACGAGGTTAGGAAGTATGTGCCAGCGGATGATTTGATCCGAACGCATGCCTGCGAGCCGACCGGCGGTGACGTAAGCGCGGTGGTTCAGCGTGAGTGCTTCGGCGCGTATCACCCGAGCGGTCGGTGGCCAGCCTAGAAGGCCGATGACCAGGATCACGGTGAGGGTCCCTGGGCGAAAGACGCCAACACACACGAGAGCTAATAGCAGTAGCGGAATGCTCATCATGGCATCGATACACCGGGCGATCACGACGTCGACGACCCCACCGAAGTAGCCCGCCACAGCGCCGACGATGGTCGCGATGGCGACCAGGATTGACGCGCTCGCGACGCCCACCAGCAGCGACGTGCGCGCACCGATCAACGCGCGCGCCAAAACGTCGCGGCCAGAACCGTCGGTTCCGAGGATGTGCGACCACCCGGGGGCGCTGGAGATATGCGCGACATCGACCGTGTTTGGATGCAGCCATGGCAACTCTGGGCCTATGCAGGCGGCGAGGATGAGTACACACAGGAATAGGCAGGCAGCTACCACTGCCGACCCGTGGGCTCTAAGAGACTGCCAGCCGCGTGCCACCACGGCTAGATCACCACCACACGAGGGTCGGCGAGCTTGTAGAGAACGTCGGCAACGAGATTGGCAGACATAGTCGTAAGTCCGACGATCAAGATGATGAGCATGAGAACGGGCCCGTCCTTGCTCTCTGTTGCTTGCACCGCCAACGTGCCGATGCCGGGCCACGCGAAGATGGTCTCGGTCACGATGGCTGCCGCGAACAACTCGGGAATCAGGGATGCGACCACTGTGATGATGGGCAACGATGCGTTTCTGTACGCGTGGCGAAACAGCACTGCTTTCTCAGGTGCCCCAGTAGCCCGCGCAGTACGAATGTATTCCGCCGAAAGCACTTCTAGCATGCTCGCTCGGGTATATCGAGCGAGCGGCGCGGCATTGGCGACACCGAGCACGAGAGCAGGAAGCAGCAGGTGCTGCAGGAGAACCGGAAACGTCAAGGGCACTCCCGCAACACGCATCCCCCCTGGTGGAAGAAGTCGAAGCCGAACAGACACGACGAAAATCGCCACGAGCCCAAGGACATACGGGGGAATCGCGAGCAACGCGACGATCGCTCCCGAGAGCGCTCTATCAATCGCAGACCCCTCGTGTGAAGCCGCAATCACGCCGATAGCTGGCCCAATCACGACGATCACGACCAGGGCGCCCACAAGGAGAATGAGGCTCGGTTCGATACCCGCAGAAACCACTTTCCACGCCGACTGGCCGGTCTGGATCGAGTAACCGAAGTCGCCTCTGATGGCCCGTACAAGCCATCGAAGGTATTGGATAGGCAGCGGCTCATCGAGACCGAGCAAGTGAACCGCGTGGGCGCGCTGCTCGGGGGTCATGAGCACGACTGCTTGCCGGTCCATCCGCGCCGTCAACGGGTCACCCGGCGTCGCCGAGGTCAGCGCAAAACCAGCGACCGACAGCACGAGTAACGACGGGACGGCTTGAAGGGCTCTGTGCAGGACGATCCGTGGCAGGCCGTAGACGGCCTGCCACGGACGAGTCCCTACTGCTTCGACCATTCAGCTGCTTCTAGGAAGCTGTAGCGATCGAACGGATAGACAGTCACGCCGCTCACCCCGGCCGCTGTTGCGGACAGAACCTTTGGCTGCCACAGGTAGATCGCGTCAGGCGCTTGGTTGATCGCCTGGGCAATCTGAGCGTACGCAGCGGACTGGGTCGCCGAGTCGGTTGTGGAGCCCGCTTTCGCGAACAGCCCCGAGACAGTGCAGTTCTTCCACCCAGTTTCACCAACTGGACCGTTGCAAACGTTGTACTGAACGGCGCTGAATTGCGGCCCGAGGCCGTAGGTGCCACCGAACTCGTAGTCCAAATCCCACTGGTTCACCCGAGCTGGGTTGGTAACCATGTCGTTCCAGTCGTCCTCGGTGAGTGGAACCAGTGTGACTTTCATTCCGATCTTGCCAAGCTCTTGCTGAATGATGGGAAGCACTTGTTGTGCCTGTTGCGCGCCGCTCCAGTAGACAAGACGCAGTGTCGTGCTGGATTTCCAGCCAGCCGCTGCGAGCAAGCTCTTGGCCTGGTTCGGATCGTACGGATACTTGTTGAGGCTGTCGAAATTCAGTCCGGGCGGGTTCCACAACAGCCCCGCCTCGCTCTTCATGACACCGGTGACGAGGGCCTGACGATCGATGCCGTAATACATTGCTTGCCGGACCCTCGGGTCGGAAAGTGCCGGCGCAGCGGTTCGGACGAAGATCCCGACCATTCCTGCCGACAGCGCGTCGCCCAGGTTAAGCCCCTTTACTCCGCTGAGGGTGGTCCGGACGGCTTCTTGCAAACCGAACGCAACATCAAGTCCGCCCGTTTGAAGCTGACTCGCAATTTGGCTGCTCGACAGAATCTTCCAAATCAGCGTCTTGGTCTTGGGTGCTCCACCCCAGTAATCCGCGTTGGCGGTGAACTGTACGTACTGGTTGGGCACGTACTGTGTCAGGCGGTAGGGGCCGGTGCCGACTGGGTGAGTGACGAAAGAACTCGAAGCGATCGACTTGTCCGTCTCGCTTGCCAGGAGATGTTGCGGGAGGACGACGTTGGGAGCGTCCACCAGATAGCGGAGAAAGCTGCTGTCAGGTTGGGCTAACGTGATCTTGACGGTGTAGTCGCCCACAGCTGAAATGCCGGACAACGGCTTGTCGGTATTCGCGATGTCAGCTGCGCCGGCGATTTCCTTCCAGTTCTGCGCCCGGCCCTGATACGCGCCGGGATAGTGCGCGGCGAATGTCGCCGTGAAAACAACATCGGCCGCGGTGAACGGCTGACCGTCTTGCCATTTCACACCCTGGCGAAGGTTGAACGTGTAGGTCGTTGCATCGGGCGATACGGTCCACGACGCGGCCAGTCTCGGCTCGATGGTGCTTTGGTCGGCAGCTAAGCCGACCAACGGGTCGTAGATCAAGTACATCAATGCAAACGTGTTATCGGTTGCCATGACCGGCGCGAAGATTGGCTCGGTCGGCCCATCGCGCGTCACGTTCAACACGCTCGCGCCGCCCGTCCCTTCAGTCGAGGCAGCGCTGCCGGCTGGTGCCGTCGGAGTCTGCGCGGTGGAGGCTGCCGGACTCTGCGTGGTGGACGAC
>Ga0134126_10012596_pt1 | contig 10678 bp, 10 predicted proteins | sample KB31752_FD_96881 | JGI IMG/M metagenome (GOLD analysis project Ga0134126, IMG submission 96881) | Terrestrial soil microbial communities with excess Nitrogen fertilizer from Kellogg Biological Station, Michigan, USA - KB3-175-2 | ecosystem: Environmental > Terrestrial > Soil > Unclassified ...
CGTTGATGGGGCTCTTACAGGATGTGGACAACTTCTGGCAAGCCATCACGACTTTGGCATTTGCCCCGGACATTTTGATCACCTCGATCAGCCAGAGCGGCTCCACTCTCACGATCACTTGGACCGGCGCCGCAGGACCCACTTTCTCGCTGCAGACATCCGCCTCGCTGAGTCCTTCCGCAACTTGGACAACAGTTGCTTCGGGCCTTTCCGGTCCGTCTACAACCACTTCCATAACAAACAGCCTGGGTTTCTTTAAGATCAGCAAACCCTGACGCTGCTTGATTCTGTCAAGGCCCGCCGGAAAAGGCGGGCCTTTTTCGTCGGCAAAGGCGACAACGCTTTGCCGTTGTTCCATCAATATCGATAATCTGGTCGCCGGTCACTTTGAAAGTGTTTGAGCACGGTGCTTCAATTCGTTCAGGAACGCCTGGATGATGGGTGTCGTTTTGCCCGGCCATAGCGCGGCCAGCGTCACGGGAAGGAAACCCTCCAACGGCAATGCGCGAACTCCGGGTGAGAGTTTCGATCGGGGAATGGCGACCGAGAGGCCAACGCCATACCCGTTCTCGACATAAGTTTCAATCAACGCCAGCGATGACACTTCGATGCGCGGGAACCAGTCAACACCCAGGCGGCCGAGGCCCTGCTGAAAGTGTTTCGGGATGCTCTCATACGCCGGCAGACTGATGAGCGTTTCGTCAATCTTGTCCCGCTTCCACAATTCCCCGGGCCCGGCAATCCGGCTCGTTTTTCCGACGAGAAGCACCAAAGGCAGTTTGAGCAACGGCGCGGAATTGACGCCCGGAGGCGGCTTGCCCTCGATCACGGTCACGGCGAGATCCAGTTCCTGTTTCTGGAGCCAGGCTTTGAGCTGCGGCTGGTGCCCCTCCCGCAGCGTCAGTTTCAGGTTGGGAAATCTCTTGCGCACGTGCCGGGCCAGTTCCGGCAGATGATCCCGCAGAACAGTGCCGGAAGCGCCGAAGCGCAGTTGCTGGGCAGCGCCGCCACGCAGTTCATCGGCCAGGGGCTCCAACCCTTCAAAAAACGGCTGGATGAATCGAAAGATTCTCTCTCCGGCCCCGGACAGCGCAAAGGGGCGGCGATTGAACAGCGTCACACCGAGCGATTCCTCGAGTTGAATGATTTGCGCGCTGACGGCCGGTTGCTGGATGCCGTAGGGAATGTTGCGCACGGCTTCGCTGATCCCGCCATGCTTTGCGACGTAGTAGAAGAGCTCCAGGTGATGGACGTTCATAGGCCGGGAATCCGCTTGCGAGTGTAACCGTTCCGGAATCCGGCGCAAGAATGGACAAGCGCAGTCGAGCCGGCCCTGGAACGCGACGGAGCGCCTTTCGTCAGCGCAAGCCATTGAGGGAATCAATTCCCGGGAAGAGTTTATCGATTAACGCCATCTGGCGCGGGTTGATAGTGTCGCCCGCAGCGAAGAAGCGAAAGCAACCGATGCGCGAATGGAACAACGCCAAACTGGAACCGCGCTATGGAACCGAAGGACACCGGCGGGTCAAACCTCGAGCAGTCGGCGACTGTCGTGCGACCCAAAAGGTCGGGCTTCCGTTTCCGTTGAGATAAAACCCGTGATGTGTTTGAATCGAGCCGAATCAACGCCGTTCTCGCGCGGACTCGTGGTGACAACAGGACCGGTCCCAAACCAAAGCCAGACCAAAAGAACCTGCATGAAAAAAACATCCCGGTTTGCCTTCGCGGTTGCGTTGTGCGCGCTCGCCGGCTGTGTGCAGATGTCGCTCAATCCCCTTTACACGGAAAAGGACCTGGCGTTCGATCCGGCATTGCTCGGCACCTGGCAAGGTGTGTGGCGCGGTGGAATTTTTACCAATGATACCAACGGAATATTGACCACATGGAATTTCACCAAAGGAGACGGCGACAAGGAATACAAGCTGTTCTTCACGGATGAGGAGGGCAAGACGGCGCAATTCTTCGTGCGGCGACTGAAACTCGGCGAGGCGTTGTTTCTCGATTTCCTTCCCGCCGATCCGGACGACCTCGAAACAAATCGGAGCTTCTATTACGATCGCCACTTTATTCCGATGCATTCTTTCGCGAGGCTTTTGTCGGTTGAATCAGGCCTGCAAGTGTCGCTCTTTAGCGGAGCGTGGCTCGAGGAACTCCTCAACAAAGATCCTGCCGCGATCCGGCACGAGCGACTTGATCAAGAGCGGGCCGGTTTGATCATCCTGACCGCAACCACCAAGGAACTGCAATCCTTCGTTCTCAAACACCTCGACGACAAAGACGCGTTCCTCCAACCAATTAACTTGAAACGCAAGCAGGCCGGACCCAAAAAGGAGTGATGGATTTGCAAGAGCCTTGCTCGAACGCAATGCGGTGGGTGGCGATCGCCCGGCGAAGCCTGATCGTCTCCGCCCTGGTGTGCGCGCTGGGGTCTGGTTGTTCTTTTCGGAAAATGGCGGTGAGCAAACTCGGCGACGCGCTCGCCTCCGGTGGGACAACGTTCGCTTCGGATGACGACCCCGAACTGGTCAAAGCGGCCGTGCCGTTCAGTTTGAAACTGATGGAAAGCCTGCTTGTCGAAAGCCCGAAGCACGCAGGATTGCTGTTTGCCGCCACGAGCGGCTTCACGCAATACGCGTATGCCTTCGTGCAGCAGGACGCCGACGAGATGGAAGACAAGGATCTCGCGGCCGCCAACGCCCTGCGCGCGCGTGCCCGCAGGCTCTATCTGCGAGCGCGCAATTACGGCCTGCGCGGCCTCGAAGCGAGGCACCGAGATTTTGCAAAGGCGCTGCGGGACAATCCGAAGAAAGCCGTGGCGGTGACAAAACCCGGCGATGTGCCGCTGCTCTACTGGACCGCTGTTTCCTGGGCAGCGGCGATCTCGAACTCCAAGGACGATCCGGATTTAATTGCCGACGTGCCGGTCGTGGAGGCAATGATTGATCGCGCGCTGGAATTGAACGAGAGCTACGATCATGGCGCCATTCATTCGTTTCTGATCGCCTATGAGATGAGCCGCCAAGGCACGGCGGGCCGACCGGAGGATCGCGCGCGGAAACATTTTGCGCGGGCTTTGGAATTGTCGGGTGGACAACTGGCCGGACCGTTTGTGTCGCTGGCGGAGTCGGTCTCCGTGCAAAAGCAAAATGTCGCCGAGTTCAAGGAACTGCTCAACCGCGCCCTGGCGGTCAATGCCGATGCCAGGCCGGAGTGGCGCCTGGTCAATCTGGTGATGCAACGCCGCGCGCGCTGGTTGTTGTCGCGAACGGACGACTTGTTTCTGATGTCGGACAAGAAAGAATAGGCGCAATGAATCGCATGAGAAAAAAATTCAACCGTTTCCCGCCGGTCTGGCTGTTGGCGCTGGGAATCCTCTTGCGGCTCGCGCCTTCCGCGCCTGCCGCCGACAAGCCTCTCAACATCCGCCTTGGAACACTTGCGCCGCGCGGCACCTCGTATCACAAGAGCCTCCTGGCGATGGGCGAAAAATGGCGCCAGGCCTCGAATGGCGCGGTGAAGCTCACCATTTTTCCCGACGGCACACAAGGCGGTGAGGCGGACATGGTCGGACTGATGCAAACGGGCAATCTCGACGCGGGTTTGCTCACAGCGGTGGGACTTTCCGAAATCGAGCCTTCGGTCACCGCGTTGCAAAGCATGCCGATGGCCTTCCGCACGCTTGAGGAGGTGGATTATGTCGGCGAGAAGCTTCGCCCGCAACTCGAGCAGCGCCTGCTGTCCAAGGGCTACGTGGTGCTCTTCTGGTCCGATTCCGGCTGGGTCCGCTTTTTCACCAAATCGCCCGTCACTCATCCGGACGATTTGCGTAAACTTAAAATCTTCACCTGGGCCGGCAACCCGCACGAAGCCGACATCTGGAAGTCGGGCGGTTTCAATCCCATTTCGCTCGAAACCGCGGCCATCCCGCAAGCCCTGCTGTCGGGCAGTGTCGGGGCCGTTCCCATGCCGCCGTTCTTCGCGCTCGCCGGGCAGTTGGACGCCCAGGCGAAATACATGCTTGAAGTGAACTGGGCGCCGCTGGTGGGTGCGGCGGTCGTGCGGAAGAAGACCTGGGACCGCGTTCCTGCCGACGCCCGCGACTCCATGCTGAAGATTGCCGCCGGAATCGGCCGCGACGTGAAGGTCGCCGGCCGCGCGGAAAGTGAATCGTCCGTGGCCGCCATGGAAAAGCGGGGATTGGTGGTGCAAAAAGTCACGCCGGAAGTCGAGGCGGAATGGCGCGCGATGGCGGACCGGGTCAGCGACAAAATCCGGGGCAAGGTCGTCCCGGCGGAAATGTTCGACGAGGCGCAGAAGCTGTTGAGTGAATATCGCGCGAGCAAGGGTGTGAAGTGATGCCACAAATCAACCCGCGCCGCCGCGTGTTCCGATGCTCATGAATCCTGACGCGGCAGCCAGTCACGGACTCCTGCGCCCGATTGACCCCGGCCTGCCTGCATGGCGGCGCTTTTATCTGCAGGGAGAGAATCTGCTCATCGTCGGCGCGCTCATGGCGATGATGCTTTTGCCCGTGACCGAGATCATTCTGCGCCTCCTTTTCAACACCGGCATCTCGGGTTCGAGCGCGATCGTTCAACACTTGACGCTCATCGTCGGCATGTTGGGCGGCGCCATTGCCGCGCGCGAGGGCCGGCTGCTCGCCCTGTCGCCGGCTCAAACGCTGCTGACGGGCCGCGCCAAGGAAGCCGCGGCGATGTTTGGCAGCGGGTTCGCCGCGGCGATCTGCGTGTTTCTTTGCGCCGCGAGCTGGAAGTACGTCATGGACATGAAACCGCTCGGGAAGATGCTCGTTTACGGCATTCCGGTCTGGGTCATCCAGCTTTTCCTGCCTCTGGGCTTTGGTGTCGTGGCCTTGCGACTCGTCTGGCACACGTCCGGACGCTGGAGCCGGCGCGCGATCACCTTCGCATTTGCAGCCACTCTTGTGGGTTTTGTCGTCTGGTCGCCTCTCTCCGACGACCGTTTGATGGGCCCGGCGCTCGCCGCGCTGGTTATCGCAACGCTTTTTGGCGCTCCCGTGTTCGCCGCGCTCGGCGGCGCTGCGTTGATACTTTTCTGGGGACACGACCTGCCCGTGGAGTCGGTGCCGCTCAAGCACTACAGCCTCACCACAAATGACATGCTGCCGAGTATTCCGATCTTCACCCTGGCCGGCTACTTTCTCGCCGAAGGCGGCGCCTCGAAGCGACTGGTGCGGGTGTTTCAGGCGCTGGCGGGAAGGTTCCGCGGAGGTCCGGCGATTGTGACCGCGCTGGTCTGCGCGTTTTTCACCTCGTTCACAGGCGCATCAGGCGTGACGATCCTCGCGCTTGGCGGTGTGCTGATGCCCGTGCTGCTCGCGGCGCGTTACTCGGAGCGGTCGGCGCTGGGACTGCTCACGGGCGCCGGTTCACTGGGCATGTTGTTCCCGCCCTGCCTGCCGCTGATCCTTTACACGATCGTCGCCAATCACAGCGCGCGCGCCAATCTGACAATCAAGGAAATGTTCCTGGGCGGAATCGGGCCGGGAATCCTGCTGGTCATCATGACGGCGTGGTGGGGTGTCCGCCAGGGTCCAAAGATTTCCGCGGCACGGGGGTCTTTTGACTGGGTCGAAGCCCGCGCCGCCGTCTGGGCCGCGAAATGGGAATTGCTCATCCCCGTCGTCGCGCTGGGGGCTTTGTTCAGCGTGCCCACGACGGTTGCCGCGGCGGCCGTGACCGCGACCTACACCTTTCTCGTGGCCGTCGTCGTTCAACGCGACCTTCACCTCGTGCGCGATCTGCCCCGTGTGGTGACCGAATGCGGACTTCTGGTCGGCGGCGTGCTGCTGATTCTCGGTGTAGCGCTCGGGTTCACTCACTACCTCATTGACGCGCAAATTCCCGTCCGTGCCGCCGAATGGGCCACGCACACGATTCAATCGCGCTGGATTTTCCTTCTCGCGATGAACCTCGTGCTGCTGTTCGTTGGCGGTCTGATTGAAATCTACGCCGCCATCGTGGTTGTCGTGCCTCTTTTGGTGCCGATCGGCACGGCGTTCGGAATCGATCCCGTGCATCTTGGGATCATTTTCCTCGCGAACATGGAGCTGGGCTTCCTGGCGCCGCCAGTGGGACTGAACCTGCTACTGTCGTCCTACCGCTTCAACAAGCCGGTCCTCGAAGTCATGCGCGCCGTCGTCCCCATGCTCATGGTGCTGCTTGTCGGGGTGCTGCTCATCACTTATTTTCCGCCGCTCACAACGTTCCTGCCCGGCCTGTTCAAATAAAAACCCGCACCAAGGAAAACCCATGCAATCCACGGACCGAATCGTTCAGTTGGTGATCAGTGTTTTTCTCATCGTCGGCGTTTACCAGTTTTATTTCTGGTGCCAGCGCAATTACGTGGCGCGGCCGCGCGAACTGAAGCTGGCGATTGACGAGGCGATCCCTTACCGCCCGCGCTGGGTCTGGGTTTACAGCTTTCTCTACTACCCGGTGATCCTCTACATCAACCTGGTCATTCAATCGCCAAGGCAGTTTCTTTACGTGGCCATGAGTTACACCTTGTTGCTCGGCCTGCAGATGATTTTTTTCACGTTCTTTCCCGTGGCAACGCCCGAGGCGTGGCGCGCCTGCAACCGGCAAAGCGGGCCTTCCGAACGCTTCCTGGCCTTCGTGCAGACGTTTGACGGGCGCTCCAACAGCTTCCCCAGCATGCACACGTCGGTCGCGATGCTGACGGCGCTGCACCTGCAGTCGAGCCTCGGCCATTGGGCGTTCCTCTTCCCGCTGCTCATCGCTGCGAGCTGCTTGTTCACCAAACAGCATTATGTGATTGATTTGCCCGCCGGCGCCGCCCTGGGCTGGGGCGCCTTCCAGGTCTTCAACTGGCTTTATTGAAGGAGACCCGGCCGCGAAGGCCGTTTTGCGGGCCCGCACCCGGGATTCCTCCCGGATTCGCGTCACGCGTTTTAAACGCCGCCACGCCTCTCTGTCGTCATCAATTGAATCGATTCCTTCCGTCGTTTTATCAATTAACGCCACGCCAGGCCGTCCCGGTAACTTCGTCCGCGGACAATCGAATCGAGCAACATGAAGACCCCCATCGCCCAACTCAATCTGGTGCTTGCCTGGTTGTGGATATTGCTCGGCTTTGCCAACGGGTTCTTCTTCGGCCTGAACTTTCACAAGGAACGCTGGCTGGGCGGCTACTCCAGTTATCGGCGCAGGCTCTATCGCCTCGGCCACATTTCGTTCTTTGGGCTGGCCGGAGTGAATTTCCTTTTCTATCTGACGGCGCGCAGCTTCACGCTTGCTCCCATCGTCGCGACTGTCGCGTCCTGGGGATTCGCGCTCGGCGCCGTTTCAATGCCCATCTGCTGTTTTGCCATGGCGCACCGGCCGCGGTTCCGGGCGCTGTTTCTCATCCCGGTCACCAGTTTGATCGCGTCCTGCATTTTAACCCTCTGGGAGGTTGCGAACCCATGAAAAGGATTGGACTCATCGCCATGAGCGGCGTGCGCGCGCACAACGAGGAGCTTACTCAACTGGGACTGACGTTGCCCGGCTTCGTGGACCGCAACCGCATCATCGCGTCATTGCCGAGCCTCGGTCTGCTGACACTCGCCGGATTGACGCCCTCCAGGTTCGACGTCGAATACCATGAGATCTTCGACCTGCGGAAAGAAAACGATCTGCCGGATCATTTTGACCTGGTTGCCATCAGCACCTTCACCGCGCAACTGAAGGAGGCCTGGCAGGTCGCCGACGTTTATCGGCAAAAAAACATTCCGGTCGTGATGGGCGGCATTCCGGTGAGTTCGTTGTCCGAAGAGACGAAGGAACATTGCACGAGTGTCGTCGTCGGGGAAGGCGAGCCGCTCTGGCCGCAGGTGCTCGCGGATTTCGAGCGCGGCGTCCTCAGACCATTTTACTTTCAGACGCCGGGAGGCGGGTTCGATCTTCGGGAGGCGCCGATGCCGCGGTTCGATCTGCTCGATCCGGACAAATACAACCGGATTACGGTGCAGACGAGCCGCGGCTGCCCGCACAAATGCGATTTCTGCGCCAGTTCAATTCTCCTGACACCGCACTATAAATTGAAGCCGGTCGAAAAAGTCATCGCCGAGATCCGCGAGATCAAAAAAATCTGGCCGCGCCCGTTCATTGAGTTCGCCGACGACAACAGCTTCGTTCACCGCGAGCACTACAAACGTCTGCTGCGCGAACTGGCGAAGGAAAAGCTGCGCTGGTTCACCGAGGCGGACGTGAAAGTGGCCGAAGACGATGCGCTGCTGGGATTGATGCGCGATTCCGGCTGCCAGCAAATCCTCATTGGCCTCGAAAGCCCGCGCAAGACCAGCCTCGACGGCGTGGAGTTGAACAACAACTGGAAGGCGCGCCAGCGCGATCACTACGCCGCGGCGATTCAAAAGATTCAATCCCATGGTGTCACCGTGAACGGTTGCTTCATTCTCGGCCTTGACGGCGACACACCGGACGTGTTCGAAGAAGTCTTCAGGTTCGTGAAAGAGTCCGGCCTCTACGAAGTCCAGATCACTTTCCTCACCGCGTTCCCGGGCACGCCGCTGTATCAACGACTGAAACGGGAGGGCCGCATCATTCGCGACCACGCCTGGGAACTCTGCACGCTGTTTGACATCAACATTTCGCCGAAGAACATGAGCGTCGAACAACTGCAAGGCGGTTTTCTGGACCTGGTGAAGCGGCTGTACTCGGCTGATGAAACGGACGAGCGCCGCCGCCGGTTCAAATCCAGGTTGAAGGAATCGCCTAATTTCGGTCGCCGCGCGGCGCAGAGAAGCGACGCTCTGCTCGCGGCTTGAGTGCCGGACGTTGGCCGTCTTTGCCGGCGTTTCCGCCGCTTGATTATTTCAACGCCGTTCGCAACAATCCCGCCGACGAAACGGGACATGCTCAATTCGGAAAATATCCAGACGGCTGCGTTCTTCCTGCTCGTGCTCGTGTTCGAGGTCCTCGAGCGGGTCCGGCCCGCGCGCGAAGTCGATCGCTGGAAGGATTTGAAGATCGATGTCTTCTCCTTTGCCCTGGCCATCGCGATGAACCGCGTCTCGCATTACACGGTCACCGGCTTCGTCAACGCCTGTGCGCCGGCGTGGATGCTTGGCGGCTGGCATGCGCTGCAAGGGTTGCCGGGCGTGGTGCGCATCGTCATGGCGATTTTCCTCGTGGACTTGATGATCTACTGGATTCACCGCGCGCAACACCGTTTCAGCCCGCTGTGGCGGACGCACGCGTGGCATCATTCCATCGAGCAGCTCTACTGGTTCTCCGGGTTCCGCACAAGTTTCCTGCACTCGTTCATCTACAACATCCCGCAGGCGGCGGTGCCGATGCTGGTATTCAACCTCAGCCCGCTCGAAGCCGGCATCGGTTATTCGATTGGCATTCTCATTCAATTCTGGGAACACACGAACCTCAACGTCCTCATCGGCCCGCTCAAATATCTTATCATCACGCCCGCCTATCATCGCGTGCATCACTCGACCGAACGCAGCCGGACGAATTTCGGCACAACATTCAGCCTCTGGGACCGGATGTTCGGTACGTACCACGATCCCTCAACGGTTCCCGCCGATGCGCCGCTTGGTTTGGGCGAACCGTTCGATAAAAAGAAAATGGCGAGGATGATGGTGGGGGTTTGAACGGGCGCTCACGGCCTCTGTTCCCTTGACGGTGCGGTCTCCCGTGGAAGATTCGGCGTTTCTCCTTCGTAGTAACAGTCCTTCTTTTGCGGAGAAACCATCGTCTGCTTCCAAACATACCAATGATCTCCAATAGGCTTGAAACCGTTAATCATTGTCGGAAACTTGTTGGTCCTTGGATTATAGGCAATCCCATCGGATTCAGTGGCGAACCCCCTTAGTGAGATATACAGGACACCTTGGTGCGTGACGGCCCCAAACTGGCGGTCTTTGATGGCTTCCCAGGGCAAACCGGTGATCGGCTTTGTTTGAATGACAGACAACAAAGGCATCCCGGTGTGCATGTTCCAGCCATTTATCGCAAGGAAGGCGTTGACCGCGTCCATGGCATTTGAGCCTTTGAGCGTTGGTGCCGGCACGTCGTCCCAATGCATACCGAAGGATGGATGAACAACGAACATGTTGTAACCTAGTTCAAATTGCTCCTTCGTGAGGTTCGTTACACCGAATTGCACAAGGTTGTTCGACATCAACTCAATAAGCTGCCTCTTTTGTTCAGCTTCGGATTGCTTTGTGGAATTGGTATCCGCCCCAAGACATAAACCAACGACGGCAACCAGCAAAATCTCCTGCCATTTCATCTTACCGGCCGATCCGCCAGAATCTCCGCGCCGAGGTGTGTTGGTTGCGGTCTTCACAATAACGCAGTCGAGTGGCGCGGAGAGCCGAACCTAGCAGGCTAATTCAACTTCGCCGCGATAAACTTCTCCAGCTTGAGGTTGTCGGCGGCGAAGATGCGGATGCCCTCTGACAATTTCTCAGTCGCCATCTGATCCTCGTTGAGCATCCACCGGAATGCCTTCTCGTCGAGCGACAGTTTCGCCTCCTTGCATTCACCGGCGGCCTTTTCCGGGCTGAGCTTGCGCGCAAGCGAGCCGGGTGTCTTTTGCATTTCTTCGAGCAGCGTCGGGCTGATGGTCAGCAGATCGCAGCCGGCCAGTTCGAGAA
>Ga0134126_10012597_pt1 | contig 10678 bp, 9 predicted proteins | sample KB31752_FD_96881 | JGI IMG/M metagenome (GOLD analysis project Ga0134126, IMG submission 96881) | Terrestrial soil microbial communities with excess Nitrogen fertilizer from Kellogg Biological Station, Michigan, USA - KB3-175-2 | ecosystem: Environmental > Terrestrial > Soil > Unclassified ...
TAAAAGCTCTTACCTCCGTCCGCGGATCGCAGCGCATCACCGATCAAAATCCCGAAGGGAAATATCAGGCATTGGAACGCTATGCCAAAGACCTCACCGAACTGGCGCGTCGCGGAAAACTCGATCCGGTAATCGGCCGCGATGAAGAAGTACGACGAGTGGTGCAAGTGCTCTCAAGGCGCACAAAAAATAATCCCGTGCTGATTGGCGAACCGGGGGTTGGCAAAACCGCAATCGTGGAAGGCCTTGCGCAGCGCATCATCTCCGGCGACGTGCCGGAGATTCTGAAAAACAAACGCGTCGTCGCGCTTGACCTGGGCTCGATGTTGGCCGGGGCGAAATACCGCGGCGAATTTGAAGATCGTTTGAAAGCTGTGCTTAAAGAGATTGAGGACTCGCACGGCCAGGTCATCCTATTCATCGACGAACTGCATACCCTGGTGGGAGCTGGCGCGGCCGAAGGCGCGATTGATGCCGCCAACATGCTCAAACCGGCGCTCGCTCGCGGGGAACTGCGGGCCATCGGCGCTACCACACTGAACGAGTATCGCAAGCATATCGAAAAAGATGCCGCACTCGAGCGTCGTTTCCAAGTTGTGTTTGTGGGCGAGCCCAATGTCGAGGACACCATTGCGATCCTGCGCGGGCTGAAAGAAAAATACGAAGTGCATCACGGGGTGCGCATTAAGGACTCGGCCATTGTCGCCGCCGCGACCCTGTCGCATCGCTATATTTCAGATCGCTTTCTGCCCGACAAGGCCATCGATCTGATCGACGAAGCCGCGGCTTCACTGCGCATTCAGATCGATTCCATGCCGACTGAGATCGATCAGCTTGAACGACGCGCGACCCAGCTTGAGATCGAAAAGCAGGCCTTGAAGAAAGAAGATGATTCGAACTCCAAGGAGCGTCTGGCCGGTATCGACAAAGAGCTTGCCGGAATCAGGGAACAGTCTGACGCCCTGAAAGCCCGCTGGAAACAGGAGAAGGACCAAATTGCCCGCCAGCGGCAACTTAAGGAAAAGATCGAGCAGCTGCGAATCGATGAACAAGCAGCGGAACGAAAAGGCGATCTGCAGCGGGTAGCTGAGATTCGCTATAGCTTGATTCGCCAGGCGGAAGAAGATCTTGCCAAAATCACCAAACAGATAGAGAGTTCCAGCGGCAAACGCATGTTGAAAGAGGAAGTTGACGAGGAAGACGTTGCCAAGATCGTCTCGAAGTGGACGGGAATTCCCGTCTCCAAGATGCTCGAAGGCGAAGTCAAAAAGTTGGTCACGATGGAAGAGCGTCTTCGTCAACGCGTAGTTGGACAAGACGTCGCACTGGAGCGTGTATCAAACGCAATTCGGCGGTCACGTGCGGGCCTCAGTGATCCCAAGCGGCCCATTGGTTCGTTCATTTTTTTAGGACCGACCGGCGTCGGCAAGACCGAACTCGCGCGAGCTCTCGCCGAATTTCTATTTGACGACGAGCACGCGCTGGTGCGCATCGACATGTCGGAATACATGGAACGCCATGCGGTATCCCGCTTGATCGGCGCGCCTCCAGGATATGTCGGTTACGAAGAAGGTGGACAGCTCACCGAGCAGGTGCGCCGCCGTCCGTACTCGGTCATCCTGTTCGACGAAATCGAGAAAGCGCACCAGGATGTCTTCAATATCCTCCTGCAGATGATGGACGATGGCCGCCTGACCGATGGTCAGGGCCGGATCGTGGATTTCAAGAATACGATCATCATCATGACTTCGAACATAGGCTCGAGTTACCTGCAGGCCGAGAGCATGCGCAGCGTGGACGATTTCGCCAAGGCCACCGAGCTGGTAATGACCGCGCTACACGGGCACTTCAAGCCCGAGTTCTTGAACCGGGTAGATGACATTATTGTGTTTACGCCGCTCGGTAAAGAGCAGCTGGTGAAGATCATCGATTTGCGGCTGGAAGATTTGCGGCGTCTTTTGGCGGAACGCAAAATCTCCATCGAGCTGACCGACGCAGCCAAGGAGGTGTTGTTCACCGAAGGTTACGATCCCAATTTTGGCGCAAGGCCATTGAAACGTGCGATCCAAAAGTTAATTCAAGATCCGCTCGCCTTGAAGATCCTGGATGGCGAGGTTTTGCACGGCGATCACGTAGTGGCGGACGCCGACAAGCGCAGCGGAAAAATAAAATTTGAGGTAAGCCGGCGGGTCGGCGAGACTGTACAGCCGGCCCGCTGAGGTCAATGACTACGGCGTCGTGCCAGTCACTGTTGTGACAGTCAGGTTCGGTAGTTGGTGGTTCCATCCCGCAGGGGTGTGCTCGAAGTAGATGCGAATAGGTCGAGATTCGTTCGGCTGGATGGGCGCTTTGGTCAAATCCTGCGGCATGGTCCCGTTAGTTAAACCCTGCACCGGCACGGTCACGGTATCGAGGACCGGTCCGTTTCTGCCGAGAAACTCTGCCTGCACTTGCACGCCAGTGATCGCCGTGCTCCCGGTGTTGTGAAGAATCGCGGTCATGTATGCTGCGCCTCCGACCGGAGCTGGAGCAAGTTTTAGATTTGTGAGCTGTACCTGTTCAGCCGTGGGCTGCTGGGGTACTTGGGCGTCAGTCGGTGGCTTAGTCAGATGCGGTGCTCGTGGTAACAATGCAAAGATCGCAATCAGCAACGCTGCCCCGGCAATCAAAATCACAATAGGCCATGGGAATTTTCCTTTGCGAATTATCTGAACCTTGGCGTGGTGATCTTCTGATTTGCGCTTAGGAATGTCAGGAAAGTCAGGCAGCTTGGGATTAGTGGCCATCGTCAACTCTCGGCCCATATAGGGCTTACGTTCGATGGCCTAAACTCCCGGTGAGTTTGCCTCCTGTATGCGCTCCATATTATCCATATGTGAAGGAATGTGAAGGAGCTCACAATAAGCAACTCACACCAAAGAATTACAGGGCCAGAGCGCGCGTTCTGACCTGATCTGCAGTCCAGCCACTCTCGCGCAAACTGCGGATGCTGAGCGCATCATGACGTTTTGCCAAACGTTGTCCACTTTGATCGCGGACCAAATCACAGTGGTAGAACTCTGGAGCTTCCGACGCTATCGCCCGATAAATTAGCAACTGCCGTGCCGTCGATTTCAACAGGTCAGCTCCGCGCACCACCTCGGAAATGTTCATCGCGGCATCGTCTACCACTACCGCAAGCTGGTAGGCCGGAATATCGTCTCTACGCCAGACCACAAAATCTCCAAAGTCTCGCCCCGCAACGTACTGCTGTGACCCGAAATGCTGGTCCTCAAACGTGATGTCCTCACCATCGGGTACACGAAAGCGCCAATTCACTCCCGCGGGTATTTCGAAACTTAGCCCGTCATTTCGCGTCCGACAATTTCCAGGATAGATCGGCTCGTCGTCTACATCGTTTGGCGCGCTGGGTGAAGCCGCCAAGTCTTTTCTCGAACAGGTACATGGATAAATCGCACCCGCATCACGCAGCTTCTTCCAGGCACGTAAGTAAAATTCCCGCCGCTCGCTCTGCGAATAAGGGGCAAACGCGCCGCCACAATCCGGGCCCTCGCTCCATGAAATGCCCAGCCAGCGCAGGTCTTCATACATGGCGGACACAAATTCCCCTCGGCAGCGATCAGGATCAAGATCTTCATTGCGAAGAATGAGTTCCCCGTTAAATTGCCGTCCCCGTTCAACAGCGATCAGAAAAGTTCGCGCGTGCCCCAGATGCAAATAGCCAGTCGGCGAAGGTGCAATGCGCCCACGATATTTGTTGGAGAATGGCACTTACGAATTCTAGCCGTGCGACCGCGCCAGCTTTCCTCAAATTCAAAATGAGATAATGGAGCCAGTGGAACATATCTGCCCCCGTTGCAACTCCCCTGTCGACGACAATTCTCCATTCTGCCCGACCTGCGAGGCAGCTCAGGTACTTGTCCAACCGAAAGAATACGTGCGCCCCCCGGTTAGTGTAGGGGGTGAGGGCCCGCTGACATTCCTGGAAGCTGGTACCTTCCCCAAACCAGCCGGAAACAGGGACGCGAAAGCCGAACTGCGCGCGGAATTTTATGCCGCCGTAGTCGGAACCGTCCTGAGTCTGGTTCAGCCTGGAGCGAGCTTTGTCATAGCATTGCCGGTAGCCGGATTCCTTTCTGTCGTGTTATACCGCCGCTTCAGTTTGAAAAAGGAACCCCAGCCTCGGACGGGCTTCCGATTAGGGGCGACCAGCGGCTTATTCGCCTTTGGCTTGCTGATGATAGTCATCGCGGCCGGTACGCTCGCCTTTCACAATGAGGCCGATACGCACGCTCAGGTGATTCAGGTTATTCAGCAAGCGCAGGCGCGCAATCCCGATCCCCAAGCCAAGCCGGTGTTTGAATATTTCATGACGCCACAAGGCATGGCCTTGATGATGGTCGTGGGTTTCGTGTTTATGAGTGTTCTCTTTGTTCTGCTAGCGGGAATCGGAGGCGCAATCTCTGCTTCTCTGCTCCGCCGGAGAGCTCCCCCTGGGCAGTAGTTCGCTGCCTTGCCCGCTGATGCCCCGCCCAAGTATGATGCAGCGTTCATGACTTCCAAGAACTCCCACCAGCACGGATTGCGCCAGAAGGCGCAAATCATGGCACCCTCGGAAATTGAACGCACCCTGGTTCGACTGGTGCACGAAATTATTGAGAAGAACGACGGCGCCAAAGACCTTGGCTTGGTCGGGATACGCCGTCGTGGGGTGTACCTGGCCCAGCGCATCGGGCAAATGATCTCAAGGATTGAAAAGACACCAGTGCCGGTCGGTACACTGGATATCACCTCGTATCGGGACGACCTATCGCCGTTGGCAAAGCCGGTTGTTCACAAGACGGAGATTGGTTTCCCTATCACCGGCAAGAAAATCGTGCTGGTAGACGACGTACTCTATACCGGACGCACCACGCGTGCCGCCATGGATGCTTTATTTCGTCAGGGACGTCCAACTCAGGTCCAGCTTTGCGTTTTGATCGATCGCGGACACCGCGAGCTCCCGATCGACGCTACTTACGTCGGCCGCCGGGTACAAACCAGCGACCGGGAAAGCATTGAATTGCTCCTGCGTGAAGTGGACGACAACGAAAAGGTTCTTCTGATGGAAAAGCAGGACTAGCTGCGATGCCAGCCGTTTCAAAACAGGCCACGGCGACCCGGAACGCAGCCCGCGGGTCGCTGCTGGGTATTGAAGGAGTCTCTCCGGCAGAGATTACTAAGCTTCTGCAGCTTGCCCGCAAAATGAATCCGCAGAAAGCGCGGCCGTTGTTGCGGGGCAAACGCGTGTTGCTGCTGTTTTATGAGGCATCGACGCGGACGCGGGCCTCGTTTGAAATCGCGGCCAAGTCGCTGGGCGCGATCACAACCCTTGTGCTCTCAAGTGGGTCCAGCATTGAGAAGGGTGAATCTCTGCTCGACACTGCGTACACCCTGCGTGCCGTCGGGGCTGACGTGATGGTCGTACGTCATCCCAATGCGGGTGCCCCACATTTCATGGCCAGTCATCTCGATATTCCTGTCATCAACGCTGGCGATGGCATGCACGAGCACCCGACACAGGCATTGCTCGATGCTTACACCATTCTGCGGCACAAGAAAAGACTTGCCGGCCTTCAGGTCACGATCATTGGCGACATCTATCACAGCCGGGTGGCGCGGTCGGCGGTTCACCTGTTGAGCAAATTCGGCGCGAAGGTGGTGCTTTGCGGTCCGCAGGAGCTTTTGCCGGAACTGGCTACTTCATTGGCTTCGGGATTGCACATCAGCCGCAGTTGCGAAGAGGCAGTGCGCGGTGCCGACGTCGTGATGGTTTTGCGGGTACAGCGCGAGCGATTGGCGGGATTAAAAGTGAATCTGCAGGATTACATTTCGCGATACCAGATGACCATGGCGCGGCTGCGATTGGCAAAAAACGACGCCCTGCTCATGCATCCCGGACCGATCATTCGTGGCTTGGAGCTGACTTGGGAAGTCGCGGACTGTCCGCAGTCGGTAATTGTGGAAGAGGTAAGGAATGGAGTGCCAGTACGCATGGCGGTACTGGCACGAGCATTGGGAAAAGCAAAGTAGGCCACGTATTTGCACGGATCGTCGCAGATTATCAAATTCAAATGAAGCACTCGTCGCAAACTCACAGCCTTCTAATCCACGGCGGACACGTCATCGATCCGGGTGCGCAAGTCGATGCACTCATGGATGTTCTGGTGCGTGATGGTCAGGTGGCGGAAATTGCGCTACCTAATAAGATTCGCTCCGGAGCGGATGAAGAAATCGACGCGAGAGGATTGATCGTTGCCCCGGGATTTATCGATCTGCATGTGCATCTTCGCGAACCGGGCCAGACCTACAAAGAGACCATCGCATCTGGTACCGCGGCCGCTGCCGCCGGCGGTTTCACGTCTGTTTGCTGCATGCCCAACACTACGCCGGTGCTCGATTCTCCGGAGTGGGTGACATGGCTTCGGCAGCCGCAGCGCGGTGCAGTCGTGAATGTTTTTCCAATAGCGGCGGCAACGCAGGCCGGCAAGGGCGCGGTGCTCACAGATTTTCGCGCTCTGCAACGGACCGGAGCGGTTGCGGTCAGCGATGACGGCAAGCCCATACTGAGCGAGACCACAATGCGCGAAGCAATGCGCGCCTCGGCTGAGATCAATTTTCCCGTGGTCCAACATGCCGAAGATACTCGCGTGACGCAGGGTTGTTCGATGAATGAAAGTGAAACGTCATTTCGGCTGGGATTGCGCGGGATGACCGATATGGCTGAGGCTGCAATTGTGGACCGCGACGTTCAGTTGGCGCAGCAGTTCAATGGCGCAAGGATGCACGTAGCGCATGTATCAACGGCCGAAGCGTTGAAGTCGGTTCGGCGCGGCAAGAAAAATCGCGCTCGCGTGACTTGCGAAGTCACACCTCATCATTTCACTCTGACCGATGCCGATGTTCGCGACTACGATACCAATTTCAAGATGAATCCACCTCTGCGCTCGGCTTCGGATCGCGAAGCCCTGCTGGTGGCCCTTGCCGATGGCACGATTGATGCCATCGCCAGCGATCACGCCCCGCATGCGCCGCACGAAAAAATTATTGAATTTGAGCGTGCCATGTTCGGAATCACCGGTCTTGAAACTGCTTTGGGACTGGCCATCACGATCTTGCACCTGCGGCAGAAAATTCCATTGACTCGAATCGTCGAATTATTCACCGCGGGGCCGGCGCGAGTTGTGGACATTCGTGGACGGGGAACGCTGATGCGTGGCAGCCATGCCGACGTTACGATCTTTGATCCGAAAAAACGGTGGACATTCGACGCATCGAAATCTCGTTCGAAGTCGCACAATACGCCCTTCGATGGCTGGTCGCTCATGGGCAAAGTGGTGGCGACAATTGTGAGTGGGAGAGTGGTTTACCGGGCGGGATAGTCGGCTGACAGTTGTCTTTGAATTCGGCGACCGGATCAGATCTCTGTCGCGTTGCACGCGTCGAGCTGGCGCTCGATCGGAGAGCCTAGGGCGGCTGTTCCCACGTAATTGCCTCTACGCGCTGGCGGCTTCCTGACTCCCTAAAGGCAGGAAGTACTGAGTGCCCTTGATCGGCGCCGAGACTTTCCGCAGTAGTTCCTGCAGGTCGTCGTTGCGCTCGACGAAGTCGATCTCTGAGGTGTTCACAATGAGCAGGTCAGATGAGGTGTAGTGAAAAAAGAAGTGCTCGTAGGCCTTGATCACTTCTTCAAGATACTCCTCGCTGATCGCTTTTTCGCCGACGACGTTTTTCTTTTTCAAGCGCTTCTTTAGCACTTCGGGCGTGGCCTGTAAATAAATCACAAGGTCGGGCGTAGGCAGCTGGTCGCGAAAATAATTGTAGTAGCGGTTGTAAGTGTCGAGTTCCTGATCGTTCAGGTTGAGATAAGCAAAGAGCTTATCTTTTTCGAAAATAAAATCAGAGACCACGAGTTTTTGCGAACGCGCTCCAAGATCCAACGCGCGCAGCTGCTCGAATCGTTGGACCAGAAACGTAAATTGTGCCTGAAACGCTGCGCCAGCTTCTCCCTGATAAAACGGAGCCAGGAACGAATTGTGCTCGGGGTCGCTGACCCGCTGAGCGTTGAGCCGCTCGGCGAGAATGTTCGACAGCGTGCTCTTGCCGACGCGTATGGGGCCTTCTACCGCTATATACCTGGGAAGATCGAAAAGCTTGGCCATGAATTAAGAGGAAGTCGCTACTGAGAATATCCCGAGCGCAACTCTCGCGCAATTGAGGAAGAAGTTAACACCAAAAGAAGTCAGAAGGAAGAAGGCAGAAGTCAGAAATAAGAATGCAGAAGTCAGAAGCAAGAATGCAGAATTAAAACAAGTTCAAATTCTGAATTCTTCCTTCTGACTTCTGCATTCTTATTTCTGACTTCTGCCTTTCGGTACAATTCGGCCATGTTCGTGCTCCCTGCCGCTACCGCCGGTGCTGCCCTGGTATGTGCTGGATATCAATCTATTGCGCCGACTGGCCAGTGGTTTGGGCGGGCTTTCTGCCGGGGGCAGCGCGGTTCGAAGCAGATTGCACTAACTTTCGACGACGGACCGAACGACCCGCACACTTTCCACCTGCTTGATGTTCTTTCCAGGCACGACGTTCACGCTACGTTTTTTCTGATCGGCCGCTATGTGCATCAGCGGCCAGACATCGCGGCCGAAATTGCCAAACGCGGACATGTAATCGGAAACCATACCTTCACACATCCGCTGCTGACGTTCCAGTCTTCTGCGAGCATCCGCACTGAAATTAGTCAGTGCCGGGATGCGATCCATGACGCCGTCGGTGAACACTCAAATTTATTTCGCCCGCCATGGGGGGCGCGTCGGCCAGCGGTATTTCGAGTTGTTCGACAAGTCGGCCTCAATCCAGTGATGTGGAACATAACCGGGTACGACTGGAATGCGCCATCGGCCGAATTTATCGAGCAGAAAGTCGGCCCGAAGATACACGGCGGAGACGTCATTCTGCTGCACGACGGCGGTCACGCGGCTTTCGGCACCGATCGCTCGGCGACGGTTGCTGCCGTCGATCGATTGATGACGCGCTGCACGGCTGAAGGTTACGAGTTCGCGACAATTCCCAAAATGATGGGCCCCTAATTTTACTCGGCGGACGAGGCCCTCCACCCTGCACGATCGCGTTAGTCCAGAGTGATACACTTACGATTTTTTGGAGGCTCTCCTGAGCAGCAATCCCGTCCTTGTCGTACACGGTGGCGCATGGGCAATCCCAGACGATATGGTCGAAGCTCACCTGAATGGCGTCCGCAACGCCATCGCCGCTGGCTGGCGCCTTCTCGAAAGCGGCGCTTCCGCTCTCGATGCCGTGGAAGCCGCGGTTGTGGTTATGGAAAATGACGAAGCCTTCGACGCTGGTCGTGGCAGTTTTCTGAACCGCGAAGGCAAAGTGCAGCTTGATGCCCTGATCATGGATGGCAACACGTTGCGCGCTGGTGGCGTGGGATGCGTCGAACATATTGCCAATCCCGTCTGCGCCGCACGCAAAGTCCTGAGCGAAAGCCCGCATGTTTACTTCGTGGCCGAAGGCGCCGAACGCTTTGCCAAGGAACATGGAATTCCCCTTTGCAAAAATGAGGACCTGATCATTCCGCGCGAGGTCGAGCGCCTTCGACAATTTCAAGATCTGACCACCAGTGAAGGTCAGGAATTATTTGCGCCCGAGATTTCCCACGACACCGTAGGAGCGGTGGCGCTCGACAAAGCGGGGAACATCGCCGCTGCGACCTCAACCGGCGGAACTTTGAATAAAGCTCCGGGCCGGCTCGGCGACTCCTCGCTGATCGGCTGCGGATGTTATGCCGATAACCACAGCGCCGCGGTTTCTCTGACGGGATGGGGTGAGCCGATCATGAAGCTGGTGCTCGCCAAGTGGGCCGCAGACCGAGTGGCGTCGGGCAATCTTCCTCAGTGGGTTGCGGCCGAAGCCATGAATTACTTGAAGGATCGCGTTAGCGGCCACGGAGGAATCATCGTGCTCGATTCACAGGGCCGTTTCGGCCTTGCCCACAACACCCCACGCATGGCATGGGCGGTGAGGATCCCAGAGAAAATGGATTCGGGTATCGAACCCAAATAAGGCTGCCGCGCCCCTTTCAACTAAACAGGGAACCAACGTTCTTGCTTGATTTCCCGCTATAACCTGATGTACAAACCAGCAAACCTTCGCGTTCCACCGAATCGCGCTGTAACTACTCGAGCACCGGCAAGAAAGCTGGTGCTGAGAATTCTTGCGCCGGAGATATCCATGCGAACTTTAAGATTACTCCTCACGCTTTCGGCCACGTTTATCCTGACAACTTTTCTCTACGGACAGGGAGTGGCCACCGGCGATCTGCGTGTGATCGTCAGCGACCCGCAAGGGCAGCCGGTACCAAATGCCAGCGTGACTGCGCGAGATGCTGCCAAGGGAATTGAACGGGCGGCAACCGGGGATGGCGAAGGGCAATACAGTTTTCTGTCGCTGCCGCCAGGTTCTTATGTCGTCACTGTGAACGCTCAAGGCTTTGGCAAGGCCAACGCTCCTGATGTGGTGATTACAGTTGGCGGCTCGCTTGAACTGCCGATTTCACTCACCGTGGCTTCGACCACAGAAACGGTCGAGGTCAGCAGCGCGGCCCAGGCAATCGAAA
>Ga0134126_10012598_pt1 | contig 10678 bp, 9 predicted proteins | sample KB31752_FD_96881 | JGI IMG/M metagenome (GOLD analysis project Ga0134126, IMG submission 96881) | Terrestrial soil microbial communities with excess Nitrogen fertilizer from Kellogg Biological Station, Michigan, USA - KB3-175-2 | ecosystem: Environmental > Terrestrial > Soil > Unclassified ...
GAAGCATGACGCCTGGCTGTCACAAATTGCTGAATGGAAGAAGAAAGCGCCCTTTGCTTACGCGGTCACCAATGAAATCGCCAACAGCGATCACATGAAGGACCATCTCTCCGGCCACGAGGATCAAATCATCCTTCAACAGATGGTCATCGAGGCGTTGTATGATTTGACCAAGGGCGAAGCGTATATTACGACCGGCGTGGGTCAGCATCAGATGTGGGCCGGCCAATGGTATAAATACAAATATCCGCGCCAATTCATCACTAGCGGTGGCCTCGGCTCGATGGGCTTTGGCTATCCGGCTGCGCTCGGCATCAAGGTCGCGCTTCCGGACAAGGAAGTGGTTGATATCGACGGCGAGGGTTCGTTGCTGATGAACGTCCAGGAACTCGCCACGGCGCACGTCGAAAAAATCGCGGCCAAAGCCATCATCCTGAACAACCAGCACCTCGGCATGGTGGTGCAATGGGAAGACAAGTTTTACGAAGGCAACCGCGGCCATACGTATCTCGGTAATCCCGAAAATCGCGCGCAGGTTTACCCGGACTACGTCCGCGTCTGCAATTCATTCAACGTGAAATGCGAGCGCGTGATGTTCAAAAAGGATTTGCGCCCCGCCATCCAACGGATGCTCGACGCAAAAGAACCCTACGTCCTCGACGTCATCGTGCCTTACACCGAACACGTGCTGCCGTTCATTCCCGCAGGCAAAACCGTTGCGGACATGATCTGGAAGGCGTAGTGCGTGCGGAATTGATCGGTAGGGCGGGCGCTGCCGCGCCGCCCCATATTCCCGTCCCGCGCGCAGAGCGCGGGACGAAAAGTTTTGCGCTCGGAGGAGCAATGGTTTAACACATCCTTCATGTCCAGCGCGCCTTTTCAAGAACCTGGCCGACGCGCGCCCGCGAAAGGAGTTCACGTTTCATTGGATGGTCCCAACTGGGTTTTCCTTACGGTATGCACCGAAAAACGCGAACGCTGGCTGGCCCAAGCCTCGGTGCAGCGCACTTTACACAACATTTGGGAACATAGCGCCACGGCATGGTTGGTGAGCGATTACCTTCTCATGCCGGACCACTTGCACCTGTTCTGCGCTCCGAGGGATTTGAAATTCACCATCGAACGATGGATAGCCTTTTGGAAAGATCGTTTTGCGAAAGAGTGCAGAGAGGCCAGCACGTTTCAAAGTGGTGGATTTCATCATCGGTTGCGTGATGGCGAGAACTATTCGCAAAAGTGGCAATACGTCAGAGAAAACCCGGTTCGACAGGGGCTCGCAGAAAAGCCGGAGGATTGGCCGCACTTCGGGCGGGTACACGAGATTCGTTGGTGACTGCGTCACCAACGGAAATATGGGGTGGCGCGGCAGCGCCACCCCACCAAGCACGATTCCTTGTGCCCCGCACTTCTTTTGTTACTCTGCCCGGCGATGCGAAATTGTATTTTCCTGGCCGCGGCACTGCTGGCGTTGACGGCCTTGGGCGCGGAACGCGATTTTAATTTTGGCGAATATCCCACCGACCAGACTCCGTCGAATTTCCTCAGCACGGTCAGCGGCCGGGGCAAACCGGGAGATTGGAAAGTCGTCCTCGATGAAGCGCCTTCCGCCATGCCCGCCCGCAATCCAAATGCGCCCGCGATGACCCGGCACGCCGTCGTGGCGCAGCTTGCGCGCTACCCCGTCGATGCGCATTTTCCGCTGCTCGTGTTCAAGGACGACACCTACAACGATTTCACCTTTTCGACCCGTTTCAAAATTGTCGGTGGCGCGATGGCCCAGATGGCAGGAATTGCATTTCGCTATCAGGACGAGAAAAATTATTACGTGCTGATGGCCAGCGTTCTCGATAGCCGTTTCTGGTTCTTCAAAATCGTCAATGGTGTGCGCTCCAAATTGATCGGCCCGCAAATCAATCTCTCGCAAAATGAGTGGCATGAAATGTCCGTGCAATGCGAAGGCAACCACATCAATTGCTCGTTCGATGGGAAGCAAATCATCCCGATGATCACGGACAGTTCCTTCAGCGGCGGCAAAATCGGGTTTTGGACCAAGTCCGATTCCGTCAGCTATTTCACAGATGCAAAAATCACTTACATGCCGCGCGAAACCCTTGCCGAAAGCCTTGTATCAGACACAGTGGAAAAATTTCCAAAACTCGAAAACCTCAAAATCTTTGCCGTGCGCCCCGGCGGCAGCGGACCGGCGGTCGTAGCGTGCAAAAATGACAAGGATCTGAACCAACCGGGCGGCAAGGTGGAAACCGATGTCATCACCAACGGCAAAAGTTATTTTAGCAAAGATAGAAAGGCGGGCACCGTCACGGTCACAGTTCCATTACGCGATCGCAACGGCGATGCCATCGCTGCGGCGGCTTTTACCATGAAGTCATTTCTGGGTGAAACCGAGGACACCGCCGCCCTCAAAACTCAGACGATGCTCAAGACCATGCAGCCGCGCGTCACTTCGCTGGAAGATCTTTTGCAATAAATGGTCGGAGGCTCGGCAGCGTCGCCCTACCGATACAGTCGGTGAGCCGGCTTTGGCGTAGGACCGGCACTGAGCAAACTGAGATGGTCTTTTCCCGTCCAACGCCCCCGCCTCAATTCCAAAATAGCCGGACCTCGATAGTCAGAAGTGAACGAATCTCTCGCCGCTCCAATTTCCCACGATTGGGAGGTATTTGTATTCACGAGAGTGAACCATTGGCCGCCCCTGTCTCCAGTGTGATAGGACACGATTTGCACACCCACGAATCTCGGGGGATCCACAGGTTCAAATAGTTCCGGGCCCCAAATCAAAAGGGATATCGCCAAGCCAATCCCGCAGCCAATAAGCGGGGCTTTCCATCTTTTGCTCGTCGCCTTTTTATTTTTATTCCGAGCGCTCAACTCTGGTTTCTAGAATTTCACCCCCAGCGCCGAGTGCACCTCCAACTCATTCGGCTTGGTGCCCGCCACCGGACGTGTATCGTAGGAATCCCTCAGCGTTATATTCCAATATACGTAACGCCACAAGTTGTATGACAGCGTCGTCTCCGCGCGCAGACGGTATTCCGAAAAATTGACGCGCGGGAAAAATTCCACTTTTTCCGCCCAGATCGTCCGCGGATTGATTTTCCAGGTCACATCCTCGGCCAATCGATAAAAGAAATCGCGATTGTGTGTGTCATCCGCGTTGTTTTGTATCTGGTAATTGAGGCCGCCTTCCACGTTCGCCGTGAAATTGGTGAGCGTGAAAAGATGGTAACCCATCCCGGGACCCTCTTCGATGTGAAGATCGATGGCCCGCACCCGGTCGTAGCCGATGCCGGCAAGGTTGTAACCATACCAACGCCGGTCGAAATCCATCGACGTTTTATCGCTCGCACCCATCTGGTCGGAGGAAATCGCGGTGTGATTTTTACCGCCGGTTTTTTGGATCGTCTTGCCGTATTCCACACTGTAATCGAGTATGTTGCGTAAAAAATTCTTCGGATTCGATTTGTATGGCCTCTCGTAAGACAATTTGAAACGTCCGTGATAGGTGCGCTGATCAGAAGTGCTGTAAACGAAATCCAATCCTACTTCCGCCTCGCCTTTCCAATACTTGAACAACGGCGGAGGCGTGGCGGAAACCACCTTGGCCGCCTTTATTTTTGCCAGCGCATTCGTTTTGGCCACAAGATTGGTGGTGCCCGCGGCAAGCGCGGTCTGCTGCCGGTCAATTTCCTCCTTCGGCACAATCAGTTCCTTCACCCAGCTATTCGAAAGCACCACGCGGTTGGTATATTCAGCCACAACGACACCGGTAATCTTGTCGCCGTTTTTTAGAAACAGAACGATGTTCTCGGCCCGAGCCTGGCCGAAGGCCGCGCACACCAGAAGGACACACACCCAGATTGGATGAAATAATGAATTAAGGTTTCGGCGGCGCGGATGTGTCATTGACTGCGGAAGATTTTGGCGGAGGAAAATCCTCACGAGTAAACCGCCGCTGGCCGCCTACGACGGTCAAATTGCCGTTGTTGTCGGGCAATATTTGCGGGCGGGTCGTGTACTCGTACGTCTGTCGCAGGACAATTTCGCCATTAGGGTTAATCACAGTATAACTGAAAGTGCGCGGGCCGTTTTGGTAGAGCACGTGCAAATCGCTGACTTTGTCCACCTTCGCCTCCGGCTGGCCGAAAGAAACCATCGGCCCGATGGGAATCACCTTGTTGATCTTGCCGATATCATCCGTCACCTGCGCGTAAAGCTCCAGGTGGCTGCGCAGGTAATTCGCCTCCTGCAAGGCGTAATGGCGCATTTCCGGCGCCGCATTGGTGTCGCCCGGCGCCTTCGGCACCCCAAAATCCTGCTCCCACAACTTCGCGCCGCTGATGATATCAAATCCCTTCGGATCGCTGCTGATTTGCCGCTTCCACTCCGGAATGGTCACCGTCGCGATGATGTTGTAATGCCCCGCCTTCGGCAGCCGAAAATATGGAGCCAGGTTCACGCGCACGTTCGCGCGTTCCGACGATTGCAAAGTGAATTCACCAGCTACCGGCGGTTCGCCGTTTTGAAAAGGCACAAAGCCGTCGCGCGCCTGAATGACAAATTTCAGCCAGCCCTCTCCGCGCCCAAGCACCAGCGTCTGGCCGGAACGATTCGTAATGCGCACCGTGACGGGCATGGCTTCACCCGCCAGAAATTGGTTCTGGTCCGTCAGCACTTCCACCGTCATTTGCGCGGACAGGCGGGCTGCTGAAAGCAAAAACAGCAGCACGCAGATGAGTATACTGGTATTTTTCACAGCATTACTTTAGGCAGCCACGCTCGAGTGGCAAGCCGCAAAACAGAACGATAGACGATGCGCGCAAAAAATTATTCAAACGCACGCGCGAAAATTTTGACATCATCGTCATTTTTTCATTTAAGAATTCATCAACGAAAAATTCCCAGGCGGGAGAAAAACACTTCTTTGCAGGAAAACGCTCCGTCTCGAACCGGCAAGATGACGCAGGACAGGCATCCTGCCTGTCTCCATCTTTTTGGGTTCTCCGCCGAAAGAGTCAGAGACAGGCAGGAATGTCTGTCCTACGACAAATTCATCGCGCGATCAAAAACCATCTCCGTCGGAATCCCGCGCAGGCATTCCATCGGCTTCGAGTAGGTGCAATGAGATTTCAGGCAGGGCGAACACGGCAAATCAATGCGCACCACGTTTTGCAATTGCCCGTAAGGCCCGGTACGCCGCGGTTCCGTCGGACCAAAAACCGCCACCACCGGCTTGCCGAGCGCCGCCGCCACATGCATCGGGCCCGTGTCGTTGGAAATCATCATTTCACTCAGGCGAATCCATTCAATCATCTCCGGCAGCGAGATTTTCCCGGTCAAATCCAGGCACCGTTTCGCGTCCGCCTTCACGATGTCCGCGCCCATTTGCACATCATCCTTGCCGCCCATGATGGCGAAGCGCACCCCCGGCCGGGCGGCGGCAATCTGGCGAACCAGTTGCGAGTAATTTTCAACCGGCCAGCGCTTGTTCAACCAGCGCGCTCCCGGCTGAATGACAATCCATCGCGCCGATTCTGTCTGCCACTTCCGTTTGACCTCCTCCGAAACGGCCCGCCGCTCCGGCAGCCACTCAAAATTCCAATGCACCGGCACATTCAGCGCCTTCAGCACCGCCAGATACCAATCCAAGGCATGCGTGTGAAAAGATTCGCGCCGCACGATGATGTCATAAAACCCACGCGCACCTTCCCGCGGCTCGTCCAGCCCGACAAAAAGCTCTCCATTCGCGAACCAGCCAAAAAAACCGCTGCGCAGGAGACATTGCAGGTCAATGATGAGATCAAAGCGCTGCTGCCGCATCCATTGAACGCTGTGCCAGACTTCGTGCCAATTCGCGGGCGAAGCCCACCGCCGGCGCTCGAAACGAACAATGCCCGCCAGGTCCGGATCACCATCCACGAGGGAAGCCAGGCTCGAATCAATCCACCAGAAAATGTCGCTGGCCGGCCAATGCCGTTTCAAAAGCCGCAACACCGGCAATGCCTGCACGACATCACCAAGCGAACTGGGCTTTAGAATAAGAATTTTCAAAGGCAGAATTCAGAGTAGGACAGGCTGGATTAAATAGGACGACTCTGCGAATCCCCGAAAACGTGACAAAGTGCATCCTCTTCCCGGGGGAGAGGAAACAGGTGAGGGCGAGCTTAAAAACACTTTTTCTCTTCCACTTAATCCAACATCGGGGATGTGACCCATTCCTCTTGAGAACCAGGTGATTCCTGCAAAGCAGATAGGCATCATGCTTGTCTCCATTCTTTTGCCTTTTACAGAAACAGTCAGAGACAGGCAGAAGGCCTGTCCTGCGTCTTCTTGGAAATTTATTTTGACGACCACTCTGGAACGAGAATGCAGAAATCAGACCTCACGCGCACGCTTCTTTTCCACCTTCTGCCTTCTGCCTTCTACCTTCCGTACGCAAGTCGCTCAGCAAGGCGTTCAGGCAATCCGGCGGCAAGAATCTTCTTTTGCGCCGTCGCGATGTCGTAATCCAACCGGCGCAATTCAATCGTCCCTTCGTTCATGTCGTAAATCACATAAGCGGATTTGGGATTGTTATCGCGCGGCTGGCCGACGGCGCCGACGTTCACAAAATATTTTTTGCCCGGCTCGACCTTGAATTTGGAATAGGTCCCGCCCCGCACCATCGTATCGCGCATGAAAGCAACCGGCACGTGCGTATGGCCGAAAAAGCAAACGGCGGTGTTCTGATAGGTAAAGCTCGCTGCAGCCGCAAGCTTGTCGAACACATAACCCCAGCGCTGCGGGCCGTCGAGGGTCGCGTGAACGATCGAAAAGGTGGTCACCATGCGCATGTATTTCAGGTCGCGGAGCCATGCGCGATCAGCCTCGCTGAGCTGCTGGCGCGTCCATTCCACCGCTTCAGCCGCGGCGGGATTGAAACCCTCCAGGCCGACCTCGGCCGAGCAATACTCGTCATGGTTGCCCTTCACGCACGGCATGCCCATTCCACGAATGATATCGAGGCACTCCTTGGGGTTCGCATTGTAACCCACAACGTCGCCCAGGCACGCGTAGTGCGTGCACTTTTGAGCCTTGGTGTCCTCCAAAACAACTTGTAACGCCTCCAGATTGGCGTGAATGTCGGCTATAATTGCAAACTTCATCGAAATTTTATCTTACTATCTCAAATCCGCGAAACTCGCTCGTTGGTTCGCTCCAACTCACTTCTTCGTTTCGAATAAAATGATCCAGGCCAGCATCGCGAATTGCTTTGCGGAAGGCTTCCAGCTCCTCCCTCGGCCCCTCGCCGACCAGTTCTACCCGGCCATCCATCAGGTTGCGCACAATTCCCACCACTTCGAACCCGGCCGCCACCGTTTTCACCGAATAGCGGAACCCCACGCCCTGCACGTTACCCGAATAAAAAATATGCATCCGGCTTCGTTTCATGTCCGTTCGCCACGCAATCTAACATTTCTATTCCATTGCGACAGAACGGAATTTGCCGTCTGACCCTTCAGATATTCCCTGATAAAGCCAAATCAATGGCCCCCGCGCAATGTTTTTTATGCCTGTGCCTCGCAAGTAACAGGGGCAATGGCGCGAAGGTTGCCGCCGTTAGCGAGAGGTTTTTCCCATCGAACGAATGAAAGAGCTCACGTAATTCGCCCGGCCCTCGCAGCTCGCGCGGTCGACGACGACAAAATCCGAATCTCGAAATCTGAAATCCGAAACAAATCCGAAAAACCGATTCCCAATCCCGCAAAAGGGCCGATTTCGAGTTTCTTTCGGATCTCGGATTTCGCCCTTCGGATTTCACTCTCATTGCTTCTCGTACTCCCCTTTTCCAAGGCGCTTGAGCACCGTAAACCCAGCCTTCTTGGCGTCCGTGATGGACAGCGGCTTGAGTTTTACAGGGGAATTGAAACTGGAGATTATCTTCCGCACCGGCTTCTTGCACGCCGGACAATTCGTCAGCGGCGCGGCCGAAAGCGGCCGCCGCAGGGTGAATTTCCCGCCGCACACCTTGCAATCGCCTTCACAGAGTTCGTATTCGTAAATCGGCACAAACAAAATTTAGCATCGAATCGCTTGATGGAAAACATCGTTCTACCGCGCCGCCCTGCCATTGATCGGTAGGGCGGAGCTGCCGCTCCGCCCCATATTCCATCCCGCGCGTACAGCGCGGGATGAAAAGACACCGCCTATCGGTAAATTATTTCAAGAATCGCCCACCCGCCTTGTTTTCAATTATTCGGATTCTGCTTCACCTTCGCCTTCTCAATCCACGGCTGAAGTTGCCGCTGCAAATAAACATCTCTCCTGGTGGCCGTCTGCCACGAATCAATGGCTTTTTCGTAATCGCCATCCATAAAATCCAGCATCCCCTGATCTGTGGCCACCGCGATGACATTCGTGCCGTTGAGTTCAACGGCTTTTTGGCAATCTTCGCGCGCTCCGGCCATGTCCCCTGCGCTAAAGCGAGCCCAACCACGCGTGCCGTACGCGTGCCCGTCCTTGGGATCAATCTCAATGGCGCGCGTGGCATCCTTGATGGCGTCATCAAAATCATTCTTCAAAAATTCGCACCATCCGCGATTGTTAAAAGCAAAGGCATTGCCCGGTTGGAGTTCGATGACCTGATTGAAATCAGCGATCCCGCCATCCCAATCGCCTTTCCATTCCCTCGCCACTCCACGCCAGTAATAGGTGCTCGGGCTATGATCTTTTAATTGAATGCTGACGGTGCAATCAGCAATCGCGGCATCCAGCTTGCCCCTCCTTTCCTCCGCAAACCCTCGGGCTGCGTAGGCATTGGTAAAATTCCACCTCAATTCGATGCTCCGCGTGAAATCGCCGATTGCGGCTTCATAACGACCCTGGCGCGATTTCGCGACGCCGCGAGCGTAATAGGCCGAATCGTAACTGGGACGCATCGCAATGGCAGCGCTGTAATCAGCAATGGCCCCATCCAAATCACGCTGCCTGGCTTTGAGCAGGCCGCGATCAAAGTAAACCGTCGCCTGCTCGGGAATCCGGATCAGAGTCTCGGCTTTGTTGTAATCTTCCATGGCCGCCTCCCAATCCCCTTTTCCCTCTTTCGCAATCCCCCGCTCGAGATATGCCTCGCCATAATCGGATTTAAGAGCGATGGCCTGGTCACAATCGGAAATTGCGCCCTCCACATCCCCGTGCGCTCTTTTTGCCACGGCTCTCGCAAGAATGGCCTTAACATAATTCGGCTGCAATTCGATGGCTTTATTGAAGTCAATTATCGCGCCGTCTAAATCACCCTTTTTCTCCTTTGCGATGCCGGAATTGTAATCGCCCTCAGCATCCCGGCAGGACGATGTGGCTGCTGCCAAAACCGCCAGCAACAACCAAAGGAACGGCTTTTTAATTCGTTTCAAAGATTTACTTCTTCAAAAACGCGCTGAATAAATCAATCGGCAACGGCAGGAAAGTCGTCGTGTTATGTTCGCTGGCCATTTCGCGCATGGTCTGGAGATAACGCAATTGCAGCGCGATCGGCTCCTTCGCAATCATCGCCGCGGCCTGCACCATTTTCTCGGCGGCCTGATATTCGCCCTCGGCATTCACCACTTTGGCACGGCGCTCGCGCTCGGCTTCGGCTTGTTTCGCCATCGCGCGCTTCATGCTGTCCGGCAGCGCGACTTCTTTCATTTCCACGGAAGTGACCTTGATGCCCCACGGCTCCGTTTGCTTGTCGATGATTTCCTGCAATTTTTGGTTGATGACCTCCCGTTGCGAGAGCAAATCATCCAGCGGGGATTGGCCGAGCACGCTGCGCAACGTTGTCTGCGCGATGAGCGACGTGGCTTTCCAGAAATTCTCCACTTTCACGACGGCGTCCATCGGATTCACCACGCGAAAATAAACCACGGCATCCACCGTGGCCGGCACGTTGTCCTTGGTCATGATTTCCTGCTTGGCCACGTCGATGGTCACCACGCGCAAATCCATCTTCACCATTTTATCAACGATCGGAATGAGGAAGATGATGCCCGGTCCTTTGGCGCCGATCAATTTGCCCAGCCGGAAAATGACGCCGCGCTCGTATTCGCGCAGGATGCGCAGCATCTGCGGCACGATGATCGCCAACACAATAAGGATGAACACCACCAGAACGCCGGCCTGCATCAGTGTATGAATAAGTTGGTCCATAGGTTTTTAGGTTCGATTGTTAGAGTACTCTCCAAAAAACGCAGGACAGGCAGAATGCCTGTCTCTGATTGTTTCCGCGCAAAGAGCAAAAAGAATGGAAACAGGCAGAATGCCTGTCTGCTCTGTGGAAAGCATCTGGTTTTCAAGAGAAATCAATCTCATACCCGACGTTGGATTAAGCCCGCGGCTCATGCCTTACCCTCGCTTCCCATAAAGGACCACCCCCTCCTTGGGGAGAGGGCCGGGGTGAGGGAGGGCAATACTCCAATTTCTTCCCACCTGGCTATGGTTTCCACATAGCAGATGCCTGTCCTGCGTTTTAGCCGACTCTGCTCTTGCACCCGGAAATTTCTTTTCGCAATCACTTTTTATATCACGCCGCTTTCGCCTTCACCTTCAGCGTCAGCCCATCAATGGCCACAATCTCCACCGGCTGGCCGGATTCAATCGGCGTATCGCTCACCGCGTTCCACCATTCGCCTTCCACAAAAAC
>Ga0134126_10012599_pt1 | contig 10677 bp, 11 predicted proteins | sample KB31752_FD_96881 | JGI IMG/M metagenome (GOLD analysis project Ga0134126, IMG submission 96881) | Terrestrial soil microbial communities with excess Nitrogen fertilizer from Kellogg Biological Station, Michigan, USA - KB3-175-2 | ecosystem: Environmental > Terrestrial > Soil > Unclassified ...
AAAAAAGATTTCTCCCGCGCGACCGCTGCGGTAGTACCAGCGCCTGAGGATGGCCAGGTGCTCCATGCGTTCCACCGTGGAAAGGTCGCAATGCGGAGCAAAGGGGGCTAGCGCCTCCTGAACCCGCGACTCCATGGATTGCGACTTCGCGGCCTGCTCGGCTGTGGGTTGGACGGCGAAAGGCAGCGGCCCGGTAATGGCACACGCCTGCACGGGAAACAGCGCCACCGCATTTTGCGCTGCAGAGCGCTGGATGATCAGCCCGGAGAGACGGTCCAGGCGGTGTACAACTTCCGGCAGTTGGCTGAGCACGGGCGTTAGCTTTTCCAGGTGCGCGTGCGCCGCCGCGGCGTTCTCAAATTCCAGGCTCGCGGAGGCCTGGTCGCGCTCCGCAGCCAGTTCCCGCGCCAGCGACTGGCCCCGCGTCTCGAAATAAGCTTGTACCCGCGCCACCTCGGACGCATATTGCTCGTCCGTACAGCCCTTGAAGCAGGGCGCCAGGCACATTTTCATCTCCGAGTAGATGCAGCCGGGAAAAGCTGGATCGGGATGGAGGTCGTCCACGCATCGCCGCATTTTGAAAAAGTCCAGCGAGTCGTTGGCGAATTTTTCCGCCGCAGCCCGCGAGGCGAATGGCCCGTAGTAAAGCGAACCGCCCCTCAGCCGCCCCAGGCGCGTGGTGATGGAAGCTCGCGGGTATTCATTTTCCAGATGCAATTTGACCAGAGGAGCAGGACGCAGCCGCAGGCGCGCGGAATAGGTTTGGGGAAAAGTTGCGCGCTGAACTTTGTAGAGCAGGAATCCGGATTCGAAATCGGAGCCAGTGAGGGTGTACTCGATGCTGCTTACCCGCTCCCGAAGGTTCAAGCGCCGGGTGCGCTCGTCTGTGCGGCCCAGCAGTCGCACCAGGCGGCGCCGGAGGTTGGCGGTCTTGCTGACGTAGGGCTCTGAGCCGGCATCGGCGCCCCGCAGCAGGAACACCGCCGCGGCCGCCGGCACGGAGGCAAAGATCTCGGAATCCTGCTCAGGAGCGAACTCCAGCCGGTGCGCCAGCATGATTCATTATTACCGCATACGGGAGCTCATCCCAGTGGAATTGGCGCTCGATAATTGCAGATGGGCGGTTGAAAGGCGGAGATGCAGGGAAACTGGCCAATCCGTCAATCTAGATCAGCAATGGCCGGTTATCGGAAGCTGGCGCTGCGGAATTTCTGCCGGAAATCCTCTCCTTCCAATTTCACTATGCGGCACATTTCGTGCAACCGGGAGCGCATCCGTTCGCCAATGCGGTCGCCCAAGGTCTCTTCCCGGGCGGCGGCACGCGGTCCGGCCAGCACGCCGGCGGGCTTGTCGTCAAAATTCGTGGTGATGATGGTGGTTTTGTTGTTGTTGTAGCGCGTGTTCAGGATGAGGCTGACCGTGTCCCACACCCACTCCGTCGGCTTCACCGCACCCAGTTCATCCAGGGCCAGCACCTCGCTTTCAAATACCGGTCGCAGCACTTCCAACTCGGTCGCCTGCACCGAGCTGTTGTAGGAGTTTTGAATTTCCTTCAGCAGCTCGCGGTAATCGTAGAACAGGCAGGCAATACCCTTGCCGGCAATCAGCTCTTTGATAATACCCACTGCCAAATGCGTTTTGCCCACCCCGATGGGTCCAATCAGCAGCAGCCCGGTGCTGTCCACGGGGTATTCTTCCACGAACTTGCAGGCGGCCATGCGCGCTGGGCCCAGCAACCGGTGCGGCCCATCGAACTCAAAATTGGAGAGCTCACAGTGTTCGTAGCGTTTGGGGATACGCGCTTGGGCCAGCAGCCGTTCGTTGCGCGATCGCAGGGTGCAATCGCAACGCGTCACGCGCCGTTCTTTGCCGGTTGCAATGCTTTTCCACCCCGTGCCGTCACAGACCGGACAGATGTCCAGGGAAGCCTTCATAGAAACCTGATCTGACTGTGCCTCAGCCCCGCCCCGGGCGCAATACCTCCCCTGAAACTTTCTGTGTACAAGTTGTGAACTTGTGGGCCAAGTTGTGGAAGACGTCCGTATCCTGCGGGCCCGGGGCTCGGCCCAGGCAGGACGAGGGGTGTAGTGAAGCCGTCGTTCCGATCGCCATGAAAAGCCCGAACCTTAGTCCGGGGATTCTGGGCCAGAAACGTTCCGGGCTTTTAGCCCCTGCAGATCTGCGACACGGGAATCGCCTCGGGCGAAAGTATCTTCGGATACTTCGCCTGCCGATGCACCCGGTCAAACACCACGAACAGAAGGGCGATTAACCCGAACACCATCACGCTGCCTTCGGGCCCCACCGACCCTCCCGTCAGCCAGCGCGGACCGTGAAAATGCGAGCTCAACAGATGCCCGGGCATCACGTTCCCGCTATTGGGCACGGAATAGAGGAACGTTTCGCCCCAGTCGAACGACAGATGGAAGCCAATGGCCAGCCACAGGGTGCCGGTGCGGCGGAGGGTCAGCGCCAGCCAGAGCCCGATCAGGGCGGCGGCTAGTCCGCCCGCCCACTCCTCCCCCGGGTTCCCCATATGAATGGCGCCGAACAGGACGGATAAAAAGAGAGCGGCGGGCCAGAAGCCCACGCCGGTGCTGAGCGTGAAGAGCGTGTAGCCGCGGAAGGTAAACTCTTCAAACAATCCGACAAAGAGAAAAAACACGCCCCAGAACACACCCCACTTGATCAGATAGTGCCCGTGCAGCGCCAGCTTGCCATAGTCAAAGGCGCCGGCCCCATGCAGCGCCGCCATCAGAATGCTGACCGAGATGATGCCCCACAGCATTCCTTCCCAAAAGCTGCGGGCGAAAATGGCGCGCCGAGGCAGGCCATAATCTCCGAGGGTCCGCTCCTCAAACTTGCCCAGGATCAGCGCCGGAACCCACGCTGCCAGGAAAGTGGCGATCTCCTGCGCCAGCATCAACCAGGGACTGAAACCCGGGTTGCGCGGCGAAGCCAGCCACTGCGCCGCCGAGCTAAACAGAAAAAAAAAGAGGGCGCCGAGCGCCAGGTAAATCAGGAAACGCCAGCCCGCTCTCAAGCCATGCGGTCCCACAAAGACTCGGTGTGCGCCCGATGTGGGCTTCAGTTCTGGGATTGAATTGTCGCCAGGCGGCGGGGGAGAGAGCGGATTGATGGTTTCATCGGGCATGCGGATTTTCCGATGCGTGCTTCCACATGGTAAAACAATGACCAGTTCGGGATGCCGAGATTCTTCACTCGCGACCGTTTTGGAGCCCCCCAAGTCGCAGCGTTGCTCATGCTGTTCCTGTTCGCCGCGCAATGCGTGTGGCTGATGGCCGCCGTTCCCATCTCCCCCAGTGAAAGCGCCCTCCTGGAGCGCGGCCTGGCGCAGTGGCAGCAGGGACACATTGACGTGCAGGATCCTTACCGCTCACCGCTCTACTACCTCGTCGCCTCGCTGCCCATTGCCACCTATCACGGCGCCGGCGATGCCGCCAGCCTGAATCCCTGGCGTTGGCAGGTGCGCCTTCCCTGGTTGATCTTTGGTCTCTTATTGGGGGCTTCCATCTGGTATGTGGCCCGCCGGCTCTACGGTAATGCTGGGGGGTACATTGCTCTCGCCCTTTATTGCTTTTCGCCCCTGATGATCGCCCAGGCGGCCAGCTTCTATGTGCAGCCGGAGGTGACCGCCGCTTGGGGAGCCTTCGGCGCCATTTTCACTTCCATCGCCGTGGCCCACACCCTCTACGCGCCCCGGCGAGTGCTGTGGAACTGGCGCCGCATTGTGCTGCTGAGTTTGTCGCTGGCGCTGGCGATCGGCTCGCAGTTTTCGCTGTGGGTAGTGTTGCCGATGGCTCTGGGTTTCCTGCTTTATCTGGCGCCGGGACGGCGAGCCGCCGCGCTGGCTATTTTTGCCGGCAGCGGCGTGATTGCTTTCGTGATCTTGTGGGCAGCCTATTCCTTCAGTTTTGCTGCATTAAGTGCGGGCCTGCACCGTGCCGCCTTCTGGGATGTAACTTGGGGGGCCTTGAGCGTGCCCTTCGGCTATAAGGACCTGCTGGTCCGGTTGGTGCGCACCAGCCCGGCTCTGGTTATTTTCGTTCCCGGGACGTTGATTACGTTCTTCGCCTGGCGGCGCGCCCGTTATTTCGGGAATGCCGCCCCCCTGGTCGTCACCGCGATCTTCCTGTTTCTCGGCTTGATCACACCCCACCAGCCCGGGCAGGGATTTGAGCTGGTAGCCATGCCTATTCTGTTTGTCTTTATTGCCGGCGTGCTGGCTGATCTGCTGGAAACCCGCCAGCGCCAGATTGTGCTGGGCATCGTCGTCGGCCTGCTTGCCGCCTATATCGTTTGGAGCGTGACTTCACTGGGCCGCATCGGGCGGATGTGAATCCGGCTGTGCGGCTATTTTCGCACTCTCTCTCGCCGGCGCCAACCAATACAAAACACAGTCCCTTCGAAGGTCCGCCGGGATCGGCAATATAGGCGAGTCAATCAGGCCTTTGGGGCATCTGAACAGTAAGGGTATGATTTAGCTATGCGGCAGCTGATGACGTGCGCGGCGGCGGTGCTGGTAATGGCGCTTCTGGCGCCGTTTTCCCCAGCTCAGGTCCGCGGCATGCCTGCTCCTGATGGCCAGCAGGGCACCAGCAAGTCCGCAGTCGTGCCGGGCCGGCCTCTGGGACACCAGGGCGTCATGCCGACCCCTATCGGCGTCTCCCCTGCGCCTGCGCCGGGATTCCCCACGCCCACTCCCATCGGAGTGCCGCCCATGCTGCCCACTCCAGGTTCGCAAAACGTGGGCTCAAGCAACGGCTTCCATCACCGTCATCACAATAATTTCGTCGTTGGTGCTTATCCGGTTTATGTGCCGGTGCCGGTCGTTGTGGATCCGTCCTCGATGTATGAGGTTGCGCCGGACCAGGCGGATGAGGGAGCAGACGACCAGGCTGTGGTTCCTGGCCCCACGATTTTTGAGCGCCGTACGCCGGCAGATATGACCGACGTTGGCGTGGGGAACCCTGAGCCCGCGCCGCTAGCTGCCTCAGCGCCTGCAAATACCATTGCTGCCCAAGCCGGTTCCGCTGCGGGCAGCCAACCGGCGCAGCCGCAGGATCCCAGCGTATTGGTGTTCCGCGATGGCCATCAGCTGCAAGTTCAGAATTACGCCATCGTCGGCGATATGCTTTACGACTTTACCCCAGGGCACGCGCGCAAAGTTCCGCTTTCGCAACTTGATTTGCCGGCCACAGTGAAGGCTAATGACGACCGTGGCGTCGATTTCGTCATTCCCGCTTCGGTGAAGGGCGAGTAGCTGAGGCACACCATGAAAAACCCGACCCGGTGTCTTTTGATGGGGGCCCTTTTATTGGCGACCTCCGCGTTACTGGCCCAAATCCCTACGGGGGGCTTGGGTGTTGCCGGCGGCGCCCACGTCAGCGGGGCTACGGGGCACCCCGGGTCGGGCGCCGGGCACGGCTTCGGCTCCAGACCAGTTCGGCCTGGCATCGTGGGCGGCTTCCATCATCGCGGCTTTCATCGCAACCGCTTTCTTGCTCCTTTCGGGAGTTCTGCCTTCTGGTGGGATGACGGTTACTATCCCCAGGGGGGAGAGCAGGAGGTCGTTCAGCAACCTGCGGCTCCCGCGGTGGTCCAACCGGCAACTCCCATTCAAGAAGCGAAGCCCGTCAACCCGCTGCTTATCGAGTTGCAGGGTGACCACTTTGTGCGCCTGACCGACAGCGAGGTAAACCAGCCGCTCGCCGGATCGGCCGGCGCCTCTCGCCAGCAACAGCCTGAGCTCCCTCCTGCCGTGCTGGTTTTTCGCGATGGACATCGGCAGGAAGTGTCCAGTTACTCCATCATCGGCCCTGTCCTGTATGCTTCCGGCTCTTACTGGACGAACGGCTACTGGACGCAGAAGGTCCTCCTCGCCGATCTTGATCTCTCCGCCACCTTGCACGCCAACCAGGAGCGCGGCGTAAACTTTGTCCTGCCTTCCGCCCCCGACCAGGTCGTGACCCGTCCCTGACTGCTGCGTTTGCGCTATGGCAGTTCGGATACTTCGGCGCAGCAATCAGGAATGCAGGTTTGACGCTGTTCGCGCGCAAACGCTAAAATAACTAGGTTTGCCTGTATCTGCCGTCCCGTTCTGGGACGAGCTGCCGCCACCAAGCCGCAGCACGGAACACAGCAAGCAAGATCGCACCTTATCCCAAGGCGCTGAACTGCGCCTGGGAGTCGGAACTGAGAGAGGCATCATGTACGCAGTCATTCGTGCCGGGGGAAAACAATACCGCGTAGCGCCCGGCGATGTGATCCGGGTGGAAAAGCTGGCCGATGAGCAACGCCAGGACGGCAACGTGCAGTTCTCTGAGGTACTGTTGGTGTCCGGCGCGGAGGGCGAAGCCAACCGGCCGCAGTCGCAAGCCAGCGTCACCGGCCGCGTGCTGGGAGACGGCCGCTCCGATAAAGTGCTGGTCTTCCACTACAAGCGCAAGAAGCAGTACAAGAAGATGTATGGGCACCGTCAGCCCTACACTGCTGTGCGGATCACCGAGATTGCCTTTGACGGCCAGCGGTTTGCCGCTCCGGAAGAGCCGGAACGCAAGCCCAAACCAAAAAGGACTGCGGCAGAAGCCGGCACGGAGACCGAAGGCGCACAGCCCCAGGCTAAGGCGGCTAGCCCGGCCAAAAGGGCCAAAGCCAAGAAGAGCGCCGCGCCAAAAGCGAAAGCCGGCGCTGCGCGGAAAAAGAAGAAGTAATCGAACTCAGAGAGAACCAGCCAGGCAGCTAGAAAGCTAGTGAGCTGAAGCTAGCAGCCAGAAGCCAACAGCCAAGGAGCTTTTATGGCCCACAAAAAGGGATTAGGCAGTTCACGCAATGGCCGCGATTCGAATGCGCAGCGGCTGGGATTTAAAGCTTTCGGAGGCCAGGTGGTCCCCGGCGGAACCATTATTGTCCGCCAGCGGGGCACGCGGGTGAAGCCGGGCCTGAATGTGGGGCGCGGCAAGGACGACACCCTGTTCGCCAAGATCACGGGCCGGCTAAAGTTCGTCAATAAGGGGTCCATGGGCAAGTTCGTGATGGTCGAGCCTGTCCCCGAATCCTGATTCCCGCGCCGAGACGCAGAGTACGCCGAGAAATTTGAATTTCAATTCGATTTCGTTCCGGCCTCGTGCAGCATACGAGGCCTTTCGTTTTTTGCCTCGGCTGAGAGCTCAATGTTCATAGATGAAGCAAAAATCCGGGTGAAAGCGGGCGACGGCGGTAACGGCTGCATGGCCTTCCGCCGCGAGAAGTTTGTGCCCCGCGGCGGTCCTTCCGGCGGTGACGGCGGCAAGGGTGGCGACGTCGTGATGGAATCCAGCGAACGCCACAACACCCTGGTGCACTTCCGGTTTAATCCAGAGTACAACGCGGAGCGCGGCCGTCACGGCGAAGGTTCCAACCGCAAAGGGCGCGACGGCGCTGACGTGGTGCTCAAGGTCCCGGTGGGCACCATCGTCTATGACGACGAAACCGGCGAGCGCTTGCACGATTTTTCCCACCCCGACGAGCGGGTGGTCATCGCTCGCGGCGGGCGCGGAGGCCGCGGCAATGCCCGATTTGCCACTTCCACCCACCAGGCGCCCCGCGAATGCGAGCCCGGTCGTCCCGGCGAGGAGCGCGCCTACCGGCTGGAACTCAAGCTGCTGGCCGATGTTGGCCTGGTCGGCTATCCAAACGTCGGCAAATCCACCTTGATCTCGCGTGTCTCGGCGGCGCGCCCAAAAATTGCGGACTATCCCTTCACCACCCTGCAGCCGAACCTGGGCGTCGTGGCGGTCGGCAACCAAGGCGATCCCGACCAGGTCAGCTTTGTGGTGGCCGACATCCCCGGCCTGATCGAAGGAGCCCACACCGGCGCTGGCTTGGGCACTCAGTTCCTGCGCCACATCGAGCGTACCTGCCTGTTGGTGCACCTGGTAGATGTTTCAGATTCCAGCGGCCGTCCCGATCCGCTGCACGACCTTGAGGTCATCGCCGGCGAGCTGAAGAGCTTTGGCGCCCACTTGGAGGACAAGCCCGTGCTGCTGGCGGCCTCCAAAATGGATATTGCAAACAAGGAGAAGCTCTCCAAGCTGCGCCGCTACGCCAAGAAGCAGGGGCTGGAGCTTTATCCCATCTCCGCAGCCACCGGGGAAGGCGTCGAGCAGCTCAAGCTGGCCATGTCTCGTCGTCTCGAAGAATTGCGTCAACGTGAGGCGGAAGCCCTCGCCGACTAATGCTAGGCCGCATGGGCGACTAACATTCGGGCTTGCCCCCTTGCAACCTTTGCCGTTTAACGCGAAACTACTGCTGAGAACCGAACGCAGTTCATGAATATCGCCTTATTCGGCGGTACCTTCGATCCCGTGCACAAAGGTCATCTCGCCCTGGCCCAGGCGGCCCAGCAGCGCTTCGACCTTAAGCAAATCCACTTTGTGCCGGCTAATGTGCCGCCCCTCCGTTCCGGGCAACCCGTGGCCGCGTTCGAAGATCGCTATGCCCTGCTGGCCTTGGCTACTCTGGACCAGAAGACGTTCTTCCCTTCACGGCTGGAAGCGCCGCATGGAGAACCGGCCGCCAATCCTGAAGAAGTCGTAGAGATGTCGCGCTCGCGCAAAGGAGCCAAAGCAGCGCACTCCGGCCACAGGCACCATGCCGGGCCGGGGACGAACTATTCAATTGATACGGTGCGCCGTTTCAAGCGGACCTTGGGCAAGAGCGATCGCCTGTTTTTCATCGTCGGCATTGACGCGTTTCTCAAGATCGCGCAATGGAAGGAACCGGAGGCGCTGCTCGGCGAGGCCGAGTTCATTGTGGGCAGCCGGCCCGGGCACAGCCTGGCCCAGGTGGCGAAGGCGCTGCCGGAAAGCATCCGCCCCAAGCAGGCGGTGAGCCAGGTGTTTCGCAAGCAGCCGGCTGAGGGCGAGCTGCTGCTGGGCCGGGCGCATATACATTTTCTAGAGGGCGTGAACGTGCCGGTTTCCTCTACGCAGATTCGGGCAGCCGCCGTAAACGGGCGCTCGCTATCGCGCTTTGTGCCGGAGCCGGTCGCGGAATACATCAAAAAAATGCGGCTATACCGGGAGGCGCAAGCAGCGGAAGCTGGAGTGGAGAGTGCAGTTGTTGGTCGTTAGAGCCAAGAGCCAGTAGGGAAAATCGCAGCAAGATTATGGGTTCATCAGTTTAATATGGCGAAGAAAAACAATCTCAGGCAACAGGTCTCGCAAGCGCTCGGCGCTTGCGTCGAAAAGAAAGCGGAAGACGTCGCCATCCTGGAAATGGAGAAGGGTTCCGGCGCCTTCACGGACTATTTCGTAGTGTGCAGCGGAACCAACCCGCGGCAGGTTCAGGCCATTTCCGACGAAGTGGAGCAGCGGCTGGAAAAGGTCGGGTTGCACCCCGTGCACGTCGAAGGCTACAAGCAGGCAGAGTGGGTGCTGCTCGACTACGTGGATTTTGTGGTGCACGTTTTCTCGCAAAAGGCTCGCAAGTATTACGACCTGGAGCGGTTGTGGAAAGCGGCCCGGCGTCTGGAACCAGCGGAGTTGACGGCCAGGCGCAGCCGGACGCGCCGCGAGAGCACCGACGAATCTGTTCGCCCGCGACGCCGGAAGGCTTGAGCCGCCATGAGCCAAGCTGAGCAGCAGCGCAAGCAAGCTGGGCCCGGCGGCAGTTCGGCCGGTGCTGCTGAGGCGCCGGCTTCGCCTGCGGAGCAGATTCTCTCTTCCTGGATCGCCGCCGACCCTGTCTCCCTTGAGCTGCTGGAAAAAGCCAGGCGCATAGCGGCCACTACCTCCACCGTGCTGATCCAAGGCGAGAGTGGCGTCGGCAAGGAACTGCTGGCCTGCGTGATTCACTACTTGGGCGCCGGACGCGACGAGCCTCTGGTCAAGATTGATTGCGCCAGCCTGCCCCGCGAGCTGATGGAAAGCGAGCTGTTCGGCTACGAACGTGGCGCCTTTACCGGGGCTGTGCAGATGAAGCGCGGCCGGCTCGAACTGGCGGGAGCGGGCACCCTGGTGCTGGATGAGGTGGCGACCCTGACACCCAACATGCAGGCCAAGCTTTTGCGCGTCCTGGAGGAGAAACGGTTTGAGCGCCTCGGGGCTACCCGGCCGATCACGCTAGCCGCCCGCATTGTCGCCCTCACCAACGCGGACCTGGAGCAAGCCGTGGAGAAGCACACCTTCCGCCAGGATTTGTTTTACCGCCTTAACGTGCTTCCCCTGGTGGTGCCTCCGCTGCGCCAGCGGCGTGGAGATATCGGCGCGCTAGTCGAACATTTCCTTGCACACCTCACTGAGCTCCATCGCCGCCCCACCCTGAAGGTTTCCTCGGCTGCCCGGACTCTGCTTGAAAGCTACGAGTACCCCGGTAACGTGCGTGAGCTGCGCAACCTGCTGGAGCGTGCCCTCGTGCAGTGCCAGGGAGCTGAAATCACGCCCGCCGACCTGCCCGACCGCGTGCTCCAGAGCAGCCCCAGGAGCATGACCCTGGAAGAGCTGGAGCGTGCGTATATCGCCGAAGTGCTCGATGCCACCCGCGGCAAGAAAGGCCGCGCCGCCGAAATCCTGGGCATCAGCCGCAAGACTCTTCTGGAAAAGCGCAAGCGTTATGGGCTGGATTAGCCACTAGGAACTCGTGCCGCGCGAAGTTGCCCGTCTGATACCCTGTAAC
>Ga0134126_10012600_pt1 | contig 10677 bp, 9 predicted proteins | sample KB31752_FD_96881 | JGI IMG/M metagenome (GOLD analysis project Ga0134126, IMG submission 96881) | Terrestrial soil microbial communities with excess Nitrogen fertilizer from Kellogg Biological Station, Michigan, USA - KB3-175-2 | ecosystem: Environmental > Terrestrial > Soil > Unclassified ...
AAGGCACGCGGCGTAACGGTCGTGAGTGGTGCAAGCTCTGTGCTTGCGCCATCGAGTGCCGTCGTCGATCGGTACCGTGCCGAGTTCGACCGCCTTGAATCCATTCAGATCGGAATCAGCATCGGTGCCCGCGCACCCGGTCATTGAGCCCATGCTGATCGCGCAGACCTTTTACCGCATGGCAAACGCCCTGTCCCTGGCCCGCGGTCTCGACCCCGACCGACCGCCCAACCTGAGAAAAGTGACCGAGACCGTTTGATGCCCATCGCTCTACTCAACGGACGGGTGCTGCGCGAGCAGGCGTTCGTCGCAGGACAGTGCGTGCTGCTCGAGGCCGGCCGCATTCTCGACATCGTTCCCGAGGATCACCCAAGGTGTCGCGGGGCAACCCAGGTCGATCTTGGCGGCAATATGCTGCTGCCGGGCTTCATCGACTCGCAGGTGAACGGCGGCGGCGGCGTGCTGTTCAACGACTCGCCGAGCGTAGAGGCCATCCGGCAGATCGGACACGCGCACCGACGCTTCGGCACTACAGGGTTCATGCCCACGCTGATCAGCGCGGACCTGGATGTCGTAGCGCGCGCAATCGCCGCGGTACGCAGCGCCATCGAGGCCGGCGTACCCGGCGCGCTCGGCATCCACATCGAAGGCCCCTTTCTCAATGTCGAGCGTAAAGGTGTGCACGACCCGGCAAAGCTCCGGGAGCTCGACGCCAGCGCCATGGGACTACTCACATCGCTCCGCACCGGACGCACCCTGGTGACGTTGGCTCCGGAAATGACGACACCGGATATCATCCGGAAGCTGACAACCGCCGGAGTCATCGTCTCCGCCGGCCATACGAACGCCACGTATATGGAGGTCGTACAGGCACTCCGTCACGGCCTGACAGGCTTTACGCACCTTTTCAATGCAATGTCACAACTCGCCGGCCGCGAGCCTGGCGTCGTCGGCGCAGCCCTGGAGAGCCTCGATAGCTGGTGCGGCATCATTGTCGACGGCGAGCACATCTCCCCCGTCGCGCTTCGGCTGGCGATGCGCTGCAAGCCAGCAAACCGCTTCATGCTGGTCACCGATGCCATGTCGAGTCTCGGTACCGACGCGCACTCCTTCAAGCTCCAGGGCCGCAACATCACTGTCTCGGGAACCGTCTGTCTGGACGAAGACGGCCGTCTGGCCGGCTCCAACATCGACATGGCGAGCTGCGTGCGCAATGCGGTCTCCCTGCTCGGTGTCTCTCTGCCGGAAGCGGCGCGCATGGCGAGCCTCTACCCCGCCGAGTTTCTCGGCCTGTCCCACGAGCTGGGCCGTATCGAGCCGGGCTACCGCGCCAACTTGGTCCTCGCGGACGAGCATCTGAACGTCATCGACACCTGGATCGACGGACGCTCGACCGCTAAAGTCGCAATGGCGCCGATTTGACCACCGATACTGTCGGCCGCGCGACAGTTTCCCTGTCAGGCATCGATGGCATTGAAGGCAATTACGATACGTGCCTCATCGCCGCGGTGCGGTTCCACGTAATGCTCGAGCCAGGATGGGAAAAGCACGAACAGCCCGTCCGATGGCGCCAGGTGAATATCACGATGGGCATTCGCGCCGCGCCCTTTGATGCGCGAATTGGCGGCGCCGGGCCTGGGATCACGGAACATCAAGCCTCCAGAGCCCTCCGGCACACGCAGATAAAAGCACCCACTGATCAAACATCCCTCATGCATATGTGGAAAATTGAACCCGCCCTTATCGTGCATGTTGACCCAGGACTGCAGCTTGAATTCCGGCGGCGCGCTCATGATCTCTTCGAGCGCAACACGGACTGCCCGAGTGAGCAGCGCCCGCAATTCCGCGAACGGCCCGCGTCCGAGGACATCCATGTCCCGACTGTTGCAACCCTGCCGATTTGTCCGCCCCGCAGGCTCTGGTGAAGAGGCACGCAAGTCATGGACAAGCGCGATCCATTCCGGGAATCGAGCGGCCAATTCCGTAGCGCGACCTTGCCAGATCGTGGTCGGAAACAGCTCCGATCTCGCAAGCCGATCCGGCGGTGGCATATCCGGTGCTCAGGGATCCAGCGGGTCCATGGGATCAACCCGCAACGACGCCCGTGAGGGTCGGAACGGCAATTCGGACGGTGACAATTGGGCACCGATGGTACCAGGCTCATAACCGAGAACACGCTGATTGCGATCGGCGAATTCCCGGCTCTCGATGTATCGGATCTGCTCCGGATCGGAAACGATCAGCGCATCGCGGTCGAGCGGCGCTCCCAGCGCGATGAGCCTCCGCGTCGCATTACGCAGGTTGGTTGTCGTATGTCTGGCATAGGGATCGACGACAATGCAATCGCCTGGCACACTATAATCCTCGATGAGCGCTTTGCGCATCTGGATCGCCTCAGCAAAACGGGTTCCGCGCGGATGCACCATGCCGCCGCTGACGACGATGAACGGTGCCAATCCCTCGGAGAATCGCTGGGCCGCCAGGCGCACACGCAGCTTACCGCCCGGGCTGAGCGGTGTCGACAAGTCATCGGGACCCATGCCGGGAACGATGATGGCCGTAAACCGGTAACGCTTCCAATTCAGCGCCTTGGCCTTCGCCAAGGCGCCTGCATCGTAGCGGCGGGAATCGAGCGATTCGAAGGCGATGGCATCGTCACGGTCGTTGTCGTCGAGCAAGGCGAGGCCGAGCGCGATACTCGGATCGAGGCGCGTTGCGGGATCGTTCCGCGCGACGTCCGCGAGCTCTACGGCGTAATGGAGCGTGGCCACCGCCAGAGCCGAAGCCGTGGCCGGATTAGGTCCATCGATTTCGGGGTAAAGAGGCGCTGCACCGAGCCCATAGACGCGAAGAATGTTATTCAAGCCCCGAAGTTCACGCATCAGTTGCCTGCGAAGGCCGTCATCCGGCGTTGCGACGGACGACCCCGTGACGGCGAGAAGTTTCGTTGCATGGTCGCCGACCACGGCGCTTTCGGCATTCGTCCATAGCGAAGCTTTGAGTACACAATCTACCGCTTGATGGCAGGCGTCAATCCGCAATCGCCGCGCCTCGAGCACGGCACGAGCCTTCGGGCCCAGACGATCCGCCGCGATCGCTTCCAGAGCGGGAAACAACCTGTGCGCCAGCGCCGCCCATCGCGCGTTGGCAACCGGGGCGGCCTGCCCCGGCTGCCAGGTTAGAGAGAGCGCCGCGACCGCAGCGGCGAAAGCGAGCTTTTTCACCACTTCTTGGTGATCATGACGCGGAAGCTGCGGCCAAAGAGCGGGCGGCCGTAAATGGCCGTCGGCGTGCCCTGTCCACCCAACTCATCCGAGCGCACATTGCCTTCGGTCAGCCCATGCGCGTCGGTGAGATTGTCGCCCACGACCTGCACCTGCCATTCGCCCCGCGTCAAGATCGCGCCCGCGCCCAGCGTCCCAAAGGACGGCAGCTCCGTCGTGTTGAGCACATCGACGTACCGCTTGCCGACGTACTCATAGGTCGCGTAGAGCCGCAGATCCATATCGGAGCCGAGCTTGGTGTCGAATGCCGGCCCGACATGACCGTAAATCTTGGGTTCACGAACGATCTGCTTGCCCAGAATGGCAGCGGCGCTCGCGCCCGTCACGCTGGAAAAGTTGCGATACTCCGGGCTCGAGACGGTGACTGATGCGAACAGAGACAACCCACGGGCGCCGTGGAGCAGGTCGCCGATCTGCAAGTTGCCGTCCGCTTCCACACCGGATGTTCGCGCCGTACCCAGGAAGTTCACGTTGGTGAATCCGCCGGTCTGCGGATTGAAAGACTGAAACGACGCATTGAGCGGATCGAAATCGGTGAGGAAACCTGTCAGGTAGAGATAGCTTTGCCGATAGGCGATCTTGAGACCCGCTTCATATTGATAGGCTTTGCTCGCCACTGTCGAGCCGAGCGGATAGGATGTGTAGCTGCCGAGCTGCGGCGGCATGGTGAGCTCGGAGGTGCGCCCATACACTCCGATCGAGTCGGTGAAGTCGTAGTTGACGCCGACCGTCCAATTGGTGGCGGTCGGTTTCACGTCGATGTTCTGCACCGCTCCGTTGAAGCCCAATGCGTAGCTCGCCGCCAAGGTCGGGCCCGGCAGAGGCTGTTTCGAGGTCACAAACAGATTGCCGGTGTAGTCGTACCGTTCGCTGCGGACACCGGCGTCCAACCGGAGCTTGTCGGTGATCGCCCAGGTGTCGTTCAGGTACAGAGCGACCGACTTCGCATCGAGCGTCATCTGGTTGAGCGTTGTAGTCGCCTGCAGCACGCCATTGTTGGTGACAGAGCCGAGAATGGTTCCGCTGCTGGAGTAGGCGAGCAGGTTCAGGAGCTGCGGCTGGCTTCGCACCTGCACCAGATAGTTCTGAAATGCCTCGAACCCGGAGAGGCCCCAGAAGGCCCCGTTCACGCCGATTTTGACGTCGTGCGTTCCCCAAGTGGTGTCGAAACGGCGCGTCGCGCTCAAATCGTTTTCTTCGGAGTAGAAAGTCGAATTTACCGCGCGATATTGGCCCTGCATGACCAATCCGGAATCGGAGGAAGGATCATAGACCGTCGTGCCGGGGACTCCTGCAATCGTGTACCCGAGATGATCGACGGATGAGCCGAAGGCGGTGCGCGCCGCCGTCAGATACGAAGCGGCAAAGCTGTTGCCATCGACCGGATTGCTCGTGGAATAGAATGCATCGAAAGTGAGGGTGCCCCTGGTCAGGCTCGACTTGAAGTCGACGGTCGTCCCGTTGAAATTTCCCTCGTAGTCCAGTCCGACATTGCCGAACTTGATGTGGCGACCGTTCGATAGATCCCTCTTGAAGCTCTGCAACACGCCGTTCTGGTCGTAATACTGGAAGCCGGCATCGCGCAGCGACGGCGAATTCAGGGTGCCGGTGAAATAGTCGATATAGGGATTGAGCGATACCGATGGATTGCGCGGATCGGCAGTCGGGATCGGCAGGTAAAAGACGTTGACATCGTCCAGATATTGCGCCGAGATTTTCAGCCAGCCATTGTCGAAAACGTGCTTGATGTTCCCGCGGATCTGGCCGCCACGGTCATTGGGGAAGCCATTGTCGCGATAGCCATCGTTATATCGAATAAACCCGCCAATAGCGTAGTAGGTGCTGTCACTCAAAGGTCCGGATTGGTAAACATCCGCCCTGTACAGCCCGGTATCGCCCAGGGTCAGCTCGGCCGCGCCTTTGGCAATGGGCCCGCCGCTGACGGTGATGTTGTTGGCGATCGCCGTTGCACTGCTCGCGTAAACCGGCGCGGGACCGCCTCGAACGATTTCGACCCGCTGAGTCATCAGGTCGAACCTGTTCATGCCGTCCGTGGAGTCGAAAAAGAGGCCATCCGTCTGCGGCCACAGCGGCAGACCGTCCTGCTCGACGATCAGGCCGGTCCGGTCGCCGGGAATGCCGCGTACGCGGGTGACGTTCTCGGCCTCGCCTCCGGTCGATTCCACCTGGATGCCGGGAACGTCGCCCAGAAGGTCTGAATAGCTCGAAGGCGCGAGCTCCTTGATCTTGTCGGCCGTAAGCGAGTTGATCGCGTATGACACATCGAACCGGCGTTCGGGGTAAGCCGAGCCGGTCACTACGATGGGATTGAGGACGTTCGTTTCTTCTGAAGCTGAAGGCGACGATGCAACAGGCTGTGGTCGGCCGTTACTCTCGCTCGCCTGATTATCAGCCGAGCCGTCGGAGCCGTTTGCAGATGCCAGCATTGCGCCAGGTTTTCGTTGGCTCTGAGCCGGACTGCTCTGGCCATCCGCGTGGGCAACCGGCGGGAGATTTCCTCCGAATAGCGCCAGCGCGACGGCTGTTCCGACCAACGTAGACCTCTGGATTCTCATAAGTTACCCACCCCATGTAGTCGTTGAAGCAATGCCCGCCCGAGGGGCGGGCCGTTTGTCTTCCAAAATTGCATGGCTGTCATCCTTGTTTGGACAGCTCATTAGCATGACCATTTAGGTGCCATTCTAGTACCACTTTCTGGTGAATACCACCCCACGGCATAGACCCAGTTGGGGCACGGGGTAATAATTCCGTAAAATTAGCGGGTTACGTCGCCGCGAATGGCACGCACACGGCTTAGTGGTTTTATATTGGTACTATACGCCAGAGCCGGGCTCTTTCGATGCGGCATAGGCAGGCTCGCACCTTGCTCCGCTTCGATACCTCAGCTTGCAGCCACGTGCCGTCGGGCGCGGGCGGTCGACGGGGTAGGAGGAGACCAGGCGATGACCCATCTGCAGCAGATTCAGGCCCTTCGCGAGCGAGCCCGCCAGCACATCTCGCAAGGGGCAGTGACCCCGGACTACCAGCTCGATCGCGAGCAGTCGATCCGGATACTCAATGAGGCGCTCGCCACCGAGCTCGTGTGCACGCTGCGTTACCAGTTCCACTACTACATGGCGACCGGCATCCATTCGCAGGCGGTGAAGGAGGAGTTCAAGGAGCACGCTCGCGAAGAGCAGGAGCATGCCGAGCGCATCGCCGAGCGGATCAAGCAGCTCGGCGGCAAGCCGGAGATGAACCCGGCGAAGCTCACGGACCTCAGCCACAGTGAGTACCGCGAGGGCAACTCGCTGGCGGACATGATCCGCGAGGATCTGATCGCAGAGCGCATAGCCGTCGAGAGCTATCGGGAGATGATCCGCTACTTCGGCGAGCGTGACCCGACATCCCGGGTCATGATGGAGGACATCCTCGCGAAGGAGGAAGAGCACGCGGACGAGCTGACCGACCTGCTGTTCGCTGTCGAGCCTTCCACCGGCGAGGGAGCGAGGCCGCTCTACTTCGCTGACGAGGTTCGCACACAGAAGGATGAGGGTAACGGGCGCCGCGAGAGCGCATCCAGCCGCGGCGGCGGCTCAGGCGGCCCCAAGAACCCGAGCTGAGCCAATCGCGGAAAAACACCCGCCGCTGCCTCGGGCCGAGCCCTCTCAGCCCACCCGGCGCAGCCGCTCGCGCCGCCGATAGCGCTCCGCCATGCGCTCGAGCGGCAGCGGCCGAATACGCGACGCCTGGCCCGCGCAGCCAAAGGACTCGAAGCGCCTTGCAGATCTCGCGCGCCGCCGCTGTCGCGGCCTTGAGGAACTTGCGTGGACCGAAATCGGCGGGGTAGTCGTCTAGCGAGCGCCGCACCGCGGCGGTCATCGCCAAGCGGATGTCGGTGTCGATGTTCACCTTGCGAACGCCGTGACGGATACCCTCCTGGATTTCCTCCACCGGCACGCACAGGCAGCCGAGCTCGCCCTCGACCGATCGCAGCGGGATGAATGCCATGCCGTTCTCTCCAGTCGGTGTGAGGGATCAACCGCCATGCGCGATCCGCGGCAGTGACGCCGCATGAAAGATCGCGAGCTGCTCGAGCCCGAGATAGGGCGCGCCGATACGCCAGGCGTCTGCGGGGCCGAGCGGCGATGCGGGGTCGGCGAGACACGGCAGCACCAGGTCCGCGGCGGCGAGATCCTGTTGCCGCGTCCAGTCGCTCGGCGTGGCCACCGTGAGCAGGCCTGCCGCCTTCGCCGCCGCCACGCCGATCGCCGAGTCCTCGAATGCAACCGCGCCCCGCGCCGTGATGCCGAGCCGGCTGAGCGCCAGCAGATAGATGTCGGGAGCAGGTTTCTTGCGCGGCACCGCATCGCCTGTGGCGATGACGCTGAACTCACTTAGCGCCCCGTAGCCGAGCGCCCCCTCGAGCAGGGCCGACACGTTGTCCGGCGAAGTCGTCGAGGCGATGGCCAGCCTCACCCCCGCGGCGCGCGCCTCCGCCATCAACCGGCGCACCCCGGGCCGCAGCGGGACTCGGCCGCGCTCCATGCTTTCCCGGTAGAACGATGTCTTGGTCGCATGCAGCCGGGGAATCAGTCCGGACAGCCGGATGCGCTCGCTCGCCGTGATCCCGGCCCGATGGAAAAAAGCCGCCAGGCGCTCCTTGCCGCCGGTCACCTGCAGGAGCTCGCGGTAGAGCTCACGGCTCCAGCAGAAGTCGAGTCCGTGCGCGCGGAATGCGTCGTTGAACGCCTGGCGGTGCGCCTCCTCCGTATCTGCCAGTGTGCCGTCCACATCGAAAATCAGCGCCTCGATGCGCGCGCCCCTGACGTCAGGCTTCGCCCCCGCCGACGGCATGGCGCGAGCCGCGCCTGCGGTACCCGTGCTCAAGCGCTGACCCTGTCCCGCTCGCGTGCCAGACGGTCCTTGCGCCGCTCCATCAGCCTCCAGATCATGGGAGTGAAGATGAGCTGCATGGCGAGGTCCATCTTGCCGCCCGGACAGACTATGGTGTTGGGCCGCGACATGAAGGAGTCGTGCAGCATCGAGAGCAGGTAGGGAAAGTCGATCCCGCGCGGATTCTGGAAGCGGATGACCAGAAACGACTCGTCCGGCGTCGGGATGAACCGCGCGATGAAGGGATTCGAGGTGTCCACCACCGGAACGCGCTGGAAGTTGATGTGCGTGCGCGAGAACTGCGGACAGATGTAACTGACGTAGTCCGGCATCCGGCGCAGGATGGTGTCGGTCACCGCTTCCGCGGAATACCCACGGGTGGACTTGTCGCGATGCAGCTTCTGGATCCATTCCAGGTTGATGACAGGCGTGACGCCGATCAGCAGGTCGACGTGCCGGGCAATGTCGACCTCGCCGGTCACCACGGCGCCGTGCAGGCCCTCATAGAAGAGCAGGTCCGTATCCCCGGGAACCTCCTCCCACGCCGTGAAGGTGCCGGCCTTCTGACCATGGCGCGCGGCCTCCACATCGTCGTGCAGGTACTTGCGCACCTTGCCGGTTCCGCTGCCGGCATAGCCGTGGAAGAGCTCCTCCAGCTCCGCGAACAGATTCGCCTGCGGGCCAAAGTGGCTGAACCGCTGATCCCCGCGGGCGATCGCCTCCGCGAGCTGCTCCTTCATGCCCGCACGGTCATAACGGTGGAAGCTGTCGCCTTCGACGAAGGCGGCCGTGATGTGCTCGCGGCGGAAGATCTGCTCGAAGGTCTTGCTGACCGAGGTGGTGCCGGCCCCCGAAGAGCCGGTGACGGCAATGATCGGATGACGCGTGGACATGGATATCGCCTCGGTCAGACGTGCTGAGTGAAGAGGCCACGCGTGGCGAAGAGTGGCGCATCGAGCTCGAACTCGTTGTGGTCCCGGTGATAGCGCTCGATGCGCTCGACCTCCGAGCGGGCACCGAATACGAAGCTGATGCGCTGGTGCAGGCTCTCGGGAACGACGTCCAGAATGGGCCCGAGGCCCGTGCTCGCGCGCCCGCCGGCCTGCTCGATGAGATAGCCGATCGGATTGGCCTCGTAGAGCAGCCGCAGCCGCCCGGGTCGCGCCGGGTCCTTGCGGTCGCGCGGATACATGAACACTCCGCCGCGCATCAGGATGCGGTGCGTCTCCGCCACCAGCGAGGCGATCCAGCGCATGTTGAAGTCGGTGCCACGCGGGCCGCTCTGCCCGGCCAGGCACTCGTTCACGTACCGCCGGATCGCCGGCTCCCAGTGACGGGAGTTGGACGCATTGATGGCAAATTCGGAAGTCGTCTCGGGCACCCGCAGGTTCGGATGCGTCAGCATGAACTCTCCGATCTCCCGATCGAGCGTGAAGCCGTTGACACCGCGGCCCGTCGACAGCACCAGCATGGTCGCCGGTCCGTAGATGGCATACCCCGCGCACACCTGTGCGCTGCCCGGTTGCAGAAAATCCGCCGGTGTCGGCTCGCAGACCCCCTGCGGACACTTCAGGACGGAGAAAATGCTGCCCACCGAAACATTGACGTCGATGTTGGACGAGCCATCGAGGGGATCGAACAGCAGCAGATAGCGTCCCCGCGGATAGGCATCAGGAATGGCGTACGGCTGCTCCTGCTCCTCCGACACCATGCCTGCGAGCTGGCCGCCCCACTCGTTGGTGCGCACGAAGATCTCGTTCGCGAGCACGTCGAGCTTCATTTGCGTCTCGCCCTGGACATTGACGGTCCCGGCGTCGCCCAACGCGTTCGCCAGCGCGCCCTTGCCGATCAGCATCGCGATGCGTTTGCACGCCAGACGTACGTCGTTGACTAGAGCGGTAAAGCTGCCGGGCGGCTCGCCCGCGCCGGCTGCCGCGTTGAGCAGCCGCTGCTCCTCGATGAGAAAGCGCGTGATGGTGCCGGTGTTGAACATGCCGCTGGTAGTCACGCTGGCCCGCCTCTTCAGCCCTGCTGTTCCCGAAATACGCGACTCGCCCTGATGTCCGACTCCTCTATCGTCTGCAGCTCCTGCCGGGAGATCGCTCCGCCCTCTTTGATGCGGTGGCGCTCGAACAGGCGGCTCGCCTGGCGCAGGCGGGCCCGATCGAGCGCATTGCGAATCGACCGCGCGTTGGCGAAGTGCGGCTGCGCGCGCCGCTTCTCGATGTATTCCCGCAGCGCCTCGGCCGCCGGCGCGCTCACGCGATACTGCATCTGCTCCAGCATCAGCTGCGCGATCGCGCTCAGCTCCTCGGGCGTGTAGTCGGGAAAGTCGATGTGATGCGCGATCCGCGAGGACATGCCGGGGTTGCTGCGAAAGAACGTCTCCATCCTGTCCCGGTAGCCGGCCAGAATGACGACCAGGTCGTCGCGCTGGTTCTCCATCACCTGCAGCAGGATCTCGATCGCCTCCTGGCCATAATCGCGCTCGTTCTCC
>Ga0134126_10012601_pt1 | contig 10675 bp, 10 predicted proteins | sample KB31752_FD_96881 | JGI IMG/M metagenome (GOLD analysis project Ga0134126, IMG submission 96881) | Terrestrial soil microbial communities with excess Nitrogen fertilizer from Kellogg Biological Station, Michigan, USA - KB3-175-2 | ecosystem: Environmental > Terrestrial > Soil > Unclassified ...
CAAGCTTCCTGCCGATGGAGACGCCTCCATTCCCGCGATGTGGCCCCCAGCTGCGCGCGGAGGCGGACTCGGCCGCGTTTTCATTTAAGCATGGTGCTTCCAAAAGATGTTGCGAAGAGGCGTCCGAAAAGCGGCGGGTATGCTGCAGCGGCGCCGCGCCGCCGACCGCGTTGCTCCTCGCTTTTGGCGTCTCAAGTCCGGGCATTTAATCAACCTCTTGTCGACCGGGGAATGGGCGCCGATGAGCAACAAGACGTTGAGTTGGACCTGCTTATCGACAGGACTGGACACCTTTGAGTGTGACTGGACGGTAGAGAAGTAACAGCGAGGCCACCCTTCAGTGCTGGGCGGCGAGCTTCTCCGGAACGACCGCCCTTTGGCGCTGCATGCCGCACAACTCGGGCGTTCCGCAAAAGTCGCTTTCCAGCGCTTTCCTCTCGTTCATGGGACCGATCCTGAACAGTCGTTTAGGGTCGGTTTGACCCGTTCGCCTCGTCGTCCAGCAATGGCCGCTGTTTGCGCCAAGCGGACCTTTGGCGAACTGCGCTGTCCGTCCGCTCAGGGTCGAGACCGGACGCCGTGGACCGTTCTGTGGCATTGTCTGCAACCAGCCCGAAGCGGGCAGCACAGTCTCCTTGGCCATCAAAGGCGTCTTTAGGCGAATAGTTGGCGCGTCGTCCCTTTGTTCGGGAACTGAGGCATTCCAACGCGTCCCCCGGCGACGGGACCTCGGTAAGTGCTCTCGCCTCGATCAGACGAGGGCGTTCGGTCGCCGATCGCCTTCGGCGGCCAAGCGTACGGTCCCTTGGGGTCAGTCGTCGGTTGACAGCCCCTACGTGTCGGATAGCATCCGCCCTACAAAGGCGCGGCGGCAGCGTCCGATGCTGGCAGGGAGGGGATGCGTGCTCGTTGAATTCCTCGTGAAGCCTTCTTTCGCCGAGCGTTTTCGGGATCTGATTTCCGCCAACGCGAAAGCTTCGCTTGAGCGCGAAATGGGTTGCAGACGCTTCGATGTGCTCTTCGATCCTAAAGGGCCGCGGCGCTTCGTCCTCTTCGAGATTTACGACGACGAAACCGCCTTCGATGAGCACCTTGCTTCGGCTCACTATCGAAGCTTTGCGGCCGCCATCGAGAACGAGATTGAGCAACGCTCCGTCCGCCGTCTCGCCTTCAATGACGAGAGGGCCGAAAACGTTCGATCGGTCGGGTAACGTTCGAACCCCTTCACGACGCGCAAGGGAACCGCATTTGCGAAGGCTCAATGTGACTTAAGGCAATCGGCGCGAACATCGCCGGCGACGCAACACGGGAGGAGACCAATGATGGACGAACGCAAGCGGCGCGAGTTCGACGCCGGACTTTCCGAAGAGGTCGACGCCTGGCTCCGCGGGGACACGTCCCGCCGCGAATTCCTGACCCGGCTCATGCTGATGGGCGGCGCCGCCATGCTCCCCGGCCTCGGCTACACGGCGTCCGGCTCGAAGGCGTGGGCCGCCGCCGCCGACGTTTCGAAGGTCGAACTCGCCGACAAGAGCACACCGCTCGGCGCGACTCAGGCCGCCGCCGTGAAAGCGTCGACCGAGGGGCCGACGGACGGATCGGCGTATCGCGCGGTCCAGGCGGCGCAGGCGTACAAGGACAAGGGCGTCACCCTCAATCTCACCTACGAGGCCGGTCTCCAGGCGCTAGAGCCGAAGAACTTCTCAGGGCCGTTGTGGCAGGCCCTGACCGGCATCAATTTCAACGTCGTCGAGCTGCCGCATCCCGATCAGTATTCGAAGCCGATCGCAGAACACATCGCCAATTCCGGCGCCTATGACGTTCTCGACATCGAGCCCGCCTGGATTCCGGCGCTCGCCAATGGCGGCGTCATCATGCCGATCGACGACTATGTCGCCAAATACATGAACAAGGCGGATCTGGACGACTATCACCCGCTCTACAAGTCGATCACACGGTACAAAGGCAAGAATTGGGGCGTGTTCGACGACGGCGACCAGTTCGCCCTCTACTATCGCAAGGATGTATTCGACGATCCGAAGCTGAAGGACGCCTATCAGGCGAAATTCGGCAAGCCGTTCGGCGTCCCGAAGACATGGGACGAATATTCGCAGGTCGCGCAGTTCATCACCGATCAGCTGGCGCCCAACATTTACGGCGCCGGGCATTTCCGCAAGTTCGGGAGCCCTGGCAACCAGTTCAGCTTTCTGCAGCAGTTCCGGGCCAACGGCGGCAAGTTCTTCGACGCGGACATGAAGGCGCTGCTCGCCGGCCAGGCGGGAGAGACGACGCTCACCCAGATGATCGCCCAGAACAAGGCATCGATCCCCGGCAACAACGACCTTGACGCCGTCGCGTTGTGGGCCGCCTGGTTGCAGGGCAAGGTCGCGATGATCTTCTCTTGGCCGCCGACCGGCAGGATCTCCTCCAACTACGCGCAGCGCGACAAGGCGATCAACTTCATTCCCGCGTCGACCATCGCCGACAAGGTCGCCTATGCGGTCGTTCCCGGAAAGAACGGAGAAATGGCGTCCGGCTACGTCCGCGCGCTGGCCGCCGGCTCGAACAACGAGGAGGCGGCCTATCTCTTCATGCAATGGGTGACCGCGCCGCCGCTGTCGCTTGTGCGCACGATGCTGCCCTACACGCTGCGCGATCCCTACCGCCTTTCAACCTACAAGTCGGAAGAATATCGGGCGCTATGGCCGTCCGCCAAAGACTACCTTGTCAACTTGTGCGAATGCGCCAACTCGGGCGTCGTCGACATGATCATGCCCGGCTGGCAGGACTACGCCCTGTCGATCGACCGCATGTGCACCGCGGTCTGGGGCGGCGAGAACCCGAAGGCCGCGCTCGCGAAAGCGGCTGCCGAGTGGGACCAAACCACCCAGCGGCTCGGCGTACCGGCGCAGAAGGCAGCCTACCAGGAGTTCCTCCAGGTTCCGGGCAGCTACGCCGATCATACGATCGAGACGCTCGGGCAGTCGGTGCACATCACCTAAAAGGACGTTGGCTGGCCCGGCCGCGCCGGACTTGCGCGCGCGACCGGGCCACCCCTTTCGCTTTCGACTGACCAAACCCGTTCGCGCGTCGAAGTCATCATGGGTCAAGCCCTCACAGCCAGCCCGGCGCGCTCCGCGTCCGCAATCCGCCGGGGCGGAGTCTCGGCGTGGGCAGATCGCCATTTCAAATGGCTGATGGTCGCCCCGGCGGCGCTGCTGATCCTCGCGTTCTCGATTTACCCGCTCCTGTTTTCGCTATGGGTCGTCTTCGTCAACTACGACTTCCAGATTCCTGGCCACGCCTTCGTCGGGCTCCAGAATTTCCAGCAGGTCCTGGACGATCCGTTGGCCTGGTCGTCGCTTGGCCTCACAATCGTTCTTTCGGTGACCGTGGTCGCCATCGAATTTGCGCTGGGGCTCGCCCTCGCGCTCGCAATGGTGAAGACCTTCAGGGGACGCGGGATCGTCATGTCGATCCTCATCATCCCGCTGTTTATCAGCCCGGTGATCGTCGGTCAGTCCTGGGCCTCGTTCCTGCAAAAGCCTTTCGGCCCGGCGGACTACCTCTTGAGCCAGCTGCTCCATCGTCCGGTGGCGATCAGCTGGGTCGGCGAAACGCCATGGGTCTATATTTCGATTGTCCTAGCCGACGTCTGGCAATGGACCCCGTTCATGTTCGTCATCCTGCTCGCCGGGCTCGCGGCCATTCCGCCGCATCTCTATGAGGTGGCGGAGCTCGACGGCGTCGGCGGTCTCCAGACGTTTCGCTATGTGACGGCCCCGCAGCTGGCGCCGGTGATGCTGCTTGCCGTCACGCTCCGCCTCCTGGACGCCGTCAAGCTTTTCGACGTCATCTTCATGCTGACCGGTGGCGGCCCCGGCACTGCGACCTACACGATGTCCTTCTATCTCTACCAGATCGGATTTCAGCAGTTCCACCTGTCGATGGCGACCGCGGGAAGCTGGCTCTTCCTCATTCTGCTGTCCGTCGTGATCCTGGCGCTCGTGCGCCGCCTGCTGAAGGCGGAGTCGGCGTGATGGCCGCGCGCAGCCTCCGCGCCAACTCAGCGCGCGCGTTCACGATCGGCTTCTTCATCGTGTTTATTCTTGTGCCGCTCTATTGGGTCGTGATCACCTCGATCAAGCCGACCAGCGACTACCTGACCACGCCGCCGGTGTGGTTTCCCGCGCAACCCACAATGGTTCACTACACGGCCGCGCTATTCTCCTACCGCGGCCTCCAGGGGCTCATCAACAGCCTCGTCATCGCCTCGGCTTCGACCGTGCTTTCCACCGTGATGGGCACGATGATGGCCTACAGCCTTGCGAGGTTCCGCACGGGAGGCAACCATCTTGCACTATGGGTCATCTCCCAGCGCTTCTTGCCGCCCGTCGCCGTCATCCTGCCGATTTTCCTCCTGTTCCGGGCCTGGGGCCTCTACGATACGCGCATCGGCCTGGTCCTCGCCTACGCGTTCATCACGCTGCCGCTGTCGGTGTGGATGATGTACGCCTATTTTCGCCAGCTGCCGAAGTCGCTCGAGGAGGCGGCGCTGGTCGACGGCCTCAGCCGCTGGCAGGCGTTCTGGATGATCGCGACGCCGCTCGCGGCGCCGGGAGTCGCAGCCGCGGCCGTCTTCGTCTTCATCGCCGTCTGGACCGAATTCTTCTTCGCCCTGATCTTGACCAGCCGCTACGCGTTCACGCTTCCGACGATCTTTCGCGCCTTCCTTGGATTCCAGGGCATGCAGTATGGCGAAGCCTGCGCCCTTGCCACCGTATCGCTCGCGCCGTCCATCGTGTTGGGGATGTTGGTGCAGCGGCACCTGGTGCGTGGGCTCACGCTCGGCGCGTTGCGAGGATAGGGCATGGCAAGCGTTCGGATAAGCGCCTTGCACAAGAGTTACGGGTCGGTCCATGCGGTCCGCGGCGTTGATCTCGACATCCCGGACGGCGAGTTCACCGTCCTCGTTGGCCCCTCCGGCTGCGGCAAAAGCACCCTCCTGCGCACCATCGCCGGACTCGAGGACGCGGATTCAGGCGACATCGCGATCGGCGACGAGATCGTCAATGGCGCGCGACCGCGCGACCGCGACGTCGCGATGGTGTTTCAGGACTACGCGCTTTACCCGCACATGACCGTCCACGGGAACATTTCCCTGAGCCTGCGGGCGCGCAAAATGCCAAAGCGCGAGATCGAGGATCGGGTCAAGCGCGCGGTGGCGATGCTGGGCGTGGGGAACCTCCTCGACCGCTATCCGCGCCAGCTTTCGGGCGGGCAGCGTCAGCGGGTCGCGATCGGGCGGGCAATCGTGCGCAACCCGCGGGTTTTCCTGTTCGACGAGCCTTTGTCCAACCTCGACGCGCAGCTGCGCGACGAGATGCGAAGCGAGATCAAGCGCCTCCACCAGGAGATCTCGACCACGATGATCTACGTCACGCACGACCAGGTCGAAGCCATGACGCTCGCCGACCGGATCGTGCTGCTCCGCGACGGCGTTATCGAGCAGGAGGGTGCGCCGCTTGACTTGTTCGAGCAGCCGGCCTCGTTGTTCGTCGCCGGCTTCCTCGGGTCCCCCCGGATGAACTTTGTCAGCGGCGACCTCAGGAGGCGCGCGGAGTTCGCGTCGGTGATGTTCGGCGACGGCGGACCGGAGCTTGCCATCCCGAAGGAGCGTGTCCCCAACGCGCCCAACGGAGCGAAAGTGATTCTCGGCTTTCGTCCGGAGCACGTGCACCGCTCGACGGCCACCCCCCCTGCCGACGGCCACGTTCGCGTCGCGTCGTCGATTGAGCTTGTCCAGCCGACCGGGTCGCGCACTTACGCAACCTTCAGGCTCGGCGGACAGCAGGCGATCGCCGAGCTGCGGGCGCATGACGTCAACCGCGTCGGTGAGCCGGTCGAGGTCGACATCAATCTGAGACGCGCCGTGCTGTTCGACCCGGCCACCGGAAAGGCTCTTCGAAGTTTGCAGCCATGACGAGCGACAAAATGCCTGCGCCGCCATCACGCGCCGTGAAGCTTTGCGGTACGACGGCGATCGATCCACCCAGCAGCCGACTCGGCTCCGGTCGGCTCGCCGTGGAACTCGAGAACGGCCAGCTGCGCTACGTGCGCTACGGCGGCGTCGAAGTCCTGCGCGGCATCGCGTTTCTGGTGCGCGACGAGAATTGGAGCACCTATTCGCCGCAGATCGAAAATCTCGACATTCAGGAGAGAGCCGAAGGTTTCGCCGTCTCCTATCGCGCGGTTTGCTCGGACGCCCGACAGAGGCTCGCCTTCGAGGCGCGCATCACAGGCTCGAGCGATGGCACGCTCGTTTTCACCGCGGTCGCCATGCCCGAGACCGACTTCGTGACCAACCGGGCTGGTTTTGTCGTGCTGCATCCGGCGGGCCTCTCCGGAGAGAAGCTGAAAGTGACCCACGTCGACGGGAGCGAGGAGGAGACTCGCTTCCCCGAAGCCATCAGCCCCTCCCAACCGGTCTTCAATATTCGGGCTCTCGCGCACGAGGTGGCTCCGGGCTTGTGGGCGACCTGCCGGATGGAAGGCGATGCGTTCGAAATGGAGGATCAGCGCAACTGGACCGACGCGTCGTACAAGACTTACGTCAGGCCGCTCGCCCTGCCGTGGGGATACACGCTCGCCAGGGAGAGCCGGCACGAGCAGTCGGTCAGCCTGTCTCTATTCGGACACGTCGAACCCAACACCAAAGAGGCCGGAGGCGAGGCGACAATTAGTCTGGGCGCGGACCTTTCCACCCGCATGCCGGACCTCGGCGTGGCGCTGCCGGCGGAGGAGACGGAGGAGACGCTGGCCGCGATTGCATCCCTACGTTCGATGGGTCCCCGTTTCCTTGTCTGCAGCGTCGATCTCCGCGATGGCCTCGGCCTCGTGAAGCTCGACGCTTACAGGCAGGCGTCCGAGGCGGTCTCCGCGCGTGTTGTTCTCGAAATCGTGGTTCCCGACGAACAGGACGCGGCAATTTCGCTTCCTCCCGTCGCTGCAGCCGCACGAAATGCGGGCCTGAACCTGGATTCAGTTGTTGTGTCAAGCGCCGCGGACCTGAAATCCTGGCAGCCGGGTGCGACGCGTCCGGAGAAGCCGGCCGTCGAGGAGATAGCCCAGGCGGCTCGCGCAGCGTTTCCCGGCGTCCGGGTCGGCGGCGGAATGCTCTCCACCTTCACGGAGCTCAACCGGAAACGCCCGAAGCCTGGACTCGTCGATTGTGTAACCCACACGACGTGTTCGATCGTCCACGCTGCCGACGACCGTTCGGTGATGGAAACGCTCGAGACGATTCCCGCGATCATCGCGTCGACGCGGGCGATAATCGGCAACACGCCCTACCGGATCGGGCCGAGCGCCATCGCCGCGCGCAGCAATCCCTACGGCAATGGCCTGGTCGACAATTCGCGCAACGAACGAACGTGTCTCACCGACCGCGACCCGCGGCAGCGAGGGCTTTTCAACGCGGCCTGGGCGCTCGGATACGTTGCCGCTTGCGCCTACCGTGAGTTGGAAGCTCTCGCGCTGGGGGCAACCACCGGCCCGCTTGGCTTCATCCATCGGCGGGGCGGCGCCGCTTCGCCCTATTTCGATTCCGTCAGCGGGCCCACGGTCTATCCGGCTTTCCACGTCATGGCCGGTCTCGCTCTGGGCCACGGCCGCCATCTGGTCGAGACGCGATCGTCCGAGCCGCGCAGGATAGCCGCGCTCGCATGGCGAGAAGGCGAGGGCGTCGTGCTGTGGCTCGCAAATCTCACTGCCGGACCGCTGACGATCCACATGAGGGGTTTGGGCGCGTGCGAATTCAAGCGAGCATACTCGACGCTTCGGCGTTCGAACGGGCCGCCGCCTCGGCGGACGCGCTGGACGCGCTGAGCCGTCCGCTCGACGAGGCGGAGCTGAAACTCGACGCCTACGCAGTCGCGCGGGTCGAAGCCCAAACCGGCCGAGCGTCCTGAGATCACGCACGTGAGGAGGAAAGGATGACCGCGCAAGGGCTGAAGGAGCTGGCTCAAACGAAGACGCCAAAGTTCGGGCATTTCATCGTGGAGTTCGCGACGCCCGGAATCGGCCACATTCTCAAGTCTGCGGGTTGCGATTTCGTGTTGTTCGATCTCGAGCATTCCGGATTCGGTTTCGAGACGGTGAAGAGCGTGATCCGCTACTTCGAGGCGGCCGATCTGCCGGTGATCGTGCGAACCCCATCGAAGGAATACCATCACATCGCCCGCGCGATGGACATGGGCGCCGAGGGCCTGATGTTGCCAATGGTCGGCAACGTGGATGAAGCTCGCCACATCCTGAACTCGATGAAATACACGCCCGATGGAGGCCGCGGCGTCGCCCTGCAAGTCTCGCACGATCGCTACCGGCCGGGCCCCGTCGTCGACAAGTTCGTCGCCGCAAACCGCCGCAGCACGTTTTTCTGCCAGATCGAGACCGCCGAGGGTGTCGACAACGCCGACGCCATCGCCGCGCTGCCGGGAGTCGATTGTCTATGGGTGGGCCATTTCGACCTTTCGGTTTCGCTCGGCGTCCCGGGAGAGTTCGGCTCGAAGACATTCACCGACGCGATCGCGCGCGTCTGCGACGCCGCCCGGAAGCATGGAAAGTCTCTCGGGCGACTGGTCCCAACGGTGCAACAGGGGCTCGACCTTTACGGGCAGGGCTTCGACTTCATTTGCTACTCCGGCGACGTCTGGGTGCTGCACGACGCCCTCAAGGACGCGATCGGCAAATTGCGCGAAGGCTGTGCCGCGGCCGAGAAGTCGAGAAAGGCAAGGAGAAAGACAGGGAGCAAGCAATGAGCGCGCCGTTTCGCGTCGCCCTGTCCGGCGATTTCCGCAAGCCCGACGGGTCTCCAGTCTATCCTGACTTCGATCTCGAGCCGTTGCAACGCGCGCCCAATGTCGAGTTCGCCTATCTCGAGCCGCGCAATCCGGTGGAGGCCGACCAGCTTGCTGATTTCGACGCGCTGATCCTTCTTGCACACCGCTTCACGAAGGAGAGCATCCATCCGAACGGCCGGCTCGCGGTCGTCGCCCGCTTTGGCGTCGGGTACGATACGGTCGACGTCGAGGCTTGCACGCAGGCGGGAATTGCGCTCGCCATCACGCCGGACGGCGTGCGCCGGCCGGTCGCGGTTTCGATCATCGCATTCATTCTGGCGCTGACCGGCAAGCTCATGGTCAAGGACCGGCTGACGCGGGAAGGCGCGGCCGGTTTTGCCATACGGGGCGAATACATGGGCCTCGGTCTCGTCGGGCGCACGCTCGGCTCGGTCGGCATCGGCAACATCGGGGCCGAGCTTTTCCGGCTCATCAGGCCCTTCGACATGAAGTTGATCGCGCACGACCCTTATGCGGACCCAAAGCTCGCCGTCGAGCTGGGAGTGGAGCTCGTCGGCCTCGAAGATGTTTTTCGCCGCGCGGACATCGTCAGCGTGAGCTGCCCATTGACTCCGGAGACGCATCATCTGGTGAACGCCGGGCGCCTCGCCATGATGAAGCCGACAGCCTATTTGATCAACACCTCGCGGGGACCGATCGTCGACCAAAAGGCGCTGACCGGGGTTCTGCAGGAGCGCCGAATTGCCGGCGCCGGGCTCGATGTGCTTGAGAAGGAGCCGCCGGACGTGGACGATCCGATTCTCAAGCTCGACAATGTGATCCTCGCTCCGCACGCGCTTTGCTGGACCGACCAGTGTTTCGCCGGCAACGGCGCCGCCGACGTTCGCGCCGCCCTGGACGTCCAGCATGGCCGCGAGCCGCGCGTCGTCGTCAACCGGCCAGTGCTCGAGACGGCGGCCTGGAAGCAGCGGCTGTCCGAGTTCCGGATGCGGTTCGCCAGTGGATAGCCGGAAAGGCCGAGGGGCGTCCTGTTTTAAGAGCCAATAGCCGCGCGGCCAAAAGCGCGGGAACCCCCGCACCTGGCGCTCTGGCCATCGCCATCGCGCGGAGTTGCATCCGCCCGGATCACAATGTGGGGGTTGCGCTCGTATACGGCGCGACACGCTATCCCCTCGCTCCGCTCCTCAAGTTCCGAAATTGAAATCGGCGTAACGGATCGCGACGGCAACGCCGACCAGAATGATCGTTTCGCCAGACTGCTCCCGCACGCGGATGCGGCATCCTGGCAGATTAATGCTCTTCGCTAACTTCGCAATCTTGGGCCATGCCGCCTTTGTACTGTGGAGGGGAACCAATCGCTCAGCGGAAATAACTTCGTCCCCTTTAAGCACCTCGAATTGGTACAATTGCATCAAATACCTCCATTACAGCTGAAAAAACTCTCGTGCGCACTGAGGACTGCTTATTTCTAATGATATTAGAACCGTCGCTGCATAGAGCGATCTTTGTACACTTAACGCGATCTGATGGCGACAGAATGACGAGGGAGCAGTTTACAACCTCTCCTTGTGACTCCGGCATTTTTATGCTTTTCACGCTCCCGCTTCGCAGTCCAGCGAGACGCCTTACCCTTCTCGGAAAGCCGCGGCGGAACGACGATGCTGCTACAGCGCTGGGTGAGGGAGCAACCAACCGGATGCCCGTCAATTAGGCGACGTAAGCCTCGAACAACCTTCGCGGCCTACTGCTGGCCAAGGCGGGGCGCGCTGGATTAGGGCGAAGCTCATGAACTACGATGTTATTATCATAACCGA
>Ga0134126_10012602_pt1 | contig 10675 bp, 10 predicted proteins | sample KB31752_FD_96881 | JGI IMG/M metagenome (GOLD analysis project Ga0134126, IMG submission 96881) | Terrestrial soil microbial communities with excess Nitrogen fertilizer from Kellogg Biological Station, Michigan, USA - KB3-175-2 | ecosystem: Environmental > Terrestrial > Soil > Unclassified ...
GCCTGCCGCTGTGGTACCTGCCGGTGGGGGCGATCGCGTTGTGGTTGCTGGGGCAACTGGCGGTGCTTGCCCCGGCGCTGCGCGCCGCGGCCGTGCCCCCGGTCGTGGCCACGCGTGGCGTGTGAAAAACCGGGGTCAGAGTGCACTTTCGACGAAGAGATGATCTGAAACTACCGATACTGGCGTCGAAAGTGCACTCTGACCCCGGTTTTGCCACCATGATCATCTGCAGCAATCCGTTCAAAGGTAAGCAAACATGCGTACGGTGCTGATCATCGATGACAATCCGGCAGTGGGCGAAGCCTTGTCGCTGGCGTTGTCGCTGAACGAAATCTCGACGCGCAAGGCGGCGAGCCCGGAAGAAGGCCTGGCCCTCCTGGCGCGCGAGCACGTCGACGTGGTGATCCAGGACATGAACTTCACCGCCGATACCACCTCGGGCAAGGAAGGCGAGGCGCTGTTCCGCGCGATCCGTGAGCAGCATCCGGACCTGCCGGTGATCCTGCTCACCGCGTGGACCCACCTGGAAACGGCGGTGGAGCTGGTGAAGGCCGGTGCGGCGGATTACCTGGCCAAGCCCTGGGACGACAACAAGCTGCTGACCGTGGTGGAAAACCTGCTCGAGCTCGGCGAATCCACGCGGGAAGCCACCCGTGCCCGGCGCGAGCAGCGCCGCCGGCGCGAGGCGCTGCGGGAGAAGTACGATCTCGACGGCCTGGTGTTTGCCTCCAACGGCATGGCGCGCACCCTGGAGTTGGCGTGCCAGGTGGCGCGCTCCGACGTGTCGGTACTGATCACCGGCCCGAACGGCAGCGGCAAGGAACGGATCGCGGCGATCGTGCACGCCAATTCTGGGGTGAAAAACGGGCCGTTCGTCGCGGTCAACTGCGGCGCGTTGCCTGGCGAGCTGATCGAAGCTGAGTTGTTTGGCGCCGACGCCGGTGCCTACACCGGAGCAAACAAGGCGCGCGAAGGACGTTTCGAGCTCGCCGACGGCGGCACGCTGTTCCTCGATGAAATCGGCAACCTGCCGCTGGCCGGGCAGATGAAACTGCTGCGCGTGCTGGAAACCGGCCAGTACGAGCGCCTCGGCTCCGGACGCACGCGCCGAGCCAAGGTCCGGGTGTTGTCGGCGACGAATGCCGACCTCAAGGCGATGATCAAGGCCGGCACGTTCCGCGAGGACTTGTACTACCGCTTGAACGTCATCGAGGTGAGCCTGCCGCCGCTGGCCGAGCGCAGCGACGACATCCTGCCGCTGGCCGAGCATTTCCTGGCCGGGCGCGCCGAACTGGGCGATGCCGCGCGCGAGGCGCTGCTCGACTATCCCTGGCCGGGCAACGTGCGGGAGCTCAAGAACGCGATCGAGCGCGCGGCGCTGCTGGCCGGCGGCGGGACGGTGGTACCGGAGCTGCTGAACCTCGCGCCGCACCAGGCGGCGTCCACGCGCAGCCTGGATGAGCCGAGCCGCGAGGCGGTGGAAGCGGCCTTGCACGCCGCCGAAGGCGTGGTCAGCCGCGCGGCGCAGGATCTCGGGTTATCCCGCCAGGCCCTGTATCGGCGCATGCAGCGCTATGGACTGGATGCATCGACTTGAGCCGGCGCGCCACGCAAACCAGGCCGCGGCACCGCGAAGGACTGCCCGCATGAGAGTGGCCGTGATCTCCCTGCAGACCCGCCTGGCGCTGCTGCTGGCCGCCGCTGCGGTGGTCGGCGCCCTGGTGTATACGGGGGTCACGCATTGGCCCCTGCCACAGCTCTTGGGTGCGATGCGGGCCGGCATGGGCGTGGACCGTCCGCCGCCCATACCGATCGGCATCTATGCCGGCTTGCTGGTCAGTGCATTGATCGTGCTGGTCCTGGCCTGGTGGCTGGCGCACGTGGCGATGGCCCCGGTGGTGCGCCTGCTGCGGGCGCTGGAAGGCTCGGTGGCCAGCTATCGCGATGGCGATTTCAGCCTCTCCATCGCGATCGACCGGCGCGACGAGCTGGGCCGACTGATCCGCATGCACAACGAGCTGGGCCAGACCTTGCGCGAGCAGCGCCAGAACCTGGTGCAGCGCGAGCTGCTGCTGGATACGGTGGTGCAGAACACGCCGGTAGCCCTGGTGCTCACCGATGCGGTGGACCGTGTCGCGTATGCCAACATTGCCGCGCGACATCTGTTCAACGATGGACGCAGTCTGCTGGGCCTGGACTTCATGCAGGTGTTGGCCAGCGCGCCGGAAGGCTTGCGCGATGCGGTGGCGGCCGGTGGCGATGTCCTGTTCAGTGTGGAAATGGATGGCAGCGAAGAGCGTTTCTACCTGTCGCAGCGGGCCTTCCGCCTGCAGGGTCGACCCCATCGCCTGCAGTCGTTCCGGCGCATGACACGCGAGCTGTCGCGTCAGGAAGTGGCCACCTGGAAGCGGGTGATACGCGTCATCAGCCACGAATTGAACAATTCACTGGCGCCGATTTCCTCGCTGTCGCACTCCGGGGCGGAGCTGGCGCGACGCGGCGACGTTGCGCGCTTGCCGGGCGTGTTTTCCACCATTGGCGAGCGCGCCCAGCATCTGCACGACTTCATTGCCGGCTATGCCCGCTTCGCCAAGTTGCCGGCGCCGCAGCTGGCTGCCGTCGACTGGGGGCAGTTCGTGAATGCGCTGGTCCTGCAATGCTCGTTCCGTCAGCTTGGACCGTTGCCGGTGCACCCCGGGCAGTTCGACGCGGTGCAGATCGAGCAGGTGATCATCAACCTGGTCAAGAATGCGCACGAAGCGGGAGGGCCTGCCGAGGATGTCACGCTGGCCATCGTCGAGCACGGACGCGAGTGGCACATCGAGGTATGCGATCGTGGCACGGGCATGACCGACACGGTGCTCAAGCAGGCCTTGCTGCCGTTTTATTCGACCAAGCGCTCGGGTACCGGACTGGGGCTGGCCCTGGCGCGCGAGATCAGCGAAGCCCACGGCGGCCGCGTGCTGCTGGCCAACCGCGAAGGCGGCGGCCTGCGGGTCAGCCTGTGCCTGCCGAAGTTCGTGGCCGGCTGAGGCGGTGGCACACTTATACTGGCGCTTCCAGTGATTACCCAGGCACGCACGATGCGTTTCGCCCTGGCGCCGGGAGACCACGCGGCATGAGCACGGAAGTTCCCAAGCCGCTGACACCAATGACGTCGGTCGAGGCGCAGACGCGCATCAGCTTCCTGCTTGAACTCGCCCGGCGCCTGCATCAATACGGCACCAGTTCGCCACGGCTGGAGATGGCGGTGGCCGGCGCGGCCGAGGCCCTCGGGCTGGTGGCCGATGTGTGGTCCAGCCCGACTGCCCTCATCATTTCCTTTGCCGAGGCCGCCCACGGCGACGATGGGCTGGCGCAAAACACGCAGGTGATGCGCTTGCCGGTGGGCGAGGTGAACCTGGCGCGCCTGTGCGAGGCCGACACCATTGCCGACCGGGTGATTGCCGGCGAACTGGACCTGCGCGAGGGCTTTCATTGCCTGCGCGCGTTGGCGCGTCCAGAATCGTGGCGCTCGCGCGCGGCCATGATCCTCAGCTACGGGCTGTCGGCCGCCAGCATCGCGGCGCTGTTCCTGCATAGTGCCTGGGCGGACCTGGTGGTGGCTGGGGCGATCGGCCTCATCATCGGCTGGATCACCGACTTGTCCGCCAGCCGGCCGCGCCTGGCCGTGGCCAGCGACCTGATCAGCGCCGTGGTGGCGACGACGGTGGCCACAGTGATCAGCGCGTTCGTGGTGCCGTTGGCGATCAAGTCGGTGGTCTTGTCCAGCCTGATCATCCTGATTCCGGGCATGTCGCTCACCACCGCGGTGCGTGAGATCTCGAGCCAGCACCTGGTGTCGGGCATGGCCCGCCTGGGCGGGGCCATGGCGACGCTGCTCAAGTTGACCTTTGGTACGGTGGCGGCAGCGCAGGTGAGCGTGGCGGTTGGCATCCATGCGCGTGATTATGCATTGCCGCCGTTGCCGGCATGGACTGATTTCCCGGCCTTGCTGGTGGCTGCGGTGGCATTTGCCATCTTGTTCCGCGCCGCTGCCCGCGATTATCCGGTGGTGATTGTCGCGGTTGCGCTGGGATATGTCGCCACGCGCTGGGGCGGGCTGATTTCCGGCTCCCTTCCGGCGGCTCCGTTTGGCGTCTTCGTTGCCGCCCTGCTGGTCGGGGCCATGGCCAATTTGTACGCGCGATTTGCCCATCGGCCCGGAGCCGTGATCCGCGAACCGGGCATCCTGCTGCTGGTACCTGGCAGCGTGGGTTTTCGCAGCATGTCATTCCTCATGGAACACGACACGCCCTTGGGCCTCGACACCGCATTGCTGCTGTTCACCCTGCTGGTATCCATTGTGGCCGGGTTGATGTTTGGCGATCTGCTGGTTTCCGCCCGTCGCTCGTTGTGAGGCAAGAGATGGAACCTGTGGCGCGCGCATAAAAAACGCCGGTATAAGGCCGGCGTTCTTGTTATCGACAAGCGGTCATTGCTCAGATTGCCAGGTCTTTTTCCTTCTTGCCGGCCTTCAATGCGGCGCTGAACCAGTGCGGGCGCTTGCCGCGACCGGACCAGGTCTGCGCGGGATCGGCAGGGTTGCGATATTTCGGCGGTACCGGTATCCCGGCGCGCTTGCTCTTGCCGCGGGTATGGCCGAATACGTCATCGAAGGTATAGCCCTCGGATTTCAGCAACGCGTGGACCTTCTCGCGAAGCTTGGTGACGCGCTCCTTGCGCAACTCCACCTGACGGACCTGCGCCTTGTTGATCAGCTCGTTGAGCTGCGAATGGTTGAGGCTTTTGATGTCAACTGCCATGTGGTGCTCCCGGATGATAAGTGATTTGCGGATTTTGCATTGGTTGTCGCTCCCTGCGTGGGCTTTCGCATACCGCGGCGCTTACTACCCGTAAATTCTCACCTATTTTTGGAATGTTTGTAAAGCGGCGGTGCGATACCTGGGCAATGTTGATAATGATATGGTACCCATGCGGCGAATATGAATCAAACATGAAAGCAAATCAGGGTCCGCTTGCATGCATTAGCGCTCGCTGACTCAGCCCAACAGGGTGAATAACTGTTCCTCGCTGAGGGTCTGGCTGGTCTCCGCATCGCGCGCGCGATATTCCAGCGTGCCCGCCGCGACGCCACGCTCGCTGACCACGATCCGGTGGGGGATACCAATCAGCTCCATGTCCGCAAACATGGCGCCTGGGCGCAAGCCACGATCGTCCAGCAATACCTCGATGCCGCGCGCCTGCAATGCCTGATATAAGGCCTCGGCGGCGGCGTTGACCTCGGGTGCCTGGCGCGAATTGATCACGCAGATGACGACGCTCCACGGGGCCATTGCCGCCGGCCAGAGGATGCCCTTGTCATCGTGGCGCTGTTCGATGGCTGCGGCGACGATGCGGCTGATGCCGATGCCATAGCACCCCATGCTCATGACCTGGTTGTTGCCGCCGTCGTCCAGCACCGTGGCATGCATGGCCTGCGCATACTTGGTGCCGAGCTGGAAGATGTGCCCTACCTCGATGCCCCTGGCGACATGCAGCGTGCCGTGGCCGTCGGGGGAAGGGTCACCATCCTCCACGTTGCGCAGGTCGGCAAGACGGGTGATGCGTGCGTCGCGGTCCCAGTTGGCGCCGGTGAAATGCCGTCCGGCGGCATTGGCGCCGCACACGAAGTCCGCGAGCACGGCCGCATCGCGATCGACGATGACCGGGATATCCGCTGGCAGGCCCACCGGGCCGATGAAGCCGACGGTCGCCCCGGCAATGGCGCGCACTTCCTCTTCGCTCGCGAACGCGACTTCCCCGCCAAGCTCGCCGAGTGCGGCGGCCTTGATCTCATTGAGCGTGTGGTCGCCGCGCAGGCACAGCGCCACCAGGCCGGCGGAGCCTCGGAGCAGCAGGGTTTTCACGCATTGGCTTGCCGCCACGCCGAGCAAGGCAGCCACTTCATCGATTGTGCGCTGGGTGGGCGTGTCCACGACCTCGAGCGCCGCGCCCGGCAGCGGGCGGGCGTGGGCGGGCGGCAAGGCTTCGGCCTTTTCCAGGTTCGCGGCGTAATCGGAACCATCGGAAAACACGATGGCATCCTCGCCGGAATCGGCCAGCACCTGGAACTCATGGCTGGCATTGCCACCGATGGCACCGGTGTCCGCCTGCACGGCGCGAAAGGCGAGGCCCAGGCGGCTGAAAATGCGCGAATAAGCCTCGTACATCACCGCATAGGTTGCAGCCAGCGACCCGGCGTCGAGGTGGAACGAGTACGCGTCCTTCATCAGGAACTCGCGCGAGCGCATTACGCCGAAACGCGGCCGGATTTCATCCCGGAACTTGGTCTGGATCTGGTAGAACGTGATTGGCAGCTGCTTGTAGCTTTTGAGCTCGTTGCGGGCGAAGTCGGTGATGACTTCCTCATGGGTGGGACCGAAACAAAAGTCCTGCTGCTTGCGGTCCTTGAGCTTGAGCAACTGGTCGCCGAATTTGTCCCAGCGCCCGCTCTCTTCCCACAGTTCGCGGGGCTGGATCGCCGGCATGAGCATTTCAATGGCGCCCGCCCGGTTCATTTCCTCGCGTACCACGTTCTCCACTTTGTGCAGCACGCGCAGGCCCAATGGCGACCATATATACAGGCCGGCGGCGAGCCGGCGGATCATGCCCGCGCGCAACATCAACTGGTGGCTGACGATTTCCGCGTCGGCAGGCACCTCCTTGACGGTTGCCAGGTGGAATTGGCTCAGGCGCATGGCTCGATTTCCGGCAGAGTGAAAGCGCCCATTGTAATGGCAGCCGGCAGGGCGACAGGATGGTGTGCGGTATTTTGCAGGTGGTCCCTGGGCGAGGCCCTGGTCAGGCAACCATGAGCATCGCCATCACAGGGGAATCACCGCAATCGCGGCTGGCCTCGTGTGCACGACCCGTCCTGGTACGTGCAATTGCAAGGGACATGGCTATTGGGAGTTCTGGCAATACTGTTGGTACTGCGTCTCGGCCGAACTCAGTTGCGCCTGGCGCTGGTTGTTTGGCAGGACGACGTCGATGCCGTCTTTTTTCACCACCAAGGGCGCGCTCCCGCGCAATTGGGTCAAATTTGCGGACAGCGTCGCGCACAGCCGGGTGCGGTTGTCCGGGGTGTCGGCCATGGGCGTTGCCGGGGGGGTGGGGGCTGCCGTCGTGGCGGCCTCGGTGCTTGCTGCCGTCGGTGCCGCTGCCGGTGTCGCGTTGGTCGAGGTCACACTCGTGCCGGTCAGCGAGATTTGCTTGTAGTGGACACCCGCTTCCGGCGGGGCTTCCGAGTAATGCACCGTGCCGCCAGCGTCCGTCCAACTGTAAATCTGGGCAAACGACAGGGGCGACAACATCAGCAAAACGATGGCGAGAAGCAAACGCTGCATGGCCGACTCCGGCGATTGCGGACAGGTGGCAGTCTTGTTAGCACCAGTGGGCACCGGACTCAAGACCCGATGGTCTACACTTTGCGCATTAGATCACGGATAAGCCCATGGGCGTTTCAGTACCGGTCAACCCGCCTCGTCACAAGGGCATTTACCTGCTGCCAAACCTGTTCACGACGGGGGCAATGTTTGCCGGTTTCTACGCCATCATCGCTGGTATAGACGGGCGTTTCACCGAGGCAGTCGTGGCCGTGCTGGCCGCTGCCGTGCTGGATGGCCTGGATGGGCGCGTGGCGCGGCTGACCGGCACGCAGACCGATTTTGGCGTGCAATACGACTCGTTGTCCGACCTGGTCAGCTTTGGCCTGGCGCCGGCGCTGGTGATGTATACGTGGTCGCTTTCGGCCCTGGCCAATTACGGCGAACCCTGGGGCAAGGTGGCCTATGCTGCCGCCTTCATCTATGCCGCCTGCGCCGCGTTGCGTCTGGCGCGCTTCAACACTCAGGTGGGTGTCGCCGACAAGCGCTATTTCCAGGGTTTGGCCAGTCCGGCGGCGGCGATCCTTTGCATGTCCTTCGTGTGGAGTGCGGAAAAGACCGGGTATACCGGGGCGGAGCTGTGTTTTGTCACGCCGTGGATTGCAATGATCGCGGGCCTGCTCATGGTCAGCCGCTTTCGCTATTTCAGCTTCAAGGCGGCACCAGGCGGCGAACGCCAGCGGGTTCCCTTCGTGTGGATGGTTGCCGCCGTGCTGCTGCTGGCCCTGCTGGTGCTCGATACGGCACGCGTGCTGTTGGCCGGCTTCACGGTGTACCTGCTTTCCGGGCCGGTATGGACCGTCTGGAGCCTGGTGGCCCACCGTCGCGCCAGGCGGGGCAAATGAACGTGCGCAGCTGTGTCCGGGTTGATGCAGACCATCGCGTACGGGTGCTGCGCACCCTGGGGTTCGTGCCGTGGGTCAGGCGGGTTCGGCCGGGGGCGGGGTGGGCGGCCGGAGCAGTCGAGACAGTGGGCCTGCAGTCGTTGCCTGCCACCGGCACGGCTTGTGTGGTCGTGCTGGCGCAGCAATGCAGTCCAGCCGCGTTGGACCTGCTCGGTCGGGCGATGCATGCGGGAGGGGCGCTGCTGGCGCGCGCCGGGCGCATCCAGGTGCATGCGGGCAAGCTCGATGGGGTACCGGCTGCGGCGAGCTATCTCGTGTTTGGTGCGGCACAGGCCGAGGCATTGCGGCATAGCCTGCCTGCGGCGCTTGCGGCTTCCGCTTCCGTGGTGGTCGTGGACGAGCTGGCGACGGTGCTTGCCGAGGGTCGCGCCAAGCAGCGTCTATGGGTGGCATTGCGCGGCCTGCGCGCCAGGCTGGCCGCGACAAGCGGCTGAAGTCCGTGGCCAGCGTACCCAAGCTGCAGCCCAGGATACGTGCCATGTGCCCGGGCGACTTGGCGGCGGTGAGCGCCATGGAAACCGCATCCTACGAGTTCCCCTGGTCTGCGGGTATTTTTGCCGATTGCCTCAAGGTCGGGCATTCCTGCTGGGTGTTGAGCGTGGACGAGCTGGCCGCGGGTTACGGCATCCTGTCCATCGGGGCCGGCGAGGCACACGTGTTGAATCTATGCGTGGATCCGTCGCGGCGCAGTCAGGGGCTGGGCTGGTACCTGCTCGCGCGGCTGCTGGACGTCGCGCGTGGGCATCGCGTGCAGCGTGTCTTCCTGGAAGTGCGGCCGTCCAATCCACATGCGATCGCGTTGTACCACGCGGCTGGCTTCGCGGAGATTGGCCGGCGTCCGCGCTATTACCCCGCGCACGGCGGCCGCGAGGACGCAATCGTGATGGCTCTCGACATGGGGGCCGACATGGGGTCAGGGTCATTTTTCGAACGGTGACGTCGGAACAGTCAGGGACCTCGGTCGAAAAATGACCCTGACCCCATGTCCACCCGCAGCCGTGGCCAGACTCGTTCAGCGTTGCAGCAGTCCGGACTGGAAGCCGATGGCAACGGCATGACAGCGATTGCGTGCACCGAGTTTTTCAAACACGTTGCCCAAGTGGAAGCGGACGGTCGATGCGGAGATCGCCATGGCATCAGCGATCTGGGTGTCACTGTGGCCACTGGCCAGACACTCCAGGATCGCAACTTCGCGCTCACTCAAGTGCTGGAATACCGGCTCCGGCAGCAGCACCCGCATCAGTGCCTCGTGCAGCATGGGACGCAAGGCACGCAATGCCATCGGCGCGCGCTGATTGATCCGGCCCGGTGCAGAGATCATCGAGCACAAGGCCACGCGGCCGTTGAATACCACGCCGCTGGCGAATCCATAACCGAGGCGACGATAGTCATGCGCGGCTTCCAGGAAACGCGCCAGGGTGGGCCCGGTGACGCCCCGCTTCGCGACGACCTTGTTGTTGTCTGCCGCCTCCGCCCTGCTCACGAAGCGCTGGCCGTTGAGGATTGCCCGCACAATCGGGTCGACCAGGACAAACTGCTCGCGCAGATACAGATCCATCCATTCAAGGTCGTATCCGGAATTGATGACAAAAGCAGCCGGCAGCCGCTGCACAGTCCCGGCTGCCACCACAATTTCACTCAGGTCGAGCCATTCGCGCAGGTTGCCGAGGCAGCCCACCAAATCCGCGCGACTGGTCAATGACGCCAAGTCTTCCGCGTATTCAAACAACTGCATGCGGTCGCTGGCACACAGCTCGTTGCTTGCTTCATTGGCAATCAGGGACCGAGACATGAAGTTTTCACTCGTGGCGTGCGGTGCGCACCCCGTCGTCCTGGGTGTCGAAGGTGCCTTCACGCTATCACAACCGTACCGCTACGATCGGACACGGAACTAGCCGGTCACGTCACTACCGGGCTCCGCGAAATCCGCACGCCTGAGGCCATAGGCGTGGAGCAACCAGACGATCACCGGCAGCAACAGCAGCATCAGGAGCGCGGGATAGATCGCCAAGTCATAGCGGGTCGCCGCGCTCTGCACGGAAGTGTTGCTCTGGTAGCCGATGAAGCCCAGCAAGGCACCGCTGGCGGCGATGCTCAGGCTGCCTCCCAGCTTGTAGGCGAAGATGTACAGCCCGGTATAGGTCCCGGCCAGGTTGCTGCCGCTGCTGCGTTCGTGCGCATGCGCGCAGTCAGTGATGATGGCATAAGGCAGCGACCAGAAAGCCCCGTTCCCCAGGCCGGCAAGTATCTGGAAGGGCAGCAGGGTGAGGACCAGATGCGCCGACGGCTCCAGCGGGAACCACTGCCACGCGACGTGGGTCAGCGGCGCGCCCACCAGTCCGA
>Ga0134126_10012603_pt1 | contig 10675 bp, 8 predicted proteins | sample KB31752_FD_96881 | JGI IMG/M metagenome (GOLD analysis project Ga0134126, IMG submission 96881) | Terrestrial soil microbial communities with excess Nitrogen fertilizer from Kellogg Biological Station, Michigan, USA - KB3-175-2 | ecosystem: Environmental > Terrestrial > Soil > Unclassified ...
TCGACTACCTGGTGACGTCATTCAAGAACAGCAACGGCATCGATCTGTCCAAGGACAAGATGGCACTTCAGCGGCTTCGTGAGTCGGCGGAGAAGGCCAAGATCGAGCTCTCACAGCAGGCCGAGACCACCGTCAACCTGCCCTACATCACCGCGAGCGCCGAAGGCCCGCTGCACCTTGAGGTGAAGGTCACCCGCTCGGAGTTTCAGAAGATGACCTCCGACTTGCTCGACCGCACCAAGGGCCCCTTCCACCAGGCCATCAAGGACGCCGGCATCAAGGTCGACCAGATCGACCACGTCGTCCTGGTCGGTGGTTCGACCCGGATGCCCGCCATCGTCGACCTGGTCCGCGAGTTGACCGGCGGCAAGGAGCCGAACAAGGGCGTCAACCCCGACGAGGTCGTCGCGGTCGGCGCGAGCTTGCAGGCAGGCGTCATGAAGGGCGAGGTCAAGGACGTCCTGCTCCTCGACGTCACGCCTTTGTCGCTCGGCATCGAGACCAAGGGTGGTGTGTTCACCAAGCTCATCGAGCGCAACACCACGATCCCGACGAAGCGGTCCGAGACCTTCACCACGGCTGACGACAATCAGCCGAGCGTGCAGATCCAGGTCTACCAAGGCGAGCGCGAAATGGCTGCCTACAACAAGAAGCTCGGCATGTTCGAGCTGACCGGTCTGCCACCGGCGCCGCGCGGAATCCCGCAGATCGAGGTCACCTTCGACATCGACGCCAACGGCATCGTGCACGTGTCCGCAAAGGATCTCGGGACGGGCAAGGAGCAGTCGATGACGATCACCGGCGGCTCTGCGCTGCCGAAGGAAGACATCGAGCGGATGATGCGCGAGGCCGAGTCGCACGCCGAAGAGGACCGCGCCCGCAAGGAAGAGGCGGAGACCCGCAACCAGGCGGAGACCCTCGTCTACCAGACCGAGAAGTTCCTTCGCGAGAACGCAGAGACGATTCCGGCTCCTGAGAAGGACGCTGTCGACACTGCGCTGGCCAACCTGAAGAAGGCGCTCGAGGGCACCGACATCGCCGCGATTCGTACGGCGACCGATGAGCTGGCCGCCGAGAGCCAGAAGATGGGCAGCGCGATCTACGCGAACGCGCAGGCCACCAATGCGGCTGCCGGACACGACGGTCACGAGGGCGGCGAGAGCAGCCCGACCGACTCTGCTGCAGGTAGCTCGGCAGGTAGCGGTGCCGACGAGGTGATTGACGCCGAGATCGTCGACGAGGGCACCTCGTGAGCGGCTCCGATCCCTTCGAGCAGCCCATCGTTCGCGACAAGCGCCGGGTGCATTTCGATCCGACGTCCGGCGCGGTATCGCACGAGCCGTCGTCCGCAGGACGCTCCGCCGAAGGGCAGGCTTTGGGTGGGTCCCCTTCGGGGGGCCCATCCGGGCCCACATCTCGCGGCCAGAGCGAAGGGGTCGACTCGATCGAGCTGTCGCAGCTGCGCACCGACTTGGCCGAGCGAACCGCCGATCTCCAGCGGGTGCAGGCCGAGTACGCCAACTACCGCAAGCGCGTCGAACGTGACCGCGAAGCCGTACGTGAGTTCGCCGTCAGTGACGCGCTGGCGGCGTTGCTGCCGGTTCTCGATGACATCGGCCGGGCACGCGAACACGGCGAGCTCGAAGGCGGATTTCGACAGGTCGCCGAATCCCTTGACGCTGCGGTGACGAAGCTCGGACTCACACGCTTCGGACAGCCGGGTGACCGGTTCGACCCGACGCAGCACGAGGCCCTGATGCACTCGTACTCCGACGACGTCATCGAGCCGACTGCTGTGCAAATCCTGCAGCCGGGCTACAGCTACGCGGGTCGCGTGGTGCGTCCGGCGCGGGTCGCAGTAGCGGAGCCGACGGTGTCACTGCCAGTCGATCTCCAGGTACCGGTCGACGACGAAGATGTCGACGCAGACGCTAGCCCCTCGCCGTCCGACCCCTTGCCTTAAGACCAACACCCAAGATCAGAAGGGAGGGACGCCGATGAGCACCCGCGATTACATCGAGAAGGACTACTACAAGTCACTCGGCGTCCCGAAAGACGCGACGGCGGCGGAGATCAAGAAGGCGTACCGCAAGCTCGCACGCGTGCACCACCCCGACGCGAATACCGGCAGCGCAAAGTCCGAGGAGAAGTTCAAGGAGATCTCCGAGGCCTACGACGTGCTGTCGGACGAGAAGACGCGCAAGGAGTACGACGAGGCGAGGTCGCTGTTCGGCAGCGGCGGTTTCCGCATGCCCGGCACTGGCGGCGGCGGGGGTGCCGGTGCACCTGGCGGCTTCAACTTCGACCTCGGCGACCTCCTTGGCAATGCGCGGGCGGGCGGCGCAGGCGCTGCCGGCGGACTTGGCGACATCCTCGGTGGCATCTTCAGCGGCGGACGTCGAGCCGGTGCGACTTCGCAACAGCCGCGACGCGGCGCCGACGTCGAGACCGAGGTGACTCTTGACTTCGAGCACGCCGTGCACGGCGAGACTGTTGCGTTGCGCATGGCGACTCCTCAACCGTGCAGCGCATGTAAGGGCACCGGCGCGAAGGCGGGCACAACACCGCGCGTGTGTCCGACCTGTAGCGGCACCGGCGTGACGTCTCGGGGTGCCGGCGGGTTTGCGTTCTCAGAGCCGTGCCGCGACTGTCGCGGCCGCGGCCTGCTCGTCGATGACCCGTGCCCCGTCTGTCACGGCAGCGGCCGGGCAATGAGTGAACACACCATGCAGGTGCGCATCCCGGCTGGCGTCAACGACGGTCAGCGAATTCGCCTGAAGGGCAAGGGTTCTCCTGGCGAACGAGGTGGGCCAGCTGGCGACCTGATCGTGCTGGTGCACGTGCGACCGCACGCTCTGTTCGGCCGCGCGAGCGACAACCTCACCATCACTGTGCCGGTCACCTTCCCGGAGGCCGCGCTCGGCTCCGAGATCAAGGTGCCGACCCTCGACGGCCCACCCGTGACCCTAAAACTCCCGGCTGGCACGACGAACGGCCGCGTATTGCGGGTACGAGGTAAGGGTGTCAGCCGGCGCGACGGCACCAAGGGCGACCAGCTCGTCACCATCGAGGTCGCCGTTCCACACAAGGTTTCTGGAAAGGCAAAGGAAGCGCTCGAGGCCTACCGCGAAGCCACATCGGCGGACAACCCGCGCGCGCATCTCCTGGAAGGTGAGTAACTGATGCGTGACGACATCAGCCCTGTATTCGTGATCTCGGTCGCGGCCCAACTGTCGGGCCTGCATCCGCAGACGCTGCGCACCTACGACAAGCTCGGCCTGGTCTCACCCGATCGCGCGCCTGGCCGCGGCCGCCGTTACTCCGCCCGCGACATCTCGCAGTTGCGTGAAGTGCAGCGGTTGTCGCAGGAGCACGGCGTGAACCTGGCCGGCATCAAGCGCATCCTCGAGTTGGAGAACCAGGTCGCTGCACTGCAGCAGCGGCTGGCTGAGTTGGCGCACGAGCTCGAACTCGTCCACTCGACCGCGGCTCGCCGCGTCGCGGAGGCGCACGCTTCACACCGCCGCGATCTCGTCCCGCTGCGACAAGCGACGGTTGTTGTCTGGCCGAGCCAACCGTTTGGCGTCGGATCCGACGTGCCGCAGTTTGGAGACTAAGCCGATGGACACCTACAAGCTGACGACCAAGAGCCAAGAGGCAGTTGCCGACGCCATTCGGCGGGCTGTTGCTGACGGCAATCCGCACGTCGAGCCGGTGCATCTGCTGCTGGCACTAATCGCACAGGCGGACGGGACCGCAGCGCCACTGCTCGAAGCTGTGGGAGTGTCGCTGAGCGCGCTTCGCGGCGAGGCCGACCAGATCGCCGCGCGATTGCCGCGGGCCACCGGGTCGAGCGTTTCGGCTCCAGGAATGGACCGGCCGTCGATGCAGGTCATCAGCGCAGCCGCGAAGCGGGCCAGCGACCTCGGTGACGAGTACATCTCGACCGAACATCTCCTCGTGGGTTTGGCCGACGAGGGTGGCGAGGTCGCTTCGTTGTTGCGCCGTCACGGTGCGACGCCGGAGGCCCTGCTCGGTGCATTCGAATCCGTTCGCGGACACGCGCGCGTCACGTCGCCTGACCCCGAGTCGACGTTTCAGGCACTGGAGAAGTACGGGGTCGATCTGACTGCCCGCGCCCGCGGTGGCGAGCTTGACCCGATCATCGGCCGTGATACGGAGATCCGCCGGGTCGTGCAGGTGCTCGCGCGCCGCACGAAGAACAACCCAGTTCTCATCGGCGAGCCTGGCGTCGGCAAGACCGCCGTCGTCGAAGGACTCGCGCAGCGCATCGTCGCCGGCGACGTGCCCGAATCGCTACGCGGCAAGCGATTGATCGCGCTCGACCTCGCCGCCATGATCGCCGGCGCGAAGTACCGCGGCGAGTTCGAAGAGCGGTTGAAGGCGGTGCTGGGCGAAATCAAGAGCTCCGACGGGCAGGTCATCACCTTCATCGACGAGCTGCACACTGTGGTCGGTGCGGGCGCTGCTGAGGGTGCGATGGACGCCGGCAACATGTTGAAGCCGATGTTGGCGCGCGGCGAGCTGCGCATGGTCGGTGCGACGACGTTGGACGAGTATCGCGAGCGGATCGAGAAGGACCCCGCTTTGGAGCGGCGCTTCCAGCCGGTACTGGTCGGCGAGCCTTCGGTCGAAGACACCATCGGTATCTTGCGGGGGCTGAAGTCACGCTACGAGGCGCACCACAAGGTGCAGATTTCGGACGCCGCATTGGTGGCCGCAGCGACGCTGTCTGACCGCTACATCACCGGCCGCTTCCTGCCCGATAAGGCCATCGACCTCGTCGATGAAGCTGCCTCCCGGCTGCGCATGGAGATCGACTCGTCACCCGTCGAGATCGATGAGCTGCGGCGTGCGGTCGACCGGATGAAAATGGAAGAGCTTGCGCTGGCACACGAGGACGACGCGGCGAGCCGCGAGCGCCTCGAGCGGCTGCGGGCCGAACTCGCCGATCGCCAAGAACAACTCAGTGCACTGACTGCGCGATGGGACATCGAGAAGGCCGGCCTCAACCGGGTGGGCGAACTCAAGCAGCGCCTCGACGACGCCCGCGGCCAGGCCGAACGCGCGCAACGCGACGGTGACTTCGAGACGGCCTCTCGGTTGATGTATGCCGACATCCCGGCGCTCGAACGTTCACTTGCCGAAGCCGCGAACGCCGAAGCCGGTGGCGGTGCGATGGTGAAAGAAGAGGTCGGCCCCGATGACATCGCGGAGGTCGTCGGCGCATGGACAGGCATTCCCGCTGGCCGTCTTCTCGAGGGCGAGACCGGCAAGTTGCTGCGGATGGAATCGGAGCTCGGCCGACGCCTGATCGGCCAAAAGCGGGCCGTAGCAGCCGTTTCCGATGCAGTGCGTCGTGCGCGCGCCGGCATCTCCGACCCTGATCGGCCAACCGGGTCGTTCCTGTTCCTTGGTCCGACCGGAGTCGGGAAGACCGAGTTGGCGAAGGCACTCGCTGACTTCCTGTTCGACGACGAGCGTGCGATCGTGCGCATCGACATGAGCGAGTACTCAGAGAAGCACTCGGTCGCGCGACTTGTCGGTGCGCCCCCTGGATACGTCGGCTACGAAGAGGGCGGGCAACTAACGGAGGCCGTTCGTCGGCGTCCGTATTGCGTCGTCCTGCTCGACGAAGTCGAGAAGGCGCACCCTGAGGTCTTCGACGTGTTGCTGCAGGTGCTCGACGACGGCCGGCTGACCGATGGTCAGGGTCGCACGGTCGACTTCCGCAACACCATCTTGATCCTGACGTCGAACCTGGGCTCGATGTACCTCATCGACCCGACACTCGACGACGACACCCGACGCGACGCGGTGATGTCGCTGGTGCGTGCCACGTTCAAGCCGGAGTTCCTGAACCGCCTCGACGAGGTGATTTTGTTCGACCCGCTCGGCACCGATGACCTCACCCGAATCGTCGATCTGCAGATCGCCCGGTTGCAGGCTCGGTTGGCTGATCGACGGCTCACATTGTCGGTAACTCCAGCCGCCTTGGAGTGGCTCGCGCTCACTGGCTTCGACCCGTTGTACGGCGCGCGGCCACTGCGGCGATTGGTTCAGTCGGCGATCGGTGACCAACTCGCGCGCGGGTTGCTCTCAGGCGAGATCCGCGACGGTGACACAGTCGTGGTCGACGTGTCGGCGAGCAAGGACTCGCTCGACATTCACACCGCCTAAGCACGAACCACTAGCTGCTCAGTGCGGGCAGGTCGGTGAGGTAGGGCGGGTCAGATCCGGCCCGCGTACACGCAATCGCCGACACGAGGACGGCGAACCGCAGCGCCTCTTCGATCTCCTCGGCGCTCAGTTGTGCGAGCGCCGCAATGCTGAGCAATCCCGCCTCGTCGAGTGCGTGGAGAAGGCCGGCCGTAAAGGTGTCGCCGGCCCCGATCGTGTCGACCACCTCGACATCGATCCCGCCGACACCGACCTCGAGTCCGGACGGCAGCCGCGCCAATGCGCCGTCCGCACTTCTGGTGAATACGACCAGCGACGGGCCGCGGGTCGACCATTCGGCCAGCACGTCGGCGCAGGTGCGATCCGGATACAGCCACTTCACGTCGTCGACGCTGGCTTTGACGATGTGTGCGAGGCCAAGCCATCGCTCGACCGACTCTCTGTACACCCGTGGATCGGGACAGATCGTCGCACGCACATTCGGATCGATCGACACCACGCGCTGCGACCGCTCGCGATCAAGCATCGCTTCGAGAACGACGCCACCAGGCGGCATGAGCAATGCCATCGATCCTGCATGCAGCGCCGTCACGGACGGATCGAAGGCGACCGGCAAATCGTTGGTGACCCACTGCCAGTCGGCCGTGTCGCGAAGATAGAAGCTGTATCGCGCGCTGCCGCCGTCACCGAGGTCAACGACCGCCATCGAGCTTTGCTCAGCAGCCTTGACGACGTAGCGAACGTCGACACCATCACCGACGAGTCGTTCTCGCAACCGCACTCCGAAAGCGTCGCCGGAGATACGCGCAAGCATCGCGGTCGACGTGCTCAGCCGGGCCAACGCAACGGCGGTGTTAGCAGGCGATCCCCCGGGCAATGCTCGCCAAATCTCGCCATCGACGTGGACGAGATCGATCAGGGTTTCCCCGCACACCAAAATCACCGACGACCTCCAGCGAGGCTAGGAAACGAGTTGGCCTAACCGAGAGACTGCTTCGACTAGCACTTCGTCGCGCTTGCAGAAAGCAAACCGCACCAAGGGACGTCCTGTCTCGACGTTGTCATAGAAGACCGAGTGCGGGATGGCGACCACACCCGCGCGCTTGGGCAAGTCGCGGCAAAATGTCACACCGTCGCCGTAGCCGAGCGGGCGCACGTCGGCGGTGACGAAATACGTACCGGCCGGCTTGAACACCGAGAACCCCACCGACGCCAGCCCGGCACACAGCAGATCGCGCTTGCGCCGCAGGTCACTGGCCAGCGTGGCGTAGAACGAATCGTCGAGCCCGAGGCCGACTGCCACCGCAGGCTGGAAGGGCGCGCCGTTGACATAAGTCAAGAACTGCTTGGTGGTGCGGACGGCGGCAACCAACGCCGATGGGCCGGTGACCCAGCCGATCTTCCAGCCGGTCAGAGCAAACGTCTTGCCCGCCGATGAGATGGTCAACGTCCGTTCCCACATGCCTGGCAGCCTGGCTATCGGCACATGCTCACCGTCGTAGACCAGGTGCTCGTAGACCTCATCGGTGACGACGTACAAGTCGTGTTCGATCGCCACCGCGGCGACTGCTTGCAGCTCGTCGCGGGTCAGAACCGTGCCGGTCGGATTGTGTGGCGAGTTCAGCAGAATGAGTCGCGTACGGGAAGTGACCGCATTGCGCAACCGCTCGACGTCCAGCCGGAAATCGGGTGCGTGCAACGTCACCGGCACGCGCACGCCGCCTGCCATCACGATCGATGCGACGTAGGAGTCGTAATACGGCTCCAACGCGATGACTTCGTCGCCCGCATCGACCATCGCGAGCATGGCCGCAGCGATGGCCTCGGTCGCACCGGCCGTCACCAGCACTTCGGAGTCGGGGTCGAGCTCGAGGTTGTAGAACCGCCGCTGATGTTCGGCGATGGCCAGACGCAATTTCGGGACGCCGATCCCCGGCGGGTATTGATTGCGCCCGGCCCAGATCGCGTCGACCGCTGCCTGCTTGATGGCCTGCGGCCCATCGTCGTCGGGGAAGCCCTGACCGAGGTTGATCGAGCCGGTCTCCAACGCGAGCGCCGACATCTCAGCAAAGATCGTCGTCCCGAGCCCTTGGAGGCGCGGCACTAGGGGGTTGCCCGGCACGCGGGTCAGCCTAGTGCTGGCAAGCTGGCGGCTATGCCGATTGCACTAATTACCGGATCGACGTCAGGGATCGGAGCCGGATTCGCCGAGACCTACGCCAAGCTCGACCACAATCTGGTGCTGGTCGCTCGCGACCGCGGTCGCCTCGACGCCCAAGCCGCCCGACTTCACGAGCAATGGCAGGTCGACGTCGAGGTGCTGGTCGCCGACCTCGGCACCGATGCGGGGTGTGCGGCTGTCGAGGCCCGCGTTGCCGATGAGCAGCAGCCCATTGACGTCCTGGTCAACAATGCAGGCTTTGGGATGGGCCTCGACTTCCTGCACTCGGCGATGGCCGATGAAGAGCAGCTGCTCCGCGTGATGGTCCGCGCGCCGATGCGCATCACCAAAGCCGCGCTGCCCGGCATGCAAACGCGCGACAGCGGCACCATCATCACGGTGGCGAGCATTGCGGGCTTCCTCAACCACAGCACGTACGGCGCGGCGAAGGCGTGGGCGGTGCGTTTCAGCGAGACCCTCTCGTTGCTACTTGCCGGCAGCGGCGTACGGGCGATCGCGTTGTGCCCCGGGCTCGTGCACACCGAGTTCCACGAGCGAGGCGACGTCGACGTCTCGAACGCGCCGAAGTGGATGTGGCTCGACGTCGACGAGGTGATCGACGCGTGCCTCGACGATCTGCGTCGTGGCAAAGCCGTCAGCATTCCGAGCCTTCGCTACAAGGTGATTGTCGGAGCGGGGAGGCTCGCGCCGGCGACACTCGTCGCACGTGCGCGCAACCTGCGTCGGCCGAAGCCGAACCGCTAGGTCCAGATGCGGCGGCGAACCGTTAGGCTCCTGCGCCATGAGCGACCGCGACGCATTGCTGCACGAAATCACGTCCAAGGCTGTCGTGCACGGGAAGGTGACGTTGAGCTCCGGTCGCGAAGCCGACTACTACTTCGACCTGCGACGCATCACACTCGACGCGGCGGCTGCGCCACTTGTCGGCTCCGTGATGCTCGATCTCACGTCCGACCTTGACTTCGATGCCGTCGGGGGGCTCACCCTCGGTGCCGACCCGGTCGCCACCGCGATGTTGCACACCGCCGCCAGCCGCGGTCGAAAGCTCGACGCATTCGTCGTCCGCAAAGAAGGCAAAGCGCACGGCCTGCAGCGCCGCATCGAAGGACCAGACGTAGCCGGACGGCGAGTGCTTGCGGTCGAGGACACGTCGACGACAGGTGGGTCGGTGCTGACTGCGGTCGAGGCGTTGCGTGAAGCGGGCGCCGAGGTTGTGGGCGTTGCGGTGATCGTCGAACGTGGTGCGGCTGGCGCCGTCGCTGATGCCGGCTTGCCGTATCGCGCCGCCTACTCCCTCGCTGACCTGGGCATCACGGAGAAGGCTCATGATGAGTGAGTTGTGCAATCGGTTGTGCAATCGGTTGCCGTGATTCAAGACCTGGCAGGGAAGCGTGGTCAAGGGTCGCGCCTGCAATCGGTTGTGCGAATACCCGGCGCCCGCTACCGTCAGGACGTGCCGAACGTCCCGACTCTCGAGGACGTCGCCAAGGCTGCGGGCGTCCACAAGGCCACCGCGTCGCGTGCCCTCAACCCGGCGACGGACAGCCGGGTCAGCGAGCAGACAGTGCGCCGGGTTCGCGCCGTTGCACAAAGGCTGGGGTACACGCCGAACGCCTTGGCCCAGGGTCTGCGCACTGCGCGCACGTCGACGATCGGCGTCGTCCTGCCCGATCTGACCAACCCGCTGTTCCCACCCATCGTCAGAGGCATCGAAGATGTCCTCGCGGCTCGTGGTTACGTCGCGTTGCTGGCGAATACCGACAATGACGATGAGCGCGAGGTCACCCACATCGACGCGTTGCGAGCCCGTCGGGTCGATGGCTTCATCGTCGCTACTGCGCGTCGCGATCACCCGCTTCTCGAGGCCATGGCACTCGAGGGCGTGGCAATTGTCTTGGTCAACAGGACCACGGATCGCCACGACATCTCCGCGGTTCTGGGCAACGAGGCGGCCGGCATCGCGGCAGCGGTCGACCATCTAGTCGAGCTCGGTCACAGGTCGATTGCGCACCTCGCTGGCCCACACCAGCTGTCGACGGGTACTGCCCGTGCCGACGCGTTTCGCGCAGCGATGCGCGCACACGGGTTGCGAACACGACGCGCCTGCGTTGTCGAATGCGACGGGTACACCGTGGCGGCCGGGCTCGTTGGCACCCGCGAACTCGTTGCCACTAATCGGTCATTCACCGCGATCGTCGCAGCCAACGACATGATTGCGGTCGGCGCTCTTCAGGCCAAGCAAGGTGTTCGAGATGATCGGAAACACCGCCGCCATCCACGCCAGGATCAACA
>Ga0134126_10012605_pt1 | contig 10674 bp, 8 predicted proteins | sample KB31752_FD_96881 | JGI IMG/M metagenome (GOLD analysis project Ga0134126, IMG submission 96881) | Terrestrial soil microbial communities with excess Nitrogen fertilizer from Kellogg Biological Station, Michigan, USA - KB3-175-2 | ecosystem: Environmental > Terrestrial > Soil > Unclassified ...
CCTCACGACCGGCCGCCGTGACCTGGACGCGTTCGCCGCCGACGACCGCCACCAGTTCCTCGTCCGGACCGTCGACCCGCCGGACGGCCCGGTGCCGCCGCGCATGACGCTGATCCTCGACCGCGGCCCGTACACGCTCGAGAGCGAGTGCGCGCTGATGCGGGAGCACCGGATCGGGCTGCTCGTCACCAAGAACAGCGGCGGCCCGATGACCGCCGCCAAGCTCGCGGCCGCCCAGAACCTGGGCGTCCACGTCGTCATGGTCGCCCGCCCGCCGCTGCCGCCCGCGAGCACGGCAGTGGCAACAGTCGAAGAGGCGCTGCGCTGGCTCGGCGTGCGCCGTCAGCCGGGGTAGCGGCGCGGGGTGATCACCCGGGCGGCGCCGGAGCCGTCGCGCACCACGCGGGACTGGCTCGAGCCGACGATGACCAGGCAGCGCATGTCCACCTGCGCAGGGTCGAACTCGCCCAGGGTCGTCACCGTGACCTGCTGTTCGTCGGTGCCGACGGCGCGGCCAACCACGACCGGCGTGTCCGCGTCCCGGTAGGTGAGCAGGAGCGAGCGCGCATCGGCCAGCTGCTGCCGCCGCGACCGTGACGCGGGGTTGTAGATCGCGATCGCGAAGTCGCCTTCCGCCGCCGCCGTCAGCCGCCGGGCGATGACATCCCACGGCTTGAGCCGGTCCGACAGCGACAGCATCACGTAGTCGTGGCCGAGCGGTGCCCCGGCCAGGCTGGCGACGGCCTGCGCGGCGGTGACCCCCGGCACGACGGCGACCGGCACCACGGCGAACCGCGGGTCGGCTGCGGCGGCCTCGAGCACCACCGAGGCCATGGCGAACACGCCGGGGTCACCGGAGGAGACGACGGCGACCCGCCGCCCGCGCAGCGCCAGGTCAAGCGCGAACTCGGCGCGCTGCGCCTCCACCCGGTTGTCGCTGCCGTGCCGCCGCTGCCTGGGGTTGGGCGGCACGCGGTCGACGTAGGGGGCGTAACCGACGATGTCGTCGGCGGCGGCGAGCACCGCCGCCGCCTGCGGGGTCAGCCAGTCGCGCCCGCCGGGCCCGAGCCCGACCACGTCCACCCGCCCGGCGCCGGCCGCGGCTTCAACATCAGGCCGCACGGGGGACGGCTGCCCGGCCGCCTCCGCACCGGGGATGATCACCAGCGACATGTACGGCACCGTCGACGGGTCGACGTCCGCCGCCCGCTCGATGACCTGCCGCGGCCCGGCGGAGGCACGCTCGACGTAGTACGCGTCCTCGAGGCGCCCGGCCTCCTTGAGCGCCTCCCGCACCCCGGGGTAGCTGCGGCCGATCTTCATCACCGCCGCCGCGCCGATCCCGCGCAGCCGGTCGGTGAGCGCGTCGCGGCCGAGCGTGCCTGGCAGCACGGTCAGCACGTCGTCGCCCTCGACCAGCGGCATGCCAAGCGCGGCGGAAGCGGCGCTCACCGACGTGACACCCGGCACGATCTCGGTGCGGAACCGGCCGCTGATCCGCTTGTGCATGTGCATGTAGCTGCTGTAGAAGAGCGGGTCGCCCTCGGCGAGCAGTACCACGTCCCGCCCGGCGGCCAGGTGGGCCGTGAGCCGGTCGGCTGCCGCGGCGTAGAACTCCTCCATCGCGCCCTCGTAGCCGCCGGGATGATCGGTGACCTCGGTCGTGACCGGGTAGACGAGCCGCTCCTCGATCTGGCCGTCGCGCAGGTACGGCTCGGCAATGGACCGCGCGACCGACCGCCCGTGCCGCGCGCAGTGGTACGCGATAACGTCGGCGGCGCCGATGAGCCGCGCGGCCTTCACCGTGACAAGCTCCGGGTCACCGGGCCCAAGCCCCACCCCGTATAGCGTTCCGTCGGTCATTCGTCCTCGCTCGCGATGGCGTTCACGGCGGCCACGGTCATCGCGCTGCCCCCGCGCCGCCCGTGCACCACCAGGTATTCAAGCCCCGACGCGGCGAGCGCGGCCTTCGACTCCGCCGCGCCGACGAACCCGACCGGGATGCCGAGCACCGCGGCGGGCCGCCCCGCCCCGGCTTCCACCAGCTCAAGCAGCCGGAACAACGCGGTCGGCGCGTTACCGATCGCCACCACGGCACCGGCCAGCCGGGGACCCCACAGGTCGAGCGCCGCCGCCGACCGGGTGGTGCCGAGTCGCTGCGCGAGCGAGGGCACCGCGGGGTCGCTGAGCGTGCAGACGATCTCGTTGCCCGCGGGCAGCCGCCGCCTGGTGATGCCCGAGGCGACCATCTGCGCGTCGCACAGCACCGGCGCGCCACCGAGCAGCGCGGTCCGCGCCGCTTTGACCACGCCGTCGCTGTAGCCGACGTCCGCGGGCAGGTCGGTCATCCCGCAGGAATGGATCATCCGCACCACGACCCGCGCCACGTCGGCGGGAAACCGCGTCAGGTCCGCTTCGGCCCTGATGGCGGCGAACGACCGGCGGTAGATCTCCGCCCCGTCGCGGATGTAGTCAAACTCCGGCAACCTGGTACCCCTCGCTGGTCGCGGTCACGTCGATCTCAGTGGCGGCGGGCCGCCCGCAGTGCCGCCCGCACCCGCTGACGTGCACGATCCGTCCCGGCCAGCGCGCCGCGAACCCCGCCGCGTCCGCCTGCACGTCCGCGAGCGCGCTCGCGCACCCGGGTCGCCCGGCGCACGCGGTCACCCGGAGCCACGGCGACGCTTCGTCCGTCCCGAACCCAAGCCCGGCCGCCTCCCGCAGCACCCCGGCCGCGTCATCCAGGCGGGGCAGCACGACGCTGCGCCACGGCGTGATCCGGGCGTCACGGTCTCCGAGCTGATCGGCAACCCAGGTCAGCTGCGCCGCGGTCAGCCGCCCGAGCGGCGCGAGGAGCACAGCGGAAAGCCCAGAATCATTCCGAACGGATTCCGCTGACTCCGCACCGCCGCCCGCACTCCGCCGGGCGATGAGACCGACCGGCCGGGTGACCGCGGCCGGAGCAAGTTCCCCCTGGTCCTCGGGCAGGCCCAGGCGCGCGGACACCGCGGCGCGGACCCGGCCGGGCCCATCGGGCAGGTCGGCGATCCGCCAGGCGGTGCCGCCGGGCGCCGCTCGCAGGTCGAGGAACGCCTCGGCACCCGCGAGCATCGCCGTCACGATGTCGTCTCGCAGGCCGTCGGGCACACCGCCGGCGCCCGTGCCCGTCGCGGAGTCTGTAACATCCGCTCGGCGGACGGAAAGCCCGTTCACGACGGCGCTATCCGCCCGGACCGTCGCGACGACGTCGGCACCGAGCCCGGCCACGTCACCGCGCCCGTCGTCAACCGTGAACAGGAACCGCCCGGACAACTGCGCGAGCCGGGGCCGCGCACACAGCGCGGCGTCGAGAGCACGAACAATCCCGGTCAGGTCGGTGCCCCCGTCAAGGCCGGCGAGCGGCGAGGCGAGCACGTTCCGCACCCGGTCGTGACTGAAGGACGGCAGCAGCCCCGCCCGCGCCAGCCCGTCGGTCAGCGGGACGGCGGCGTCACCGGCCAGCCCGCGCAGCTGCACGTTGCCCCGCGAGGTCAGCTCGACCCGCCCGTCGCCCAACTCACTCGCCAGGCGCGCGAGCGCACACAGCTGCTCCCCGTCGATCAGCCCGCCTGGCAGCCGGACCCGGGCGAGCAGTCCGTCGGCCGCCTCGGCGAGCCGCAGCACCCCCGGGCAGCGGTCGTCTCCCGGGCGGCTGGCAACGGGGCTCTCGGGCACGCCCGGATTGTACGCCAGTGCCCGGGCCAGCTCGAGCCCACGGCTGCGGTCATCGATTCCCAGTCGGTCAAGGCGGCCGAGACCGTCGCCGCGGCAAGCCGCGGGTTCGATGCGGGCAAAAGGTGCAGGGCCGCAAGCGGCACATCGCCGTGGACGTTATCGGCCTGCTGCTGACCGTGCTGGTCACCGCGGCCGGTCGGCAGGACCGCGACGCGGCAAAGCCGCTGCTGTGGAACCTGCGGAAAGCGTTCCCCGCGATCAGGCTTGCCTGGGCCGACGGCATCTACGCCGGCAAGCTGGTCACCTGGGCCAAGACCGCGCTCAAGCTCACCCTCCAGATCGTCCGCCGGCCCGGTGACCTGCACACCTTCCAGGTGCTGCCGCGCCGCTCGGCCCCACGCCCGCGTGAATCGTCAGGGTTAGAACAGGCCGGCGAAAGCAGCCCGGCACTGGGGCCGACGGCTTCGGGGCTGTCATTCCTGAGACTCCACCAGGGTCTTCGCTGCCTGCCGAGCAGCCTCTCGCAGCCTCTTATTTTCGGCCTGCAGTGATGACCTGGCGGAGGGTCCGTACGACCGTGCCTGCAGGCGCCCCGCCGGGTCGGCCCGCTTTTTGGAGCCAGTCGAGAAACGTGTTGAAGTTAGCCAGTTCAATCGGCGCCCAGCTAAGCCTCCTGTTTAGGCAGAGGCCGTAGTTGGCAGGGTCATATGCCTTGGAGCAGATCTGGTGGAATACGAAGGTCACCCAGCCGCCGCCGTGCTGCGCTGCGGCGGTTACGGAGTCCTTCAGCCAGGCGAGTGTGAGAGGAGCGGCACCGCCAGCGTTGTATATCGTGCGCGTTGCGTACAGATCCTTGGGCGGGATGCTCTCCGCGTACACTCCCGCGGTGCCGAGGCCGCCGTCTGCCCGGGCGGTACGGAAGCCGCAGCTTTGGACGATACGCTCGGTGGTCGCATCGTACGTGCCATCTGGGTAGTTGAAGCTGAACGGGTCCAGGCCGTGCTGTTTGAGACTCTGGAAGTTGTCGCAGACCTCTGCGGTTTTCCGCGCCAAGGTGTAAGAGGAACTCGTCAGGTCGATGTGGTTAACGGTGTGGCCACCTACGTCGTTGCCTTTGTTGTACAGACCACTCAGCTGCGACCAGGTCATTTTGCCCGTATCGGGCCTCGTTAGGCCGGTGATGATATAGAAACTCCCGTGCAGGCCACGCGGCTGCAGCCCACGCTGGAACGCCAGAGAATACTGGCTCACATACCCGTCGTCGAAGGCCAGGCTCACTACCGTCTCGGTCACACTGCTTCTTTTTGCCTGCGCAGGTGAAGTACAGCCACCGGCAAGCCAGGTCGCTCCCACCAGCGTAGCTGCGGCCAGTGCTGCCGGTCCGGTGCGCCGGCCCGCTAGTAGAGAAATCATCTTCGGCCCCCGGCTTATGACGACACGAAGCAAGTGACAGGGAATAGATCAAGCACCTAAGGCCACAATAAGGCAGAGTAGTCAGTAATGGCGAAGCGGGCATGGACCCTGGTTTGGGAAGAATTGCCGGAAATACCTGCCTAGCTCTATTTGATCCTTATGGGGCGGATTCAAACGGCATATACGCCCTGGCGGCCATCCACGCCTCCTGTGCGGACTACCGCGCCGGCGCCGGCGTCGACCTGATCCATGACCAGGCTGACGCTGCCCGGCCACTGTCGTGCCCAATGCTGACGCTGTGGAGCAAGGCCGGGATCGGCCGCGACTACGACGTCGAGCTACTGGCGTTCCTCGCGAAGACCGCCCATGAAAGCACTGACCGGTTACGGCTTGCCGCATGGCCTGCTCACTTCCCGGCCTGGGGAAGGTCAGATCGGCGCACGAGCCGAAGCGGTCGCTGGCCCATATCCCGCTGCGGTGGCGCGGATTGGCGCCGGCAGGACGGGGCGGCAAAGCTTCCAAACAGGCTCTAAGGCGATGATCCCAGGTGCTTGGGGCAGTCTGAGTGTCATGAGAGCAACCAATCTCGCCGACTTGTACGACCTGCCCCTGCTCGATTGGGCCCGGATCGAGGCACGGCTGAATGAGGGCCTCGGGCAGGCCCCGGGCGCCGGCGGCCCCGATCGGCACACGTGCTGGCTGGCCACGATCAACCCCGACGGCAGCCCGCACGTCACCGGCATCGGCGCGCTGTGGGCGGACGGCAGCTGGTGGTTCGAGACCGGCCGGAACACCCGCAAAGGCAGGAACCTGGCCCGTGACCCGCGCTGTACGCTGAGCGTCGCGACCCGCGACTTCGACCTCGTGGTGGAGGGCGAAGCTGCCCTGGTGACCGACCCGGCCACCGTGGCCGACCTAGCCGCGCGGTGGGCGGCTGAAGGCTGGCCAGCCCGCCCCGACGGCACTGGTGCGGCGCTTACCGCCGAATTCAGCGCACCCTCGGCCGGGGCGCCGCCGTGGCACGTATACCGCATCAACGTCCGGGCGGCGACGGCACTGAGCACCGTCGAACCCGGGGGCGCGACAAGCTGGCGGTTCTAGCCGACGAACCTCCCGCGGCAACTCGCTGACGATGCGGTCGACCTGTATCGCCGGGTCGCCGTTGTCGATCACGAGCCGGTCGCACAGTTCCGGTGGCCATTGCTCGTGGCGACGCCGCCGAACCTGCTCTGCGGGAGATTACGCCGCGAGTTCCACCGCTTCCGCGCGGAAGGTGGCGGTCAGCGGTTGGTCGCTGCCCTCAAGCATGACCGCGACAATAACTTGCTTCCCGAAGCCGGAGTCGTAGGCGTCAACGACCTCGCCCTCAACGATTGCCAGGCCCCACGGCACGCGCACGCGCGAGCCGATCGCTGGGAGTGTACTCACATCGTCTCCTGCCAGGGTGTTGTGCCATACATGAGTTTAAGGTGCCCGCCTACAGCGCGGTCGATGCCGCGCGCGAGACCGTCCAGCGACGACTTCCAACGGTCGACCGACCGGAGGGTTAAGGGCCAGCCGTTGGCTTGGACCCGAGCGATCTTTGTCCCGTCGTCGTGGGCGATGCCATTGCGAGCCATGTTGAGAGCTAGCAGCTTCTGGTTCCACGCTCCTGCGTGCGTGGGATACCGCGCCTGCAGGTCTGCCCACAGGACCATGCCGAAGAAGCCGAAGTCATTCCCGAGGGTGCCCGGGTCGGCATTCCCCTGATTCATCTTGCGATGAAGTGTGTATGGGATGCGCAGGCTGTCCTGCAACTGCTGGTTCCCAGGCGCAAGGCATCTGGCGATGAACAGCCCGCACTCGTCATGCAGGTCACGGGCGAAGCCCTGGAACTCGCTTGCCAAGCGCAGGATCAGTGCATGGTTCAACTCATCGGTTACCCAGCGACGTCCGGGGCCCGTCCCGCCAAATGCCTCGTGAGCGGCCCGCAGCCGGTTGATCCGTTATGCGCGAACGGTTGTCCATGTATTGAGCGACACGGATGGCATGATGAAATAGTAGCATCAAAGGTTACACGTAGCACATCGACATGCAGATGAAAGTTGATTGTACCGCGACCGTGCTCGACCCTGTTGCAGGGCCTAGTTGACGGGCTTCGATGCGCGCGGATAGCGTCGCTGCTGCGTGACGGCGCCAGGAAGCTGGTGAGAGTCCAGCACGGTCGCGCCACTGTGAGCCAGCCGCGGCAGCGGGTGGCGAAGTCAGGTACTGCGCCGTCGCGACGCCCGGTCAAGTAGGGACGCAGGATCCCGAAGGAGGCTCGTCGCACCGTGATCGCCTTGCTGTCCACCTCGGACACCGACCTGCTGTCGGCCCGCGCCAGCGGCGCCGGCTACCGGCTCGGCAACCCGGCCCGCCTCACGGCGGAAGAAGTGCCCGCGTTCCTGCGGGGCGCGGGCATCGCCGTCGTTCGCATCCTCGGCGGACGACGGGCCTGGGAAGACGGGCTCGATGCCGTGCTTGCCTCCGGGGTGCCCGTGGTCGTGCTCGGCGGCGAGCAGGCGCCAGACGCGGAACTCATGGAGCTCTCGACGGTGTCGACCGGGATCGTCGCTGAGACGCACGCGTACCTCGCACATGGCGGCCCCGAGAACCTGCGGCAGCTCGCCCGGTTCCTGTCGGACGCGATCCTGCTCACCGGCCAGGGATTTGAACCCCCCGTGGCGACACCCCTCTGGGGTGTGCTCGACCGGCCGGCGGACCAGGCGCCCGCGCACGCCGAAGGGTCCCGCCCGGTCGTCGCGATCCTCTACTACCGCGCCCATCACGTCGCGGGCAACACCGGCTTCGTGCACGCGCTCGCCGACGCCGTGGCGGCGGCGGGCGGGCGGCCGCTCCCGGTCTTCTGCTCGTCGCTGCGGACCGCCGAGCCGGCGATGATCGAGACGCTGCGCGGCGCGGACGCGATCGTCGTGACCGTGCTCGCGGCCGGCGGCCTGGTCCCCGCGGCGGCCGGCGCGGGCGGTTCCGACGAGGAATGGGACATCGGCGCGCTCGCCGGCCTGGACGTGCCGATCCTGCAGGGCCTGTGCCTGACCTCCTCCCGCGCCCAGTGGGCCGCCAGCGACGAGGGGCTGACCCCGCTCGACGCCGCCACCCAGATCGCGATCCCCGAATTCGACGGCCGCCTCATCACCGTCCCGTTCTCCTTCAAGGAGACCGGCCCCGACGGCCTGACCAGCTACGTCCCCGACCCCGAGCGCACCGCGCGGGTGGCGGGCATCGCCGTTAAGCACGCGCTGCTGCGGCATGTCCCGGCGGGGGAGCGGCGCGTCGCGGTCATGCTGTCGGCGTACCCCACCAAGCACGCCCGGATCGGCAACGCGGTCGGCCTCGACACCCCCGCTTCGGTCGTCGCTCTGCTGGCGGCGCTGCGGGACGCCGGCTACGACATCGGCGCCAGTGATAGTCAACACTGTGAGCTTCCCGGCGTCGCCGACGGAGACGGCGACGCGCTCATCCACGCGATCATCGCCGCCGGAGGACAGGACGAGGACTGGCTCACCCAGGAGCAGCTCGAAGGCAACCCGGTCCGGATCCGCGCGGCGGACTACCGGTCCTGGTTCGCCACCCTCGACCCAGGCCTGCGGGACTCCGTGACCGCGCACTGGGGCGAGCCGCCCGGCGAACTGTTCATCGACCGTAGCCGCGACCCGGACGGGGAGATCGTGCTGGCGGCGCTGCGGGCGGGCAACGTCGTGGTGCTCGTGCAGCCGCCGCGCGGGTTCGGCGCGAATCCGGTCGCGATCTACCACGACCCCGACTTGCCGCCCAGCCACCACTACCTGGCCGCCTACCACTGGCTGCGTGAGGACTTCGGCGCGCACGCCGTCGTGCACGTCGGCAAGCACGGCAACCTGGAATGGCTGCCGGGCAAGACCGCGGGCATGTCCGCCGCCTGCGGCGCGGACGCGGCGATCGGCGACATCCCGCTCATCTATCCGTTCCTTGTCAACGACCCCGGCGAGGGGACGCAGGCCAAACGCCGCGCCCACGCCACCTTGATCGGCCACCTGGTGCCGCCCATGGCCCGTGCGGAAACCTACGGTGACATCGCGCGGCTTGAGCAGCTGATGGACGAGCACGCGCAGATCGCCGCGCTCGACCCGGCCAAGCTGCCCGCGATCCGCGCGCAGATCTGGACGCTGATCCAGGCCGCCCGGCTCGACCACGACCTCGGCCTTGACGAGCGCCCGCACGACGCGGAGTTCGACGACTTCCTGCTGCACGTCGACGGCTGGCTGTGCGAGATCAAGGACGCCCAGATCCGCGACGGGCTGCACGTACTCGGGGCCGCGCCGGCGGGCGCGGACCGGGTGAACCTGGTCCTCGCCGTGCTGCGCGCCAGGCAGATGTGGGGCGGCCAGGCCCAGGCGCTGCCCGGCCTGCGCGAGGCGCTCGGCTACGCCGAGCGCTCCGACGACCGTGCGGCGGCCGACGCGGTCGAGGCGCGGGCCAGGGAACTCGTCGAGGCCATGGAGGAGGCCGGCTGGGACCCAGGCGCGGTCCCCGGCGTCGTCGCGGACGCGCTCGGCGCGAGTAAGGACGGTGCCAGCCAGGACGGTGCGGACCCGCGGGCCGTCACCGACGTCCTCACGTTCGCCGCCGCCGAGGTGGTGCCCCGGCTCGCCGCGACGACGGATGAGATCACCCGCACGCTGCACGCGCTCGACGGCGGGTTCGTCCCGGCGGGTCCCAGCGGCTCGCCGCTGCGCGGCCTGGTGAACGTGCTGCCGACCGGACGGAACTTCTACTCCGTCGACCCGCGCGCCGTCCCGTCCCGGCTCGCGTGGGAGACCGGCCAGGCGATGGCCGATTCCCTGCTCCAGCGCTACCTCGCCGACACGGGCGGCTACCCGGAGTCGGTGGGCCTGTCGGTGTGGGGGACCGCCGCGATGCGCACCTCGGGCGACGACGTGTCGGAGGTGCTCGCCCTGCTCGGCGTCCGGCCGACGTGGGACGAGGCGTCCCGCCGCGTCAGCGGGCTCACCCCGGTGCCGCTGGCCGAACTCGGCCGGCCGCGGATCGACGTCACCGTCCGGATCAGCGGTTTCTTCCGTGACGCGTTCCCGCACGTGGTCACGATGCTGGACGACGCCGTGCGGCTCGTCGCCGGGCTCGACGAGCCGCACGAGCGGAATTACGTCCGGGCGCACGCGCGGGCGGACCTCGGGGTGCACGGCGACGAGCGGCGGGCGACCACCCGGATCTTCGGCTCGAAGCCCGGCGCGTACGGGGCGGGGCTGCTGCCGCTGATCGACGCGCGGAACTGGCGCGACGACACCGACCTGGCCGAGGTCTACGCGGCCTGGGGCGGCTTCGCCTACGGTCGCGGCCTGGACGGCCGGGAGGCCCGCGCGGACATGGAGACGTCCTACCGGCGGATCGCGGTCGCCGCGCACAACACCGACACGCTCGAGCACGACATCGCCGACTCCGACGACTACTTCCAGTACCACGGCGGCATGATCGCGACCGTCCGGGCGCTCACCGGCCGCGCGCCGC
>Ga0134126_10012606_pt1 | contig 10673 bp, 14 predicted proteins | sample KB31752_FD_96881 | JGI IMG/M metagenome (GOLD analysis project Ga0134126, IMG submission 96881) | Terrestrial soil microbial communities with excess Nitrogen fertilizer from Kellogg Biological Station, Michigan, USA - KB3-175-2 | ecosystem: Environmental > Terrestrial > Soil > Unclassified ...
CCAGGTGGCCGATCTCCCGTCGCCCACAGAGGGAATTGTGCTGGCCCACTTCATCGTCTCCGACGATGTCGCGCGCTCCCGGCGCTTCTACACCGAAGTACTCGGCGGCAGGGTGGCTTTCTCCGGCCCCGGAGGGCTGACGTATGTCGCACTATCCAACTGCTTGATCATCATAAATGTCGGCGGAGGCCCGACCGACGACAAGCCGACAGTCACCCTGGAGACGCCACGCGATCCCGACCGGGTCAGCAGCTTCCTCAATATCCGGGTCAAGGACATCGAGGCCATCTATGCCGAATGGAGCGCCCGGGGTGCTCAGTTCCTGACGCCGCCGAAACAGCACCAGTACGAGATCCGCTGCTATATGCGCGATCCCGACGGTTATCTAATCGAAGTGGGGCAAACCACGGACCCAGAGGGAGACTGGTCGCCCGCGCACTGGCGATCGACTCCGCCCGCCGACGAGTCGGAGTGAATGCCGAGATCCGCCAGCAGCGCCGCTTCCTGATCGACAACAAACCTCTCACCACTGCTCGCGGAGTGCTTAAAGGCTGCCGGTCGTGACGCCGTGCATTTACGCGACTAAGTCTCCAAGACACGGCTGACCCGACCATGCAGCCGAGTCACATATGGGTGCAACTGACGCGATACCGTGGAGTCCGTGACCAACGCCGACGTGGTCGTCTGGTACAACCCGAGCTGCTCCAAATGCCAGGGTGCGGACGAGTTGTTCGCCGCCTACGGTGTCCCGGTTCGGCGGATCCGGTATCTCGACGAACCGCCCAACCAGGCTGAGATCACTCGTGTGCTTGGCTTGCTCGGGACGACTGACCCTCGCGCCCTGATGAGGACGTCGGAACCCCTGTACGCCGAGCTGCAATTGGCCGACTCCAGCGCCGACGAACTCATCGACGCGATGACCCGGTACCCGGAGCTCATCCAGCGTCCGATCGTCATCTGGACCGATCGGGCCGTAATCGCGCGACCGCCGGAACTGCTTATCCCACTGTTGGAGGCTGGCCCTGCGGGCCACCTGGCGCGGTAGCAAAGGCTAGATCTGGCCGCCAAGGTCCTGCGCCTAATGCGACCGTGGATCACCGCTTCCGGCTAGCCCATCGAGCACGGACAGGGTATCTGAGTCCAGATTCTTGTCTTGGCTGAGGATGCCGGGCATCCTGTTCTCTCCGTGGCCCACAGAAGGCCCGGCGTTCGGAGCCTGGTCAGGCATGATCTCGCGAAGATGCGCGGAGCTGGACGTGGCGCTGCGGGTTAGCTCCGCCAAGGACGACCAGGGCGGTAAACCTGGTGACCGTCGCGGGCGTCTGTTTAGTGAGATTGGTCGAGCGTCTTGGTGCGTGCCGCGTCGTCGTCTAGGTCTAGGCCCGGAGAGCAGATGATCAGCAGGATACGGCGTCGGAGGATCGCGCCCGTTTGCGTGAGAGTGGCCGTGCTGGCTGGCGTGCTCGCGGCGGCGGGCTGGACGACCCCTGGTCAGCGCGTGGCCGCAACGTCACTGGTCCCTAGGGCAAGCGGCCCGACCTGGGGCACGGCGTTCGAGGTCCCCGGCCTACCCGCTGCCTTTGCCGCGATCACCTCGGTGTCATGCGCATCGGCGGGGAACTGCAGCGCCGGCGGAACCTTCCGGGCAAGCTCAGGCCGCCGCCAGGCGTTTGTCATCAGCCAGGTGCACGGCCGCTGGGGCAAAGCGATCACGGTACCTGGCAGCGCAACCCTCAACAGGGGATTTGCCGCGATCACCTCGGTGTCATGCGGGTCGGCGGGGAACTGCAGCGCGGGCGGCTATTACGCCGCCATCACCCACGGCGTAAGGGGTCATCACGCGTTCGTCGTCAGCCAGGTGCACGGCCGCTGGGGCAAAGCGATCCAGGTCCCTGGCACCCCTGCGCTCAACCTCGACCAGAACGCCTCCATCAGCTCGATGTCCTGCAGCTCGGCGGGGAACTGCAGCGCTGGCGGGTACTACACCGACGGCTCAGCAAACCGGAAGGTGTTCGTTGTCAGCCAGGTGCGCGGTCGCTGGGGGAAGGCGATCGAGGTTCCGGGCACCGCCGCCCTCCATACCGCCAGAGCTGCCGTGATCTTCTCGGTGTCGTGCGGGTCGGCGGGGAACTGCAGCGCAGGCGGAGACTATTCCGACAACCCAGACGATCCGCTTCCCACTGAGCCCTTCGTCGTCAGCCAGGTGAACGGCCGCTGGCGCAAGGCGATCACGGTCGCCGCCTCGCTCGGCGGATCCCTGGTCAGCTCGGTGTCCTGCGCGTCGGCGGGGAACTGCAGCGCCGTCGGATACGACGATGAGTCTTTCAGGGCGGCGTTCGTCGTCAGCGAGGTACGTGGCCGCTGGGGCAAGGCGACCGGAGTGCCCGGCCTCACCGCAGGCGACGAAGCTTCCATCAGCTCGGTGTCCTGCGGGTCGGCGGGGAACTGCAGCGCTGGCGGGTCCACAGGCTTCGGCCAGGTGTTCGTCGTCAGCCAGGTGCACGGTCGCTGGGGCAACGCGATCCGAATCCCGCCGCCGCAGCCCTCAGCGGAGATTGTCGTCGCCTCGCTCGACTCGATATCGTGCGCGTCGGCCGGGAACTGCAGCGCCGGCGGACCCTATATCGGGAGCGGAGGTCAGCAGGTTTTCGTCGTCAGCCAGGTGAACGGTACCTGGGGCACCGCGATCGAGGTTCCCGGCCTCGCGGCCCTCAACGTCCGCGGGAGTGCCGAGATCAGCTCGCTGTCCTGCGGGTCCCCTGGGAACTGCAGCGCCGGTGGGATCTACGACAACGTCGGACGCCAGAACAAGCAACGCGCGTTCATCGTCAGCGAGAGCCAGCAGAATCCGGGGTAATTGCCGCTCGTGGTCTGTGCCGTTGGGGCTTCACAAGCTGATGCTCCGCTGACGGGCAGGTGAAGGCGCAAACGTAGTGGCGACGGGTATGTCCCGGACATGATCATTTCTTCTGACGACCTGGTTCGGCGTAACGCGGCGTTCGCCGCGACCGGGGCGTTCGCCGGCCTTCCCTTCCCGACCAGCGACACCCTGCAGGTGCTCGGCTGCGTTGACTCCAGGGTCGACCCGAGTGATGTACTCGGTCTCAAGCTCGGCGAAGGTGTCGTGATGCGTAACATCGGCGGCCGGATCACCCCGGCGACGCTGCGCTCATGGGCCCTGCTGGGCCGGCTTGGCAAGCGCCAGCCGCCGAGGAGCGGGCACCTGGTGATCCTGCACCACACCGACTGCGGCATCACCCGCCTCACGGACTACCCCGAGCAGCTCGCCGCGTTCTTCGAGATCCCGGTCGACGAGCTGGAGAGCAAGGCGGTCACCAACCCGTACGCGGCGGTGCGAGTCGACACCGCCATCGCCCGGCATACCCTGCCGCCGAGCCGACTCGTGTCCGGCCTGGTCTACGACGTCAGCACCGGGCTCATCGAGATCGTCGACCCGGCCACCACGGAGTAGCAGCCGTGTGCAAGGAAGTTCACCGAACTGGCACCCGACCTGCTGGTACCCGGACACTGCACCGGCTGGCGAGCACAACACACCTTCGCCGCCGCGCTACCCGACAGCTGGGTCCAAAGCAGCAGCGGCACTCCGCGTTCACCATCTGGGTGAGCTGACGCCGAGGCGCTCGTTTGGCCTTTCCATTTGCCCGGAGCTTGAACGCCTTAGCTTGACAGTAGCTTCTACGCCGTTAGACTTCTTTATGATTGGTTGATACCGAAATGAATATAAATTAGCGACTTGTGCGAGTTTTTGCTCCGCCGGAGCGAGATGGACCCATCGGGAGAAATCAGATAGTTGTAGGAGGACAGATTCTGATGGCTAACCGCTATCGGTTAATGACCGCGCAGTATGCCTTTATGATGGACGTCTGGGGAGAGGTCCCCCTGCCAGGTACGCGTGTTATAACGTGGACACAGAATTGGCCTCCCAGCGCTAATCAACTCTGGACGTTCGACCAGGCGCCAGATGCCGATTCGGATTACTTTTATATTAGAAGCAACCTGGACCCTGACCTGGTCCTTGACGCCACGGGAGGCGTCTCTAGGGCGGGTACGCCCCTTGAAGTATGGACACAGAATTGGCCTCCCAGCGCTAATCAGCTCTGGAAGTTTGTGCCATTCCTCCCAGGCGCACCATCGGCCCAGGGCTTCATCCAAAGCCTACTAGCTCCCAGCCTCGTCGTCGACGTCGCAGGCGGGAGCAGGGCGACGAGGGCCACAACCCTGGAATTGTGGTCACGGAATACGCCTGCTAGCGCTAACCAGCTCTGGTTCCTACTAGCTGAGCCTGACAATAGTTACGATCCGAAGATATCGACGATAGTTCCGGCCGGTCAAGGGTTTAGGATTACCGGTACAGGACTCCAAGCGGGAACTCCCGTCTTTGCTTACTACTCGTTTTATATTGATAGCGACCCAAGCAATCTCGAACAAGGTTCCTTTATCGCCGTCACCGACTTTGGCGGTAACTTTGTTAACGACAGTCCGATTACAATATTGAATGAAAATCCCGGGCGGTTGCAGATAGCTATAGCTCTAAGTGTCCCGGCATTTTCACCTTTTAGTTCCCCTGATTCCGGCCCCAACATCCTGGCGCTGTGGGACGGGAGCACATTTACGATTCCATCGTGACAGCAAAGCAGCGAGCCAGTCTGGCGCGGCAGGTGGCAGCGCTCAGAGCAGGCTCGTCCGGGCCGCCAACGCCGAGCCGGAAACAGCCGCCTCTCCCTGGCGCACCTGCTCCGCCGGCCGGACGCGGCCACCCCGGGCAGCCCGCCACCCCAAGCACTCCGGTCAGTCCGTCCGATGCGACCTTGCAAAGACCCTGGAGACACCTGGCCAACTCGTCGTGCGGCACCGTCTGGTCCAGAGGCGGGGTATCCATCACCGCAAGAGGCTACGACCTTGGAACCCGCGGCGAAGCTCGTCGAGACCCCGGACGATCCCGGTGGCTCGTATGCCGACATCGATCCCGGCTGTAGTTACAACGATCCGGGCTGGCGGCTCGACGGGGCTGCACGGCCTGCCTGGCTTGCAAAGCTGCGATTGCCGTGTGCTGGACCAGCGCTAATGCAGGTCAGGACCATCGCGGTGTGTACGCGAGCGACTGTGGTGTCGCGTCTTTGACCCTTGCTTCGGGCACGCTGCGGGCACGGGTTCTACGTTTGCAGGTCACCGGCACCGGGCGGCCATCGGCTGGCTTCGTGGCTAGCACGGCTGGTTGTATCGGGGGAACGGCGGGCTGGCCGGGCCAGGATCCAGGTCATCACGGCCCCGAGCGCCAGCCACGCGGCGCAGATGGCCAGCTCACCCCAGCTCACCGCGGCAGGACCACTTAGAGTGCAGTTGAAGGTGCCATCCGACAGCGGCCTGGTGCATGTGGAGTCGTTTATAGGGCCCCCTGGGTAATCTGACCAGAGTGCGGCTAGGCGTATTAGGTAGCAACCCGCCGCCAACGCACCAGCCCACCCCACTGCAAAGAGCCAATTGCGCTGCCGCCTGCCGAGCCGAATAAATCCGCCGACCAGCGCCGGAAGAGGCAGCACAAGCCAAGTCAGCCCTGCGACAAGCACCAGGACTCCGGCGATCCTGACCGCCACAGGGCCTGCGCTCAACCCCTCAAACGGGAGGCCCACGTAACCGTAGGGCTTAGTGGTGACGTAAAACTCATAGCCAGTCCGGGCGACTCCCCCCATCACCCACAGCATCGACAGCAGCCAGGTCCAGCCGCGGACCCGCAGGCCCCCGATCGCCAGGGCCCGCATGTCGCGGAAGGAAGGCCATCTCCGGCCGGGCGGGCTGGCCTCCAGCAGGGTGTCGAGCATTTCCTCGCCCCGCCCGCGCCGGTACCAGGCGGGGTAGGCGCACAGCAGCCGGCGGCAGCACCGCTCCAGGGAACTCACGCCGGGTTCGCCTTCCGGGCACCCCGGACCTCTTTCAGGCCGCGGCCATGGTCCGTCACCAGGCGGGCAGCCTCCGCCATCCGCGCCGCTTCGGCCCGCAGCGCCCCAGCGCCAGGCGGCGTCAGCCCGTAGGAACGGCGGGCCCTGCCGTTGACGATCTCCTCGCGCACCAGCTCCACATGGCCCTCAGCAGTGAGCCGGTCTAGCGCCGTGTACAACGTCCCGGTGGCTAGTTTGATCCGGCCACCCGATAGTTGCTCCGTGCGCTGGATGATGGCGTAGCCGTGCAGCGGCCCGTCCAGCAGGGATGCCAGAACGAAGTAGGTCGGCTCTCTCATCTGGCTTCTCGGCTTATCACCCGCCCAGAATAAGTAGCTCGCCGACATATAGCAAGTCCGTTAGCTCAGGTCGACTGTTCGAGCCCGTCGTCCTCGTAGGCGCCGAAGGCCTGCATGTCCACGATCTCAGGCACACCGGCAACACCGTCGCGGTTCGACCGGCGGGGCCGGGATCAAAGACCTGATGGCCCGCATGGGCCACGACAGCGAACGCGCCGCCATGATCTACCAGTTCTCTTGGGAATTGCACCAGGCACGCGGTGCCGACCAGACCATCACTAGCGCCATAGACGACCACATCGCCGCCGAGCGCGACCAGGACGACGGCCAGGCGGGCGCGCTCGTCCCGGCAGGCTAATTGCACGTTAATTGCACGGAAGATCAACTAGCCCCGTAAACGATCAAGGTCCAGGCCGGGAGCACCATCTCCCACCTGGGCCTTCGTCATGGAGCACCTAACGTCGCGCCATGCGAACCACATCTTGATCGAGGGTGACCCGCTCCCGCTACGTCTGGCCAGGCCGCGTACCCCGAAGGCCGCGAAGTGACCCGGCCCGCGCCCGCACCGCAGCGGCCGACAGGTGGATCAGCCGCGCTGCCACGGCGACCGTGGCCGGGCTGGCCGGGGCGCTGGTGCGATTTCCTACAGTCACATGCGCCAGCTGGCCGCCGCGCACGGCGATACGGGCTGGCACGCCCACGCCTTTCCCTTGCCTGTGGATGGCGCCGAGATCGTCGCGTCCCTGGTCCTGCTCGCTGACCGCCGTGCTGGCCGCAGGTCTGGCTGGCTGCCCTGGGCCGCGCTGGCCATCGGCACCGCTGCCAGCCTGGCCGCCAACATCGCCACCGCCAGCCACGGCACCATCAGCCGCATCATCGCCGGATGGCCAGCCATGGCCCTGCTCATCGCGGTGAAGTTGCTGTCCGGCATCCTGGAGCACCGCGCCCCCGTCGCTAACCGGGCTGGCGCACGCGCGGACGACGCTGCCAGACGGCCCGGTCCCGCCAAGCCACGGACCAGCCGTCCCCGTCGCTCCGGTTCCCTGCTCAGCCGTCCCCGGCCCTCGGCTAGCCCGACCGGCCAGGCATGTAACGCGACCGCCCCTGATGCGCCCTTCTCTTTACCATGGCCATGCCGACCCGCTGCCTGGGTTCAAGGCAGCAGCGTGAACGCCCGGAGGTGAGCTGGGCGCACCACAGAGAAGTGCCGGCGATCCAAAGTAGCGATCTCATCTGCGCCCAGTCGCTCAGCGACCGCGATCACCGAGGCGTCTACCAGGCCGAGGGGGAAGTCCGCGTACTTCTCCACCAGTTCCGCCATCCGGTCCAGGTCCGACATGATCAGCTGCACCATCATCACCTGGCCTGACCGGACTGACCGCAAGAACTCAGCCTCAGCCCGCGCGCCACGCTCCCGCTCCAGCAGGTACCCGACCTCCGCCAGCACAGGGGCTGGCATAAGCAGCGGAGGTGGCGTCCGCCGCATCAGCTCCACGCACCGGCCGTGATCACGGTCATCGGCATCCGCAGCAGCGAACAACGGTCCAGTGTCCCAGACGATCACCGCGCGTCGCGGCCCATCTCCTCACGCAGGATCTCCTGCGACCGCGCCGCCACATCCCCCTTGCCGCTGGCGAGCGTGCCCACGAACGAGGGCAACGGCCACGCCGACTCACCGTCCTCCCCCACTGGAAGGCTCTCGCGCACCAGGACAAGCATCGGCGCGACCTGCTCCTCAGGAAGACGGTCAATCAGATGATGAAGTTCTTCCCGCATCACGCTCATAACGCCAGCCTAAGCCACAAGAGCGCCTCGGGCCCGGCCAGAGCATGCAGCACCGCAATCACCCCTCTAGCTTGCATGCGCACAGCCCTGCCCACCTTCCCCAGCGGTCGTGGGCGCCCCGGCGGACACGCGGCCCCCTGCACCGCCGTCGGCACAATACCGCCGAAGCCGCGCAAGGGGTATGCCTGCGCTTCCCGCCTGCCGCTATGCCGCGAGCGGCACGGTCCCGGCACAGCTCACCCCGTCGGCTTCTGAACCCTCAAACGCCGGATCGGAACGTTGCGACCGCAGATGGTTCGCACAGCGATCAGACCGGCCCCAGATACCCGCAGGTCAAGAACATGGAGCACCTAACGTCGCGCCATGCGAACCGCATCCTGATCGAGGGTGACCCGCTCCCGGTCCGCCTGGCTAAGCCGCGCACCCGGCAGGCCGCGAAGTGACCGGGCTCGCGCCCGCCCCGCAGCGGGCTGACAAGTAGGACGCGACCGGAGGGAGCGCACTTTACTGTGATCTTGCGCGGCGAAAGAATGCCGGGCACCGCCAGGATGGGCTCGGTCCCCGGTGCAGCGTCGGTCACCTGGCAGTCGCCGTCCGGTACACCACCGAACCGCGGTGCGGCTGCCCCCCGATCACGCTGCGATTCGGCGACCAGGCCGACGCTCGGCCCGTCCGCCACGGTTCCGACCTTCCCGGTACCGGCCAAGCGCTGAACGTGCAAGCGGTAGCCAACTACATCGCCAAGTACGCCACCAAGGCACTCGACGCAGCCGGTATCCCCGACCGACCCATCCGGTCACGCGCCGACATCACCGCGCTGCGCTGCCACAACCACTACACACCACCGCGTGGAAGCTCGGCGGCGGCGCGGTACCGGGGACCGGACGGCAAGCTCCGGTCAGCGCCGAACACATTCGCGCGCAAATCTGACGCTGCCCGCTGGCTCACATTGAAAGAAGCCGAGATCGCGCGCGGTGACTGGCTCGACCCGGATGCGGCGAGGGTGCCGTTCGCCGACTACGCCGAGCAATGGATTCATGATCGGGTGCTCAAGGTACGTACCCAAGAGCTATATCTCGGCCTGTTGCACAATCACCTGCTGCCGACTTTCGGCAGCTCGACGGTCGCCGATATCGATGAAGCCGCAGTGGGGCGATGGCGCAAGAACCGTCTCGACGCAGGCCCGAACGCGGCACGGCCCTTCGGGCCGGTCACCTTCGCCAAGGCATACCGGCTCCTGCACGCGATCCTCGCCACGGCTGCCGACGACCAGATCATCCGCCGCAACCCGTGCCGTATCGAGAACGCAGGCAAGGAAGACTCACCGGAACGTCAGATCGTCCCGCTCCCCGTCGTGTTCGCGATCATTGGTGCCATGCCCGCCAGGTACCGGATGCTGGTACTCCTAGCCACATTCGCGGGCTTGCGCTGGGGCGAACTGACCGCGCTGCGTCGCGACAGCATCGACCTGGACGCGTGCGAAATCAGGATCAGCGAGACAGTTGCGCAGCTCGATCGGGGCGGGCTCCGCCCGGACACTCCTAAGTCCAGTGCTGGTTGGCGGACTGCGGCCTTCCCGGATGACCTCGTGCCGGAACTGCAGTGGCACTTGCAACGATTCGCTGAGGCTGGCCCGCGTGGCCTGGTCTTCGTCGGCCCGAAAGGCGCGCAGCTTCGCCGTACGAACTTCCGGCCCATCTGGGTCAAGGCATGCACGGCCGCCGGTGCTCCCGGCGTTCACTTTCACGATCTGCGGCACACGGGCGGTACGCTCGCGGCTGCCACGGGCGCGACGCTGAAAGAGCTGATGGCCCGGCTCGGTCACTCCAGTCCGCGCGCGGCGATGATCTATCAGCACGCCACCCGTGATCGTGACAAGGCCATCGCGCAAGCTCTCGGCGGGCTCGCTCGGCAGGCTCGGACTGGTCAGCTATCGCGACCGCAGCAGGAGTCTGGGGAACAGTGAATGTGGCCCGCCTGTGGCCCGCGAGTGCCACGGCAGTGTGCCAGGGCTCGGCTGAGCAAGACGATTACCCTGCTGACCTGGGCTGGAGCGGTGGAGCGGGTGACGAGAATCGAACTCGCACTGTCAGCTTGGGAAGTTGGACCACCTGCTTGCAAGTCGTCTTCTCGTGCTGCTGGAACGCGGCCGACCTCGTGCTGACCCCGCCGCAAATGTACCGCCGCCGACCGCTGTTGACCGTTGCTAATGGCACGCTAATGGCACGCCGATCTTGGCCGTCTATGGGTCGTTGCCGTCAGCTGGCAGCGCGAAGACGTCCCCCTGGTCAAGGCAGTCCGGCCCCGGCGGGAGGCGGCGCGCCTCATTCAGAGTTATTTGAGCACGCCACCCGCTCAGCTGCAGCCCGTGCTCGCCTCGTGAGGCAAGACGAGCATCCACGGAAGGCCCAAAGAGTTCGTCACGCTCCAGGAGCGTCAAGACGGCGTCGGCTGCGCTGGTCACCGCTTCGGCAGCATCATGTTTCCGTGCGGAGCTTCGGCTGCACCGGCGGCTTCCGCCGGAGCAACGAGCGCCGCCGCGGGAGCAACCAGTGCAGCCGCCGCAAGACCAGCCAGAGCCGCCCGGAATCTCGATTTCACGATGTTGCCCCCGTCACCCGACAATGTTCCG
>Ga0134126_10012607_pt1 | contig 10673 bp, 4 predicted proteins | sample KB31752_FD_96881 | JGI IMG/M metagenome (GOLD analysis project Ga0134126, IMG submission 96881) | Terrestrial soil microbial communities with excess Nitrogen fertilizer from Kellogg Biological Station, Michigan, USA - KB3-175-2 | ecosystem: Environmental > Terrestrial > Soil > Unclassified ...
GCATGGCCCTGGCGCTCGAGCCCCGGATCGTCATCATGGACGAGCCGACCACGGCGCTGGACGTGGTGATGCAGCGCCAGATCCTCGGGGTGTTCAGCAGGTTGCGCAGGCGGCTGGACTTCTCAGTGATCTTCATCACCCACGACCTGTCATTGCTGGTCGAGTTCGCCGACCGGATCGCGATCATGTACGGCGGCCGCATCGTCGAGGAGGCGCCCGCCGCGCAGATCTACCGCGATCCGCTGCACCCGTACAGCGACGGACTGCTGCACTCGTTCCCCGCGCTGCGCGGCCCACGCCGCGAACTGGCGGGCATCCCCGGCTCACCGCCCGACCCGCGCTCCCTTCCTTCGGGGTGCTCCTTCCACCCGCGCTGCCCCAAGGCGTTCGACCCATGCTCGCGCGAGATCCCGGTGCTCGGCGTGCCCGGCGAACTCGGGCGCGGCGAAGGCGAGAACGCCGAGAATCAGCGCACTGTCGCCTGCTGGCTGCACCCCGCCGACAGCCCTGCCTGAGACGCCGAATTTCATAGCGAGCATCACCAGCCCTACCACGGGGGTCGGTGCCGCGCTGCCCGAAACAGGAGAATCATGGACACCACTGCCGCGACGGCGGACGCCCGCGTGACGACCCGTTACGACAGCACCATCGACCGGTTGCCGGCCGACTTCCGGTGGGGCACGGCTACCTCCGCCTACCAGATCGAAGGCGCCGTGAACGCGGACGGGCGCACGCCGTCGATCTGGGACACCTTCTGCCGCGTGCCCGGCGCGGTCGACAACGGCGATACCGGGGACCTCGCCTGCGACCACTACCGCCGGATGCCGCAGGATGTGGCGCTGATCCGCGACCTGAGCCTCGACGCGTACCGCTTCTCGGTCGCCTGGCCGCGCGTGCAACCAGGAGGCAAGGGCCCTGCGAACCAAGCCGGGCTCGCGTTCTACGACCGGCTCGTCGACGAGCTGCTGAGCAGCAACATCGAACCCTGGCTCACGCTCTACCACTGGGACCTGCCACAAGAACTGGAGGACGCGGGCGGCTGGCCGAACCGTGACACGGCCTACCGCTTCGCGGACTACGCAGAGCTCGTATACGACAAGCTGGGCGACCGGGTCGCGCACTGGACCACGCTGAACGAACCGTGGTGCTCGGCGATGCTCGGCTACGTCGAAGGAGTCCAGGCACCCGGAAGGCGCGACTTCGGGGCAGGCATGCACGCGATCCACCACCTGCTGCTCGGCCACGGTCTCGCGGTGCAGCGACTGCGCGCCGCGAACAAGGGCAACCCGCTGGAACTCGGCATCACGCTCAACCTCAGCACGGCGAAGCCCGCGACCGACTCGATCGCAGACCTCGAAGCAGCCCGCCGCGCCGACGGTCTCGGTACCCGCATCTACCTCGACCCGCTCTGGCACGGCCGCTACCCCGAGGACGTGCTCGCCGACCTCGCGGCCCGCGACGTACATCTCCCGATCCAGGACGGGGACCTCAAGACGATCTCGGCGAAGCTCGACACCCTCGGCGTCAACTACTACTTCAGCCTGCGAAGCTCCGGCGTCGACGAGGACGGCCGTGACCGCGACGGAAACGGCCACCCGGTCGGCCGCGGGGTGCTCTACGGCCTGCCGCAAACGGCGATGGGCTGGGAAATCATGCCCGACGACTTCGCCGAACTGCTCACCCGCGTCGGCCGCGACTACCCGGGCGTGCCGGTGTTCGTCACGGAGAACGGCGCGGCATTCCGAGACGAACCCGACGCCGCCGGCTTCGTGCCGGACCGCGACCGCATCGACTACCTCGCGTCCCACATCGCGGCGGTCCAGAAAGCGCGCGAGTCGGGTGCTGACATCCGCGGCTACTTCGTCTGGTCGCTGCTCGACAACTTCGAATGGGCCTACGGGTACGACAAGCGCTTCGGCATCGTCCGGGTGGACTACCCGACCCAGCAGCGCATCCCGAAGCTCAGCGCCCACTGGTACCGCGACACCATCCAGCGCGTGCGAGGAAGCGCCGCCGAGTAGGCCCGGTCGCAGAACCGGGCCACGGGCCGCCGCGCATCAGCCAGCGCGCCGAGCTCATCCTCGGCTCCCGGCGCGGGCAACCTTCGCGCCGCCGGCAGGCTGCCGCGGAATGACCGTCTCGATCGCCGTGTCCGCGCCTGGGACGTTGGGGCGGACGTTCCCGGCGTCAAAGGGGCCGGGCTGCGGTTGCGTGCCGACCCACCAGAGACAGGCGAGGCAGGCAACGCACGCGAGCGCCAGCACCGCGGCCACCGAGGCGCTGACCGGGCCCCTGAAGTATGTGCCTGGACCAACCACGAACGGGGTGTAGCGCAAGTACAGGTAGAGCGTAAAGGCCGCGGAGACGCCGACGACCGTCGCGGCCAGACGCGGGGAGAGCGACCACCATCCCAGCACGCCCAGGGCGAACGCGAGCACCTCGATCACATACGAACCCTGATGGATCACGGTGCTGGCTGTCGCGCCGAACATGATCAGGCACCAGACCACGTACATCGCCACAAGCGTGATCAGAAGCGCCTGTTCCACATCGAGTGGCCCGCGCCTGCCCGGCGCCGCCGATCCGCGTCGCCGCAGCTGTCCTGCGCGCACCCGGAGCACCTGGTCCCGAGCGCCACGCACGACCAGGATCACCAGGCCCAAGCCGACGAGACCGAGCGTCGGTCCCACGAAGAAGAACTGCCAGACGATCGCGTCCTGAGCGTGCGCGGTCAGCGCGTGGCTCGGCGTAGAAAACGCGTGCGCGACCAGGTACGCGGCGTTGCGGAGATAGTCGAGTTCGTGCTGGAACGGCGAGGCGAAATTCGTCCGCTTATAGGCGAGGGTCTTCTCGAGCCCGAGCCGACGATAGGCGTCGACAATGGCCTGACCTGTCGACTCGCCCGGAACGGGCAGTGGCGAGTTGGCGAGCTGGAGTTCGAGCAGCGCGTTGGCCGGTGGCTGATAAAACCTCTGATACAGCATCCACGGTAGGTACGAGACGGCCAACCCTCCCGCGCCGGCCAGCAGGAACCGCGGCCGGGGCAGTCGCCGCAGCGCCGTCAGCGTCGCCAGTGCGGGGATGACCGCGAACGCGGTACCGGGATGGGCGAGCAGCGAACAGCCAATGGCGGCTCCGGTGAGCGCGCCGGCGACCCGGCGGCCGCGGGCCGCGCGCAGTTGCGGCAGGAAGAGCACCGCGAAGGCGGCGAGCGTTCCACCGGCGGCGACCAGTTTCGGCCACACGAAGAAGGAGTTCACCATCGCGAAGCCGGAGAACAACACCGCGGAAATGCACAACGGCACCGCCCATCGCGCTCTGCGCGCCGCGCGTAGCAGTGCCCAGAGTCCGAAGATCCACAGCCCTTGCACCAGGGTCCCGATGACCTGCGGGTGCAGGTACGCGCCGTGCTGATGTCCCAGCAGCGCGTCCTGGAGAAGTTCGTAGCCGGTCTGCAACGGCGGGCGGTCGCTGGACTGGAAATCGGACATGATGAAGTGCGGCAGCGGCCGGTGGCGGCTTTCGAGCTGCTCGGCGAAGAGCATCGGGATGAAATTGTCGCCGGGTAAAGAGGGCAGGAAGCGGGTTCCGGCCACCTGTCCGCGACCGATCCCGCCATAGAGATAGCCGAGCGCCAGGTAGAACAAGCTCGCCGCCGCGTAAAGGGCGGTGACCGGCGCGAACTCGGCCAGCTCGCGCCACCGTGCGAACCCGGAGCGGCAGGCGTCGGTCACCACCACCGCGCACGCCAGGTTGACCGCGACGGCGAATGCGCGCCCGAATTCCGAACCGGCGAGATACGCCCAGAACACCGCGAACCCGAGCAGCCCACTGCCCGCGATCCCGCTCAGTACCAGCAGCACCGGTTCCGTGAACCCGAAGCGGCGCGCTAGCAGCACGCATGCGGCCATCGGCAGAAGCATCAGGCCCAGACAGGCCGTGAACGTTGCGATAAGCGATAAACCCGACAAGGAGTCCCCCACTCCATCCACCCGTCGCCGGACACTGATCGCATGGAGTCTCGCGATGATCACTTAGCGCATCAGTGTCGGCTCGCTATGTTGGACGCAAAGGTCCCTCGATCGGATGCACGGAAGTAGGCCATTCGGCGGCAACGGTCGCCTCGTGGCGCGGCAGGGTGCTGCGTCGGTGCGGGTAAGAACTCGATTATCAGACGGGCGTCAGCCTTGGCCGGGCTCGATTGCCCGGCCGCTCACGCGACGTCCGCCGGCTCGTCGGCGATGAGGCGCCGCAGCGTTACTTGGCCCATCTCGCTCATCGCGGGATTGCTTTCGCGGTAATACCAGGCTGCGCCCATCGCCTGTTCGAAGGCCCACGCCTTGCCGCGCCGCCATTCGAGGTCGTCGCAGCCAAGTTCTTCACGCAACCGCCGGCGGGGAGCGTCGTCCAGCAGATGCCACGCGCCGACGAGATCGAGGGCCGGGTCCGCGGGGCCGAATCCACCGACGTCCAGCACGCCGGCGAGCCGTCCCTGCGCGACGAGCACGTTGCCGGGAATCAGATCTCCGTGAGTCATCACGTCCGCGGATGACCCGCGCGGAAGTTGCCGCAGCTCGGCCCACATCAGTCGAAGACGCGGCACCTCCAGGAGGCCTTCGCTCTTGTCAAGACAGATCTCCATCCACGCGTCACGCGACTTCAGGTCGCCGCCACGTCCGCGCCCGGAGAAGGTGCGGCCGCGCGTGTCGATCGCACGGATGTCACGGATGAACTCGGCGAGATCGCGCGCGAACGGGATTGACCCGGCTGGATCTGTCGGGGTGGCGATGGTGCCGGAAACCCAGGTCTGCACTGACCAGGGAAGCGGGTAACCATGGCCTGGATCGCCGAGCGCGACGGGTTCCGGTGTAGGAAAGCGTGTGCAGCCGGCCAGTTCACGTGCGGCCTGCGCCTCGGTTTCCAGCCAGCGGCGGGTATCGGCGACGTCGGCAGGCTGAAGCGGGAATCGCGCCGCCAGATCGTCGCCGATGCGGAAGATGGCGTTGACCGTACCCTGAGACCTGATCGATCGCACGTGGAGCTCGCGCCACTCGGGGAACTGGTCACGAACCAGCTCGCGTACAGTTTCGGTGCTGATTGACAGCTGGTCCACATGCATCCGCACCGCCGGAGAATGTCACGTGCTGATCACCGAGGACAACCGAAATTCGGGCCCACTGGCTCTTCGACGTCAACCGTGCTTGTGTTGGCTTGCCGACACCACTGCCCCGCCGATGAGATCGCCGCGCTCGAAGGCGCCGGAGTCCTGGTCAAGACCGCCTGACCGCACGAGCTGGCGCCGCGCCAAACGCAGCTACACGTCCAATGCAGCTACGCGCCCGCCGCCGCGGCGCCCGCCCTCACTCTCACGCCAATCAGACACGTGTCGTCGTCCGTGTCCGCGTTGCTGTGCCTGAGCAGGTAATCCAGCTGTTCCCCAAGCGCGGGGACCGCGACCTGGGCCGCCGAGCGCAGGTGCTCCAGCGACTGATCGAGGGTGGAGTCCTTCCGCTCGATCAGGCCGTCCGTGTACATCATCAGCGTGTCGCCGGGATGCAGTGCGAGTTCCTGCTCGCCATAGTGCGCATCGCTCACCGCGCCGAGGAGCATGCCGGTTGGCAGCGGTAGCGCCGTGGCGCGGCCGTCGCGCACCAGTAGCGGCGGCGGGTGTCCCGCTCGCGCCCAGCGCAGCGTTTGGCGGCTTGGGTCGTAGACACCGCACACCGCGGTCGCGGTGACGTGGTCGGTCAGGTGGTGCGCGACCGTGTTGAGCCAGCTGAGCAACTGCGCGGGGCCGGCGCCGGTCGCCGCGAGGCCGCGCAGCGCATTGCGCAGCGCGACCATGTCGGTGGCCGCGTCGATGCCGTGGCCCGCGACATCCCCGACGACCAGCAGGATCTGCTCGGTGGGCAGCACCACCGCGTCGTACCAGTCGCCGCCGACCAGGTGGTCCGTCTCGGCCGGCCGGTAGCGCACCGCGATGTCCAGCCCGGCCGCGTCGATGGGGCGCGGCGCCGTTGGCATGATGGCTCGCTGGAGACGCAGCGCGAGCCGGTTGCGCTCGGCCGCCTCCTGTTCCGTGTGCGCCAACTGGTCGCGGGTCGCCGCGAGCGCGATCTCGGTCCAGTGCTGCGACGAAATGTCCTGACACGCGCCACGCACCGCGATGAGCAAGCCCGCGTCGTCCACGACCGGCTCGGCGACGATCCGGATGTAACGCAGCACGCCATCCGGCCGCTGAAGGCGGAATGCGGCCGACGCAGCCGCGCGATTGTGCATCAGGGTACGAAGGAAGCGGCCGAGCGCGATCGCGTCGTCAGGGTGCGCGTGATTCTCCAGCCTGTTCAACGGGATCGGCTGCGCAGTAGATGGCAGTCCGTAGAGGTCGAACAGCTGCGCGTTCCACGTCGTCTCGCCGGTGACCAGGTTCTCCTCGAACCCGCCGATCCGGCCCAGCCGCTGCGCGTGCTGCAGCAGCGTCGCGAGCCGCGCGGCCTCGTCCTGCAGCCGCCAGGTCAGCAGCACACTGCGGCCCAGCCGGCTGATGCCGACCGCCGCGACGGAGGAAACTGGCACCTGATCGATCCGCGCGTTGAGTACCAACTGCTCACTGCTGAACGGCTCGCCGGTCGCGTATACGTGCTCGACCTTGTCGAACAACGCGCCGGGCTCCGCAGCCAGCGGGTAGGCCTCAAGCAGCGGCAGACCGGTCACGACGGCACGCGGGCGGCCGGCCGGGTCGGCAAAATGCTTGTTCGTATATTCGATGACGAAGTCGGCGAGCCTGCCCTCCGTGTCATGCAGCGGACGCAGGACCAGCGCCGGATCGAGCAACGTGTCTGCCAGATCGCTGAGACGCGGACCAGTGGCGTCGTCCGACGCATCGGGGCGGCGCGTCCCGGCGTGCACTGTGCTGTCCGCCGCGATCTGCTGGCCGCCGTCCAGGGTGTAGGCGCACAGTTCGGCGAGGGCTTCCAGCTGCCTGCTCACCACCGGCGGCAAGTCCTCTACTGGCTGCGGCCAGCAGACCTCCAATACGCCGAGCACTCGGCCGCCAAGCTCGGCGGGCAGCGTCACCCGGCCGCCGGCGCCGTCCCGCAGGTTCAGCCCGATGCTGGGCATGTCAGAGCTCGATGTGTCCGAGATGAGCTGAATGCCGCGCTCGACGACTGCTCGACGAGCGAGCGTGAGCACGTGCGGCGGGACGTGCCGCCAGCGTTGCGCCTCCGCGGCGCTGAATCCCGCGTGTCCGGCCAGCACGAGCGACCCGTCGGTGCCAAGCTCCCAGATCGCGACCGCGTCCGCGCCGAGCGGCCCGAGGGCATGCTGCTTGAGCGACTGAGCCGCGGCGTGCGCGTCGATGGCGCTGAGCACGCCGGACTCGGCAGCGCGAAGACGCGCCCCTGGGCTGGCCTCCTGCGCCGTAGCGCTCGTAGGAGCAACGGACAGCGCCGCATTCTCAACGTCGAGGCCTGACTCGCTCGCCCCCGGCGCAGTGAGAGTCGCAGCGCCGGCGAGGAGGGACGCGAGCGCTAGGTCCGCATCGCGCGCCTGAGTATGCTCGCGGGCGATGCGGGTGAGCGGGTCGTTGGAGATCTCGTTCACCAGGTCCGCGGCCAGTTCGAGCGCCGGTAGCCCGCTGCGCTCCGCCAGCACGTCGAGCTGCTTGGCCGCCTGCGCCTGACCGCAGCGCAGGCGCTCCATCAGGATGCCCTTGGCCAGCTCGACCAGGGCGCGCGCATCCGCGGTCGTCTCAGCGTTCTGCAACTGCACGCGCAGCCGGTCGACCGTGGCGGCCAACCTGCCGATGCCGGGTGCGGCCACGGTGTCCGCAGCGGGTTCGCCAGGTTCGGCCGCCGAATCGTCATCCAATGGGGGAGTGGGGGTAAGGGTCATGATTCAGTGTCGGTTCACATCCGGTCGGTGCGGTCAGAGTCTCACGGCGTCGGGCCCTACAACTTCAGGGCGCGACGGATGCAGTCGATGAGCACGGCCGCGTCCACCGGCTTGGTCACGTAGTCGCTTGCTCCTGCAGCCAAGCTCTTCTCCCGGTCGCCCTGCATGGCCTTCGCCGTCACCGCGATGATCGGCAGATCCGCGCGCTCGGGCATCGCCCGGATCCGCGCCGTGGCCTCGTAGCCGTCCATTTCCGGCATCATCACGTCCATCAGGATCAGCTCGATGCCCGGTTCGCGGCGAAGTACCTCAATGCCCTTAACGCCGTTCTCGGCGTTAAGTACCCGCATGCCGTGAAATTCCAGCATTCCGGTCAGCGCGAAGACGTTGCGCGCGTCGTCATCGACGACCAGCACGGTGCGCCCGGCCAGTCGCCCATCGCTCTCCGGCAGCTCGGGCTGCCTGCTGTCCGCCCTCGCCAGCGGCACCACGTCGGCCGGGCGCTCAGCGGTCAGGTGCAGCGCGATGCGCTCGCGCAGCTCGTCCAGGCTCGGCAGCAGCTCCAGGGGGTACGCCTGGGCGTGCTCCTGGATCAGCAGTTCCTGTTCCGGGTCGAGTCGCCGGTTGTGGTGAGCGAGCACGGGGATCGCGTGCAAGGCCGGGTCGTCGCTACGCGCCTGGAGGAACCGCGCTGCGCCTTCGTCGGCCATGTCCAGCTCTAGGACGACGCAGTGGTACGGCTCGGTCGCAAGCGCCGCCGCCGCGTCCTGCGCGCCGACCGCCGTGCGGATCTGCACCGGACCGCGCACGTCCAGCAGCGGCCTGCTGTCGGCGAGGTCTGCGACCGCGCTCTCCGCTACCAGCGAGAGCAGGCCGCGCGGCCGGTCCTCGATCACGAGCAAGCGCCGCGCGCCGGTCGCCTGGCTGTCATCACGGTCCTGTGACTGTGACGCGACAATCGCCGCCTCGGTACCGGGTGATCCGCCGCCGCTATGCTGCCCGTTCCGGCCGCGCGCCACGACGGATTCGACCACTGATACCTGCCCGGACGTCGGCTCCGCTGCGGCCTGAAGTGGAAGCGACGCCCAGTCCGGATGCGCGACCGGAAGATACAGCGTGAACGTGCTGCCCTCGCCGACGGCGCTGTGCGCGGTGATCGCGCCGCCGAGCAGCTGCGCGATCTCGCGGCTGATCGACAGGCCCAGGCCGGTGCCGCCGTATTTGCGGCTGGTGGTCCCGTCCGCCTGTTGGAATGCGCCGAAAATCGTCTCCAGCTGCTGCTCCGGGATGCCGATGCCGGTGTCGCGCACCCGGAAGGCCAGCGCGGGCCCATTGCGGCGGGCGGCCGGCGGCAGGTCCTGCTCCGCGGCCGGTTCGATGCTCAGCTCCACGCTGCCCGCCTCGGTGAATTTCACCGCGTTGGACAGCAGATTGCGCAGCACCTGCCGCAGTCGCGAGTCGTCGGTCAGCAACTCGCCGGGCACGTCGCTGGCCGTGCGCACCCGGAACTCCAGGCCCTTCTGCGTGGTCAGCGGGTGGAAGGTGGCCTCGACGTAGTCCAGCAGCCGCCGCAGCGAGACCCGCTCCGGGTCGACGTCCATCTTGCCCGCCTCGACCTTGGACAGGTCCAAGATGTCGTTGATCAGCTGGAGCAGGTCCGAGCCCGCGGAGTGGATGACCCCGGCGTACTCCACCTGCTTGGGCGTCAGGTTGCGGGTCGGGTTCTGCGCGAGCAACTGCGCGAGAATCAGCAGGCTGTTGAGCGGGGTGCGCAGCTCGTGACTCATGTTGGCCAGGAACTCCGACTTGTACTTCGAGGCCAGCGAAAGCTGCTGGGCGCGCGCCTCAAGCTCTTGGCGCGCCTGCTCGATCTCCAGGTTCTTCGCCTCGATGTCGCGGTTCTGCGACGCGAGCAGCGCGGCCTTCTCCTCCAGCTCCGCGTTCGAGCTCTGCAACTCTTCCTGCCGGACCTGCAGTTCCTCGGAGCGGGCCTGCAGCTCGGCAGCCAGCCGCTGGGACTCGACGAGCAGCTCGTCGGTACGGGCGTTGGCCACGATGGTGTTCACGTTGACGCCGATGTTCTCCATCAGCTGCTCGAGGAATGCGCGATGCACTGGCGTGAACGCGTGCACCGAGGCCAGCTCGATCACGCCGAGCACCTGCTCCTCGACCACGATCGGCAACACCACGAGATTGGATGGGGCGGTCGCGCCGAGCCCGGAGCTGATCGCCACGTATCCGGGCGGCACGTTGTCGACCGCGATGATCCGCTGGCTGCGCGCCGCCTGCCCGACCAGCGACTGGCCGAGCCGGAAGCGGTTGGGCCGGCCGCCCGGATCGCCGTACGAGCCGATCAGCCGAAGCTCGATGCCCTCTGGCGCCTCCTCGGCGAGGAAGAACGCGCCGTACTGCGCGCCGACCAGCGGGGCCAGCTCGTCCATGATCAGCGCGGCGACCACCGCCAGGTCCCGCTGCCCCTGCATCAGGCCACTGATGCCGGCCAGGTTGGACTTGAGCCAGTCCTGGTCCCGGTTCGCCCGGGTGGTCTCGCGCAGCGATTCCACCATCGCGTTGATGTTGTCCTTGAGCTCGGACACCTCGCCCTTGGCCTCGACCGTGATCGAGCGGGTCAGGTCGCCTTCCGCGACGGCGCTGGTGACCTCGGCGATCGCGCGCACCTGCCGGGTCAGGTTCCCGGCCAGTTCGTTGACGTTCTCGGTAAGCCGCTTCCAGGTGCCGGACACGCCCTCGACCTCGGCCTGTCCACCCAGCCTTCC
>Ga0134126_10012609_pt1 | contig 10671 bp, 7 predicted proteins | sample KB31752_FD_96881 | JGI IMG/M metagenome (GOLD analysis project Ga0134126, IMG submission 96881) | Terrestrial soil microbial communities with excess Nitrogen fertilizer from Kellogg Biological Station, Michigan, USA - KB3-175-2 | ecosystem: Environmental > Terrestrial > Soil > Unclassified ...
CGGTATCATCCACAGCGTCGGCCTGATCTCGGTGATCGTCACCGCCGTCGGCGTCGCCGGCTCGCTCCTGATCTGGCGCGCGGCGCTTTGGGCGCACGCGAACTTCCTGTTCGAGCGGCCGGATGCGTTCTGGATCGCACCGAAGAAGGCCAGTACGGCTTTGCAGGCTGCGGAGTAGATAAAACATCTCGGCATTCTCAGTCGTCATGCCAGAGCTCGATGCCAGAGCTCGATGCCAGGGCTCGATGCCACGGCTCGTCCCGAGCATCCACGTCTTCTCGTTCAGGTGACCAAGGCGTGGATGGCCGGGCCTTCGCCGCGCCGAAGGGGCTTCGGCCCGCAGGCGGATCAAGCCCGGCCATGACGGGAATCTGTGGTCAAAGGGCCTGCCCAAGGCTGTCAATCGCCACAAAACTTCTTAAATTGCCGCCATGCCGAAATCCCCGCAAAAAGCTGCTCCCGCCAAACCCGCCGCCGAAGCCAAGCCGGTTCCCGCCAACGCGCCAGCAAAGGCTCCTGCCAAAGCCCCCGGCAAGGGAGACCATGTCTTCCTGGTCGACGGCTCCTCCTACATCTTCCGCGCCTATCACGCGCTGCCGCCGCTCAACCGCAAATCCGACGGGCTTCAGGTCAATGCCGTGCTCGGCTTCTGCAACATGCTGTGGAAGCTCTTGCGCGACATGCCCGAGGACAACCGGCCGACACATCTTGCGATCGTGTTTGACAAGTCCGAAGTCACCTTCCGCAACAAACTCTATCCCGACTACAAGGCGCACCGGCCGCCGGCTCCGGACGACCTGATCCCGCAATTCAAGTTCATCCGCGACGCGGTGCGCGCCTTTGACCTTCCCTGCCTCGAGCAGGACGGTTTTGAGGCCGACGACCTGATTGCCACCTACGCGCGGATTGCGACCGGTCGCGGCGCCACCACCACCATCGTCTCCTCCGACAAGGATTTGATGCAGCTCGTGACCGATAAGGTCGTGATGTACGACACCATGAAGGACCGCCGCATCGGCATTCCCGAGGTGATCGAGAAATTCGGCGTGCCGCCGGAGAAGGTGGTCGAGGTGCAGGCGCTCGCCGGCGATTCCACCGACAACGTGCCGGGCGTGCCGGGCATCGGCGTCAAGACCGCCGCGCAGCTCATCGTCGAATATGGCGACCTGGAGCAACTCCTGTTCCGCGCCACCGAGATCAAGCAGCCGAAGCGACGCGAGGCGCTGCTGGAGAACGCCGAGAAGGCTCGAATTTCGCGCCAGCTCGTGCTACTCGACGACAAGGTCGATCTCGAAGTGCCGATCGACGAGCTTGCGGTGCAAGAGCCCGATGCGCGCAAGCTGATCGCGTTCCTGAAGGCGATGGAATTTTCCGGGCTCACCAAGCGCGTCGCCGAATATTCACAGATCGATCCGTCGAACATTGCGGCCGACATCGGCGGCAAGAGTTCTTCACCGCCCTCGCGCCCAGCCGAGGTCGGTGCCAGCGTCGACGCTCCCACCCTACCCTCCCCCGCAAGCGGGGAAGGGAAAGAGAGAGGCGGGGCCGGAGGGGGCGCACCGAGCAAGCCGGGCGACAAGTCCGACAAGGCCTCCAGCCTCAGGGGCACGCCGATCTTGCTCGCAGATGCGCGTAAACAGGCGGCGCGAAGGTTGCCGGTCGATCGCAGGACGTATCAGGGCATACGCACGCTCGATGCGCTGCACGCCTGGATTCTCCGCGCGCGCGACGCCGGCAAGTTCGTGATCGACATCAAGGCGAGCTCGATCGATCCGATGCAGGCCGACATCTGCGGCATCGCGCTGGCGCTGGCGCCGAACGATGCGGCGTACGTCCCGCTCGCGCACAAGCGCTCCGCCGACGGCGTCGGCCTGTTCGATGCAGGACTCGCCCCCGACCAGATCAAGCAGGATGAGGCGCTGGAGGCGCTGAAGCCACTGCTGGAATCACCAGGCATCCTGAAGATCGGCTTCAACATCAAGTTCAACGCCGTGATGCTCGCGCAGGCCGGCATCACGCTGCGCAACCATGACGACGCGCAGTTGATGTCGTATGCGCTCGATGCCGGCCGTAACGCCCATGGGCTCGACACCCTTGCCGAGCTCTGGCTCGGGCATGGCACGATCGCCCATGGCGACCTCATCGGCAGCGGCAAGGGCAAGCTCACCTTTGACCAGGTCGCGATCGACAAGGCGACCGAATATTCCGCCGAAAGCGCCGACATCATCCTGCGGCTATGGCGCGTGCTGAAGCCGCGGCTTGTCGCCGACCGCATGAATACGGTCTATGAGACGCTGGAACGGCCGCTGGTCTCGGTGCTGGCGCGGATGGAGCGCCGCGGCATTTCGATCGACCGCCAGGTGCTGTCACGTCTGTCCGGCGATTTCGCGCAGACCGCGGCCCGCGTCGAAGCCGAGCTTCAGGATCTCGCGGGCGAGCCGATCAATGTCGGCGGTCCCAAGCAGATCGGCGATATTCTCTTCGGCAAGATGGGACTATCCGGCGGCACCAAGACCAAGACGGGCGCCTGGTCGACGACGGCGCAGGTGCTGGACGACCTCGCCGAGCAAGGCTACGAATTCCCGAAGAAGATTCTGGAATGGCGCCAGGTCTCGAAACTGAAATCGACGTACACGGACGCCCTGCCCACTTACGTCAATCCGCAGACCCACCGCGTGCACACGACCTACGCGCTCGCTGCGACTACCACGGGCCGATTGTCGTCGAACGAGCCGAATCTGCAGAACATTCCAGTGCGCACCGAGGACGGCCGCAAGATTCGTCGCGCGTTCATCGCCACGCCCGGTCACAAGCTCGTATCGGCCGACTATTCGCAGATCGAACTCCGCCTGCTGGCCGAGATCGCCGACGTGCCGTCGCTGCGGCAGGCGTTCCGCGACGGGCTCGACATTCATGCGATGACCGCCTCCGAAATGTTCGGCGTGCCGATCAAGGACATGCCGAGCGAAGTGCGGCGCCGCGCCAAGGCGATCAATTTTGGCATCATCTACGGCATTTCGGCATTCGGGCTTGCCAACCAGCTCGGCATCGCGCGCGAGGAGGCCTCCGCCTACATCAAGAAGTATTTCGAGCGTTTCCCGGGCATCCGCGCCTACATGGACGAAACCAAGGAGTTCTGCCGCAAGAACGGCTACGTCACCACGCTGTTCGGGCGCAAGTGCTACTATCCGGACATCAAGGCGTCCAACGCCTCGATCCGCTCCTTCAACGAGCGCGCCTCGATCAACGCACGACTCCAGGGCACTGCGGCCGACATCATCCGCCGCGCCATGATCCGGATCGAAGATGCTCTCGCGGAGAAGAAGCTTTCCGCGCAGATGCTCTTGCAGGTGCATGACGAATTGATCTTCGAGGTGCCCGACAACGAAGTCGCGGCCACGCTGCCGGTGGTGCAGAAGGTGATGCAGGACGCGCCCTTCCCCGCCGTGTTGCTGTCGCTGCCACTGCAGGTCGACGCCCGCGCCGCGAATAATTGGGACGAGGCGCATTAGCTCGCGCGGCTAGCGGTGCGCATGGTGCTCGAACCAAGGAAGGAGTGCCCGTTCTTCACCTCGACTCGCTCTTGTCCGCCGAAGCCCGCCTTCTGAAGGCGGATGCGGGGAGAGGGAGAACAAGCAGCGTGTGCGGGACACGCAGCGTCAATCCAGCTTCGCCTCCATGCCGCGCTTCACCGCAGGGCGCGTCATCAGCGCTTCATACCAGCGCTTGACGTTGGGAAAATCGGCAAGATCGACCTTGTGGCGCGGATGGCGCCAGGCCCAGCCGAGGATCGCAAAGTCCGCGACCGACAGGGGACCGGCGACGAACTCGTGCGTCGCGAGGCGCTTGTTCAGCACGTCATAGAGCCGCCGCGTCTCCGTCATGTAGCGCTTCAATCCGTAGGCGCGATCCTGCTCGTTCTCCAGCGCAATGAAGTGATGCACCTGGCCCGGCATCGGACCGAAGCCGCCCATCTGCCACATCAGCCACTCATAGACCGGGATGCGCTCTGTCAGCGGTTTGGGCAGGAACCTGCCGGTCTTCTCGCCGAGATAAAGCAGGATGGCGCCGGATTCGAAGATGCTGACGCGTTTTCCGTCCGGGCCGTCGGGATCGACGATCGCAGGGATTTTGTTGTTCGGGCTGATCGCGAGAAACGATGGCGCAAACTGCTCGCGCTTGCTGATGTTGATCGGGATCACCTTGTAGGCCAGCCCCATTTCCTCCAGTGCGACCGAGATCTTGCGGCCGTTCGGCGTGTTCCAGGTGTGAAGTTCGATGGTCATCAAAACCCCTTCATCTCTTGTTCAGGCGAGCGCTTTTAGCATTGGCAAATCCTGCGGCAAAATGGCCTGCGCGCCTCATGGAGGGGCCGGCAGCCGCTGTTGATGGCCTCCCTCGACACTGGAATGTGCCGGGAAGCCCCGATAGATTGCCGCTCCCTTGCAAAACGACCGGATGCGACCTTGTCCAAATCAGCCAACCGCGCCCGCCTTCACGAGATCATCCGCAAGCGCTCCTTCGGGCGCGGCGAGATCACGCTGGCATCGGGCCGCAAGAGCGATTTCTACTTCAATCTCAAGCCGACCATGCTCGACCCCGAGGGCGCGGCGCTGCTGGCCGAGCTGACCTATGAGGCGCTGAAGGACGATAATCTCGATTTGATCGGCGGGCTCGAGATGGGCGCGGTGCCGCTGGCGGGCGCCATCGCACAGCTTTCCTGGATCAAGGGTCACCCGATCGCGGCGTTCTTCGTGCGCAAGAAGCCGAAGGAGCATGGCGCGCGGCTCGCGGTCGAGGGATTGGCGAAAGGCGAAAGCCTTGAAGGCAAGCGCGTGGTGGTGGTCGAGGACGTTACCACGACCGGCGGATCGGCGATGAAGGCGGTCGAGGCGGTGCGCGACGCTGGCGCCGAGGTCGCACTGGTCTTGACCATGGTCGACCGCGAGGAGGGCGCCACCGAGACATTTGCGCAAGCAGGAATCTCGTTCCGCTCGCTCTACAAGGCGGCAGAGTTTTTGTGAGATTGATTTAACCGCTTGATCAGTCGTGCCCGGGCTTGACCCGCCTGCGGGGCCGAAGCCCCTACGGCGAGACGAAGGCCCGGGCATCCATCGAAAACAAGCGGCCTTTTGCAGGATGATGGATTGTTGCCGGGTCGAGCCCGGCAAGGACGAGCTCTCGTTGGATTCTTTTCCGTCAATCTCCTGCCCGCTCACCGCTCGTTTACCATCGCCCGTTAAGGTGAATCCGAAGCTAAGGCGAGCTTCGCCTGGCTGCGGTTTGTCAAGTTGAGCTCTGTTGCGTCGGGTGGAGTAAGCGTTGCGTAAGCGTATCTCTTTTTCGCGCGGGCGCCGCCGTGCCGCGCTCATCGCGGCCATCGCGATCGCGAGCCCGATTACGCTCGCCCCCTACCCCGTTTCGGCCGAAGGCCTGTTCGACTTCTTCTTCGGCGGCTTCCAGAAGCAGCAACAGCGCGAAGCCGCGCCGCCGCAAGCAAGTTTCTTCGGCGATCTCTTTGCCAACAGCAACTCGCAGCAGCAGCCGGTGCCCCGCGCCGCAACGGCAAACTCCGGCCCTGCGTTCTGCGTGCGAAGCTGCGACGGCAAATATTTTCCGATGACGCGCGGCAACGCCTCGCCGGTGCAGATGTGTCAGTCATTCTGTCCGGCGAGCCCGACCAAGGTGTTCTACGGCTCAAATATCGACAGCGCGACGTCCGCAAGCGGCGAGCGCTATGCCGAGAGCGAGAACGCCTTTGCCTATCGAAAGGCGCTGCGCGCCGACTGCACCTGCAACGGCCGCGACCCCGCCGGCCTCGCCCCGGTCGACCTCACGCTCGACACCTCGCTCCGCCCCGGCGACGTGGTCGCCACGACGAGCGGCCTCGTCGCCTTTTCCGGCGTGCGCGTCGGCAACGACCAGACCGCCGAGTTCACGCCCGTCGCCTCCTATCCCGGGCTGACGGCGGAGGTGCGTGCTCGCCTCAGTGCGATGAAGGTCGCGCCCGTGAGCGCGGAGATTGCTGCCTCGGACGTGCCGGCGTCGCTGATCAATCCGAGCATCTCCCCGGCCGCCAGGCTCGCGCCGCAGCGGGCGCCGTTGCGCGACAAGCGCGCGGAGGCAGACTAATTAATTAGCACGTCATTCCGGGGCATCGCGCAGCGATGAACCCGGAATCTCGAGATTCTCACGTGCGCAATTGCGCACCATAGCTCGATGCGGAGCCTGTCATCGGGCCGCGCGTTCGCGCGGACCCGTTGGCATCGCCCCGGAACGACGTTGCGGCTCACCGGCCGACGATCACGCCGATCACATTCGGCGCGGCCAGATATTTCTCCTCGATCGCCGCGCGCGCAGCAGCCCGGTTCTCGGGCGTGAGCAGTCCGCGCTTCTCGGCCAGAATCATCCAGCAAAAGCCCCACCAATCGGTGAGCATGCCGGCCTCGTCGACGAGGTCGTAACCCTGCTCGGCTGCGAAGACGCGCGCCTGCGTTTCATCGAGCGTGTCGAGGAAGCCGTGGTCGGCATCCGAGAATAATTCGTCGGAGATGTCGTCGGTGGTATAGCCCCACACCGACTGGCAAACGGCATTGAACTCCCGATCGATCTGGTCGTCATCGACGGCGCGGGTGCGTGAGGTTTTGTGCAGGCGCGACAGCGTGCGCGCGAAGTCGGCAACGCGGGTCAGAGCGAATTGATCGAAGGCGATGGTGGACATGTAGTCCTCGCAAGAGCAGACAGGCCATAGATGTTGTGTCGGCAGGGTGCCGAATCATCATTGTATATCAAAGACTTGCTAAAGTGTTCTTAATTCGTTCTCGCGCCGCAAAATGGCGATAAGACGGCCCCAGCTCAGGAGCAGGGGGGCGCAGAGCTGGGGCCGGCCCGGGAGGGCCTATCGACCCGACGCGTCACCGATCGGGTCACCTCGACCGTCGCTCAGAAACGAAGTTCCCGCACTACTCTGTGTGAATCGATGTGTGTCTCAATTCGACAATCGGGTGTCCTGATCAGGACAGCACCCGAGACTGCATCGGTGGGCACGGCGCAATGCGCCTCTGCGCACCTTACGAATTTCTCGTCTGACGCTCGTGGTTATGTGTCCAGGCTTTCGCCGGGACGAGGAACTCAGGCGCTCACTTCGCCGCAGACACCATGTAGCCGCTGCAAGCACTCGCCCAGAACTTCCCGCCGCACTGCCGTTTGATCGCAGCACAACGCGCGGCGGGCGAGGCGTTCTGCGGCACGCTGAAGCCGCAGCTCAAGCCGTCGGCGCTGCGGCCGATCTTGCCCGCGGCAAACGCCGCGCTGGTCACGGTGATGCAGAACAGTAGAAACGCGGCGGCGAGGATTTCGATCAGCAGTCTCATGGCAGGTTCCTTCCCCGAACGATCGCGATGCCGGTGGACTATACCATCGACATGGCGCCACAGATCTGTCCGAATCGGCCCTGCCCTTGCATAAATCCTGGGCAGATGATGCTCCTGCGGCGGGTTCCGATCCCGCCGCCGGAGGCCTATCATCATGCGGAACAGATGCCACAGAAGATTTGCGCCACAGGTTTGCCAGTGCACGATCCAACGTTTCACCCTCAGCCACCCGGCCAGCCCGTCGACGAGCTGGCAGTGGCCGAAATCAAGAGCGCGATCCTCGCCAAGCTGCGCCTTGCCATCGGCAAGGAAGCCCGCATGGCGACCCGCTACGACTGGTACAAGGCGGCGGCGCTCGCGCTGCGCGACCGCATCGTGCATCGCTGGCTCGCGGCGGAGAAGGAGAGCTACGATGCCGGCCGCAAGCGCGTCTATTACCTCTCGCTCGAATTCCTGATCGGCCGCCTTTTCACCGACGCGCTGAACAATATGGGCCTCCTCAAGGTGTTCGAGACCGCGCTCGGCGATATCGGTCCGGGCCTTTCCGAGCTCAGCCAATCCGAGCCGGACGCGGCCCTTGGCAATGGCGGCCTGGGGCGGCTCGCCGCCTGCTTCATGGAAAGCATGGCGACGCTGGCGATCCCGGCGATCGGCTATGGCATCCGCTACGATCTTGGCCTGTTCCGGCAGATTATCAACCATGGCTGGCAACAGGAATATCCGGACGTCTGGCTGAGCCACGGCAATCCCTGGGAATTCCAGCGGCCGGAAGTGTCCTTCCATGTGCATTTCGGCGGCAGCGTCGAGCATATCGACCAGAACGGACGGAACCGCGCGGTCTGGCATCCGGGCGAGACGGTGCAGGCGGTGGCCTTCGACACGCCGATCGTCGGCTGGCGCGGCAATCACGTCAACGCGCTCAGGCTATGGTCGGCGCGTTCGCCCGATCCCCTCAAGCTCGACGTCTTCAACACCGGCGACTATGTCGGCGCCTCTTCCGAGGAAGCGCGCGCCGAAGCGATCTGCAAGTTCCTCTATCCGAATGACGAGAGCCCGGCGGGTCGCGAGCTCCGGCTGCGCCAGGAATATTTCTTCGTCTCGGCCTCGTTGCAGGACCTGGTCAAGCGCCATCTCGGCGCCGATGGCCTGCTCCGCAGCCTGTCGCAGAAAGCCGCGGTTCAGCTCAACGACACCCATCCCTCGCTCGCGGTCGCCGAGCTGATGCGTATCCTTGTCGACCTGCACAATTTCCGCTGGGACGAGGCCTGGAGGATCACGGTCGAAACGCTGTCCTACACCAACCACACGCTGCTGCCGGAGGCGCTGGAAAGCTGGCCGATCGAGCTGTTCCAGCGGCTGTTGCCGCGGCATCTCGAGATCATCTACCGCATCAACGAGGCCCACCTGTCGCTCGCCGAGCAACGCGCGCCGGGCGACATCGAATTTCGCGCCTCGGTGTCGCTGATCGACGAGAAGAGCGGCCGAAGGGTGCGCATGGGTCAGCTCGCCTTTGTCGGCTCGCACCGCATCAACGGCGTCTCTGCGATGCATTCCGACCTGATGAAGGACACGGTCTTCCACGACCTCAATCATCTCTATCCCGGCCGCATCACCAACAAGACCAACGGCATCGCCTTCCGCCGCTGGCTGATGCTGGCCAATCCCAAGCTGACCGAGCTGCTCCGCGAGGCTTGCGGCGATGCCGTGCTGGACGATTTCTCGCTGCTCGATAACCTCGAGGCGCGCGCCAGCGACAATGCATTCCAGCAGGAATTCCGCAAAGCGAAGCACCACAACAAGGTCGCCTTGGCGCGGCTGATCAACGAGCGTATCGGCGTCAAGGTCGACGCCTCGGCGCTATTCGACGTGCAGATCAAGCGGATCCATGAATACAAGCGCCAGCTCCTCAACATCCTGGAGACGATCGCGCTGTATCAGGCGATGAAGGACGACCCGCAGAAGGACTGGGTGCCGCGGGTGAAGATCTTCGCCGGCAAGGCGGCGGCGAGCTATCGCTACGCCAAGCTCATCATCAAGCTGATCAATGACGTTGCCGAGGTCATCAACAACGATCCCATGATCGGCGGGCGGCTGAAAATCGCTTTCCTGCCCGACTACAATGTGAGTCTTGCGGAAGTGATCATACCCGCAGCCGACCTCTCCGAGCAGATTTCGACTGCAGGCATGGAGGCTTCCGGCACCGGCAACATGAAGCTCGCGCTGAACGGGGCAGTCACCATCGGCACGCTGGACGGCGCCAATATCGAGATACGCGACCATGTCGGCGCGGAGAACATTGCGATCTTCGGCATGGAGGCCGGCGACGTGATGATCCGCCGCAAGCAGGGGCTCGATGCGACCGACGCGATCAACCGCTCGCCAAAGCTTGCGCGCGCCATCAACGCGATCGACGGTGGCGAGTTCTCGCCGGATGAGCGTACCCGCTTCGAATCGATCGCGCATGCGCTGCGCCATCTCGACTACTACATGGTCAGCGCCGATTTCGATTCCTATTACGAGGCCCAGCGTGGCATCGACGCGCGCTGGCAGGTGATCCCGGCCTGGACGCGGGCCAGCATCCTCAACGTGGCGCGCATGGCCTGGTTCTCCTCCGACCGCACCATCCGCGAATATGCGGAGGAGATCTGGAACGTGCCCGTGCACCCGAGCCCGCTGGCAACCCAGGGCCGGGGCGTGCGCGGCGCGCGGGCCTGAGGCGAAATCCATGACCTGCGGCGTCATTGAAATCGGCTGGGCGTCGATCTAGTAGTCGCTGTCATTCCGGGGCGCCCGAGGGGCGAACCCGGAATCTCGAGATTCCGGGTCTGGTGCTGACGCACCATCCCGGAATGACGGATTCGACAACGGGAATTCCATGCTCACCAAAGCCCAACACCTTTTCGACGACGCTACGCGCGTCGTGGCCGGCGACAGCCGCTGGCAGGGACGGACCAGCCCGGATTACTGGGCTTTTGTCGGCCCGTTCGGCGGCTTCACGGCTGCGACCATCCTGCGCGCGCTGATCGAGCATCCGCAGCGCGCCGGAGATCCCCTGGCGATCACGGTCAATTACTGCGCACCGATCGCGGAAGGTGCATTCGACCTCGATGTGCGCCTGGTCAAGGCCAACCGCTCGTCACAGCACTGGAGCGTCGAGCTCTCGCAAGGCGGCGCGGACACCGCAGCGTTTGCCACGGCCGTGTTCGCCGAGCGTCGCCCCTCCTGGTCGCATCAGTCGGCACCGATGCCGGAAGCAAAGCCGTTTGCGACGATCCAGCCCTACACCAAGGTCGCCATA